>JADMIO010960116.1_pt1 | contig 16810 bp, 10 predicted proteins | sample 8958161 | NCBI WGS metagenome assembly JADMIO01 (sample SAMN16585339, study PRJNA669376) | soil metagenome | isolation source: Crop rotation soil | place: USA: Cullars Rotation, Alabama | collected 2011
ACTTCATCGAGCGCGCCACTACGTTGTTGGCCATCCCTTTGTTCAGCGTTGTAGCTTCGAACATCCCCGGGCAACCAGGCACCACGACTTTCACGGATCCAGCAACGCCCCTTTCTGGATCGTTATTCTATCGAGTCGGAGTACAGCGTTGATGTCGGCCAGGGCGCTCACACGCTGCAGGATTCTGACGACTCATGTTCAAATCGGACGTATTTTGGATGTAACCCAGGACACTTCGACCATCCTTAAGCGCAAACGATGCGGTGAAATTCTTTTCGAATGAGCAATTCCATGACTGGCGTGAAAGTAAAAAGCGCAATGGGAAAGGGCCAGTATCCTCTCCTGCACTGGATTCGAGCGGCATTGATCCGCACTACGCTGCTGTCGGCCTGCGGTGCAATCTCCGCTTCATTAGCACCGGCGCAGGCTCCGATTCCGCTCGTGGGCGATTCTTTCCCCACCGGCGTCACCGACGAAGGCCGCCAATCCCTGGAACGCGATTTGAAATCACTCGAGACCAAGCTTACCACTCTCGTTACAAGGTGCACAAACGGTGTTGCGAACCTTGACCGATTCGCGGATGCGGGCCTTTTTCACAAAGGGATCGTCTGGGCATTGCGCTACGAAACCAACCTCACGACTAATGACATCGGGTTAATTTATCGGGCCATGACTCGCAGCCACGAACGAGCCGATTTCTTGCTTTCTAACCAGCAACCCTGGGCCACGCGCAAAGGCAAAAATCTCCGCGGCTATGTTTCCGCCGTGGACGGCTCGACACAACCTTACGGACTGATCGTGCCCGCGAGCTACGATGGCTCGAAACCGATGCGTCTCGATGTCGTGCTGCATGGCAGCTCGAAACCAGTGGGTATGAGCGAACTGAGATTCGGCGCGGGCTTCGACCAGGGAGATGGCACGGAGAAGCCGGCTCTGGAGGCGGAGTTCATCGAGTTACACCCACTGGGCCGCGTGGAAAATTGCTACCGGTGGGCTGGCGAGACGGATGTGTTTGAAGCGATTGAGGCGGTGTGCCGGAACTATCGGATTGATCGCGATCGCATTGTTCTGCGCGGTATGAGCATGGGTGCGTCCGGCACGTGGCACCTTGGACTGAAACACCCGAGTCAGTTCGTTGCGCTCGGACCTTACTGCGGTTATGTGGACACGCACCGCTTCTCCGAGACCCCTCTCCCTGGGTTCATCAAAGTCGGCCCACTGCCACGGCATCAGGAACTCGGCTTGCACATGCTCGACTCGATTGATTATGCGGCAAACGCCAGCGTCGTGCCGGCCATCGCGGCCATTGGTGACAAGGATGTTTTTTTCCAGTCGCATGTCCACATGGGTGAGGTCATGGCGAAGGAGGGTTTGCAAATGGTGAATCTCATCTCACCCGGCACCGGCCACACGATTGACCCGGTCACTCACCGTGAGCAAATGCGGCGCATTGGAGAATTTAGTGCAAAGGGCCTCGATCACGCTCCGCGCGAACTTCGGTTTGTGACCTGGACACTGAAATACAATCGCTGTCATTGGCTCGAACTCCTGGGGTTGGAGGAGCACTACCAACGCGCGGAGATCATCGCGAAGGTTGCTTCTGACGGCGCGGTGGATGTCAACCCCGTAAAAAATATTGCAAAGTTTGCTATTCACCCGCCGATGCTCACCGCGCCCGGCGCGAAACTGCGCATCGCCGGAGCGGAAATCACCTTACCCCGGCAAATTGCGGACGCATCGCACCCGCTCGTGTTCTCCCTGGAGCATGGGAAGTGGAAATTCACCGGCCCGCGTCGGTCCGTGGCGTTAACAGGCAAGCGGCCGGGCGTGCAAGGGCCTATTGACGATGCGTTCACCACGGCGTTTCTGTGCGTGCGCGGGACGGGCGAGCCGTGGAATTTCTCTATCGGCAGATGGGCGGACGCAAGTCTTGAGCGTTTCGCTTACGAGTGGGCCCGCTACATGAGAGGCGACCTGCCCGTGAAAAATGATACTGAAGTCACCGAGGCGGACCTGCACACGAAGAATCTCATCCTTTTCGGTGATCCCGGCAGCAATCCATGGATCGCAAGGGCCCTGCGGAAACTTCCGATGACCTGGACCCGCGAGAAAGTGAAGCTTGGCGGAGAAACCTACACCTCGAAGGACCATGCGCCCGTGCTCATCTCCGCCAGCCCGTTCGAGAATGCGCATGATCGTTATATCGTTATCAACAGCGGCCACACCTTCCACGAAAAAGAATTTGCCGCGTTCAATTACCTGCTCTTCCCGCGGCTCGGCGATTGGGCGGTGATGCGCATCACGTCCACTGCGGAGGCGTGGAAACCAGGGACGACGGCATTTCCGGAGGAAACAGTGCGGGCGGGTTACTTCAATGAGAAGTGGCAGATTAATTTGGCGGCGCCATAAAGAGTCTATTGGAACTGAAGTTCCACCGGACCGTTTCCGCGGAAGAAGGTTTCTCGGTTGATCGGTTAATCCGACCTAATTTTGATAAAAAATCCGTCGTCGAACGGGCACTGAATGTGCTATCTTGGCAGGTAACCGGTAGGACCTTCCACAGCTTTCCCCTAAGTTGTAGAGCTTACCTAAACCAGACGACGTCAAGCTGATTAAGTTGCGAAGAATGAGAATAAACGGGTGTCAACTCGCTAGCGTAATTTTCCTGATAACAGTCCTGAGTGGCGGCGCAACTATGCGGTACGTAGATGTTAATGGCACTAACTCAACCCCGCCTTATACGAACTGGAACATCGCCGCAGCGGCCATTCAAACCGCAATTGATCTTGCAGATGCTGGAGATCTAATTCTCGTCAATGATGGCTTGTATCGAACCGGTGGCCGAGCCGTCTACGGCGTGCAAACAAACAGGGTTGCAATGGTAAAACCACTGGTAATCCGAAGCCTCCACGGCCCGACCGTGACCGCAATTGAGGGTTTTAAAGTACCTGCAACGATCACCGGGGACGCCGCAGTGCGGTGTGTTTACATGACCAATGCAACAGTACTTGACGGCTTCACGATCACAAACGGTGCCACCGTGAGCAACGGACAAATCAGTGTCGAAGAAAGCGGAGGAGGTGTCTGGTGTGAATCCCAGGATGCGATTGTGACTAATTGTATATTCGTCGGCAATGCGGCGAAATCTTTCGGCGGCGGCGGTACTGGTGGGACTTTTCTGCGATGCACTTTTTTGCGTAATTCTGCGTCTGACGGCGGCGGCGCATACCTGGCTGCGTTGACCAATTGCAGCGTGGTCGAAAATTCAGCTTCCCACTACGGCGGTGGAGTAATTTACAGCTCCCTGACTGGTTGCATTTTGGAACGCAATTCTGCCACAACAGGCGGTGCAGCATCTCAAAGCACGCTTTCTTCATCTCTCATTAGATCGAATACGGCCGTACAGGCGGGCGGTGGGACGGATATTTGCTGGATGTTTGGTTGTCGCATTGAGGGAAACTCCGCCGAGGTCGGAGGCGGCGCAAACGGACCAAACATGAGCAGTAGTACTATGATCGGCAACAAAGCTCGCTACGCGGGCGGAGCGAACGGAGGCGAACTTATCAATAGTACTGTCCTTGGGAATATAGCCACCTTGGACGGTGGGGGTGTTTATGGAGGTAAAGTAAGGAATTGTATTCTTTGGTCCAACACTGCTTCCAACTGGGCGAACTACGTAGATCTTGGGCCACCGACAGAGGTCAATTTTTCCTGCACGTTACCTCTTCCGAGCGAAGGGAGAGGCAATATTACCAACCCACCCTCTTTCGTTGATGAATCCGTCGGTAATTACCGGCTACAAAGTAATTCGCCCTGCATAAATTCTGGATCTAATTTTTATGAAACGTACTCCGCGATAGATCTTGACGGTAATCCTCGCATTGTTGGAGGTACAATTGATATGGGAGCATATGAGTTTCAGGCACCCGCATCCAAAATTTCCTATGCCTGGTTGCAAGAATACCAGTTGCCGACCGACGGCTCGGTCGACTTTCTAGATCTCGATAACGACGGTTACACCACATGGCAGGAGTGGCGTGCCGATACGACTCCTACGAACTCGCTGTCCGTACTACGAATGCTGCCGCCAGTTCGCGACGGCACAACACTTACTGTTTCTTGGCAAAGCGTTGCTACAAGAAACTATTGGATCGAACGCGCAACGGAACTGCCACCATCAGGCACCTTTATAAAGATCGCGGAATCCATTGCTGGCCAACCGGGGATAATGAGCTATGCCGATACCACAGCTACAAATGCCGAACACGTTTTCTATCGGATTGGGGTTAGTGAATAGAGCCGTGCATTACGGAAAAAACACAGACACGCCGGAGCGCACGACTCATTTCGTGCGATATCAATTTTACATTTGGGAGCAGGTAGCAATCAGACGTTTGCTGTTATCATTGTTTTGCGATGGTAAGGCTTCGTCACCACGTTGACCACTGCTTCAAGATGCAAACGCAACCTGTCTTGATCGTGATGACAACGTGTAGCGCCGGGTAAACCGGGAAAGAAACAGATAATGACCAAGCCTCATCGTGGACCTGCTTGCGCTTTGTCCCTTCCCCTTGCTCCTTTGCGAATTCCGCATCAGCCATTAGGTTTCCCCAGATGAGTTGCTTGTCCCCAGCGATACAACTTATTACGCTGCGCCTGCCCAATCATGCCCCGCATCCTTATCGCCGAGTGCAAACAGGAAGTATCCACCTTCAACCCCGTGTTGAGTGGTCTCGAGGATTTTACAATCCGTCAGGGGCAGGAAATTCTCAACTATCATCGTGGCGTGCGGAGCGAGGTGGGTGGGGCATTGAGCGTGTTTGATGCGACCCCCGGGGTTGAACTCGTGCCAACGTTTAGCGCGCACTTCATCACCTCGGGCGGCACGCTGGCGGATGCGGCCTTTAAAAGCCTTGCAGGCCAATTGCTTGCAACCATCAAAGCGGCTCCGCCTGCGGACGGAATTTACGTTTCACTGCACGGTGCGATGGCGGCGGAGAGCGAAGATGATCCCGAAGGCTATTTGCTGGCGGAAACCCGAAAAATTGTGGGTGAGCAAGTCCCCATCCTCATCTCGCTCGACCTGCACGCTATTCTGACGGATCGGATGTTGGAGCATACCGATGCCGCAGTCGCGTTTCACACTTATCCGCATGTTGACTTTTTTGAGACAGGCGAGCGATCCGCAAAGTTGCTCCTGCGCATCGTAGCGGGCGAGGCCTGGCCGGTGACGGCGAAGGTTACGGTGCCTGCGCTGGTACGCGGTGACGAACTCATCACGGAAACCGGCTCGATCAGCCACGCGGTTAACGCAGCCAAGGCCATCGAGCAAAGCCCCGGCGGCCTCTCGGCTGCGATGATCTGGGGAAACCCTTTTACTGATGTACCGGCGCTGGCTTCGAATAGTTTCGTGGTGACGGATAACGATCCGACGCGCGCTGAGCGCGAAGCACTACGCATTGCGAACCTGTTCTGGGACCATCACGAAAAGATGCAGGTCCCGCTCACGAGCCTCGTCGACGCGGCACGGATCACGAAGGAGAATCTGTCCGGCACGGTCGTCCTTGTGGATGCGGCGGACGCGACCAGTTCCGGCGCCTCGGGCGACAGCAACGCGATTCTGCGCGCACTAATTGACATCGGCTATAAAGGCACAGCACTGATTCCAATAGTCGACCCGGAGATGGTGTCGGCAGCGTTTGCGGCGGGTGTGAGCAATCCAGTGAAAGGCAAAGTGGGAGGCGCGCTCGACCAAAGGCGGTTCACACCACTGCCCATGGAAGGACGCGTTCGAATGTTGTTCGATGGTTGGTTTCACAGCGAAACGACGCGGGAATTGTGGCAGGCGGGCAGGACTGCGGTGATTCAGTCCGGCAGCTTCACTTTAATCGTCACTAGCCGCGCCGTCAGCCTCTATGACCGTGCTCTGTTCCTTGCGCACGGCTGCAATCCACGCCACTTCGCGGCGGTGGTGGTGAAGTCGCCGCACTGCGAACCGCATATGTTCAAGGCCTGGGCGGCGCGCTACGTGGATGTGGACGCGCCCGGCTCCACCAGCGCGAACCTCCGCAGCCTCGGCCATACGAAATGCGCCCGGCCTATTTTTCCGCTGGACCCTGACGTGAAGTTCATGCCGGAAGTTAAGCTGTTTCAGCGTCAGAGTCGCAAATAGCATCAATGAAAATCCTGCGCGAACCCGCAACCGAGTCTCGCGAAGCGTTTGGAGTGCGCCGTATTCCGGCGCTTTTCTTCTCAGCGCTGCGTCAAACGCTTCGCGAGATCAAATATACTTTTTCCCGTGAACCTGACTTGGTTCATTGCGGCGATGTTAAGATGTTTCGGCGCGGGCGTCACAAATAAATCAATTTATGAAAATTCGAGAAATCCGTTGCGCTGGTTTGCGCGGCGCCACACCAGAAGGCGGCTGGAGCAATGAGCTGCGGCCCGAAGATTGCGTTCACACACTCATCGCTGTGCACACGGACGAGGGTGCGGTTGGGGTAGGGAGTGTATTTACCAACGACGCACTGGTGCGCGCAGCTCTGGCAGTGATGGAGCCGCTCTATCGCGGCGAGAACGCGCTGGAACCGGAGCGCGTAAGCGAGAAGTTGAGCCAGCACATGTTCTGGCTAGGTCGCGGTGGCTCGATTACACACGCCATCAGTGGCGTGGACATCGCGCTATGGGATTTGCTGGGCCAGGCTACGGGACAGCCGGTCGGTCGATTGCTCGGTGGTCGTTATCGCGAACGCGTTCAGCCTTATGCGTCGTTGCTGATGGACGAACCGGCAAAGCTGCGCGACCACTTGCTGCGCGTGAAGGCTCAAGGCTTTCGCGCGTTCAAAATTGGATGGGGACCATTTGGCCGGCGCAACGCCGAGACCGACGAAGCGATCGTCCGCGCTGCGCGCGAAGCGGTCGGCTCAGAGAACAAGCTCATGGTGGATGCCGGCGGCAGCGACGCTTACTGGAACAACGGCTACAAATGGGCACTGAACACCGCGGACATGCTCGCCGATTACAATGTGTTCTGGTTCGAGGAAGCGCTCGTGCCGGACGCGCTGGAGGATTATGCCAAGCTTCGCGAGCATTCTCCCGTGCCCATTGCGGGAGGCGAAGTGCTTACGCGGCGGCAGGCATTTCAACCGTGGTTGCAGGCGCGCGCCTTTGACATCGTGCAACCGGACGTGACGAAAGTGGGAGGCCTGAGCGAGGAACGACGCATTGCATGGATGGCGCAGGAGCACGGCGTGAGGTTCATTCCTCACGGCTGGAATACCGCAGTGGGCCTCGCCGCTGATTTGCAACTCGCGTCAGCCTTTCCTGGCACTGACCTTGTGGAGTATCTGACCGGGTCGCCGTTTATTGATGATATCACCACAGGCGGCTGGCAACTCGACGATGAGGGCATGCTTGCAATTCCGACAAAACCCGGCCTTGGCCTCACGCTTGACCGGGAAGTCGTAAAGAAGTACACGCGTAATGAACGATTGTTGGAATGACGGTTAACGCAGCAACACATGAACCTGCTCTACAAATCCCTGATCTTTGCAGGCCTGGTGATAGGCGATGTCGTTTTCGTGTTGCCCGGACTTAAATCCGCTCCATCTATTTATAGTCGATTATTCACTTTATTCATCGTCGGCGCAGTCTTTGCCGTATTCATCGAAGGCCCAAAATACGGAACTATGCAGCCTATTTCCACTCGGCCCATTATGATAGCACTGGGCATACTCGTTATGGGTGGAAGCGTCCTCTGGGCCATGATGATCAGAGGTCATCTATAATTTGCCAATACAGCGATAAGCTTCGCTGGCGTGTAGCGCAGATTTTCAATCTGCCGTATCGCCGATTTCTAATCGGCATGGCGAGGGATACAATTGACGCACCGGATTCTGTCCAGGCGATGGCAGGCTGCAAGCCTGCGATACAGCAGATTGAAAATCTGCGCTACAATTCATACCTGCTTAAATAGTTTACTTGTTTCGGGGGGCGCTATTGGGATACGCGTAACCGCCAGTAAACTTCGTCCATAAACGGTAGCGGCACTTCGGCTTCCATCAAATCGCCTGTGCCCGGACCTATCGGCAGGAGATCATACCAACCGGTTGTACTTAGAGAGCCATCCTTTTGTTCGATCGTGTAGGAACGGTTGGTCTTGCTGGAAAACCCAAGGAGAATTCCATTTGCCGAAAAGCCCTTGTACGTCAGCGAAATCATTCTCGGCCCCGTCTTGAACTGAAAGGTAGAGCTGAAGTTTGTAACTCCATCCCTGACGGCACCCACTTTCCAATAATAGATATGATTCGTAACAAGCAGCGGCATAGAGATTGTAAGATCTGTTGTGCTCCCAATCTGATTTGTGGCCCTCAAGGTAGAAGTATTACCAACCAGGACCTGGAATTCTGGAGTGGAAAGATGCTCGCATGCAAGGCTCACGCCATCGATATCAGCATACCACCCAAACTGCGGAACCGGGAAGTAGTTGTCGGCTTGGAAAATAAGTTGAAGAGTTTGGCCTGCATAGGCCAAAAGATTTGTGCTACGGCTCACGAACGTACGCTGCCGAAATTGCGGTTCATTGCCATTTGCATCCTCGAGTAATGCCACTGCAATACCTCCCTGGGCTAAGAGGACTCTAAGACGAGCGATTAATCTTGGCGGCAAATTATTAACAATGCGTTCTTTCCATTGTAAGGTTGCGGAAATCGCATCGGCAGGCACATACAGGTCCTGGATCAATTGACCCATGAAATGATTAGTTGATTGATATGGGAATTCAACCGTTGCAAAACGATATCCCATTCCGTCGCTATTGGTGGTGTCGGTATAAATACTCCAGAGCCCAGGATCGGTGCCTCCAGTGTACCAACCCGGGCTCATGCCTGACTCGAAACTTCCGTTGCTAATCAAGTCATCAACCCACCGCCAACTCAGGACACCATCCGGATCAACGTTTAGTGCTCCCGCCGCGGGCGTTTGAAGCAAAGGTGCAGGAGCTGGACTTGCAAAAACAATCCGAGCAATAAGAAAACAAACCACCTGCAGCGCCCAAAAACGCATCGGCAGACATCATATAGGTCATATTAAGAATGTTCAAGCTGCAGGTGGACATTGGCGCGATCAAAGTGCAGGCGGTCAGCACGAACAATCCGCCTGTGATGGAATCCCACCTTGCTCACAAACAGCGCCTGCGTTGCTCTTCAATAAGAAGACCTCGCTAGTGGCGGGCCGGGCCGCTACAATGCCGTGGTTATCCATGGCTGATAAAGGACAGAGCAAACCAAAGCCGCTCCGGTCGATGTGCGACCAACTCCTGGCGCAGGAAACAATATTGCGCGAGGGCGGGGGGAGCGCAGGTCAGGCACGCCAGCGCAAATTGGGTCGATTGACGGTGCGCGAACGACTGGCGCGGCTGCTGGACGATACCCACTCGTTTTTTGAACTGGGGCTGTGGGCTGGGTATCAGATGTATCCGAATTGGGGCGAGGTCCCGGCCGCCGGCCTTGTAACGGGCATTGGCAGGATCGCCCGACGCTCGTGCATGATCATCGCCAATGATGCAACCGTGAAAGCTGGCGCTTTTTTCCCGGCAACCACCAAAAAATTTTTGCGCGCCCAGAGAATAGCCCTCGAGAATTCTCTGCCAGTGATTTACCTGGTCGATTCTGCCGGTGTGTTTCTCCCGTTGCAGGACGAAGTTTTTCCCGACGAGGATGATTTTGGACGCATCTTTCGCAATAACGCAGTTCTTAGCGCTCACGGTATTCCTCAGTTTGCGGCGATTATGGGCAACTGTATTGCTGGCGGCGCGTATCTCCCGGTTCTGTGCGACAAGATTTTAATGACGAGAGGGAGTGGCCTCTATCTGGCCGGGCCGGCGCTGGTCAAAGCGGCAATTGGTCAGGTTATCGAGGCCGAAGAACTGGGCGGCTCACAAATGCACGCTGAGGTCAGTGGCACCATTGATTTTCAGGAGACGGATGACGAAGCATGTCTGGCGCGACTGCGTTCGCTGATCGACATGTTGCCACCGGAAGTGGAGCAACCGGTTCATAAAACCGACCGTGAGCTTAATTCCGAATCGGTTTATGATTTGGTGAGTGTTGATGGACGGTCGGAGTACGATCTTCGTGATTTGCTCGGAAGCGTCGTTGATCCCTCGTCAATGCAGGAATACAAGGCGGAATACGGCCAGACGTTGGTTACAGTTTACGCCAAGATTGGAGGCCAGCCGGTGGGAATTGTTGGAAACCAGCACAAGCGGTCTCAGTCCAAAAAACATGGTATTCAGATTGGAGGGGTCATTTATTCGGACAGCGCAGCCAAGGCGGCACGTTTCATTATGGACTGCAATCAAACCGGGCTGCCGATTGTTTTCTTCCAAGACGTTCAAGGCTTCATGGTCGGACGGGATGCCGAGCAGTCAGGCATCATTCGGGAAGGGGCGAAACTGGTAAACGTGGTAAGCAACTGTGTCGTGCCGAAGATCACTGTGATTGTGGGCGGCTCGTTCGGCGCCGGAAATTATGCGCTATGCGGCAAGGCATTCGACCCCCGGTTCATTTTTGCATGGCCGAATGCCAGATATGCGGTGATGGGTGGTGAACAGGCTTCAGATACTTTGTTCACCATTCTTCAACGCAACATGCAATCGAATCAAAATACTCTGACGCCTGAAGAACTCGCTCAGTTGCGCGAGACGGTGAAGAAGAATTACAAAGAGCAAATGGACATCCGTTACGGTGCAGCGCGCGGTTGGGTCGATGCCATCATCCCGCCTCATGCAACCCGGGAAGTATTAATCACAGCGTTGCGCTTGGTCATGCGCAAACCTGTTCAGACAAATTTCAAAACTGGTGTGTTGCAGGTTTGAAACTAAGCGCTTGTAGCCTTCCTGCGACGGGGGGGTGCGGCTTGTCGAAGGTCCGCTAAGACATTGGCCAAACGGATTCGAAGAACCTCTCGCTCGTGTTGAATCGGAAAATCACTAATACGACGTTTAAGCCACCGCGAGTTGGCCAATTTTGTTTTTAGCAATGCGCCAACGAATTCGAAATCCTTCAATCTCGCCGCTGCCAGTTTGCTTACAGCCAGATCATGGACCTCAAGGCAAAGGGCCGTAACCTGACCGGCCCGAAGCTGTTTCAAGCGCCGTTGCCAGCCGTGTGGCAAACTGGCAATTTCAGGAGTAACCACATCGGCATAGAAACCGTGTTTCCGAGCAAAAGACGAACGTCGGCCTAATTTGGAATCGAGGAGGTTTGCCGCCTCCGGATGGTTCTTCGGGTAAAGATCGCACTCGCGTGACAAGAGGACTTCGGCTGGTGGACGACGGCAGTACGCATGAACAGCTTGCGAACCAATCAGAAAAAACTCCGAGTCGCGAGCAAGCTGACCTGCGGCCCTCAACGTTTGTTCAAGCTGTCGTTTTTTCACGCGGACGGCGCCTCGTCCGGCGGTTGCTTAAGCGAACGCCGGCAAAGGGGCTGGATTGACTCAGGCGGCGCGCCATAGGCGTTTGGCTGCGCAGAAAATCGGCAATCTCGGGGCGGGACAGCAGCGTGAGAATGCGATGCCATTCACGGAATGCGGGGGGGATGGTACGGCCCTCTCGGGCCATCCAACGTTGGAGATTGCGGCGCGCAAATTTCAAGAGGCGGTTATCGCGCCTGAGGTTTTCTGCGATTTGACGATCCGTCGCAGAATTGAGCTTGTCGATGCGAGCATGCGAGAACACTTCGTTCACAGGTTCAAGCTTACATCCCTGGCAGGCAGTGCGTCCAGCAATTCGCCGCGAACGCCATTTCTTTTGGCACGTTGCAGCGCAGAACGTTCCTATAAACCATTGGATTCTTCCGAATAAACAATTAGCTTGCCACAGTTCCATGGCTGAGAAACGACCAATCCTAATCGGCAATGCCCAGGGTTTTTGGGGAGACAGCATCGACGCACCTGCGCGATTAGTTTCACAACAACCGGACCTGGATTATTTAACTCTCGACTACCTCGCGGAAGTGTCGATGTCGATTCTGGCGTCGCAAAGGGAACGGTCGCCAACCGCAGGTTACGCCCGTGATTTTGTTGAAGTTGTTCAGTCGCTGATTCCGTTTTGGAAGCAGGGCTCGAAAGTTCGCGTGATTTCAAACGCAGGCGGTTTGAATCCTCACGGATGCGCGAATGCTTGCGCGGAGGTTCTTCGCCAGGCGGGAATCGATTCAATGAAAATGGGGGTTGTGACCGGCGATGATGTCTTGCCAATTTTGCAGACGGGAGGGGTGAAAGGTGGTGCCAGATCCAAATTATTCGCAAATATGGAGAGCGGCGAGCCGCTGTCAAAAGTTTTGGGCTCCTTGGTCACTGCCAGCGCTTATCTCGGTGCGCAGCCGATTGCTGAAGCGTTAAAAGCGGGCGCGGACATTGTAATTACTGGCCGCGTGGCTGATCCCAGCCTGACTGTTGCGCCTTGTGTGGCTGAGTTCGGCTGGGGCTGGACTGATTATGATCGAATCGCAGGCGCGACCATCGCGGGACATTTGATTGAATGCGGCACTCAAGTGACCGGTGGCATTTCAACCGATTGGTTGGAAATCAAGCATCCAACCGACATTGGTTTTCCGATTGTGGAAGTCAGCTCAGATGGATCGTGCGTGGTTACCAAGCCCAAACGGACTGGTGGGGCAGTGAACGAAAGCACGGTCAAGGAACAACTGCTTTATGAAATCGGGGATCCGGATAACTATCTTAGTCCCGATGTTACCCTTTCGTTTCTATCACTCCAGATCCGACAAGGGAACAAAGACCGGGTGCGAGTTAGCGGCGCGCGCGGCCGTCCAGCGACATCATCGTACAAAGTGAGCGCTTCGTATCGCGACGGGTTCTGGGCGCAGGGGATGTTGACGATTTTTGGACGCAATGCTGTTGCCAAGGCGCGTCGCGCAGGCAGGGTGATTCTGAACCGAGTGCGTCACACGGGGTACCAGTTGCAGCGGTCGTCCATTGAATGCGTTGGCGCCGACGCGTGCATGCCTGGTCTGCTGGACAAAGCGATTGAAGCAGAACTTCTGGAAACTGTGTTGCGGGTTACGGTTGCTGATCCTCGACGCGAGGCGGTAGAAAGATTCACAAAAGAAATGTCGCCGCTCATCACCGGCGGACCGCAAGGAGTTACCGGTTACGCGGCGGGCCGTCCGCGCGTTCATGAGGTGTTTGGCTATTGGCCATGTTTGATCGATAAGAAACAAGTGAATCCCCAAGTGCATATTGTGACCTCTAAATGAAATGATCCGGCCATGAAACAATCATTAACCAAACGGAGCGGGCCGATTCGGCCCAAAGGCTCATCCTCAAAAAAGCAAATTCGCCTCGGAGAAATTGCTTACGCGCGAAGCGGCGACAAAGGTTCGAGCGCGAACGTAGGAGTCATCGCTCGCACGCCGCAAGCATTTGGGATTTTGCGGGCCTACCTGTCGGCGGCACGCGTGGAACAATTTTTTAAGCCTTTGGGAGTTGGGAAAGTCGTCCGCTACGAACTGCCAAATTTAGGCGCGCTGAATTTTGTTCTGCCTGGTGTGCTGGCTGGAGGGGCGAGCCGTTCCTTACGGACCGATGCCCAGGGAAAAACACTTGGCCAGGCCATTCTCGAAATGAAGCTTACCAAGGATATCCAAAAGCCGAAGGGATAAACTCATCGAGACTACATTCCTGCGCGAGGTTTTAAGGCGTAGGCGATAAGCTTCGTGGTCGTGGTCGCGTGAGTTCGCATTCCAGGAACACCACGGATAACAGCGTAGGAAATGCTGGGGCTCGAGTACTATCGCTGTCCCTGAAGTTGCACCGGCCTTTTGTGCAGGGCGATGTGGCCAGCGGTTCATCGGCGGTACTTATACGGTCGGCGTCGATTCCGGTGTACTTGACTTTTTTTCTTCAACCGGGAAAATTCATCCGTGCCCCCGTTTCCGTCAGAAGACCCGGCGAATCCTTCGCAGCGCCCGGTCGCTTCCTTCCTGAATTCCGGCGATAAAATGGGCAACGGCAGGTTCACGCTTAAAAAACTGCTCGGCCAGGGTGGCATGGGGATGGTTTGGCTGGCCTACGACGAACAGTTGCAGGAACTCGTCGCGTTAAAATTTTTGCCACCTCAAACTCGCTTCGACCCCGCTGCGTTTTCGCTCTTGCGCAAGGAAACCGCGCGCAGCCGGAAACTCAGCCACCCGAACATCATTCGGATTCACGACTTGCACCAGCATGAAGGCGAAGACCCATTCATCGCTATGGAATACGTGGACGGCCAGACGTTGCATGCACTCCGGTTTCAGCAGCCGAACGAACTCTTCTCCTGGGACAAATTGGCGCCGTTGGTGCGGCAGCTTTGCGAAGCGCTCGATCACGCGCACTCTGACGGCATCGTGCATCGGGACTTAAAGCCGTCGAATCTTATGCTACGGATCGACGGGCGGTTGAAGCTCGCCGACTTTGGCCTGGCAACGGTCATCAGCGATTCGTTTACGCGCATGACCGGCACGACCGGTGGCACGCCCGCGTACATGAGCCCGCAACAGATGGAGGGTAAACCGCCGCAGCCGACCGATGACATCTACTCCCTTGGCGCGACGCTTTACGAGTTACTGACCGGCACGCCGCCATTTCACACAGGTCAGATCGTGCAGCAAGTGTTGCACACTCCGCCCACGACGTTGCGCGAACGCCTCATTGAGAACAACGCTTGTAACGAAATGCCGCGTGAGGTCGAGGCAATGATCATGGCCTGCCTCGCCAAAAATCGTGAGCACCGTCCGCGAAGTGCCCGCGCTGTGGCGGATTGGATCGGTTTGCCCTCGAGCTCAAATCCGAGGTCATTGGAAGCGACTTTGATTCCCCAGGAGGGTGAAGTTGATTCAGTTGGAGGAGCGGTGACTTTGGATAAGCGGCTGTGGGTGGCGAGCGCAGTGCTTCTTTGCGTGTTCGGCGCAGCAGGCTGGTTTTGGGCGACGAAACGATTTGCGACAGGAAGACAGACGGTAACCGACAAGGTAGTTCCCGTTTCAGTTCCAACGACGAATGTGGCAGGAACTACGACGATGCTAACTGCCACCACAACGAACGTGACGACGCGGGAACGCTCCCTGATCTCGGAAGATTTCGAACGTTTCGCGGAAGGGACGACCATCAACACGAAGTACCGCCAAGGCACCATCGTGATTGAAAATGGAAACCGTTTCCTCCGGATCCAGGGAAACCCCGATACGAACCGTTCTTATGTCCTCAGCACCGTCAAGGTGCCGGACCATTGGAAGGAAGTGAAGGTGGAATGCCGCCTCCGAACCCGCAATCTGAAGCTGAACATCGGCTCGCCACGGAGCGGGGTTTGGGTCAGCGCTGAAATCTATGGGGACATTAATGATACTCAAAATGGAAAACCCCGACTTGTTGTCTATCCTCCGGGCGGATTTCCAATCGTGCGGAAGGATTCCGAGTGGACCTTGCGGACCGGAAAATGGAGTTGCCCAAAGAACATTCCACCCTCAGCCCGAAACCTTCACGTGGGCTTTCAATTCCAACACGCATCGGGGATTGCTGAATTAGATGATATCAAAGTCACGATTGTGATCGAAGAAAAAGTGATGTAAAAGCCGCCGGGCGTGGTGTCAAATTCTACCGGAGTAAATTCCAGGCGACCTGCGACGGAGACGCTTTTCACCCTGTGCAACAGCACCATTTCTACAACCGGCACTTCCAGTGGCGCAAGTGCGCTGATAAGCAGTATGGCTTTCTACTCGCGTAGTCGACCACCCTGCTGGTGGAGGGGTGCATTAAAAGGCGTACGTTAATCGACGTATAGACCGTTTCTTTTCCTTGGGCTTATTGTCGCATCATCTCGATTTCCGCACTGGCGGAAAGCGAAAAAAAACAAAGAAACCGGAAGCGCTGAAGCTTCCAAAACGAGAACGGATCAAAGATGAGTGCGACAATGAATCAGAAACCCAAATCGACAACTCCTGAAAACCAACCTTGGGCGCTAGTATGCCTGTTTCTAGTTTTATGCAGTTGCTGCTTCGCCGAAAAGGTCGGGTGGCACGACCAGATGTCGCTGCATGCAGGCGACGGGGTTGACTTGAAAAACCAACAAGAGGCCAGGGCACGCACTGTGGTGCTGATGGGCAGTGAGGCTATCCCGGACCCCAACACCGGGGATGCTTCAGAAACAGTAACCTTCGCCCAACATGCGTTTGATTTGGTCAGCAGCCTTTCAGTCAATGCAAACGTGACTCTGCGCACCACCAGTTTCGAGGGTAATGCGGGAGTTGGTTTCATTAAAAACCATAAATTCTCCGGCAATAGCCTGGAGTTTGTCTTTACGGCGACCAGAAATTTCGGCGATGCCTACTTTCCGATTAATGGTGGATTCAGCAGCGATTTCAATTCTGAAGTTTCAAAGTTACGCCAGGCATATAGCGGACTGGCACTGCACCAGGAGATAACAAAAATGTTTGGAACCCACGTCGTAGCCGGGAGAAGGTCAGCAGCCATGGTTTCGGTCATTTTTTCTTTTGATTATGGCTCAGCATCCCTCGCGCAGCAATTGGCTGCTTCTGCGCGAGGCAATTGGGGGTGGGGAAATTTTTCCAGTCATGTCGATTCGTTCTTCAAAAGCAAGGACACGAGACGAACCCTCAGTTATGAGTTTTATTCCACCGACCCAAATCAATCGCCGACTAACTTTAATTTCGCTTCAACCGGTAGCATCACCAATTACGAAGGTTTTGCAAGGTTCGTAACTCTCGTGGAAGCCTATTGGCGGGCAATGAAT
>JADMIO012796829.1_pt1 | contig 16810 bp, 18 predicted proteins | sample 8958161 | NCBI WGS metagenome assembly JADMIO01 (sample SAMN16585339, study PRJNA669376) | soil metagenome | isolation source: Crop rotation soil | place: USA: Cullars Rotation, Alabama | collected 2011
CGTCGCGCCGGCGTGCCGCGGCCGCGCCGAAACCGCGGCGCGGATCCGGCGGCTACACGCTGCCTTCGCTGTCGCTTTTGACCGCGCAGCGCGCGAGCGAACGCACGACGCTGCCGAAAGAGGTGATCGAGGAGAACGCGGTCGCGCTCGAGAGCGTGTTGTCGGATTTTGGCGTGCGCGGCGAGATCATCAATGCCCGGCCCGGCCCGGTTGTGACCCTGTACGAGCTCGAGCCCGCGCCGGGCATCAAGTCCTCCCGCGTGATCGGGCTCGCCGACGACATCGCGCGCTCGATGAGCGCGCTCTCCGCGCGCGTTGCGGTGGTGTCGGGCCGCAACGCCATCGGCATCGAATTGCCCAATCCGAACCGTGAAAAAGTCTACCTGCGTGAGCTGCTGGCGATGTCCGACTACAGCGGCACCACCGCCAAGCTGCCGCTCTGCCTCGGCAAGACCATCGGCGGCGAGAGCGTGATCGTCGATCTCGCGCGCATGCCGCATTTGCTGATCGCCGGCACCACCGGCTCCGGCAAGTCGGTCGCTATCAACACCATGATCCTGAGCCTCGTCTATCGCCTGACGCCGCAGCAATGCCGGCTGATCATGGTCGATCCGAAAATGCTCGAGCTCTCCGTCTATGACGGCATCCCGCATTTGCTGACGCCGGTCGTCACCGATCCGAAGAAGGCGGTGGTCGCGCTCAAGTGGGCCGTGCGCGAGATGGAAGAGCGCTACAAGAAGATGTCGAAGCTCGGCGTGCGCAACATCGACGGCTACAACATCCGTCTCGCCGAAGCGAAAGCGAAAGGCGAGACGCTGACCCGCACCGTGCATACCGGTTACGACAAAGAATCCGGCCAGGCGATTTACGAGAAGGAGCAACTCGATCTCGAGCCGCTGCCTTATCTCGTGGTGATCGTCGACGAAATGGCCGACCTGATGATGGTGGCCGGAAAAGACATCGAAGGCGCGATCCAGAGACTGGCGCAGATGGCGCGCGCCGCCGGCATCCATGTCATCCTTGCGACCCAGCGCCCGTCGGTCGACGTCATCACCGGCACCATCAAGGCGAACTTCCCGACCCGCATCTCCTTCCAGGTCACCTCGAAGATCGACAGCCGCACGATCCTCGGCGAACAAGGCGCCGAGCAACTGCTCGGCCAAGGCGACATGCTCTATATGGCGGGCGGCGGGCGGATTAGTCGCGTGCACGGGCCGTTCGTCTCCGACGACGAGGTCGAGAAGGTCGTCCGCCATCTCAAATCGCAAGGCGCACCGGAATACCTCGAAGAGGTCACGGCCGGCGGCGACGAAGACGAGGATACGCCGTTGTTCGACCAGACCGGCATGGGCGGCGAAGGCGGCGATCTCTACAGCCAGGCCGTCGCCATCGTCACCCGCGACCGCAAGGCATCGACGAGCTACATCCAGCGCCGGCTGCAGATCGGCTACAACCGCGCCGCCACCATCATGGAGCGGATGGAGCAGGAAGGCATCGTCGGCCAGCCCAACCATGCCGGTAAGCGCGAGATCCTCGTTGGTGAAGAAAATCCGCCGCGGTATTGAGAATCGGCCCGCGCGCGCGTAAGTGCAGGGATACCGAGCCGCACAATCGCCATAGCCGCTACCTAATTAAGAACAGCACGGCGTCAGGTAGAGAAGGACCGATCGGGCCAATGAGCCGCGGGAGCGTTTTAGCCGCTATTTTGCTGGGTTTGACCGCGGTTCCGGCCGTCGCCGAGCACGTCCCTCTGCCGGTCCCGGCGCCCGAGCCGAAAATTACCGGCTCGATCGCGACACCGGCAAGACCGGGCCGGCCGGTGTCGCAGGCGACGCCCGCCGCCCAGACCGCGCCGCAGGCCTCCGAGCCGCCGCAGGTCGCCAGCAATCCGTTCGCCGCTCTGTTCGGCAAGGTCGGATCGACCGCGAACATAACGCCGGAACAGCGCGCAGTGATCGACAAGGTCAGCGCCTATCTGTCGAGTGTGCGTACGTTGAACGGAAATTTCGTGCAGGTCGGCCCCGACGGGCGCCGGACGCAGGGTCAATTCTTCATCCAGAAGCCCGGCAAGGTCCGCTTCGAATATGACGATCCGAGCCCGATCGAACTGATCGCCGACGGCGAATCGGTCGTGGTGCGCGACCGCAATCTGGCGACGCAAGATCTTTATCCGCTGTCGCAGACGCCCCTGCGCTTCCTCTTGTCGGACAAAGTCAACCTGCTGAAGGACACCAACCTTGTCGCGGTCTATGCCGACGATGTTTTCGTCACCACCGTGATCGAGGAGAAGAGCGCCATCGCCGGAACCAGCCGGTTGATGATCATGTTCGGCGCGAAGGACATGCAGCTCAAACAGTGGACGGTCACCGACCCGCAAGGCTATGACACCACGGTCGCGGTCTACAATCTCGACACGACCAAGCGCCCCGATCCGAGCCTGTTCAAGATCGACTACACGCGCAATTTGCAATAACCGCTGAAAAAGCCTCCGTGGATGACTCAACGCCGGCGCTTTTGCGCGGCTCGATCGTCGCTATATGTTGGACAAATGCAACTCAAGATCACCACCTGGAACATCAATTCGGTGCGCTTGCGGATCAATTTGGTCGCGCGATTCCTGAAGTCGGCGCGACCCGACATTCTCTGCCTGCAGGAGACGAAGTGCCCGGACGATCAGTTTCCGCTCAAGCGCTTCAGGCAGCTTGGGTACGCGCACATCTCGCTCAACGGACAGAAGGGCTATCACGGCGTCGCGGTGATTTCCCGCATACCGTTCGAATCCTTCAATATCCGCAATTTCTGCGGCAAGACCGATTGCCGGCATGTCTCGGTCGAGGTCGGCGAGCGCGCCGGCCTGCGCGATCCGATTACGCTGCACAATTTTTATGTTCCGGCCGGCGGCGACGAGCCGGATCCCGAGGTCAATCCGAAATTCGCCCACAAGCTCTCGTTCCTTGACGAGATGCGGGAAAATGCCGAGTTGCGCCCGAATTCGGGTGCCCGGGCGATTCTCGTCGGCGATCTCAATGTCGCGCCGCTTGAGCACGACGTCTGGTCGCACAAGCAGATGTTGAAGGTGGTCAGCCACACGCCGGTCGAATGCGAGAAGCTGACGGCCGCGCGCACGATCGGCGGATGGGTCGATTCCATGCGCGTGCACACGCCGGAACCGGAAAAGCTCTATACTTGGTGGAGTTATCGAGCGATGGACAATTGGCGCACGTCCGATCGCGGACGGCGGCTGGATCACGTCTGGAGCTCGGACGCGATTGCCGGCCGCATTTCATCGATCGAAATCGCCAAGCACTATCGCGGCGCCGCGCGGCCTTCCGACCACGCCCCGGTCACGGCGACAATCGAGCTTTGATCTATTCGCGGTGCGCGCGGCGCGGGGGATGCGGCCGGTCCATCGCATCGCGCACATTGGCGACTTCGCGCACCCATTGATCGACGCGTTGCGCGATCGCCTTGCGCAAATTGTTGGCGCCGGCCGGATAACCTTCCAGCACCTTCAGAAACAGGCTGCGCGGAATGCGCACCACCGTACTTGGTTCGAGCGCGGTCGCGGTCGCCGGTCGCACCGTGTCGGTGACGAGCGCAAGCTCTCCCAGCAAGGCGCCGGGGCCTGCAACCAGTTCCTCGATGTCCGGCGTGTTCATCCCGGGCTGCAACGACACCGAGCCGGACACGATCACATAACCGCCGTCGGCCAAGTCGCCGGCATAATAGAGAACCGCGCCGCGCTGCCATTTCTGCGTCTCGGCACCGATCGCCAGCACGCGCAGCGCCTGCTCGCCCAGCATCGCGAGCGTCGGCACCTGTTCGAACAATTCGATGTCGTCTTCAAGAGACATGGGTTTGTCTAGTCCGCCCGAAATGCGCGAACGCGCAAAGCGGCTCAGGGCACCAGTTTGTAGCCGCCCGCCTCGGTCACGAGAATGGCGGGCGCCGCCGCGTCCCTCTCCACCTTCTGCCGCAACCGGTAAATATGCGTCTCCAGCGTATGGGTGGTGACGCCGGAATTGTAGCCCCAGACCTCCTGCAGCAAAGTCTCGCGCGAGACCGGTTTTTGGCCGGCACGGTACAGATAGCGCAGGATCGCAGTTTCCTTTTCCGTCAGCCGGACCTTGCTGCCTTTTGGACTGAGCAGGATCTTGGAGCTCGGACGGAACGTGTACGGCCCGATAGTGAACACCGCATCTTCGCTCGCTTCGTGCTGACGAAGTTGCGCGCGGATGCGCGCGAGCAACACGGCGAAACGAAACGGCTTGGCGACATAGTCGTTTGCGCCGGATTCCAGACCGAGAATCGTATCGGAATCGGTGTCGTGACCGGTCAGCATGATGATCGGCGCCTTGAAACCGTTCTTGCGCAGAATCCGGACGGCTTCGCGCCCGTCGACGTCGGGCAATCCGACGTCCATGATCACGAGATCGACTTGCCCATTCTTGGCCGCCTGCACGCCCTTGGTGCCGGATTCGACCGCGGTCGCGTCGAATTCCTCATGCAAAGCGAGCTGTTCGACCAGCGCCTGGCGCAGCTCATCGTCGTCGTCAACGATCAGAATCGTGCGGCTGTTGGCCATCGGCAATCTGCCCTTTTTGTGGGACCGAAAACGGCCCCTCGTTCCGGCATTCGCGAAGTAGAACATTCAGGGCTAAAAGAGCAAGCAAGAGTCGGCCCTCGTCCTTCCCGGCTTGTTCTTCTAGGTCTTTGAATATGCGTGGAAATTATCTGCCCGTGATTTTCGTCCGCAGCAAGCCCGGCGCGCCCGATCGCGGCTGGTTGACCGCCGGGCCGCTCGCCATCCCGGTCGCATTGGGGCGCGGCGGGATCAAGGCAAATAAACGTGAGGGCGACGGCTCGACACCTCGCGGACGTTTTAAGTTGAAGCGGCTGTGGTGGCGGGGCGACCGCCATTCCAGGCCGCGCACCTTTCTGCCGGTGCGCCCGATCAAGCCGGATGACGGCTGGTGCGAGACCCCGTCCGACCGGCACTACAATCAGCCGGTAAAACTCGCCGCATCGAGCAAAGCTGACCGGCTCGCGCGGACGGATGCGCTGTACGATTTCTTCATCGAACTCGAGCACAACACGCGACCGCGGATCTCCGGACGCGGCAGCGCCGTGTTCGTCCACATCGCGCGTCCCGGCTTCGCACCGACCGCGGGATGCGTCGCGCTGGAGATGAAAAAGTTCCGGCGCGTGCTCGAACGTGTCGGCCCGCGCACCGAGATTGCGATCGGTACAAATGCACGGCGGCTGCATAGGAAAGATTAAGATTAACAATTTAAGGCAGGGCGCATATCCGCCGCATTAACAAAATTCCAAGTTCACCCCCGTAGTTTGCAGCTGTCGACGTATGTCGTCCGACTCAACAAGGGCGCGACGTCAGCAAGGGGCGGAAATGGAATCCAGTCTCGGCACCAATCAAACGCTGCGCACGATGGTCGGTCCCGGCGCGGGTCCGCAGCCGTCGAGCGCTGCGAGCGGGCCTTCCTCTCCCGCACCGGCTCCCGTCTCGCACGCAACGCTCGGCCGCGTGGTTTCGGTCGGCGGAGCGCAGGCAACCGTCGCACTCTCCTCCGGCGCGTCCGGGCTGCCCGACAAGGCGCAGCCGAAGGTCGGAAAATTCCTCGGCATTGCCAGCGGCAAGAACACCATCATCGGCGTCATCACCGAGCTCACCGAGCAAACCGCGCGCGAACAGACGCATGGAATTCTCGCGCGCCTCGATATGGTGGGCGAAATCCGCACCAACGCAAACGGCGCGCCGGTGTTCGGCCGCGGCGTCACCGAATATCCCTCGATCGGCGATCCCTGCGCGATGCTGAGCGACCGCGAATTGCGCCTGGTCTACGGCGCGACCGGCATCGACACCGCCCATATCGGCACGTTGCAGCAGGACGATTCGGTGCAGGTGCACCTGAACATCGACGACCTCCTGAGCAAGCACTTCGCCGTGCTCGGCACTACCGGCGTCGGCAAATCGAGCGGCGTCGCCATCATTCTGCAGCAGATTTTGAACGTGCGCCCGAACCTGCGCATCTTCCTGGTCGATCCGCACAACGAATATGCCCGCTGCTTCGGCGATAAGGCGCAGGTGCTGACGCCGCGCAATCTGCGGCTGCCGTTCTGGCTGTTCAATTTCGAGGAGATCGTCGACGCGTTCTTCGGCGGCCGTCCCGGCGTCGAGGAAGAAGTAGAAATCCTCTCCGAGGTCATTCCGCTCGCCAAGAGCGCCTACCTGCAATACCGCAACAATTCCAACGAGCGGCAGCTCGTGAAGAAGCGCGACGCGAAGAACTCCGGCTTCACCGCCGACACCCCGGTGCCGTACCGGATCGAGGATCTGATCTCGCTGCTCGACGAACGCATGGGCAAGCTCGAGAATCGCACCTCGCGCATGACCTATCACCGCCTGATCGGCCGCATCCAGACCTTCCGCAATCACCCGCGTTACGCCTTCATGTTCGAGAACGCCAATATCGGCGGCGACACGATGGTGGAATTGCTCGCGCATCTGTTCCGGCTGCCGCCCGACGGCAAGCCGATGACGATCATGCAGATGGCGGGCTTCCCGGCGGAAGTGATCGATTCGGTCGTCTCGGTGCTGTGCCGCATGGCCTTCGACTTCGGCCTGTGGAGCGAAGGCATCGCGCCGCTCTTGTTCGTCTGCGAAGAGGCGCACCGCTATGCGCCGGCGAATTCCAAGATCGGCTTCGGACCGACCCGCCGCGCGCTCTCGCGCATTGCCAAGGAAGGCCGCAAATACGGTGTGTTCCTCGGCCTCGTGACGCAGCGGCCGGCAGAAATCGACCCGACCATCATCTCACAGTGCTCGACCTTGTTTGCGATGCGGATGTCGAACGACCGCGACCAGGCGCTGATCCGCTCCGCGGTGTCGGACGCGGCCGCCAACCTGCTTTCGTTCATTCCCTCGCTCGGCACGCGCGAAGTGTTCGCCTTCGGCCCGGCGGTCGCGGCGCCGACGCGGCTGACGTTCAAGGAATTGCCCGCTTCGCTGCGGCCTTCGAGCGAGGCGGCCGGCAATACGCGGTCCGACAGCCAGGGCAATATCAGCAAGACGGTGCTCGACGCCGTCATCGAGCGCTGGCGCATGTCGACCATGAGCCACCGCGGCAGCCTGGACGACGATGTGTTCGATCAGCCGCTGCCGATGCACGATCAGGTGCCGCTGCAGCCGGCCCCGCCGGTGCCTTCCGGCCCCGTGCCCCTGCCGCCCAATCCGTTGTCGAATCCGGCCCGCTTCCAGAGTTTGCGCAAGCCGGCCGACGCCGGCGCGCAGTCTTCGCCGGCGCCCCTTAACCCCCCGCTGCGCCGCTTTTAATCAGCCGCGCCGGCGCTCGCCGAAAATCGCACTGCCGATCCGTACATGCGTCGCGCCGAGCGCGATCGCGGCCGGAAAATCCGCGCTCATGCCCATCGAGAGATAACGCAGGCCGTTGCGTTGCGCGACCTTGGCCGTGAGCGCAAAATGCGGCGACGGTGGCTCATTCACCGGCGGGATGCACATCAGCCCGGAAATCTCCAGGCCATGGACGTCGGCGCAGCGGCGCAGAAACGCGTCTGCGTCCTGCGGTGCGACTCCCGCCTTCTGCGGCTCGGCACCGGTATTGAGCTCGACGAACAGCATCGGCTTTCGTCCCTGCTTGATCGTCTCCTTCGACAAGGCCTCGCACAGGCTGTCGCGGTCGACCGAATGGATCGCGTTGAACAGCGCAACCGCTTCCTTTGTCTTGTTGGATTGCAATGGCCCGATCAGATGCAGCGCAAGGCCGAGATAGCGCGTCATCAGCGGCGGCCACTTGGTTTTGGCCTCCTGCACCCGGTTTTCGCCGTAGACCAATTGACCGGCCCCAATGATCGGTTCGATCGCCGGCGCGGCGAAGGTCTTGGAAACGGCGATCAACGTCACCGTGTCCGGATCGCGGTTGGCATCCTGGCAGGCGCGCGCGATTTTCGCCTGCACGTCGGCAAGTCCGGCGGTGGCGTCAGTCTGCTTCACGGGCGGCATGGGATCAGGATGGTCAAACCGGCTGGTGCGTCAAGCGGCTTTACCGCGAATAAAAACGGCCCGCGAATCAAATCCGCGGGCCGTTTCTGCGTCACCGAAGCAAACAAATTTGGTGTCGTTATTGCGCCTGCACCGCGCCTTCCATCGTGAACGGAGCCGAGGTGGTCTTGCGGGCGAACAGGACGCCGCGCACATATTTCAGCCCATCGCCCGCCGGAACGCCGACCACAATAATCCGGCAATAACCCGACTCGTTGTCGCGGAAAGCCTGACATCCATCGCGGTCACCTGATGGCAGTGAGCAGTTTTCATTCGAGTTGTGAATGAGGCCGACAATTCTCACTTTGACGCTGACGGTCGTATTGCTGATGTTGTTGGCGATGCAGACAAGTTGATTGCCGCCGCCGGTGAAGATGTAAGGCGTGAAGAGCGTGGCGTCGGCTTTCGCGGCAACGACAGAAACCGCGAACGCGAACAGGGCAAGAATATATTTCATAATGTCACCCCGAGGGTTTGGTTGGTTGATGCCCATCCAATGTAGCGCATTACGAGGGCCCGGGGTCTACCGTCAAGGCGGCGGGTGGCCGCATAACCCAGAGATTGCGGCCAGCAACACCGGTTATGCGATTGCGCGTCAGGGGAACTTAGATGAATGGCCGGGGGGTGCGAATGCTGAAATCGTCCCCTGCAATGGTCACCAGGCCGGCGCGGTCCAGCACCTCGAACACGCGATCGCGCCAGCGTACCGTCTTGGAAGCAACCAGCCGCTTCAAAGTCTTGTTGGTGTGCACGAGCGACATCCCGAGCGCGTCGGCAAGATGTTGCTGCGTGAACGGAAATTGAATCGCATTGTCTTTGGCCAGGCCCGCTTCCTGCGCGCGCACGAAGAGGTGCAGAAGCAAGAACGCTGCGCGCTCGAGCGCGGTGCGCCGACCGATGCTCAACAGATATTCGTCGATCAATTGCTCTTCACGCGCGGCGAGCCAGGTGATGTCGAAGGCAAGCGAGGGGAACCGGCTGTAGAGATCCCACAACTTCGTGCGCGGAAAAACGCACAGCACGAGTGGGGTCAGCGCCTCCACGGAATGCTCCATCTCCCGCATCATCGTGCCTTGCAGGCCGATGAGGTCGGCGGGCAGAGCGAAGTTGAGGATCTGCCGCCGGCCGTCATCCAGCATTTTATAGCGGAAAGCCCAGCCGCTAAGCACCGTGTAGAGGTGTTCGCTCCCGCTCCCCTGCCGCAGAAAGCTTGCGCCCGTCTCGACGCGCAATTCGTCGGTTTTGAAATCCCGCATGAACGCCAGTTCATCCGCCGTGAACTCGCGCAAAGCGTGACGCGCTCGCAACGGACATCGGTCGCACGAGGTAAAATGACTGTTATGTCCGACTTGACCCAAAATCATCCAACCACCCGATCGGCGGGATAAGAAAGACGGCCGCTATGTCAAATTTAAATGCCGGACATCTCAACTCGTAGGACAAGCAAAAGTTCCGGACGCAGGAACATCCCCGGACGGTTTTGAACCCGGCATTAAAGAAAAACGAATAAGAGATTTGCTTTTCCGATGACATCGCCTCCGACCGGCTCGCCCGCGAATCAATCACCGAGCGACGAACCGCCATTCGCCGGAAAACGCTTCCTGATCGTGGAAGACGAATACCTGATCGCGCTCGACATCCAGCAAGTTCTGGAATCAGCCGGCGCGGTAGCAACCTGCGTCGGCAGCGCCGCCGACGCCCTGAAAAAATTGGAAGCCGAGCCCGCTTACGATCTTGTCGTGCTCGATGTGATGCTCAACCGCAAGGCCAGCACCGATGTCGCGAATGCACTGACGGCGCGCGGGATGCCGTTTGTCTTCTTGACCGGCATGCCAGGCAACAGCGCGCAGATGAAAGGATTCCCGACCGCGCCGGTGGTGGAGAAGCCGTACCAGGAAGCGCAATTGATCTCCGCGCTGAAGCTCGCGCTGAGCGCAACCAGCCTTTAAGGCCGGGCGCCAAAACGAAGCCCGGCTCGCGCCGGGCTCGTTTGGTCCGCCAGTCGTCACAAAAAATCAGGCCGCAGACTTCCACTGCGTCTGGGCATCCTTGGTGGATTTGCTCAGATGGACGTGCTGGTCGACGTGATCCACCCAATCGAGCGGGATCAGCTGATGCTCGCCGCCGGACTTGGGATCGCTCTTCGTCAGCTTGATCTTGTCGCTGCCTTCCAGGCAGTCGACCGTGCCGACATGCTGTCCGTCGGAGCCGAGCACTTCCATATGTTCTTTGATTTGATCGGTCTTGATCATGCCGTACCTCCTGTTACGCCAGACTAACCCGCGCTGGCGGCGGCTGGTTCCGGGGTTCCCTCGGTTGACCGGGAGCGGCGTTTGATGTCTGTTCCGCCGGTCCAAAGAGACCGGAAATGAACGCCGACGCGCAGAAAAACGAACGCTACAACGCCCGCGAAGCGGAAGCCCGTTGGCAGAAGGTGTGGGACGAGCGGGGCATTTTCGCCACCAAAAACGACGACCCGCGCCCGAAATATTACGTGCTCGAGATGTTCCCCTATCCGTCGGGGCGCATCCACATGGGCCACGTGCGCAACTACACGATGGGCGACGTGGTCGCGCGCTATAAGCGCGCGATGGGGCTCAACGTGCTGCATCCGATGGGCTGGGACGCCTTCGGCCTGCCGGCGGAGAACGCCGCAATGGAGCGCAAGGTCGCTCCGAAGACCTGGACTTACGACAACATCGCCGCGATGAAAAAGCAACTCCAGGCGATGGGGCTGTCGCTCGACTGGACACGTGAAATCGCAACCTGCGACCCGCGCTACTACAAGCACCAGCAGAAGATGTTTCTCGACTTCATGAAGGCGGGTCTCGCGGAGCGCGAAAAGCGCAAGGTGAACTGGGATCCGGTCGACATGACGGTGCTCGCCAACGAGCAGGTGATCGAGGGCCGCGGCTGGCGCTCCGGCGCCGTGGTCGAGCAGCGTGAGATGAGCCAGTGGGTCTTCAAGATCACAAGGTACTCGCAGGAATTGCTCGCCGCGCTCGATACGCTCGACCGCTGGCCGGAAAAAGTACGGCTGATGCAGAAGAACTGGATCGGCCGCTCGGAAGGCCTGCTGGTGCGCTTTGCGCTCGATCCGAAGACCACGCCAGCCGGTGAGACCGAGCTCAAGATCTTCACGACGCGCCACGACACTTTGTTTGGCGCCAAGTTCATGGCAATCGCACCCGATCATCCGCTGGCGCAAGCGGCGGCGGCCAAGAACCCGAAACTCGCGGAATTTATCGCGGAAACCAAACGGCATGGCGTTGCGCAGGAGATCATCGACACGCTGGAAAAACAGGGCTTCGACACCGGCATCAAGGCGATCCACCCGTTCGATCCGGACTGGAAACTGCCGGTCTATGTCGCGAATTTTATTTTGATGGACTACGGCACCGGCGCGATCTTCGGCTGCCCGGCGCACGACCAGCGCGACCTCGACTTCGTCAACAAATATGGCCTCGGCGCGACGCCGGTGGTCTGCCCGCCCGGCCAGGACCCGAAGACCTTCATCGTCACCGACACCGCCTATGACGGCGACGGACGCATGATCAACTCGCGCTTCCTCGACGGCATGACCATCGAGGAGGCGAAGGAAGAAGTCGCAAAGCGCCTCGAAAAGGAAACGCGCGGCAATGCGCCGGTCGGCGAGCGGCAGGTGAATTACCGCCTGCGCGACTGGGGCATCTCGCGGCAGCGCTATTGGGGCTGCCCGATCCCGGTGATCCATTGTGAAAAGTGCGGCGTCGTGCCGGTGCCGGAGAAGGATTTGCCGGTGACGCTGCCTGAAGATGCCACATTCGACAAACCAGGCAATGCGCTCGACCATCATCCGACCTGGAAGAACGTGAAGTGTCCGCAGTGCGGCGGGAAGGCGACGCGCGAGACCGACACGATGGATGTATTTGTCGACTCGGCATGGTATTTCGCCCGCTTCACCGATCCGTGGCTCAAATCGGCCCCGACCGATCCGAAAATGGCCGACGCCTGGATGCCGGTCGACCAATATATCGGCGGCGTCGAGCACGCGATCCTGCATCTGCTCTATTCGCGTTTCTTCACCCGCGCGATGAAGAAGACCGGCCACATCGGAATGGACGAGCCGTTCGCCGGCCTGTTCACGCAGGGCATGGTCGTGCACGAGACCTACCGCGACAAGGCCGGCAACTGGATCTTTCCGGCGGAGGTCAAGATCGAAGACGGTGAAAGCGCGCGCCGCGCCAGCCTGATCGCGACCGGCGAACCGGTGGAGATCGGTCCGATCGAGAAGATGTCGAAGTCGAAGCGCAACACCGTCGACCCCGACGACATCATGGAAAGCTACGGCGCCGACACCGCGCGCTGGTTCATGCTGTCGGACTCGCCGCCCGACCGCGACGTCAACTGGACGGAAAAAGGCGTGCAGGGCGCCTGGCGCTTCACCCAGCGGCTGTGGCGGCTGACCGGCGAGGCCGCAGAGATCGCCAAGTCCGCGCCGAAGAATCGGCCGGCGCAGTTTTCCGAATCGGCGCTGAAATTGCGCAAGGCCGCGCACGGCGCGCTGGCGAAAGTCTCCGACGCGATCGAGAAGCTGCACTTCAACGTCGCGGTCGCGCACATCTACGAATTTGCCAATGCGCTGAACGAGGCGATCGGCGACATCGAATCTGAAAAGATACCGTCGGACCTCGCCTGGGCGGTGCGGGAGGCGGCCGGAATCCTGGTGCTGCTGTTCAACCCGATGATGCCGCATCTGGCCGAGGAGTGCTGGGCGGTGCTCGGTCATTCCTCACTGGCCGCCACCGAGCCTTGGCCGAAAGTTGAGCCGGAATTGCTGGTGGAAACGACCGTGACCCTGCCGGTTCAGGTTAACGGCAGGAAACGGGCCGATATTACGGTCTCGCGCGACGCCGCCAGCGCCGATATAGAGACTGCCGTTTTGGCGCTCGATGCGGTAAAACGGGCGCTGGATGGGAAGAGTCCCAAAAAGGTCATTGTCGTCCCGCAGAGGATCGTCAATGTCGTGGCCTGATGCTCGTGCGTTGATCCGCGCCGCCGCAGCCCTCGCGCTTGCGGGGCTGACGGCGGGCTGCTTCCAGCCGCTCTATGGCCAGCACAATGCGGCCGGCGGCGAACGCGTTTCCGATTCGCTTGCGGCGGTCGACGTCAAGCCGATCGACACCCCGAACGGCACGCCGCTCGCGCGCGTCGGCGTCGAGGTTCGCGACAAGCTCTTGTTCGAGCTGCAAGGGGGTGCCGGCGGGGCCGCGCCGCGGCACAAGCTCGACATCAAGCTCGCCGCGACCGGTCTCTCGATGATCGTCGACATCAACAGCGCGCGTCCGGACCTGCAGAATTACGGCATCGACGCGACCTATACGCTGACCGACCTCGCTACTAACAAGGTGGTGGTGCGTGGGCAGACCTTCTCGCGCGTTTCGTACGACATTCCCGGCCAGCAGCAGCGCTTCGCAGGGGCCCGCGGCTTGCGCGACGCCGAGAACCGCGCCGCCAAGGTGATCGCCGAGCAGATCCGCACCCGGCTCGCGTCCTATTTCGTCGCCGGGACGTAACCCACAGCCGGCCGGCCCGGCCTTGTGCTGGGCGCCCCCTTCATTACCTTCGCGGCGTGGACGGCGAGCATACGTCGTCCGGCGCAATCACCCATGACCGCCCTGAAAGCCTTCGAAGTCGACAAATTCATTGAGCGGCCCGATCCGGGCAAGCCGGTTGTCCTGGTATTCGGCCCGGATGCCGGGCTCGTGCGCGAGCGCGTCGACGCGCTGATCAAGGCTTCGGTCGATGATCCGTCCGATCCGTTTGCGCTCGCCCGCCTCGGCGACGCCGAGCTCGCGGCCAACCCCGCGCGCATCATCGAGGAGGCCGACACCGTACCGATGTTCGGCGGTAAGCGCGCGGTATGGGTGAAGCCCGGCGCGCGCAATATCGCGTCGGTGGTGGAGACCTTGGTGGCGGCGCCGGCGCGTGACTGCCGCGTGATCATCGAAGCGGGCGATTTGCGCCGCAACGCGCCGCTGCGCGCGGTGTGCGAGAAGGCGAAGACCGCCGCCGCAATCGCCTGCTATCCCGACAGCGACCGCGATCTCGCGCGCCTGATCGACGACGAAATGCGAGAAGCCGGGCTGACGCTCGCCCCGGATGCGCGGACGACGCTGCTCGGTCTCGTCGGCGGCGACCGGCTTGCCTCGCGCAACGAAATCCGCAAGCTCGCGCTCTACGCCAGGGGCAAGCAGCGGGTCGAGCTCGACGACGTTTTGGCGGCGGTGTCGGATGCCTCCGAGCTCGCGCTCGACGGGGTGCTCGACGCAGCCTTTGCCGGGCGCACCGCCGACGTCGAAAGCCAGTTCGTCAAGGCGCGCGAGGGCGGCTCAAGTCCCGCCGCGATCGTATCGGCGGCGCTGCGCCAGCTTTCCCACCTGCACAAGATGCGGCTTGCGGTCGAAAGCGGGCAGAGCCCGGAGGCCGCGATCGAGAGCGTGCCGCCGCCGGTGCATTTCCGCCGCCGTCCGAGTTTCGAGACGGCGCTGCGGAATTGGAATTCGGCGCGGCTGTTGCGCACGATGGATCAGCTCGCCGACGCTTCGCTCGAAACCCGCCGCCAGCCGGCGCTGGCGGAAACCATCGCCCAGCGTACGTTGCTCTCGATTGCCGTGAACGCGCGCGGCAGAAACTAGCCGCGTTTTTCCCGCGCCGGCTCCGCCACGAGATCCGACAGCCGCTCCAGGCTCTGGCTCCAGCCCTGCTGCATGCCGGCCAGCATCTGCGCCGCGACCGGTGCAATGCCGACGCCGTGAGCGTGCAGCGTCAGTTTGGTCCGCGCGCCCTGCGCTTCGAACGTCACCGTCGTGTGCGCCCGCAAAAGCGGATGGCCCGCCTCGTCTTCCGCCACCGCGGTGAATACGAGCCGCTCCTGCTTGACGATCTCCTCGAACGTGCCGGACATCGGATAGACCGCGCCGTCCGGCCCGCGCATGTGGATGCGGATGCTGCCGCCGACGCGCACATCGAGCTGGCACACCGGATTGGTGAAGCCGTGCGGGCCCCACCATTTCGCCAGATGACGCGGATCGGTCCAGGCTTGCCACACCAGTGCGCGCGGCGCCTCGAGCATCCGGGTGAAATCGACCGTGGCTTCCGGCGGCTTTGTATCGATCAGGTTGCTGTCGGTCATGCTTGTTCCCTGCACATAATGGGCCGCGCGCGCATCGCCGTCCGGCCTAGGCCGGCGCCTTTTGCACGATGATCATCCAGTTGACGCCGAACTTGTCTTTCAGCATGCCGAACAGTTTGGCGAAGAAAGTTTCCGTCAGCGGCTGATTGACCGCGCCGCCTTGCGCGAGCGCATCGAACATCCGCTTGCCGTCGTCGGTGTTGTCGGCGGCGATGGTCAGCGAGAAGCCGTCGAAATTCGGCTTGCCCTTGCCCATCCCGTCGGACACGAAAACAGTCGTGTCGCCGAGCTTGAACTGGGCATGCATCACGTTGTTCTTGTTCGCGTCGGTGACCGCGGACTTGTCCGGGCTTTCACTGAACCGCATCAGGCCCTCGGTTTTGGCGCCGATCGCCTTGCCGTAAAAGTCGAGCGCTTCCTGACAGCGGCCGTCGAAAAACAGATAAGGGACCACATGCATCGTCGTTCTCCCATGTTGGCGTGTGATTGACACGCTTTATTGCGGCGCTTATGCGGCCAACCGTGTGACGTACTCGGCGAGACGCGACATGGTCTGGACGAGGCCCTTGTCCGCGCCGTATTCGCGGATCAGGTGCGCCCGAACTTCCGCCGACGGGAATTCTCCGCGCCAAGTGATCCTGGTCTTTCCGCCGAGATCCTCGAACGTCACAATCTGGTGGAAGACGACCGGTTCCACGTCGTCGCCGCCACCGTGCCGATAAACGATGCGCTCGTTCGGAACGATTTGCTCGAACGTGATGCGATTTTGATAGTCGCGTCCGTCGGGACCGTGCATCACGAAACGCCAGACGCCGCCGGGCCGGAAATCGAAGCTGCTGGTCGTGGTGGAGAAGCCGTTCGGTCCCCACCATTGCGCGAGATGCTTCACATCGGTCCAGGCCGAGAAGACGAGCGCGCGCGGCGCGTCGAAAATGCGCGTCCCGACGATGACGCGGGGATCGCTGTCGAGATCGAGCTTAACTTTTTCGGCCACGCTTCTTCTCCTTGGCTTGCTTCGCCTTCATTTCCTGCAGGTAAACGTCGAGTCGGTCGAAGCGCTCTTCCCAAAGCTTGCGGTAATGCTCGAGCCATTCGTCGACGCCTTTGAGCGAACCGGGCGCGATGCGGCACGGCCGCCATTGCGCTTCGCGGCCGCGGGTGATCAAGCCGGCGCGCTCCAGCACCTTTAGGTGCTTCGACACCGCCGGCAGCGTCATGTCGAAAGGTTTGGCGAGATCGCCGACGGAACCTTCCCCGAGCGCGAGCCGCGCAAGGATCGCGCGGCGCGTCGGGTCGGCGAGGGCTGCGAACGTGGCGCTCAGGCGATCGGTGGCCATCGACGTATTCAACCGTTGAGTTAAATAACTAATCGGTTAAATACAACGGACGCGAAAGCCTGTCAACCCGGCCCGCGAAGGCCCGGCGGCGTCTTTTCAGATCGTCACTTGATCCGGAATCCGTCTGCGAGGGCGCGTGCCCGCTCGCGGGCGCCGACCGCGGGCTTCTTTCCAGCACATTGGGATCCTAAGCTTAGAATTCCACGTGGACAAGTTGTCGCG
>JADMIO010703401.1_pt1 | contig 16808 bp, 20 predicted proteins | sample 8958161 | NCBI WGS metagenome assembly JADMIO01 (sample SAMN16585339, study PRJNA669376) | soil metagenome | isolation source: Crop rotation soil | place: USA: Cullars Rotation, Alabama | collected 2011
GCCGCGACAGGGCCTCGACCGTGGCGGTGACGCCGCCGGCGGGAAGCTCCGTGGCCCCCGCCGGACCACGCGCCCGCGCCGGTGCCTTGCCCGGCTCCGGCTTGAGCGTGGCAAGGTAGGCTTCCGCCTCCTCCAGCGTCATGTCGACGCCAGGCACCGGCATCAAACCGACAGCGGCGCGCTCGCGCGCGCTCCCCTTACCCCCCATGGAAGTGCCGCGGGCGGTCTTCAGGGGCCGTTCTTTCTTGCCGGTGGCTTCGGCGTTCCACGCCGCCTGCGGCGCTTCGGAGAATCCGGGTTTCTTCGGGCGAGCCATTGAGCAAATATGGGGGAACGGGAGTCGAATGGCGAGAGGCAAGCAGGCTTGCCTAGCCCATCCTGACACGACACTGTCAGGATGGGGGCAGCCCGCAGGTCAACCTTCAAATTCAGGCCGTGCGATGACATCGCTGGAGGTTATTCATGACCGGTCGAATTGCCCTTCTCCGGGCCGTCAATCTCGCCGGCCATGGAACGGTGGCGATGGCGGCGCTGCGCGCGTTCTTCGCCGAGCTTGGCTGCGACGGCGCGCGCACGGTTTTGCAGAGTGGCAACGTCGTCTTCGCAAGCACCGGCGTGGGTGACGCCACTCTCGAGCAACGCCTCGAAAGCGAGGCCGAGAAACGACTCGGCCTGCGCACCACCTTCTTCGTCCGCACGGCGACGGAGTGGGCCTCGCTGATCGCGCAGAATCCGTTTCCCGACGAGGCCGAACGCGATCCGGGCCATCTCGTGGTGGTTTGCTTGAAGGCGGCACCCAAAGCGGCCGCCGTGGCGGCACTGCAGGCCGCGATCAAGGGACCCGAACTCGTCCGCGCCGGAAGCCGGCACGTCTACATCACCTACCCTGCCGGCATCGGGACATCGCGGCTCACCGCAAAAATCATCGAGAAGGCGCTGGGCAGCGCTGGTACAGGTCGGAATTGGAATACGGTGCTGAAACTGTCGGCACTGACCAAGCCGTAAGATACAAAACAATGGCGGGCGAGGACGCCCGCCCTCCCAGGAACGCCAAGCGACACCAACTTCACGGTCTCGCGATCGCAGCCCTCAAGAGCGTCACGAACGACTGCATCTCTTCGTCACTGGCATCTGACACTGCCCAATACGTCACCCCGCCCTCCGTCCAGGTCACCGTCTCATATCCCCGCTCCATCCGGCGCGTTACGGTCGCGGCGGCCGCCGCTTCACTCGGCATCTCGATCAGGCTGATCAGGTGCTTGCCGGCGCGGTAGACGAGCGCCGGCACCGGCTCGAGGCCGATGACGTCAACGCGTCCGCCGACCAAAGGGAAGCCGGCCGCGGCGAGCTCGACGACTTGAGGGGCGAAGGCGACCTTGCCGTCGAACCACGGCTTGACGGTGTGATGGTCGGACGACGCGACGTCGGCCGGAGACGGCGCCATCAGCGCCCGGATGTGGCTGGCGACGACCTGGTTGGGGGTCGTATCGGCCGGCTGCGGCGGCAGCAGCCCAAACGTCCCGACGCCGCCGAGGGCCATGCCGATGACGAGCGAGGCGGCCAAAGCTTGCCAGGATTGCGGGCGCCGCCAGGCGGGCGATGCGTAACGGCTCGCGATGCTCCGGCGCAGTACCTCCGGGGGGACATCCTCGGCCAAATCGGCGCGAAGTTTGCCGCGAAGCTTTTTCAGGCGTGCCAGGTCCGCCGCAAGGTCGGGCTCGGCCGCAAGCCGCGCCTCGAAACGCCGCGCCGCGACGGCATCGAGCTCACCGTCGAAATAGGCGTTGAGGAGCAGGTCGCGCTCCTCGCGGTCGTCGGTCATTGCCCGCTCCTCTCGATCAGCATGCGGCGGGCGCGGGCAAGACGCGACATCACGGTGCCGATGGGAACGTCGAGCATGGCGGCGATCTCGTTGTAGCTGAGTTCATGGATCTCCCTGAGGACCAGCACCTCAGCGAAAGCGGCGGGAAGCGCAGCGACCTGCCGCCGCACATCTTCTGCTGCACTGGCCGCGATCAACGCCGCTTCCGGATCGTCGCCGCCGGCGTCGCTGGTCGACGGGCGGTTGGCAACCCCTTCGCGCTCGGCAGCGTCGAGATCGTCCGCCAGCACCACCGCGGCCGGCCGGTTGCGCGCGAGCCAGGTATAGGCGGCGTTGCGCACGATGCTGAGCACCCAGGCGCGCGAATTCGCGCCGGCGAAACCGGCGACCCCGCGGAAGCCGCGCAGCGCTGCTTCCTGCACGATGTCGTCGGCATCGGCGCGGCTGCCGGCGAGCCAGCGCGCCAGGCGATAGGCGTCGACGAGATGCGGCTGGAACACCTCGGCAAACCGTTTGTGAGCCGGCGTGTCTACCAAGCGGCGTCTCGCAACATCATCCGTCCCCTCGTCCCGGGGAGCCGATCGCTCCCCGGGACGGTTTACCGGCCGATCCGAGCCGGTCAAGCCACCTGAAAGGCCGGCCGGCGACAAAGCGCGGGTGCTCACGTCAGGGCGTGACGACGATCTTGCCCGTCATCATCGGGTGGATCGCGCAAAAGTACTCGACGGTACCTGCCGTCGTGAATTGCTGTGTGAACTTGTCGTCGGTGTCGAGGGCCTTCGAACGGAACTTGCCGTCCTTCTCGGCGACGACATGTGGGATGTCGTCATCGTTCTCGAAGGTCACCGTGGTGCCGACCGGCACGGTCAGCGTCTGCGGTGCGAAGGTGAAATTGGCTATCTTCACCACCGCGTCCGCCGCAGACGCCGTACCGCCCCAGGAGCCGAGCACCAAGGCACCGGCGACCAGGATCGACCGCAGGCACCCGGACTTGAGCATTTTCGATTTCATTCTCTCACTCTCCGAATGACCGGTATCGCTCAAGTGAGCGTGGCATCGGTGATGGCGAGCTGCCGGTCGCCGGTGCGCACCTCGACGCTGGAAATGCCGAGGACGGTGCGGAGCTGGTCGGCCGGCACGGCCATCGGGCCGGGCCCCTTCGCCTTGCCGGGCTCCGGCTGCGGGAAGGCGGTCGAGCGGGCGGTGTGGAACACCATGTTGCCCTCGACCTTCTGCACGATCTGGTGGATGTGCCCGTTCAGCACCGTTACCGATCCAAAGTCTTTCAGGAGCTGCAGCGCCTGCATGCCGTCGTCGGTGCCCCAGCCCCAGTCGGCATAGACCGTCCACAGCGGAATGTGGGCGAAGACGACGATCGGCATCGATGCGGCCTTGCCTTTGAGGTCGTCGGCGAGCCAGGCGAGCTGGTCCGGGCCGAGCCGGCCGAGTCCGCCCGCCTTGAGGTCGACGACATTGACGAGGCCAATGAAATGGACGCCGTGGTCGTCAAAGGAGTACCAGCCGGCACCCTTGCTGCCCTTGCCGTAGCGATCGAGATAGGCCTTGCCGCGGCCCTCGTCGATGTTGTCGTGCTCACCGGGTACGTAGTGGACGTCGAGGCCGGCGCCGCCGATGACCTTGTCGGCATTGTCGAACTCGTCGGGCTTGGAGAGGTGGGTGATGTCGCCGGTGTGGATCATGAAGGCCGGCTTTGCCGGGAGCTTGCTGATCTTGCCGATCGCCGCCTGAAGGGTGCCGAGGGCGTCGGGGTTGGCCGGCTTGCTGAAGCCGACATGGCTGTCGCTGATCTGCAGGAAGGTAAAGCCGGTTGCTTCGGCCGCCTCTGCATCGCCGAGCAGGCTCAACGACTTCGGCACACCGCCGGACAGCGTCCATAAAATCCCGGTGCCGGCCCAGATCATGCACTCAAGCGCGCCACGGCGGCTGATACCGCGCTGCTCGTCCGTTTCCGTCTCACTCATCACTTGTCTCCTTGGCTGGGGCGGGGCGCCTGAATTCGCGCCTCACTGAAGGAGACTCGGCCGCGGACGGTTTTATTCCCGACGCACGAGGAGATTTGTCACGGGAATCATCTTATGGTCCGCCGTTTTTTAATCCTGAAGGGAGTGCGCCGTGATCGTCGTCATTGGATATCTGAAGATTCCACCGGAGAAGATGGTCCTAGCGAAACCGGCGATCCGTGCCGTGGTTACGGCAACACTGAAGGAACCCGGCTGCCTGCTCTATGCCTTCTCGGAAGACGCCATCGAACCGGGAACGATCCGTATCGCGGAGAAATGGGACGGGTGGGATGCGTTGAAGGCGCATGGCGCGATGGCGCACCTCGCCGCCTGGCGGGCTGCGCTGAAGGAGATCGGCGTCAGCGACCGCGAGGTCATCGCCTACGAGGCGGGCGAGACGCGCACCCTGTAACACCGGGATAACGCTCGCGCGTGGCGGGAGCGCAACGACTACAAACTTTCGTGCGCCTCGCCAAAGTCGGCGTGCCCTGCCGGCGCATCCGCTATGTTTCCCTGGCCTCAAACACGTCATCGGAGAGCGACCAGATGCCGACGCGCAAGTTCGACGTTGTGGTGATCGGCGGCGGCAATGCCGGCATGGGCGTGACGGTGCCGACGCGGAAGGCCGGCCTGTCGGTCGCGGTGCTCGAACCCGGAACCTTCGGCGGGACCTGCTCCAATCGCGGCTGCACGCCGAAGAAAGTTCTGGTCGCGGCGGCGCACGTGCTGCATGAGGTCGCCCACGCCGGCGCTCATCACATCAAGGTCGGGCGCGCCCGGCTCGATTGGGCGGCGATGATAGATCGCAAGGCCGAAATCATCCGTCCCCTGCCCCAACGCCTCGCCGACTCGGTTCGCGACCACGGCGCCGAGATCATCCGGGTCGGCGGCCGTTTCGTTGCCGAGAACGCAGTCGCCGCCGGCGACGATACGCTCGAGGCGAAGCACATCGTCGTCGCGACGGGCTCGAAACCAACGCAGCTTCCTTTCCCGGGCGCGGAGCTGATGATCACGTCAGACGAGGTGCTGAGCCAGCGCGACCAGCCTCGCGCGGTCGTTTTTATCGGCGGCGGGGTGATCGCCTTCGAATTCGCGCACGTCTATGTCCGCGCCGGCAGCAAGGTCAGCATCCTGCAGGAGGGTCGCCGTTTCCTTGGCAGGTTCGATCAGGACGCGGTCGCCGAGATCGTCAAGGCGAGCCGAGAAATCGGCATCGATGCCCGCGCCGAAATTTCGGTGAAGAAGATCGAGCGGGTGGGCGAGCGACTCCGCGTCGTCTACGTCGAGGCCGGCAAGGAGCGTGCGACCACCGTCGACCGTGTCATCCACGGCGCCGGCCGCGTCCCCGACCTTGACGGGCTCGATCTCCCCACCGGCAAGGTCGCGGCCGAGAAAGGCCGCATCCTCGCCGACCGCCATCTCCGCTCGACCTCCAATCGGGCGGTCTTCTCCTGCGGCGACGCGCTCGCCGGCAAGCCGCAACTCTCGCCCCTCGCGACCTACGAAGGACAGCTTGTCGGTCGTAACATCCTCGGCGCCGAAGAGGTGCCGGACTACGACAGCATTCCCTCATGCCTCTTCACGGTACCCGGCCTGGCGATGGTCGGCTCCACCGAAGCCGAAGCGAAGGCAGCGGGCTTGAACGTGCGCGTCGAGGTCAACGACATGCGCGAATGGCTGTCGGGCAAGACCTGGGCGGAAACATCCGCCTTTGCCAAGGTGATCGTCGACCGCGACAGCGGCCTCATCCGCGGCGCCCATATCGTCGGCCATGGCGGCGAGGAGCTGATCCACGTCTTCGCGCTTGCCATGCGCCACAGGATCACGACGACTGCCCTGAAGGCGGACGTCTATGCCTTCCCGACTTTCAGCGCCGACCTCCGCTATATGGTGTGAGAGCGCGAGCGTCGCCGCCAGATCCTCACTGCAGGCGCTTCAGCACATGCTCCGCAGCCGCAGCCGACCAATTTGCCGGCGCCGTCACCTCCTCGAGAAGGCGTGAGAGCCGGCTGGCGGTCGTGAATGCGCCGAGGCGGCCAAGAACGAACGCCGCGTAGAAGCCCGGCCAGAGCTCGTCGCGCACGCCCTTCAGGATGACGGTCTCGTAGTCGTGATGGGCGCGACCGGCGTCGGCGAGCGCTTGTTCAAGCGCGAACAGGCTGGGCAGCATCGCGACATCCGTAGCATGTTTTGAATTGACAGGTGCTACGGCTCCTCCGCCTTGCTTGGGGGTACGCGCCGCTCCTTTGCATCGTGCCGGCGGCGAGTGACGCCCGCACGCCGACATTCCGCGTGCAATCCCTTCAGCAAGCTCGACGGCCGGGCAGCATGACGCACTTTCGCGGGGGCTTCTTCCCGGTCATGCGCAGAGCCTTGGCGTTGGCGTTGGCATAAATCGGCTTGCCCTTCGCCTTGACGACCTTCGCCTTGACGACCTTCGGCTTGGGAGCCTTGCCGTATTTCGCGTAGCGGAGGCGGTTCGGGGGAACCTTCGCGAACTGTCTCGGCCCGGCTGGTGCCTTGTATCGCGGCCCCTTGCCGACGAATCGCGGTCCTTTGCCGACAGGGCCCATCACCCTGCGGTCCGGTGTGGTCCGGTAGTTTATCCCGCGCGGTCCTTCATGCAACCGAACGAACCGCGCTCGCTCGCGGTAGAAAGGGCGATCCCGATAGTGGTCGTCCCAGTAGACGATGCTGAAGGTCACGATCGGGACGCCGAGGCGCGGCGCGTATGCGACCACCGGGACGCGTCGCGATTCGTAGAAGGCTTGCAGGTAGCTGCCCTGCACCCAGCCGCGCAGGCCGGCAAAGGCGACGTCGCACCAGGCAATCTCAGGCAGGCATCCAAAGATCGTCAGGGTCGAGCCGGCGGGAATAACCGTCACCACCGGATAGTCGGTGCCCGGTCCGGCGCGCTCGTTGACGTCTGTCGTCGCGTAGGCATTGGCCGCGATCGCCGCGGCCGGCATCAGGACCGCCAAGCCGAGACCCAGCCCGGCGAGGACGGCTTTGCGTAACGTGCTCATCGGCATACCTCATCTATCGATCCGCCAATTGCTCGGCAACGGATGGGCGACCCGCAAAGTTCCATGGTTGGACTCTCTTGGCCGGTCATTGCTTTCGCTGTGAACAAGGCAAGAGCGCGGCTCGCCGTGTGGTCAGCGAGGTCGGGCGCGTGAGCGGGCTCACGCCGTGCAACATCGCCGCCGGCGGCTCAAGCCGAGCGTTACGCCAATCGGCGGCGCTTAATACGCACTCTATTTGGGGGAGGAATCAGTCTCGGGTGAAGCGGGGCATCTTTTGGATGCCCCTTTTGGGGCTTCGCCCCGTCCGCCGCGCGACCGCTCGTCGAAGTGGCCGCAGCGGCGGCGGAAGCACGAACGCAAAAAAGCGTTCGCGTTACTTCTTCTTCGGGGCTGCCTTCTTCGCGGCCGGCTTGCGCGCGGCGGGCTTCTTCGCGGCGGCGGCCTTCTTGGCCGGCGCCTTCTTGGCAGCGGTCTTGCTGGTACCCGTCTTGGCCAATGTCATTCTCCTCTTGATGCGAGCCCGAATCGGCTCACGCACTGTATTCTAGTCCTACTTACCGGTTAATTTCGCGCTAATTCGTGCATTGGTCGCTTGACCATGACGCAATTGTCTGCCGCATGCCAAGGTGTGGCATCGATCGAGGCAGGCAGGTTCGCAATATGAGACGCGCGTCTCAACCGCTCCTGCGACTGTTGATCCCTGCCCGCCGCCGGTCCAGGCTGCCGCCGCTGCGGGAACGATGTCTGGCGCCCACTGCCGTGACGGCACCGGCGCCGCGGCGTGCGCCCGGCCATCCGCCACCGCCGAGAATGGGCGACAAGGTCCCCTTCAGATGATCGTCACCTGCGCCAAAATCTGTCGAACGGTTCGAAGTCCGCGACCGAAGGCGTCTCGGCGTGTGCGCCCACGAGGTCTCGCTCCACGCCAAATGGAACGCGGATCGGGTGAAGGCCCGCCGTCCTTTCCTCGCCAACGGCGCTTCCTGCTTGGGCTGATACCATCGTCGCCATCACCACCGCGTTCGGCCGCACCGCCCCGATTGACTGGCACCGACCACGGCACGACAACCGTCGCTGTCCTCGTCGGCGGCGCGGTTAAGGGCGGTCGCGTCCTGACGGTCTGGCCCGGGCGGTCAGTGCGGGGGCCCTCTGTCAGAACCGCGACCTCAAGCCGACACTCGATCATCGCGCTGTCCTCGACGGGCTGCTCCGCGATCATGTCGGCGTGGCTGAGGGGCGCTCGCCAATACCGTCTTCCCCGCAGACGGGGCGCCACGGAAAGTCGATTATTGGCGGTGCGCCGTTACCAGCCGCGATAGCCGAAATTGAAATAGTACCCCGGCCCCGGGCGATATGGGCGCGGGTAGGGACGGGGGTAAACGTAGGGGCCTGGATACACATACGGCGCCGGCTCGATGTAGACGGGTGGCGGCGGCGGTGGCGGATAGGCCTGGTAGACGTAAGGCCGAGGCTGTGGGTAGTAGGGGCGCCCCCCTCCGATATAGGAGGCGGCAACCCAGCCGTCGTAGCCGCTGGCCGTCACGCTGCACCAACTCGGCTGACAGTAGTGGACATTGACATAGGCGCCGGGCGGCAAGGTGAGAATGACGCCATAGTCGGTTCCTGGACCGGAGCGCAGATTGACCGAGGCCGCGGTATAGGCGGCGTCCGCCGCTGCCGGGGCCGCGAGCGCGACGACGGTGCCCAGCAGATACGCCAGCGAGCGAGAGAACATCCTACTTATCCTTTCGTGATGTCGGGCCGGCGGGGGCCGGCCCGACCGGCATGTAGCCGGAACGAACCAGCCCCCCTCGATCACGTAGGATTGCCAAAAATCGCAGAAGGGCAAGCCTCTTCCGGAATCATCGTAGCACTCAGTATCGGTAGCTGTAGCCGTACCCGCCCACATACGGCCATGCAAGGTAGTAGGGATGCTTATGGTGGCGATGATGTTTGATCACGATGACCACCACGACCTTGTTGTGGTGCCGGTGGTGCATCGAGTACTTCGGGTAATAACTGTAGTTCCGCGAATAGCAGCACCCGCCCCCGTAGTAGGCATAGTAGCCGTTGGCATGAGCCTTGGCCGGCACAACCAGCGCGACCATCATCAGCGCTGCAAGGATTGCTAACGAGCGAAAGATCGATTTCACTTCTCGTCCTCCATTGTTAAGTCGGCCCGCCGGTCTCCACCGGCAATACCCCACCGACCCCGTCCGGCTCTCTATCCGGACGGCTGAAAACCCACCCTCAGTCGACGATGCGTCTGCCGGACCGTTGTTGCTCCTCGGCGAACGCCAGGGAGTGAACACGCCAAGCGAGCGGACTATTCGACGAAAGACGACGGGGGACAGGAAACGATCAGGAGGGACGGGAGCCGCGCTTTTGGGCGCGACTCCCTCCAGGTCGCGCGGAGGTCAGGCGAGGCTTTCCCTAAGGAACGCCACGGTGCGCGACCATGCCAGATCCGCGGCCGACTTGTTGTATCGGGCCGCGGATGTATCGTTGTTGAAGGCGTGATTAGCGCCTTCATACATATAGACTTGGAACTGAACGCCGGCGGCTTTCAGCGCTTTCTCGAAGCCGGGAACGCCGGCATTGGTACGCTCGTCCAGTCCTGCGTAATGCAGCATCAGCTTCGCCTTGATTTTCGGCACGTCGGCGGCGGCAGGCTGCTGCCCATAGTAGGCGACGGCGGCTCCGAGATTGGGGTCGTGCACGGCAAGCTGGTTGACGGCGCCGCCTCCCCAGCAAAAGCCGACCGCTCCCACCTTGCCGTTCGTCCGCCCGTCCTTGCGCAGATACTCCGCGGCAGCGACCGCGTTGGCGGTCACCTTCGGCATCTTCAGCTTGGTGAAGAGGTCGCGCGCCTTGTCCTCGTCGGGAGGCGTGCCACCGAACGGCGAGAGGAAATCGGGCGCCAGCGCGAGGAAACCCTCGACAGCGAGACGGCGGGTCACGTCTTCGATATGTGGGTTGAGACCCCGGTTCTCATGGATGACGACCACGGCGGCGAGCTTGGCTGCGGGCTTCGCAGGCAGAGCGAGGTAGCCCGACATGCTGCCTTCCCCGCCCGGAAAGGTGACTTCCTCGGCCGATACCCGATTGTCGTCGGGAGCGACGATCGCCGCCTGCGCGCTGTTCGCCCCGATCAAGGGCGCGATCGCCGCGGCCGCAGCGGCGCTCCCGGCAAGCCTTGTGAGCTTGTCCATGAAGCCGCGACGGTCAAGAGTCAGGTGCGTATATTCGTCATAGATGCGGATCATTTCCTGTGAGATTTCGGGAACCGTCATCGTCGCCTTGCCTCCTGTGCGGTGCTCTTTTCCGACATCACGAAATACGACCATTCGACTGAAACGCACCACCGCCACCGTTCCGTTCCTTTCCGCCGGGCGCTCTCTCGGTGACCCCACGCGCGTTTTTCGCCTAGGATTTGGGCGGAAGCGCGGTCTTGCGCGAAGATGGGCACGGGGGCGCGATCCGATACCACCATTGCTTTCTAGCGCTGTCTGCGCATAAATTCAGGGTGCGGGCAGACTATCGGGGACCCGACGGACACGGGAGAAGAGCGCGGCGGGCGCGGCGCGGCCTGGGAAGCCGGCGGGAAATCTGACCAGCCACCGGGCGACTGGCCATCACGCACAACATCCTTTCGTCGACATCTGAAGAGCTGCTTGCCCCGTGCGGACTGGGAGCCGCCGGATGTATAACTGAATCGAAAAGGCTACGCGATGCGCCAAAACGGCACCGTGAAATTCTTCAATGCGTCCAAGGGTTACGGGTTCATTACACCGGACGATGGTGGCAAGGATGTGTTCGTCCACGTCACTGCCGTGGAGCGTTCCGGTATTCCTGCGTTGAACGATGGCATGCGCATTTCCTTCGAGACCGAGCCGGACAAGCGCGGGAAGGGACCGAAGGCGGTCGACCTGCAGGTCGCGAGCTAGCGCTGGCGTGGCGCCGTGCGCACCGGGATTTGATCTCAACAGGCCGCCGGGGCGACCGGCGGCCTTGGTCATTTAGAGCGAGTGCGGCCTTCAGGCGTTTGCCGCCATGGCCGTCTGCTTCGGCAGCACCTCTGCGCGGTAGTCCTCCATCAGCGCCCGCGTGATCTCGCTTGGCGTAAATTTGTACGGCCCGACCTCCGAGACAGGCGTCACCTCCGCCGCGGTGCCGGCGAGGAAACACTGCTCGAAGCCTGCCATCTCTTCCGGCATGATCGCCCGCTCGACGACCTGATAGCCGCGCCGCTTGGCAAGCTCCATGACGGTGCGCCGGGTGATGCCGTCGAGGAAGCAGTCCGGTGTCGGCGTGTGCAGGACGCCGTCCTTGACGAAGAACACGTTCGCCCCGGTGGCTTCGGCTATCTGGCCGCGCCAATCGAGCATCAGCGCATCGGCATAGCCTTTGCGCTCGGCCTCGTGCTTGGAGATCGTGCAGATCATATAGAGGCCGGTCGCCTTGGCCTTCGAAGGAGCGGTCGCCGGATCCGGCCGTTTGTAGCGGGCGATGTCGAGACGAATACCTTTCAGCCGCTCGTCGGGCTTGAAATAGGACGGCCACTCCCAAGTCGCGATCGCCACGTTGATCCGCGTCTGCTGAGCCGAGACGCCCATCATCTCGCTGCCGCGCCAGGCGATCGGCCGGACGTAGGCGTCGGCCTGACCTTGCCGGGCGATGAGCTCCTGCGTCGCCTTGTTGATCGCCTCGACCGAATACGGAATCTCGAAGCCGAGAATCTTCGCCGACTCGTGCAGCCGACGCGTATGCTCGTCGAGCTTGAAGACTACCCCACCATAAGCCCGCTGACCCTCGAAGACGGCGCTGGCATAGTGCAGGCCGTGCGAGAGCACATGGAGGGTCGCCTCCTTCCACGGCACGAAGGCGCCATTGTACCAGATGACGCCGGGGCGGTTGTCGAAGGTCTGGGTAGCCATCGTCGTTCCTCCTTCACCGCCGCATGAAATAGGGCGGTTTCGAAAAACGGTCACAATCTCAAGCGCAGGCTCGCGGCCAGCCGTTTTTGCGTCGCAGCGCAATCGCCGATATGGTGCGCGCCGTATGATGGCCGCTTCAAGACGCCGGTGCGAGGCCCGCATCGGCTCCTTGCCGCCACCGTCATTTCACTATCACCGAACGAAAATATGTCAACATGGCTGACGTAAATTTGAAATCCGAGGAAGCGGCCGAGAGGGCTTCGCTCGGAGGCTCCCGGGCAAGGGTGGCCGCGCCGTTGACGGCCGACGAGCGACCGGAAATCGCCTTCATCGAGCTTCTCTTCTTCGCCTATCGGGACTTCATTTCGGATCCCGACGCAGAGTTGCTCAAATACGCGTTCGGCCGGGCGCATCATCGTGTCATCCATTTCGTCAATCGCCATCCGGGAATCCGCGTCGCCGACCTTCTCGACATCCTGAAGATCACCAAGCAGAGCCTTGGCCGTGTCCTCAAACAGCTGGTCGACATGGGCTTCATCGAGCAGCTGCAGGGACCGCAGGATCGCCGCCAGCGCCTCCTCTACCCGACCGAGGCCGGCCGCGCGCTTGCCCTCCGCCTGCTCAGTCCTCAGGAACGCCGCATCGGCGCTGCGCTCAAAGCGCTCGCGCCGACCGAGCGGACCGTGGCTGAGCGGTTCCTGAAGTCGATCATCAATCCCGGCGAACGCGACAAGGTCGCCCGCCTGATCGGACGGTGACGATGATGGCCGAATCCGAGACCGTCGCCTTCGCGGCGATCGAGAGACCGCTGACCGACGACGCCCCCCACGTCCTCATCATTGACGACGACAACCGCATCCGCACCCTGCTCTCACGCTATCTCGGCGAACACGGCTTCCGTGTCACCAGCGCCGCCAATGCCGAGGAAGCGCGGCGCCGGCTCGCCGGCCTGGAGTTCGACCTCCTGATCATCGACGTCATGATGCCGGGCGAGGACGGGTTGGCGCTGACCAGGAGCCTGCGGGAAACGATGAGCGTCCCGATCCTCATGCTGACCGCGCGATCGGAGACGGAGAGCCGCATCAAGGGCCTCGAGTTCGGCGCCGACGACTACCTGGCGAAGCCGTTCGAGCCGCGCGAGCTGCTTCTGCGCATGAACAGCATTCTCCGCCGCGGTACGCCCACGGCAAAGCCGTTGATCGAGCTCGTGCGCTTTGGCCCGTTCACGTTCCATCGCGAGCGGCTCGAGCTGCGCCGCGGGGGCGATCTCGTCCACCTCACCGACCGCGAACGCCAGATCATGGCGATCTTCGCAGCTGCCCCCGGCGATACCGTCGCGCGCCTGGCACTGGTCGCCAGCGACGGCCCGGCCGGCGAGCGGACCGTCGACGTGCAGATCAACCGGTTGCGGCGGAAGATCGAGACGGATCCCGCCAATCCGCTCTATCTTCAGACCGTGCGCGGCATCGGATACCGGCTGGCTATCGCAGGGTGAGGGAGCGAACGCGATGACATCGGCGGTCGAGGCATTCGTCCCGGCCGTACGCGGCGTCCGGCACGTCTGGCGGCGCATCGCCCGCTCGCTCGCCGAGTTGATGCCGACCGGCCTCTACGCCCGCTCTCTGATCATCATCATCGCGCCCGTCGTACTCCTCCAGGCCTTCGTCGCTTTCGTGCTGATGGAAGAGCATTTTCGGACAGTGACGGCGCGGCTTTCGGCCGCGGTGGTCGCCGACATTTCGGCGATCGTCGACATCCTGGAGACCTATCCGCAGGATGCGAAGTACACCCGGATCGTCCGCCTTGCCCGCGAGAATCTCGGCCTCAACATCGCCGTCCTGCCGCGTGGCCCCCTGCCGGCGCCACGCAGCAAGCCGTTCTTCTCTCTTCTCGACAGCACGCTTTCGCGCGAGATCACACGGCGCATCGGCCGCCCTTTCTGGATCGACACGGTCGGCCGCTCCAACCTCGTCGAGATCCGCATCCAGCTCGACGATCATCTCCTCAGGGTCTTTGCCCGGCGCAGCCAGACCTACGCCTCCAATTCGGTGATCTTCATTTCCTGGATGGTCGGCACCAGCCTCGTCCTGCTGGCGATAGCGATCACCTTCCTGCGCAATCAGATCCGGCCGATCATCACGCTCGCCAACGCCGTCGACGATTTCGGCAAGGGTCGACCGGTGCACGATTTCGGGCCGCGCGGTGCCCGCGAGGTTCGCCGGGCGACGGTTGCCTTCCAGGACATGCGTCGACGCGTCGAGCGGCAGATCGAGCAGCGCACTGCCATGCTGGCCGGCGTCAGCCACGACCTCAGAACGATCCTCACGCGCTTCCGGCTGCAGCTAGCCCTGCTCGGGGATTCGCCCGACATCGACGCCTTGAAGAAGGACGTCGACGACATGAACCGGATGCTCGAGGGCTATCTCGCCTTCGCGCGCGGCGATGCCGGCGAGGCCGCCACCCCCACCGACATCGACGTCATGCTCCGCGAAATCGACAAGGAGATCCGCGTCGCCGGCCACGAGCCGCGCGTCACGTTCGCCGGCGACCCGATCGTGAAGCTGCGCCCGCAAGGCTTCAAGCGCTGCCTGGTAAACCTCGTCCACAACGCCTGCCGGCACGGCAATAAGGTTGCGGTCACCGGCCGCCACGAGAACGGGCACCTGGTCATTGCGGTCGAGGACGACGGGCCCGGCGTGCCGCGGGAGGAATACGAGGCCATCTTCAAGCCCTTCTACCGTCTCGACGCCGCCCGCAATCTCGACGAGAGCGGCACCGGCCTCGGCCTGTCGATCGCCCGCGACGTTGCCCGCAGCCATGGCGGCGACATCGTCCTCGACGAGAGCCCGCTCGGCGGGCTGAAGGCAACGGTGACGGTGCCGGCGTAAGACGCAAGCCACGAGATGACCGCGCTTCACGGTGATTTCGAGGACGGCCTGGCTGCGTCGCTCGCCGCCGTCAGCGTTATCCGGGCGATGGTATTGGGCGGTTCCCGCGCGACCGGCAGTGCGGACAGGTGGTCCGACTACCGGCTAATAGAGGCGCCCGCCATCCGGGACCTTCCGGTCCGGTGCGAACAACATCACCTCACCATCCGCATCCGGAAAACCGAGCGTGAGAACCTCGGACATGATCGGCCCGATCTGGCGCGGCGGAAAGTTGACAACCGCCGCGACCTGCCGCCCGACCAGCTCTTCCAGTCGATAGTTGCGGGTGATCTGCGCCGACGACTTCTTGAGCCCGATTCCCGGGCCGAAGTCGATGACAAGCAGGAAGGCGGGCTTCCGTGCTTCCGGAAAGGGCCGCGCCTCGACAACCGTACCGACGCGAATGTCGACCTTGAGGAAATCGTCGAAGCCAATCCGTGGCGCTGGTGAGCTATCGTTCAAGCCTCCTCCTCACGTTGTTCTCGACCGTGGAATACCCTCATGATCACCAGGGTTTCTTCTTCCATCCGATATATTGGAGGCGTTATTTGTATTGAGCGTGGCCACCATCAATTCGCGACACTCGGCCACTCTGGAATGGATCGACCAAGAAATGGAAAGTCGGAAAGCACCTCCACGTTCTTCTGAATTTCTCGGCCTGCGCTATCCGCGATCCGCGGGTGACGTTCGCGAAGAAAATGCCCGGAAGCGATTGAGATCGGCCAAGGCGCCGGCCGACCATTCAACCCTCATTCATCCGGGACACCCGCGCTCAGTTACAACATAGCCTCGTCACCCGCACCACGCCGCGGCCGGTCATGCAGCCGTCCGCCGAAGCCGGGTATGAACGCACAGATGCCGTCCAGCCACTCCATCGCGCGCTCGCCGCGGCGTAGCGAACGGTCGAGCCGCGCCATCGTGCGCGCGAGGTCGTCGTCGTCATCGAGGAAGACGGAGAAGACGTCCGAATAGGCGAGCACCGCGCCCTCGACGGCGATCCGGCCGACGAGACCGCCCTTGTGGATGTCGGCACCGACCAGCATCCACATCTGCGACCGCCTGGCGACCCGGTGGAGACTGCGGGCGAGCCTGAGGTCGCGACGCGCCGAGCGTATCAGACGGCGAAGGGCTGGGCGGTAAGGCACGAGCGCCTCGAAGCGGCGCATCAGTATCTCGAACAGGCGGTCGCGGGCGCCCTCGCCTTCCGCCGCTCCCTTGTCGAGAACCTGCTCGTCGATCCGGCGCGAGAACGCGGCGAGGATGGCAAGCTTGCCGTCGAAATTACGACGCAGCTCCGCGAGCGGCACCTCCGCTTCTGCAGCGATATCGGCAAGGCCGATGTCATTGAAGTCGTGTTCGGCAGCAAGACGCATCAACGCGTCGATGATCCTGTCGCGTGGATCGCCGCCGGACCGGGGCGGCGTCGCCGGCGAAGGAGCCTTGGCACTACGTCTCGCTTGTCTTGCCATGATTGCTTACTCCGGTTCCCGCTCAGCCTGAATGTAGCGGCAGAACCCCGCCGCGGCGAGGGCCTAGCCGGAAAGCTCCCGCGAACGCCGGCGGGCGGCGGCAACCGCCTTCCGCATGAGGGGCGCCAGGCCGTCCTCGCTCATGAGGATAGCGAGTGCGGCGGCCGTCGTTCCGTTCGGCGAGGTGACGTTCTTGCGAAGCTCCGACGGCGGCAGCTCCGATTGCCGCAGGAGCTCGCCGGCGCCGGTCACGGTTGCCCGCGCGAGCCGCCCCGCGAGCTCCCGTGGCAGGCCCTCCGCCACGGCGGCCTCAGTCAGGCATTCGGCCAGCAGGAAAACATAGGCCGGCCCGGAGCCCGATACCGCGGTGGCGGCGTCGATGAGGGCCTCGTCTTCCACCCAGGCGACGACCCCGACGGCTTCGAGAAGCGTCGTAACCAGGGCCTTGCCGGCGGCATCGACGCGAAGATTGGCAATGGCCGCGGTGGCGCCGCGACCGACCTGGGCCGGCGTATTCGGTATCGAGCGGACGATCCCCCCCGGACCGAGCCCGGCTTCGAGCCCGGCGAGCGTCGCCCCGGCGGCAATCGACAGCACCACCGTCGC
>JADMIO010806564.1_pt1 | contig 16807 bp, 10 predicted proteins | sample 8958161 | NCBI WGS metagenome assembly JADMIO01 (sample SAMN16585339, study PRJNA669376) | soil metagenome | isolation source: Crop rotation soil | place: USA: Cullars Rotation, Alabama | collected 2011
TACGAAGCCACGGGTTCAACACGGAGCAACGGGGCAACGGAGAAAACGGTTTTGTTGTTTTTAAATGACTATGTTTCTGGGTTCTTCGTTGCTTGGTTGCTGCGTGTTGATCCCGTGTCTCCGTCACGCTCCGTTTCTCCCTCTCCGTTCACTCCGTTACCGTCATGGACAATCATCGAATCGGACGATCATGAACACGGAGAGGACGGCGATCACGGAGACGGAGAGCTACGGAGAAACGGAGAGTACGAGAAAGGGAGAGTAGGAAGCCACGGGTTCAACACGGAGCAACGGGGCAACGGAGAAAACGGTTTTGGTTTCTAAAAATGAGTATGTTTTCTGGGTTTCTTCGTTGCTTCGTTGCTTCGTGTTGATCCCGTGTCTCCGTCACCCCCGGTTTCTCCGTCTCCGTTCACTCCGTTACCGTCATAAGCAATCATCGAATCGGACGATTCTGAACACGGAGAGGACGGGGATTACGGAGACGGAGAGTTACGGAGAGACGAAGAGTACAGAAACCGAGACTACGAAGCCACGGGTTCAACACGGAGCAACGGGGCAACGGAGAAAACGGTTTTGTTGTTTTTAGAAATTAGTACGTTTTCTGGGTTTCTTCGTTGCTTCGTTGCTTCGTGTTGATCCCGTGTCTCCGTCACGCTCCGTTTCTCCGTCTCCGTTCACTCCGTTACCGTCGCCATCGGCAATCATCGATTCAGACATCACAGAGCGCCACTGCTTGCCGCAAGGAGGTCAGCGGATCGCGCGTCGGGACGAATTCGTGTGCGAGAAAACCGGTGAAGCCGGTGTCGACAATTGCTCGCGCGATCGCCGCCCAATTCAGTTCCTGGCTGTCGTCCAGCTCGTGCCGTCCGGGGACGCCGCCGGTGTGGTAGTGGCCGATGATCGCGTGATTGTCGCGGATGGTGCGGATCACGTCGCCCTCCATGATCTGCATGTGATAAATGTCGTAAAGCAGCTTGACCCGCGGCGAATTGACGGCCTTGACGATCGCGGCGCCGAACGCCGTCCGATCGCCCTGGTAGTCGGCGTGGTTTACTTTGCTGTTCAACAGCTCGACGCAAATCGTCACGCCGTGGTCTTCAGCGATCGCTTTCACCCGGTTCAGTCCGTCGATGCAATTCGCCGTTGCTTCAGCGTCGCTCATGCCGAGGCGGTTGCCGAAAAAGGTGATGACGTTCGGCACCTTCGCGGCCGCGGCGCGCGGAATGGTTTGGGTGAAATTCCGGACGATTGCGTCGTGATTCGCCTTCACGTTCAGCCCGTCGCGGATCGTGCCGCCGCCGGCGTAACCCATCGAACAGGTCAGGCCGAACTGCTTGGCCACCGCCCAGTCAGGTTCTTCGAGCAGATCGATCGCCGTTAAGCCCATCTCGGCGACCGCTCGACAGAAATCGGGCATCGGGATCGCGTTGTAGCACCACCGCGATACGGACTGCTTCAGCCGGCCGTTCTTGACGACCCGCTCCGCCGCCGCACCCGACCCTGACCACGCAACCAGCCCCGCCGTAGCCGCCAACAGTTCGCGACGAGTGAAGGCCATAGCAATCCTCGGCCGATGGTAGTGGGAATTGACGTTCAATCGGGTAATGAATCTGAAATCCGCGTGCCGAAATCCGCAATCGCAATTGCCCCAAGATAACAGGCCGCGACGAGCAGGAGCAGAAATCGATAGCCGGTCACCAGCGACAAGTACTCGCCGACGCCGCCAATCATCGCGCCAAACAAATTCGCGCCGAAGTCCACCGCGGTTTCCGGCGAACGATCGAAACTCGAACTGAACAACAGGCCGGCGCAGAGGACGGGGCTGAAGACGAGCGCGCCGTAGAACGCCGACTCGAGCAGCCGGCTGCTGAACGTGATTGTCCCGATCGGCAGGCCGTAGTTCGCCCCCAGCAGCACCACCAGCGCCGCCACGATCGGCCACCGTCGGCGCAGCCTGATTCGGGCAACCAGCGTTGCGCTGAGAAGCGCCATCGCCAGCACCGAGACGATCGCCAGCGACGCCGACGACCACGTTGAACCCCAAAGCAGCGCGAACTGCACGATCGACTTGGTCTCGAGCAGCATGAAGCCCGTGCCGAGCAGAAAAAAATGCGTCGAGCGCCGCCAATCGTTCGCCGCGCGTGCGCCGAGGTTGACGACGCCGACGGCCAGCGCTGAAAGCCCGAGCACCAATGCGAGCGCTTTCGCGTAGTGCGACGGCAACTGGCGGTCGCGCATGTACAAAAACGGCCAGTCGTCGGTGGCCGGAGCGATGGAAGGATCACGCTGTAACGGATGGGCCGGGCTCGGTTCGCGCGCTTGACCGTAGGCGAACACCAAAGCGGGCAGCGGCGGCGGCTGTTTCAGCTCCGCCAGGCGCGGCCCCGCCAACATCACGGCGAGATAGGCGCGCTGCTGATGAACGTGGCCGAGCGGTTCTTGACCGAACGCCACGGCGACGCTGTTGGCCAGACGATCGACCAGCCATTTTTCGCGGAAGTAGTTGTAGAGCGCCATCACGCCGCGCGGTTTCAAGTGATCGCGGACGGCGCCGAACGATTCCGCGGTGAACATGTAGCTCTCGAGCCGGACGCTCGAGAAACTGGACTGCACGGTCAGTGAATCGATCAGCGCGAAGACGATCAGGTCGTAGTGCTTGTTGGTGGTTGAGAGAAAGTGGCGCGCGTCGTCCGTAATCATCGTCACGCGTGGATCGTCGTAGGGATGGTCGGGGTGGTGCTCCTTGCCGAGCCGCAGGATGATCGGGTCGATCTCGACCGCGTCGACATGCTTGGCGCCGTGCCGCAACGCCGCCGCGACGTCGGTTCCAGACCCGGCACCGAGAATCAGAACGTCGTCCAGCGTGTCGCCGAATACGGTGTACGGCCACTGGTAAAAATATTCCTTGCGGTCAACCGGCGCCATCGACTGATGAAAGATGTTGTTCACTTCGACGACGGTGTCGGCGCCGTCCTGGGAAACGTTGATCTTGTAATACGGCGACCACAAACTGCCGCGGCTCATGCGGTCGACGACGACGACCGAGGCGGCCAACAGTGCGAGCGCTATCAAGACTTGAAGTGGTCCCGGTCGCGAATCGCGTTGCAGCGGATCCGGCAAAACGTAGAGCAGCAACGCCGCGACGAACGCGACCGCGAACCACACGGCGGGTGGCGTTTGCAGCCACGACAACAGCGCGAAACCGGCGACGCCGGTCAGGCTGCCAAGCAGGTTGGTGCGATACGCCGCCAGCGGCGGCCGCGCCGCCAGTTCGCGGCCCAACCGCTGCGCGATGGTCACGAACAGCGCCGCCACCATCACGAACAGCAGCGGCAGCAGCCAGGTGCTTTCGACGGTGACCACCGGCGCGGTGGTGCCGCTGGTGAAGTAGATGCTGGTCGTCGAAGGCACGGCGATTTCGAGGCGCAGTCGATCGACCGCGACGACCAGCAGCAGGATTGCCGGCGGAAACCACACCAGCAAACTCCGGTTCTTTTTTGCCAGCAGGCATCCCAACCCGCCGCCGAGAAACGTTGCGAGCAGGATGAAGTTCGAGAAGTAAGCCAGGAGCCGGACATAGGCCGGCATCCATCGAATCAGCGCAATCTCGAGAAACAGGATCAGGAATGACGATAAAAACAGTATCAAAAGCGTAACCGCGGAGTGCGCAGAGAACGCCGCGCGATGGGTTTCTCAGCGCTCTCTGCGGTTTCGTTTTTGACCGCTAGTATTTGACGCCAAGTTTTTCCAACGCCGGCGCTGGGCATCCCTGCCATTCATCGAGAAAGACGTTGCCCTGATATTGCAGGTCCTCGATTCCCATCTTCGTCGTCCAGAAGCCGCTCGCGGTCAGGTCGCGAAAGCTACTGAAAAACGAGACGTGCTGGCGCAGGCCTGGATCGCGGTTCGAGGTGTAGGCAATCTCGTCGAGAATGGCGCGGCGCTGCGAGTCGGTGAGTGCGGTGAATCGCTTGTTGTACCGCGCTTCGCACAGCCGGTCGATCAGCGCCAGTCCGCCGCGCATCGCGATCTGACGCGGCGGCTGGTCGGTCATCATGAAATCCATGAACTCGGGAACGCCGGCATCGGTGGCGCTGCCCGATCGCTCGTCTTTCGGAATGATCAGGTCGACCAGCAGGCCGACCGTCGCGTATTCGTGCGCGGTGAAAAACTTCGGTTTGAACGCCGTCCCGGCCTTGGCGGCGGCGGTCCGCGCCTGTTGGGCGGCGTGGTGGGCTTGTTGCGCTTCGGCCGGTGTCCACGCCATCGCGGCGGCGACCGGCGCCGACGCGGCCAGCTGCAGAGCGGCGCGTCTGGTGATTCGTTTCATTAGAGTGTCCCCTGATTGCGCTGACGCGCGATGTAGTCGGAGGTCCGCATCGCCAGCGCGAGAATCGTCCAGGTGCAGTTCTTGTGTGCATTCGACACGAACGGTCCGCCGTCGGCCACGAACAGATTGCGGCAGTCGTGCGCTTGACAGTTGGCGTTCAGAACCGACCGATTCGGATCGTTGCCCATCCGCGTCGTCCCCACTTCGTGAATGATCCGGCCGACCGGCAGCAGGCCGTAGAGATCCTCGCGGGTCGGCATCTGCGACAGCGCCGTGCCGCCCATCTGCTGAATCAGCTGGCGGAAGGTGTCCTGCATGTGTTTGGCCTGCAGGATTTCGTGATCGCTGAACGCCGCATGGAATCGCAGCACCGGAATGCCGTATGTGTCGACGACGTCGGGGTCGATTTCGCAGTAGGTTTTCTCGTTGGGAATCATCTCGCCGCGGCCGGAGAAGTAAACCGTCGAGCCGTAGTAACGGCGATAGTCGTCCTTCAACGACTTGCCGTAGCCGCCGACGCCGTTGAATCGCTGGATGTTTGACAGCATGCCGTAGCCCGGCGCACCGCGCCGTCCGCCGCCGAGTTCGACGTGGTAGCCGCGCGGAAAATCGAGCTTCTTGTTGTCGAGCCACCACGGGAAATACAGGTGCATTCCGCCGACGCCGTCTTCGTTATGCGGCACACCGTCCGCCAACTTCGGAATGTGACCGGTCACGGTCAACCCGGTCGAATCGGTCAGATATTTGCCGACGACGCCGCTCGAGTTGGCGAGGCCGTCGGGATGACGGGTCGACTTCGAATTCAGCAGCAGTCGTGCCGACTCGCAGGCACTCGCAGCCAGCACGACGATCCGCGCACGCACCGCGTTGTCACGCCGGTCGCGAGTGTTGACGTAAACCACGCCGGTCGCGAGCCCGTTGTCGTCGACGGTCACTTCGCGGGCCATCGCATTGGTGATCAGACGCAGCCGCCCAGTCTTGAGCGCCGGCGCGAGCAGCACGGACGGCGACGAGAAGTTCGAATGGGTCGCGCAGCCGCGTCCGCACTGGCCGCAGTAATGACAGGCAGCACGGCCGTTGTGCGGCTTGGTCAGAATCGACAATCGCGACGGAATGCAGGTGATGCCGAGCTTGTCGGCCGCCTGCTTGATCATCAGCTCGTAGCAGCGTGGTTTCGGCGGCGGTTGGAAAACGCCATCTGGTTCGTTGCGGATGCCTTCCATCGAGCCGAAGATGCCGACCAGCCGATCGAGCTGGTCGTAATACGGCTTGATGTCGTCGTAACCGATCGGCCAATCCTCGCCGAGGCCGTCGAGCGTTTTTCCACGGAAATCGTCGGGCCCCATTCGCAGCGAAATACGGCCCCAGTGATTGGTGCGGCCGCCGACCATGCGAGCGCGGAACCAGTCGAACGTCTCGCCTTCGGCCTGCGTGTACGGTTCGCCCTTCAAGTCCCAGCCGCCGATGCAGCCGTCGAATTCGCCGAACGGCCGCTCCGGCGTTGCCGCGCCGCGGCGCGGTGAATCGTAGGCCCACGCCGACATCTTCGAATCTTTTTCGACGTCCCACGGTACGCCCGCTTCGAGCATCACGACATCGGCGCCGGCATCGCACAGCACTTTGGCGGCCATCCCGCCGCCCGCGCCCGATCCGACGATGCACACGTCGTAGGTTTTGGTCGCACGAATGATCTGCATAGCGCCACAAGACTACGCCAAGTGGGCGGGATTTTGGAGTATGGTTTCGCGATGCCGAGTCACAACGAACGCCGAGAGCGGAGCGGACGCCGGGACAAGGTCGGACGGCTGATCGCGGCGTGCGTGACGGCCTCGGCGTTTCCGCTGTTGTTCGTCGTTGTACTCGGCCAGGCGCCGCCGCCGACAGTGGATTGGCGTTCGTACGCCGGCGATCTGAAGAACCAGCACTATTCGCCGCTCGATCAGATCAACGCCGCAAATTTCGGCACGCTCGAAGTGGCGTGGCGGTTCAAAACGGATTCGCTCGGACCTCGGCCTGAATTCAAACTCGAAGGGACGCCGCTGGCGATCAACGGCGTGCTCTATACCAGCGCCGGCACGCGGCGTGCCGTCGTGGCGTTGAACGGGACGACCGGCGAGTTGTTGTGGATGCATGCCGAGCACGAAGGCGCCCGGGCGGCGGCGTCGCCGCGGCAGCTGTCCGGACGAGGCGTCGCCTACTGGAGCGACGGCGCGAACGATCAGCGGATCCTTTACGTGACGACCGGATTCCGGCTGGTCGCACTCGATGCCAGAACCGGTCAGCGGATTGCGTCGTTCGGCAAGGATGGTGTGGTCGATTTGAAAGACGGGGCGGTCTTCGGCGTCGATCAGCCGATCGATCCGGAAAAAGGCGAAATCGGCCTGCACGCGACGCCAGCGGTCACGCGCGACGGGGTCGTCATGATCGGTTCGTCGTTCCTCGAAGGCGGCACGCCGAAAACGCATAACAACACCAAGGGCTTCGTCCGCGCCTATGACGTCCGCAGCGGCAAACGGTTGTGGCAATTCAATACCATCCCGCGCGCCGGCGAGTTCGGTGCCGATTCGTGGGAGAAAGATTCCTGGGCAACCACCGGCAATACCGGCGTCTGGAACCAGATCGCAGTCGATGAAGAACTCGGCCTAGCGTACCTGCCGGTTGAAACGCCGAGTTCGGATTTTTATGGCGGCCTGCGCCCCGGCAACAATCTGTTCGCGGAAAGCATCGTTGCTGTCGACTATCACACCGGCGTGCGGCGATGGCATTTTCAGCTGGTGCACCATCCGATTTGGAACATGGACGTCGCGGCGGCGCCGATCCTGATCGATATCACGGTCGACGGCAGGCCGGTGAAGGCGGTCGCCGCGATGGGGAAGCAGGCGATGATGTACGTGCTGGATCGCGTGAGCGGCGCACCGGTCTGGCCGATCGTCGAACGGCCGGTGCCGCAGTCCGACGTCCCGGGCGAGAAGACCTCGGCGACGCAGCCGTTTCCGACCAAGCCGCCACCGTACGATCACCAAGGCGTGACGCTCGACAACGTCATCGATTTCACGCCCGAGCTGAAAGCCGAGGCGATCGAAATTTCCAAGCGCTATAAGTTCGGACCGATCTTCACCCCGCCGCCGGTCAGCCGTCGCGAGGGGCCGATCGCCGGGTTCCGTTCGTCGGGCGGCACGAATTGGCCGGGCGGATCGTTCGATCCGGAAACCCACATCGCCTACATCCCATCGTTCACCGCGATGCCGATCCTCGGGCTGATGCCGCCGCCGAGCAAAGAGTTCTCCGACATTCCCTACGTGTCGGGAAACGCCCTGACCGGCGTCCGCTACATCTCGGGCCCGGGAGAAAACGTTGGTGCCGACGCCCCGGCGGTGCTGAACACGCGCGGCACTGCGGAAGCGACCACCAACGACACGTCGGTGAATGCGAATGCCTCGCCGCAGGGGTTGCCGCTGCTGAAGCCGCCCTACGGCCGGATCACCGCGATCAACCTCGATCGGGGCGAGTTCGTGTGGCAGGTCGCGCACGGCGAAACGCCCGACAGCGTCCGCAATCATCCAGCCCTGAAGGGCCTGACCATTCCCCGCACAGGCCAGTCGGGCGCGGTCGGCGCGCTGGTGACGAAGACATTGGTGATTGCCGGCGATCCGTTGTCGACGACCGCCGCCAATCGACCGCGCGGCGCCATGCTCCGCGCCTACGACAAGACCAACGGACACGAAGTCGGAACAATCTATATGCCGGCGCCGCAATCGGGAACGCCGATGACGTATCAAGTGGACGGGCGGCAGTACATCGTCGTCGCGATCAGCGGCGGCGTCTACAGCGGGGAATATCTCGCGTTCGCGCTTCATCGGTAATCACGAAACCACGAAGTCACGAAACCACGAATCACGAAGCGTTTTTGGGAGGAACGATGCGCAAAGTGATCTTCATTTCGGTCTTGGCCCTTTCGCCGTTTGCGGCTCTGGTCGCGCAACAGGATCCGCAGCCGAGCTGCAAAATGTGCCCGGCAACCTACATTCCGAACGAGGAAATCCAGGCCTACGCGAAGAAAGCGATCGCGGAAAAACTGACCGATCAGCAGGTGCGCGACGTCGAGCTGGGAAAAGCGCATGTCGGCATCGGCGTTGTCTACCGCGGCAAACTGGCGGCGCCGGCGCCAGCCTCGGTCGCGGAGCACGACCTGGTCAGCGAGGTCTATCACATCATCGAAGGGTCGGCGACGCTGGTCACCAGTCCCGATCTCGTCAACGCCAAGCGTCGTCCGGCGGATCTCGAAACGGTGCGGCTGTTCAACGGGCCTGGCAACAATGCCGAATCGGTTCGCAATCCGGTGACACACCAGCTGAAGCCGGGCGACGTCATCGTGATTCCGGCCGGCACCGGACACTGGTTCACCAAAATCGACGATCACATCACCTATTTGATGGTGCGCTACGATCCCGACAAGGTCACACCTCTCAAGGATGAAGCGGCGTCCAGGGAATATCTCAGCAAGCCGCATAGCGGCCGCGGAGGCCAGTGATGATGCGCCACACCACTCCGCGCAACCTCGCGATCGGTTCAACGTTCGTTGCCGCAATCGTCGCGCTGGCTGCGGCATCGGCCGCACTGTCGACGCGTGCCGCGCTCGAGGCGGCGGGCGTTGTGGCGCCGCGGTTCGAAGTCGATCCCCTCTGGCCGAAGCCGCTGCCGGATAAGTACATCCTGGGTCAAACGATCGGCGTGTCGGTCGATGCACAGGATCACGTGTGGATCATTCATCGGGCCGGTTCGCTCGAGCCGGGCGAGGTGCACGCCACCACCAATCCGCCAACCGCGCAGTGTTGCAGGCCAGCGCCGCCGATTCTCGAATTCGACAGCGACGGCAACCTGGTCGGCCGATGGGGCGGACCGGGTAATGGCTACGACTGGCCGGATTCGAACCACGGCATCACGGTCGACTACAAGGGCAACGTCTGGATTGGCGGCAACGGGCGCGGTTCGGCCCCCGGCGCGGCGCGCGGTACCGCCGCGGCCGGACAGAACCGCGAGCAGGACGAGCGTCAGACCGGCGGCACGCAGTCGTTCAACGACAACATGGTGCTGAAATTCACGCGTGGCGGAAAGTTTCTGATGCAGATCGGAAAGCCGCAGTCGAGCAAAGGCAGCAACGACGTTGCGAATCTTCGGCTGCCGGCAAAAACGTTCCTCGACAAAGACACCAACGAGCTCTACGTCGCCGACGGTTACGGCAACCACCGCGTAATCGTGTTCGACGCCGAGACCGGTGCGTACAAGCGTCACTGGGGCGCATACGGAAACAAGCCCGACGACGTGGATCTTGGCCGATACGATCCGAAGGCGCCGCCGGCAAAGCAGTTCCGCAATCCGGTTCACTGCGCCGACCTGTCGGTCGACAAGTTGCTGTATGTCTGCGACCGCGTCAACGATCGGATTCAGGTTTTCAAGCCCGACGGCACGTTCGTCAAGGAAGGCTTCATCAACAAGGAGACGCTCGGGTCGGGCTCGGTGTGGGATGTCGCGTTCTCGAAGGATCCGAAGCAGACCTATCTGTACCTGGCCGACGGCGAGAACGACAAAGTCCATGTGCTGTTGCGCGATACCCTCGAAGTGCTGACCAGTTTCGGCGAGGGTGGACGCCAGCCTGGCGAGTTTTACGGAGTGCACTCGATTGCGGTCGACTCGAAGGGCAACATCTATACGACGGAAACATATCGCGGTCAGCGCGTTCAGAAGTTCGTCTACAAAGGGCTCGCGCCTGTCACCAAGAAGGATCAGGGGGTTGTGTGGCCAGTGAAGAAACCGTAACGTCCGTGCCCGAGCCGGTCGATTCGGTGCTCCATGCGATCGGGCGAACGCCGTTGCTGCGCCTGCACCGGATCGTGCCGAAGGGCGGCGCCGACATTGTCGTCAAGCTCGAATTCTTCAATCCGACCGGTTCCTACAAGGATCGGATGGCATTGGCGATGATCGAAGGCGCCGAGCGGCGCGGCACGCTGCGCCCCGGCATGCGCGTCGTCGAATACACCGGCGGCAGCACCGGCTCGTCGCTGGCGATGGTGTGTGCGCTGAAGGGTTACGCGTTTCATCCGCTTTCCTCTGACGCGTTTTCGCAGGAGAAACTCAATACGATGCGCGCGTTCGGCGCCGATCTCGAAATCGTGCCGAGCGACGGCGGCAAGGTGACGCCGGCGCTGTTCGATCGATTCAAGGCACGCATCGCCGAGCTGATGAAAGAGCCCAATACGTTCTGGACCGATCAGTTCAACAATGCCGACGCGCTCGACGGCTATGCGAACATCGGCCGCGAGTTGCTCGAGCAGGCTGGACGTGTCGATGCGTTTGTCGGCGCGGTGGGATCCGGCGGCATGCTGGTCGGCGTGTCGCGCGCGCTCAAGCAGGGCGGTTGCAACGCGCGGATCGTCGCGCTCGAACCGTCAACCTCGCCGTTCTTGACGACCGGCAAAGGCGGACCGCACCGCGTCGAAGGGACCGCCGCCGGATTCTGGCCGCCGCATCTGGTCGCCGGCATGTACGACGAGGCGCGGGCCATCGACGAGGAAGCCGGCCGCGCGATGGCGCGCCGCGCCGCCCGCGAAGAGGGCATCCTCGCCGGCACCTCGAGCGGCCTCAACCTGGCGGCGGCGATCGACGTGGCCCGTGAACTCGGGCCCGGAAAAGTCGTCGCGACAGTCGCGGTCGATACCGGGTTGAAATACCTGGCTGGCGATCTATACCGAACTTCGAACTGAGAACTGAGAACTTAGAACTTAGAACTGAAGTTCAGAACTAGTTCTAACTTCTAAGTTCTAACTTCTAACTTCTAAGTTTCAGTGGAGCCGTACTCGCCCTGACCACCAGCGTATGGGGCAGCGTGACCGACTCGGGTTTGGCGAGGTTGCCGTTGAGGATTTCCAGCAGCAGCCGCACCGTGCCTTCGCCGATCGCGCGCATCGGTTGCGCGATCGTCGTCAGCGGCGGATCCATATAGCTGGAAAAGCGGATGTCGTCGAAACCGACGATTGACAGCTGCTCCGGCAGCCGCAGGCCGCGGCGCCGCGCCGACTGAATCACACCCATCGCCATTTCGTCGTTGAAACAGAAGATCGCCGTCGGCCGATCGCGGCGGCCGAGCAGACGGTCGCCCTCTGACGCGCCCGATTCGATGGAGAAATTGCCGTTGACGACGACCAGGTCGCGTTCGGCGCGGGCCTGGCGGGCGCGCGACATCGCGCCGCGCAGGCGGTCGCGACTGAGCGGGCTGACCAGTGGCCCGGTGATGATGCCGATGCGGCGGTGGCCGAGCCGGAACAAGTGATCCATCGCCTCGGACGCTGCTTTGGCATTGTCGATGTGCACGCTCGGCAGGCCGAGGCGCGGGTTGAACTCGCAGCCGTTCACGACCGGCGCGCAGCGCGGCGCCATCGCCTTGACCAGGGCCGCCGCTTCCTTCGGCACCCGATGGCCGAGGAAGATCAGGCCGTCGGCCTCTTTGCGTTTCAGCATCGTGGCGTAGCCGTCTTCACGCTTGTCGTCATGCTGCGTGTCGCCGAGCAGCACGGCATAGCCTTCGCGCTGCGCCGCGTCTTCAATTCCTTGGAGGATGAGCGAAAAAAATGGATTCGAGATATCCGGCACTGTTACCAACAGTTTGCCGGTGCGCAGCGTCCGCAGATTCTTGGCGGCAGCGTTCGGGGTGTAGCCGAGGCCTTCGACCGCGTCGAGGACGCGGCGGCGCGTGGCGGGCGAGACCACGTCGGGCTGACTGAGCACGCGCGACACTGTCGCCGTGGAAACGCCGGCCCGGCGGGCCACCTCGTAGATGGTCGGCACGGGGCCCTCATGATACTTGAAAATTTTTTGTCTTGACTCCGGGCCGCGTCGCCCCTACCTTTGGCGCCATGTAACCGATTGCATGCAGGGAAAACGTTAGATTTGGCCGGAGGGGAGGAACATGGTGCGTAAGGTGCTCGCCGTCGGCGGCTGTGTGATCGCGGTGCTGTCTTTGGGCGCTTCTCTGGCGCTCGCGCAAATTACAACTGGCACGGTCGCAGGCACCGTGAAGGATCCGACCGGTCTGGCGATTCCCGGCGCAACCGTCGTGTTGATCAGCGAAACACGCGGCACGAAGTCGGCGCCGGCGGTTACCAATGAAACCGGCGACTACGTGATCCCCAACGTCCTCGCCGACGTCTACACCATCGAAATCGCGCTCGAAGCGTTCAAGACGGTGCGCCGCAGCGGCGTCGCGGTGAGCGGCGGCGACCGGGTCGGCGTCGGTTCGCTGACGCTCGAGCCTGGCGCGATCGCGGAAACCGTGACGGTCGTGGCGCAATCACCGCTGGTGCAGACGCGCAGCGGCGAACGCTCGTACGCCGTCACGCAAGCGCAAATCGAGAACCTGCCGGTCGCGCGCAACAACTTCACCAGCATGACGGCGTTCACGCCCGGTGTCGTCCAGGTCGGCGCGTCGGCGGGCGGCACCCGGCTCGGCGGCGCCGGCCAGAACAACATCATGATGGACGGCATCTCAGCGATGGACACCGGCAACAACGGCCAGATGCTGAACATGAACGTCGACGCGATCGACGAAGTCAAAATCCTGACGCAGGGATACCAGGCCGAGTACGGCCGTTCGAGTGGTCTGCAAATTACTGCGGTGACCAAGAGCGGCACCAACAAGTTCAAAGGATCGGCCTACGACATTCAGACCAATTCCGACTGGGATTCGAACAGCTGGGTGAATATCAAGAACGGCGACCCGAAGCCGAAGCAGACCACCAAGACGCTCGGCTACACGATTGGCGGTCCGGTCGGACGCCCCGGCGGCAACAACAAGCTGTTCTTCTTCTACTCGCACGAATATCGTCCGGTCACCACGGCGATCAACGGCGGCAATCCGATCCGCATCCGGGTGCCGACGGCGCTCGAGCGGGCCGGCGATTTTTCGCAGACTCGCGACAACACCGGCGCGTTGTTCAATCTGATTAAAGATCCGATTTCGACGCAGCCCTGCACCGCCGCCAACACGGCCGGCTGCTTCCAGGCGGGCGGCGTTCTCGGCCGCATTCCTGCCGACCGGTTGTATTCAACCGGGTTGGCTCTGTTAAGCCGGTACCCGCAGCCAAACGTCACGCAGGGCGCGGGCCAGAACTACAACTACGAGACGCCGGCGCCGACGGTTGCCAACCTGACGCAGCAGCCGTCGATTCGCGTCGACTACAACCTGTCCTCGAATCTGCGGGTGACGGGCAAATATTCCGGTCAGCGGGCGCGGCGCCTGGTGACGCCCGGCACGATCGAAGGCTTCAACGACGTTCTGAATCCGTACCCGTACATCACCAATTACGGGGTGACGGTCAACTACACGCTGAACAACTCGACCTACCTCGAAGGCACCTACGGGTTCATCCGCAACCAGCTCGCCGGCGGCGCGTCGATTGGCGCGACCGGAACCGGCGGCATCCTGGTGACCGACTCGTCGAACCGGCTGGCGAGCCTGCCCGGTTTCCCGCTGTTGTACCCGAATGCCGGCGTCGTTGATCCGCGTTCCTACGCTTACGGCGTGATGCAGGATCTCAGTCCGGTGTGGTGGGACGGGACAAAAATCAATTTGCCGCCCGCCTTCGGATGGGGCACGCGCATTCAAGGAAACGCCGGCGTCGGCGCCTTGCCGGGCCCGCCGAATCAGGTCTATCCCGGCTTCCTCAACATCAACCGCACGCAGGACGTGGCGATCAGCTTGACCAAGGTCCACGGTGCGCACACCTACAAGGCGGGGTTCTACAACAACCACAGCTTCAAGGCGCAGAACACTGGCGCCGGTGGCGTGGCGAATCTCGGCTTCCAGGGCTACGTCAACTTCGGCAACGACACGAACAACGCGCTCGATACCGGCTTCGGTTTTGCCAACGCCGCGGTCGGCGTGTTTCAGCAGTACCTGCAGCAGTCGAAGTTGATTGAAGGCAGCATGCTCTACAACAACACCGAGTTTTACGTGCAGGACAACTGGAAGGCGTCCGACCGGCTGTCGCTCGACTACGGTGTCCGGTTCACGCGCCAGCAGCCGCAGTACGACCAGTTCCAACAGATGTCGAACTTCTTCCCGGACGAGTGGTCGCTCGGCAACGCGCCGCTGTTGTATCTCTCCGGCTGCAGCAACGGCGCGACGGTGTGCTCGGGCAACGCCCGCAACGCAGTGGATCCGCGGACCGGTCAGATCCTCACCGCGCCGGGCGCGGCCAATACGGCAGCGGCGATTGGCACCGTCGTTCCAGGCACCGGCAATCCGACCAACGGCATCCATCAGGCCGGCGACGGCATCGCCGACACCTCGTACACCTGGCCGAAGCTGGCCGTCGCGCCGCGATTCGGAATGGCCTACGACCTGACCGGCACGCAGCGGTTCGTGCTGCGCGCCGGCGGCGGACTGTTCTTCGATCGGCCGGACGGCAACACCGTCTTTTCGATTCCCGGCAATCCGCCGATTTCGACGTCGCAGGATTTGCGCAACGGGCAGCTGCAGACGCTCGGCAGCGGACTCAGCACCGCCGGCGTGCCGGCGCTGATCGATTTCCAGTACGACGCCAAGCTGCCGTCCTCGTGGCAGTGGCAGGGCGGCGTGCAGGTCGCGCTGCCGTGGAGCGCCGCGCTCGACGTCGCCTACGTCGGCAATCATGGCTTCAACCGGCTGCGTGCATTCCAGGGCGGCGCGAACGGCGCCGTCGATCTCAACGCCGTCGATATCGGCGCGGCCTACCTGGCGAAGAATCAGGATCCGACGCTCGGCACCAGCGCCGTCCCCGGCGCAACCGCGTATTCCACCAACCTGTTGCGCGCCTACCGTGGGTACGCGGCCATCAACGAACAGGAAACGCGCTTCTGGGACGAGTACCACGGTTTGCAATTCTCGGTGAACCGCCGGTTCCGCCACGGTCTCGCCTTCGGCACGAACTACAACCTTGGTCTGTCGCTGAAGGGCAACACCGGTCTGCAACTAAGAATCCAGCACGCCGCAGACGGAACCATCTCGGTCCGATCCGATCAGGAGCAGTACGAGAAGCTGAACGAGAATCTGGCACTGCAGCGTCATGTGATCAAATCTTTTGCGGTGTGGAATATCCCCGACGTCCCGTCGGCGTGGGGCGCAATCGGCAAGTACCTGCTGAACGACTGGCAGCTGTCGGGTGTGCTGACCGCCGGCTCCGCGTTCCAGCCGGGAGCGCTGCAGGCCAACGGTTCGACGCAGACCAACGTGGCGCCCGACGCGAACGGCCGCTACGACATCTCGTACACCTATCAGAACAACGGCGCGGCGGTGAACCTGACCGGCTCGCCCGATTACAACGCGCGCATCGTCTTTGTCGGCGACCCGGGCTCGGGCTGCTCGGACAATCAGTACAAACAGTTCAACACCGCCGCGGTGACCGGTCCGCAATACGGCAGCGTCGGTCTGGAATCGGGCCGGTTCCTCCTCGGCGGGTGTCCCGATCACACCGTCGATCTCGCGGTGGCGCGGAACATCCGTCTCGGCGGCAACCGGAACGTCCAGTTCCGTCTCGACATCTTCAACGCGTTCAACACCGTGATCTACAACGCGCGCGAACGAAACGTCATCTACCGCAGTCCGACCGATTTGACCATCGTCAACTCGCAATATCTGCCCGATGGTTCGCTCGATCCCACCCGCCTCACACCACGGACCGCCGGCTTCGGCGCCGCGACCGGCGCGCAGCCGCTGCGCAACATGCAGTTGCAGCTGCGATTCCAGTTTTAGAAAAAAGAGGAACGCCGAGCACGCCGAGGGCGCCGAGAGAAATTATGCTTCTCGGCGTTCTCAGCGTCCTCGGCGTTCTTCTTCTGCGAGTGCGATCAGCGCGGCTGGGAATTCGTCGAGGAGCGCTGCGCCTGAAACAGCTGCGGCGCGAACGCTGCGAGATAGTCCCGCCAGTTCAGCCAGGTGTGCGCGCCTTCGCTCTCGATGTAGACCGGTTTGAAGCCGTGCTTCTTCAACAATTCCACCGTGTTCCGCGTCGTCGGGATTAGCCCGTCGTCCTTGCCGGTGCTGAACCAGAGGAGATTGAGTCCGCGTTTCGCAGCCGCGTTGTCGAGCGCGGCGAGATTCTGCTTTTCCCACGCTTCGCCGAACGGCGCATTCTCGGCGGGCGGAGTGCCGCGAGCGCCGCTGATAATGCCGGAGCTGAAGACGCCGATGTAGGCAAATTTTTCGAGGCGCGGAATCGCGATGTTCAGCGTCTGGTTGCCGCCCATCGACAGGCCGGCGATCGCCCGGTTGGGACGATCGGTCAGCACGCGGTAGTTCTTCTCGACGTAGGGCAACAGATCGGTTTGAAAATCGTTGATGAACGGATCGGGACCCGAGCCGATGCCCGGCATCCCTTGCTGGGCAGCGGCGGGGACCTGGCCGCCGAGCGCGGCACCGGCGCCGTTGACGTGACGGGAAAG
>JADMIO011124207.1_pt1 | contig 16803 bp, 7 predicted proteins | sample 8958161 | NCBI WGS metagenome assembly JADMIO01 (sample SAMN16585339, study PRJNA669376) | soil metagenome | isolation source: Crop rotation soil | place: USA: Cullars Rotation, Alabama | collected 2011
GGCGTTGCCCGCCGTTCCGGCAACGAAAAAAGGCGGGCAACGCCCGCCCCTAAACGAAACTGTTTTCGCTGTTTTCCTCAGCAATTCCCGCGCATCAGGCCGCGAAAGATTCCCTGAATCTCGACCCGCGAGGCGTGCACTTTAATAGGTTGCACGGCGGCATTCGAGGGCCTCAGTTCAACTTCGTCGCCGAAACGGAAGAGTCTCTTGAGCGTGGCGCGAGAGCGATCGATCAAGGCGACAACAATCTCACCGTTGCGCGCGTCGTTGCGACTCTCGATCAAGGCAATGTCACCGTCGCAGATGTGTTCATCGATCATCGAGTCGCCTTTGACGCGCAGCGCGTAGATGCGTTCCGGTCGAACTCGACCGAGCAGGAAACGCGGCACACAAATGGTCTCCGTATCCTGCACCGCATCGATTGGAACACCGGCGGCGATGCGACCGACCAGACGCACTGCGCACATCGCATCAGCCGGCACTTCATCGTTCTGAACCTGGATCACAAAACCATCGTCGTGTCCGCGATTGATCAGTCCGCGTTTTTCCAACGCGTTGATGTGCTTTGCAATCGTCGCCTTCGAACTGATGCCGAAGTGACGCGCGATTTGCGCATACGAAGGTTGATGTCCGTGCTTGGCCAGAAATTGAGTGATGTAGTCGAGAACTTCTTTCTGACGTTGTGTGCGCGGTAGCATTCGGAGAACTCAAGTAGATAAACTGACGAATTCTAGCACGCCATCAAGAATCGTCAAGCATTCTTTGTAACGCAGGTCTGTCAGTACCATCTGCGTTAGCAGATAGATCGACCAAGGCTCTGGGACGCACGTTTGATCCATCCGCACAAGCGGATGGTGCTGACATCGGCTAACGCAAACTGTCAGTTTGCGAAAGGCCGCGATGCAAGCTGACAGCTTGCGCAACCGGAATCCATTTGACTCTGAGCGGCCGATACGATAAATCTCTTTCCTCCTTCGATGGTTGTCGCGTGTAACCGGGTTTTCAATTCGCGCGTCATAGATTTTGTAACTGACTATTGCTGCCCGTAGTTTTCAAACACAATCTGGATTGAAAGGAATATCCCCAATGAAACACACGTGTCGTTCTGCTCGTGAGCTGGGCGGCCTGCTGGCCGCGGCCTGCGGGCTTGCTCTCGTCGTCGTGACGCTGGGAGCGATGGCCGTCCGCGCGGAAAAGCCCGAGCCGTCACAAACGCCTTCGACTACGCAACAGCCGTCGCCGGCGCGTACCGGAGGCCCGGCTCAACCGCCTCAAAGTCCAACGCCGACGCCGATTAATTGGTCGAGCGATCCGATGTTGAAGCGCTTCGTCTTTCGCGGCATCGGACCAGCCAGCATGGGCGGCCGCATCGACGACATTACCTGCGTCGAGAATAACTCATACATCTGTTACATCGGTGCGGCGACCGGCGGCGTCTGGAAGACGACCAACAACGGTACGACCTTCACGAATATATTCGAAACGTATTCAACCGCCTCGATTGGCGACATTGCTATCGCGCCTTCGAATCCCGACATCGTCTGGGTGGGAACCGGCGAAGCCAACAATCGCCAGAGCGCGAGCTTCGGCGACGGCATTTATAAATCGACCGACGCCGGCAAAACGTTCACCAGGATGGGCCTCGAAGATTCGCAGACCATCGCCCGCATCGTGATCGATCCGAAGGATCCGAATGTGGTCTATGTCGCGGTCCTCGGCCACTTGTTTGGACCAAATAAGGAACGCGGTCTTTACAAGACGTCTGATGGCGGCAAGACCTGGACGAATACCAAGTTCATCGACGAAGACACCGGTTTCACCGATCTGGCCATGGACCCGGTCGACAACAAGACGCTTTATGCTGCTTCGTATCAGCGTCGCCGCACGTCCTGGGGCTTCAACGGCGGCGGTCCGGGCTCAGGCGTGTGGAAAACCACGGACGCCGGCAAGACCTGGACGCGCATTCAGGGCAGCGGTTTTCCTGAAGGGATGTTGGGACGCATCGGCATCGACGTCGCTCGTTCAAATCCGAAAACCATTTATGCGCAAATCGAAGTAGGCGCTACGACGGGAACTGGCGGCGAAGAAAATGCCGGCCCGCCGTCACCCACACCCACTCCGGTACCCGGCGCAACTCCGGCTGGATCACCCACGCCCGATCCGAAGAAGCACGGCGTGTGGCGATCCGACGACGGCGGCAAGACCTGGAAAGTCGTCGCGAGCTGTTTCAATCTGAACAACTGTAACGAAAACAACCGCCCGATGTACTACAGCCAGATTCGCGTCGATCCGTCGAACGCTGAATATGTTTTCGTCGGCGGCTTGAACTTCAGTCGCTCACTCGATGGCGGCAAAACTTTCAAATCGTTGCAAAACCCGGCTCCGGGAATCGGCGGCATTGCGCACAGCGATCATCACGCGATCTGGATCGATCCGAAGAACGGCAGCCACATAATGATCGGAAACGATGGCGGTCTGGATGTTACCTACGATCGCGGCGACACCTGGGAATTCGTCAACACGGGAATCGTGGCGACGCAGTTCTATGCGGTGGCCGTCGACATGCGCCGGCCGTATTACGTGTACGGCGGATTGCAGGACAATGGTTCCTGGGGCGGCCCGAGCCAGACGCGCAGCAACGTCGGCATCACCAACGCCGATTGGTTCCGCACCGGCGGCGGCGATGGATTCTATTCGCAAGCCGATCCCAACGATCCGATGATCATTTATTCGGAATCACAGAACGGCAACATGACGCGCATTGATATGCGCACTGGTCGCCGCGCTAACATTCGTCCACGCACCAACCCGCAACGCGGAGGCCGCGGTCCCGGTGGTGGTGGCGGCGGGGGTGGCGGCGGTGGTCGCCGCGCTGGTGGACAAGGAGGTAACGCCGCTGCAACTGCGTCGCCTGAGGCCAGTCCGCAAGATCCTCAAGCTGCGCTCGCGCAATTCGCCGCGGCCCAGGGCTTCGGCGGTTTCGGTGGCGGAGCTACCAACGTAGTTCCGGCGCCGGCGGCAAATGAAACGTATCGGTTCTATTGGAATACGCCGATCATCATGTCGCCGCATAATCCGAGCGTGCTCTATGTCGGCGGCGATCGGTTCTTCAAATCACTCGATCGTGGCGATCACTGGACCGCCTCGACTGACCTGAGCAAGCACATCGATCGCAACACACTCTCGATCATGGGAGTGAAAGGCAGCGAGCCGATGGCTTCCAAGAACGACGGCTACACGAGCTACGGTTACGTCGTGACCATTGGCGAATCGCCTGTGGTTCCCGGAATTGTTTGGGTCGGCACCGACGACGGCAACGTACAAATTAGTCGCGACGGCGGAATGAACTTTACGAATGTTTCAAAGCACATTCCCATCCTGGACGAGAAAAAAGGCGAGCTTTATCACATAACCCGCGTCGAGCCGTCGCACTTTGACGCCGGCACGTGCTATGTCTCGGTCGACGGCCATCGCTTCGATGACCTGAAGCCTTATTTGTATGTGACTCGCGATTACGGCGCGACCTGGAGTGTCCTTACTGCTGGTTTGCCCGTTATGGGTAATGTGAATGTCATCCGTGAAGATCCGAAGAACAAGGATCTGCTGTATGCAGGCACTGAATTCGGTCTCTTCATATCCCTCGATGGAGGGAAGGAATGGCGACCGTTTATGTCCGGCCTGCCACGCATTCGCGTGGACGACATTCTCGTCCATCCGCGCGACAACGATCTGGTGGTAGGCACGCACGGTCGCGGCATTTACATCCTCGATGACATCAGTGCGCTGCAGCAGCTCGGTAAGATCCAGAATAACGACGTGGCACTGTTCGATGTGCGCCCCGGCGTCCTCTGGTTCAACGACGTCCGCCTGGATCGCTACACCGGCGGATCGAAATGGTTCCGCGCGCCGAACCCGGCTCCGGGGACAGCGATCAGTTACTACCTGAAGGCGGTACCTGACGATGACGTGAAGATCACGATCAGTGATTACACCGGCAAGGTAGTCAGGAATATCGCCGGCACCAAAGACGTCGGCATCAACCGCATTCAATGGAACCTCCGCGGCGATCCGCCGGCCCGTCCGCCTCAGGGCTTTGGTAACTTCGGCGGCGGCGGCGGCGGTGGTGGCGGCGGCTTCGGCGGCGGCTTTAACTTCGGTCCGGCACTGGAAGCCGGCACCTATCAAGTTAAGTTGACGGTCAACGGCAAGGACTACACGACCAAAGCTGTCATCGAAAACGATCCGGGCATACAGCCATAACTGCTGCCCCAGTTCGAAAACTGAAAGGCCCGTGAGCAATCGCGGGCCTTTTGATTTGGAGGGCGCTTTCTCTAGCCCAGGCGTTCACGCCTGGGTAACCGGGTGGATCTAGATTTGGCAAGCCTCATTAATGAGGCTTCATCTGCTGTTCACCATACTGACCCCAGACGTAAACGGCTGGCCCAGGGAAAGTTCAATTCATTCCAACACGCGCGCAATTACGCATTTCAAATAATGCGTCTCGGGTACTCCCAGCAGCACCGGATGATCGCTCGACTGCCCGCGCTTTTCGATAATTTGCAGGCGACGGCGCGCATCCAGTGCGGCCTGGGCAATCAGATCGAGGAACATTTCTTCGCTCATATGATAAGAGCAAGTGCAGGTGATGAGGACGCCGCCTGGGTTCAGCAGCTTCAGACCACGAAGATTGATTTCTTTGTAGCCGCGCGCGCCGGATTTCACCGTCGCCCGGCTCTTGGTGAACGCCGGCGGATCGAGCACGATCGTGTCGAACCGTTCGCGGTCGGACTCCATCTCGCGTAACGCGTCAAACACATTCGCCGCCCGAAACGTCACGTTACCGGTTTCATTCAAAGCCGCATTACGGCCGGCAGCCGCGACCGCATCGTCTGAAATATCTATCCCCAGAACCGTTTCGCATGAGGTCGCGAGGTGCAGCGCGAACCCGCCATTGAAACTGAAGCAGTCCAACGCACGGCCATGCGCGACGCGCCGAGCAGCCTGATAGTTTTCACGCTGATCGAGAAAGGCGCCGGTCTTCTGGCCCGTTCCGGGATTTACCTTGAAGCGAAGGCCGTGCTGGGTCACTTCGATTTCTGCCGGAGCTTCGCCATATACAACGCCGCTGCGAAGTTCGAGATTTTCGAACTGACGAACTCGCGCATCATTCAATTCAACGACGGACTTGGGTTGAAATTCCTCGACCAACAATTCGATGAGCTCGGACTGAAGACGATCGCTTCCCTGTGACAGAGTCTGCAAAACGTAATGTCCGTCATACACATCGACGATAATCGATGAGAGCAGGTCGCCTTCCGAATAAACCAGGCGGTAGGCATTCGTTTCTTGTTTGATCGCGGCGCGCCGAGTGGCGCAGTTGCGCAGACGCGTGCGCCACCATTCACGATCGATAGTTTCTTTAGTCGTGGTGAGCATGCGCACAGCGATCTCAGAAGCATCGCTGTAGAAAGCCTGCCCGACGGAATTCGCGGTCTCGTCAACGACATCGACAATCGCGCCGCCTTCAGCATCGACACGCCGGACGTCGCTGCGATAAACCCAGAGATGACCCTGGCGGATGCGTTTGGCGCCGCGGTTTGAAATCTGAATCGTTGCCATTGGGTGCGACGTTACCACAAAGTCTCAGCTCACGTGTCAGAACCCTGCGCGGTAGCGACGGGATGAAGTGACCCTTCAAATGAAACGAACCTTCTTTCATCCGTACAGCAGCTTCATGATCCGGTCGCTACCGCTCGCGGTTCTGACACGACAATTTGATAACTGAAATTACCGCTTGACCAACAGGTAACTTTCCGCGTAAGAAATAAGCGTTTGATCAGCCTGATTCGGACAACAGTAGCCTCACTGTTGTTTACTGGATGTCTGCACCTGTCGAAAGATCCACGCCTGCCCAATCTGAGTTCGCGCCCGCATTGCAAACTATCGTCGAGCTCGTGCGACGGATTATGCATGCCGATGTCGCCAGCATCCTCGGCTACTCGCTTACAGACAAAGCTGTGCGCTGGAAAGCGGCCAGCGGCTTTACCGTGGACGTCGATTATTCCAAGCCGGTCTCGCGTCCACTCGGCAGCATTCTCGCGTGGCGGGCTCACGATGGCGAGACGGTGAGCATCCTTCATGGCATCGGCAAGAGTCCCGAATTCCCGGCCGAACAATTTCCCGTGAATGTCGCAGAGGGCGTGTGCGACATGGCCATCGCCCCGCTGCGCATTATCGGCAACACCTCCGGCGCCCTGACGGCCGGATACCGCACGTCTCATGAATTCAGCGAAGACGAGAAGCGCCTGTTGAAGGACCTGGCGGAAATGGCCGCCGTCGTTTTGGATAGCGAGCGCATGGTCGAATCAGTGACGGCGGCCGAAAAAATTTGGGAGCAGACCTTTAATGCGATCGGCGAAGGAATTCTGGTGCACAACGCGGACGGGACGATTCTGCACTGCAACGCCCGGGCCGCCGAGATGATGGAGACCGAAACATCACAAGTAGTCGGCCGCAATTTGGAAGCAGCGTTTGCCCGGATGTTCGGCAAGCGTGCCGCCGATTATTATCTCGCCGATAATCATGGCGCATCGACGATGATCGAAGTGCAAACCGAGAGCGGCAAGCGCTATCTGGTTTCGATCTTTCCGATCAAAAAACCCGATGGTGAATCTGTGAGCGTGGTTACCTGGAATGACGTGACGCGCTTATCAGAAATGCAGAACCAATTGAGCCGCTCGCGCAGCCTGGCCAGCGTCGGACAACTCGCCGCCGGCGTCGCGCATGAAGTCAACAATCCAATGGCGGCGATTACCACTTGTGCCGAAGCGATCATGCGCGACTTGCGTCGAGAGAATATCGCGAGTCAACTTCCGCCGGATGTGCAATGGCAATATTACCTGGAAGAGATCGTGCGCCAGGCGCTGCGCTGTAAGGAGATCACGCGCGGGCTGCTCGATCTCACTCGCCAGCGCCAGGCCAGGCGCGCCTTCTGCGACCTCAATCAGATCACCAAACAATGTGCCCGCGGTGCGCTGCAACGCGGCGCCGGCAGTGTGCAAATCGAGATGAAGTTGGATGAAAGCATTGGCGAAGTCGCGACCGACGCGGCGATGTTGATGCAGATTCTCGACAATCTTTTGAGTAATGCGGTCGATGCCATCGGCAACGATAAAGGTGTAATTACAGTCTCGACCCGAAAAGAAGGTGCGCGCGCCGTGATCGAAATCAAAGACAACGGCCCGGGCATTTCTGCGGATCTCATGGCCAAGATCTTCGATCCTTTTTTCAGCACGAAAGGTCCCGGCAAAGGCTATGGACTGGGTCTGCCGATCAGCGCGACGCTGGCCGAATCGCTGCGCGGCGGATTAGCCGTCGAGAGCAAGCCCGGCGATGGCAGCACCTTCCGTCTCTGGATACCGCGTCAAGCCCCGGAAGACTAAACTATGAATCGAAAGATACGCGTTCTTGTGGTCGACGATGACAGCCTGCTGCGGAAGCTTTTGACCGAGCAGCTCTCGGGTCCCGAGTTTGCGGCCAGCCCCGCGGCGGGCGGCCGCGCGGCCTTGCAGGAGTTGCGCGATACCGATTTTGACGTGGTGCTGCTCGACATCATGATGCCCGACATGTCCGGACTCGAAGCTTTGCAGGAAATCAGAAAACTCGAAGATCCTCCCGAAGTCATTATGCTCACCGCCGACACTTCGCTGCAGACCGGCATCGAGGCAATGCGTCACGGCGCTTACGACTATCTGACAAAACCGGCCACGCTCGATGAAATGGAAGCTGTAGTGCGCAAAGCCGACGAGAAGCGCCGGCTGGTAAAGCAGAACGCCTCGTTGCGCTCAGTCTCGCGACCTACAGGAATCAGCGAGGAACCACTTCCGATCATCGATAAAGGCTCGTCAATGGCCGGCGTAATCAAAGAGGCCGAGGCCGCGGCGCAAACTGCTTCGACCATTCTGCTCACCGGTGAATCGGGTACCGGAAAAGATGTGATTGCTCGATTCATTCATTCAAGAAGTCCGCGCGCCGCTATGCCGATCATCACCGTCAACTGCGGCGCCCTGCCGGAGACGCTCTTCGAATCTGAATTTTTCGGGCACGAGCGCGGCGCCTTTACCGGCGCGAGTCAATTGCGCCGCGGGTTACTCGAAGCCGCTGACGGCTCCAGCCTGTTCCTCGACGAAATCGGTGATCTGCCTCTGTTGATGCAGGTTAAGCTGCTGCACTTTCTCGAGCAGGGGCGATTCCGGCGGGTTGGTTCGACGCGTGATCAACTTGCTGACGTTCGCATCATCGCCGCGACAAATCGAGATCTTTCCAGCGAGGTCGAGCGGCAACGCTTTCGCGCCGATTTGTATTACCGCTTGAATGTGGTGTCGCTGCACGTGCCGCCGCTGCGCGATCGCCGTGACGACATTCCGCGTTTCATCGATTACTTCCTGGGCATTTATCGGGAACGCTTCAATCGGCCTAAGTTGGAGATAGCACCTGAGACGCGGCGCAAGTTGAAAGATTATGCATGGCCCGGCAACGTGCGCGAATTGCGCAATTGCCTCGAACGGGCCGCGGCGGTTTCGGTCAGCGACATTATCGATGAAAGCCAGATGCCGCAACTCACCACGCAACCGGCATCCAGCGCGGCGGATGAGTTTGAAACCCGCGCTGCCGACGGTCTGCCCAAGACGCTCGAGCAACTCGAACGCGAACACATCATGAGAGTCCTCGACGAGACGGACGGCAATCGCGAACGCGCGTCCGCCATTCTCGGCATCTCGTCGCGCACACTTTACCGGAAGCTGCGTGAATACGAATCAGAGACACACTCTGCGCGACTGGCTACTGAAGGCTGATCCTATGGCCCAATGTCGTTTCCCTCGAGTTCGCACGCGGCGCATTCACCACAGAGACGGCGACCAGGTTCAGCGACTTCAGTCAAATAGAGGGTGTCACTGCTGGTTGGCCGGTTAATGATAATCGGCGCGACACTCAACCCACACAACGTCTCGTCTTCAGATTCAGCTACTAGATGAAACACGTCGGGTGTCGAGCTTATTGCGTACCTCATCGTAAAAAGAACCGTATCGCAATCCGCTTGAGGAATTCTTGAGGCCCTGACAGCTTGTCAGGCGCCACTGACAAAAGATCAGCTGCCTTGTCAGTGATCGAATGCCTGACCTTCGCCGCTTCACGATTATCTAAGTTCTACAACCTCCAACCTCACTTCACTTAAGGCAGGCGAATAAACCAACCGAGGTTGCGGCACAGGGCTTGTTAAGTAAGCCGCGGTTGATTGCGCTCCCACGCATCACCACTTATTGAACAAGCCGGGAAGCTTCACAAATCTCATAAAAACGAAATTGCTTGAATTGCCTCGAATCCTCGAAGGAGACCAAAAGAATGTTGAAGTCAAAGAAAAAGTTTGCTGCGATTGGCGTCGCGACGCTATCACTGTTCGTGTTAGGCGCAGGCGCTTTCGCGCAGAAGCACTTTATGCTGGCCAACGCGCTGCGGCCCGAAGTGAAAGTTGAACTTTCCGGATCGGTCCTGCGCGACCAGAACCGCATCGCGCTCGACAAGTCCACCGTCGTTAATCCAGGTGAAGTTCTGGATTGGACCATGACGTCCGAGAACAGCGGTAACGCGCCGGCGCAAAATTACAAAGCTGTCGGTCACATCCCGCGCGGCACCGAATTCGTTGCCGGCACTGCCAAAGCCGACGGCGCGAACACCGTCTACAGTATCGACGGTGGCAAGTCTTACTCACCCCAACCGACGATCGAAGAGAAGCAAGCCGACGGATCCATCAAGCGCGTGCCGGCTCCCCTCGCGATGTATACGGACATCCGCTATGAATGGGCTGACCCGTTGGCTCAGGGCGGCAAGCTTTCCGCTTCCTACAAAGTGCGCGTGAAGTAACGGCACTCCTTCCTTCCCCCAAAAATCGAAGAGGACATTATGAAAAACCCACGAACATTTGTGAGCACGAGCGCGTTTGCTCGACTGCTGCTTGCCCTTGCCGTCGTATGCGCGCTTGCGGCGCACGCGATTGCCCAGACAGCCGGCGGCACAACTATTTCGAACCAGGCCAGCGCCACTTATTCGGACGGCACGAACAGTTACTCGACCGTTTCAAACACGGTAACGGTGACTGTCTCGAACGTTTCCGGCCTGGCCATCACGCCCGACGCCGGAAGCAACCCGACGGTTGTCGCGGGACAAACGGCGGTCATCTACAACTTCACGGTGACCAACACCGGTAACTTCACCGATAAGGTGCACTTCCTCGCCAGCGGCGCCAGCGTTCGCGTCAGCGGGCCAGGCACGATCACGCGAGCAGTCATCGACGTTGACAACAGCAGTACGATCAACGGCGCCGACACCGACATCTTTACCAATGCCGCGGCGGTTGACTCAGCGAATATCAATCAGAATGCAGCCATACACGTGTTGGTCGAAGTTTCGATCAATGCGGGCGCGACGGCCGGACAATCCGTGCAGGTCCTGCTCGGCGATGCCGGCGGCAGCAGTCCGTTCGACAATCAGGCCGCCGACAGCTCTGCGAATGAAGTGCGCACCGTCTCGGCTTCTTCCGTCAACGGTTTGCGCGAAGCTCGCGGCGACATCAGCGCCAGTGTAGTCAACGACACCCTGCTGCAACTTACCTTGACGGCGCCTGCGGGTCCCGTCGATCTGGGTTCTGACATCACCTACGCGTGGCAAGCCTGCAACAACGGTTTGCGCGATGCTACGGGTGTGACCCTGAACGGTTCGACGCAGGTTTACATCATCGCCCCCATTCCGGTTAACACCGTCCTCAAGTCGGGACAGACCTTCCCGGCCGGCACGTTGTATACAACCAGCGCGCTCACCACCGCTCCTCTGTCGGCAACCTGGTCGTCCTCAGCCCCTGCCCCACTTTCCAGTCTGACGCGCATCGCCTTCCCGGTGGGTGCGACGTTGGCTGCCGGTGGTGCGTGCAGCTCATCCATCAATATGGTTGTGACTGTGAACACCGGCATCAATGCGTCGAACACCATCGACGAGATTGGTGACGTCTTTGGCAAGAACAGCCTGTCTACCACAATCACCGATCAATCGGGCGATGCCACACCGAACAACGGTGACAGCAACGCGGACTTTAACGAGACCTATGTTGCCGGAGCCGGCCACGGTGTGATTCAACGCACGACGTTGACCGCTGTGGGTTCGGTTCTGATTGGACCAGTCGGCGCCGCTGGTGCCGTTGGCCCAACCAACAACAACGACGATTACACCAACAAGAGCGTCAACACCGGTATCGCCGGCGTGGCTCCGACTGGTGTGACGACGGCGCTCGGCACGCTCGTTTACGACAACACGATCCAGAATACCGGTAACGCCAACGACACGTTCACGATTGACGCGCCGACGGTTCCAGCCGGATTCACTGTCGAAGTTTCGACCAACGGTGGCGCGAGCTACACGACGGTCTCCGGCGGCGGATCGCTTACGTTGGCGATTGGCTTTGGTTCATCTGCGAATATCAAAGTTCGCGTGACCGAGCCGGCCGGCAACACCGTGCTGTCGAATTATGACTCGCACATTCGTGCTACTTCCGGCAATACGCCTTCGGCCAACAACCGAACGATTGACCGCCTTTACACCGGCTTCGTCCGCCTCGATAAAGCCTTCACCGTTGCCAACGGCACCGGCGTGGGCGCGGCGACGGACCCAGTTCCGGGCGCGGTCATCACCTACAACATCACGTACACGAACATCTCCAGCTCGAACGGCGATGCCAACTGCGTGAAGTTGACGGCCAGCAACGTCGTCATCACTGAAGACGGTTCGGTTGCGCCGAATAACTGGGGTACCTACACCACGAACAGTGGATCGCCGAGCGATTCCGGTTCGGGCGTGGTCGCTACCGTGAGTGCCGTGAAGTACACGGACACGATCGCGTCACTGGGCCCCGGCGTCTCCGCAGTGTTCACGTTCAAGCGTTCGATTAATTAACCGACGCTCATCGTGACGCACGAAATGAAGCGGCGCGACGGTTCCACCTGCGAAGCAGTGAAACCGCAGCGCCGCTTCAAACCCATTTAAGAAGTGTCAGAAGCCCGACCGTCAGGGAGGGCAACTCGCGGAAGAGGCCCTCCCCTGACGGTCGGGCTTCTGACACGAAAGATTTCAGCCCCCAGAACAGCGATTAATCCTCAATGTTCCCTCCACGTAGAAAGTTAATCACGGTTGCGCTCGCTTTGCTTGCGATGCTGTCCAGCGCTTCGGCGCGGATCGCAGACGGCGGGTCAAGCGCCGGCACGGTGATATCGAATCGCGCTGAGGCAACCTACGAAGATGGTTCCGGCGCGACCTACAACGTTGTCTCGGAAACTGTCACGATCACGATCGCCGCAGTCGCCGGCGTCGTGGTGACTCCGGATGAGACCGCGCCGTCGAGCACCATCGCTCCGCACGATCAAATTACCCGCCTCTTTCGCGTCTGCAATACCGGCAACAACCCCGACTCGTTCACGCTGAGCGCGTTCGAAGTGACTGCGCCCGTAACGGTCTCGGGGATTTATTTTGATAGCGACAACAACGGTGACGTCAGTAACGGGGATACTCCGGCGCGCCTGAACGAAACCGCGTCGCCGACGATTGCGCCGGGCGCTTGCTTTGGCGTCCTGGCCACGTTGAATACGAATGATGCGCCAGCACAAAGTGTCATTTCGATGGTGCTGACGGCGCAGTCGAACTCGACCAATTCCGTCAACGGCCACGGTCAGGATGTGGGAACCATTATCAATGCAGTCGGCGTTGGTCCGCGTCTCACTGACTTTGCGAATCCGAATATCGCGCCACTCAAACTTGTGAATAGCGCGGCCCAGTCGGTCGTGACCGCGTCGGCGGAATTCACCTACTCCATCTCGTTCCGCAATAACGGCGACACCGCCGCGCGTAACCTGGTCGTAGCCGATCAACTGCCCGCGGGCGTTTCGTATGTGCCGGCCTCGCTGATGCTGGAAGACCGTTCGCTGTCGGATGCAATCGACGCGGACGAAGGCTCCGTGCAGAGCAATCTGATTAGCGTGCGCTTCGCCACCGTCAAGCCGGGCGAAGGCTTCCACATTACTTTCAAAGCACGTCTCACGGCGGGAGATATTCCCGGCGCCGGCCTCGTGAATCAGGCAAGCTTCGCCGCAGACAACATGGCGGCGCTGAAAAGTTCGAGCGCGATTGTAATCGCGGATCCCTTCGGAATTGTTTTCGCAGGCCGGGCCGGCAGCTCCACGCCAATTCCCGGCGCCAAAGTTGAACTGCTGCGCGAAGCCAACGGCGACAACTATTTGCCGCTGCCTACGGATGGTGGCTTCAATCCAAATTCGAAAAATGAAAATCCGTTTGCGACCGACGCCGCGGGTCACTTCAGTTTCGTTCCCAGTCAGGACGAGATTGGCGCCACCAGTGCCGACGCGAATTATTTTCTAAGGATCACTGCGCAGGGTTACATCACCCGCATGATTCAAGCAGGGCTGCACCCGACACAGGCGGGCTTGTTCGCCCTGGGACTGCATGCGCTAGACGGTCAACCTCTGGCCGTTGCCGGCGGTTTCGATCTGGTACGCGAAGATGTGCGCATCAACGATCTCGCCGCCGTCGCGCTGAACATTCCCATGTTCGAAGCTTCGAGCTTGCAGATCGTGAAATCCGCAGATCGCGCGCGCGCCGATATCGGCGACACCGTCACGTATCGAGTTGAACTTAGTAATCCGACCGCGGCTCCTGTCAGCAACGTAGTCATTCGCGACGTGCTGCCGCCGTCCTTTCAATACGCCGCCGGCTCGGCGCGTTTGGCGCTCGGCGCTGGAGCCGAGCAACCGATCGAACCGGAAATCAAGAACAACGAACTCTATTTTCATCTGCCCGAGATTCCGCACGGCGTAACTGCCAAGCTGCTCTATCGTCTGCGTATCGGCGCGAATGCCCGGCAAGGCGATCAGGAGAATCTGGCGATTGCCACAGCGACGTTCCCGTCAGGCGAGCAGGTGCAAACCGCGCCGGCCCGCGCGTCGGTTTATGTTTCCGCGGGAGTCTTTTCGACGCAGCAGGTTCTCGTCGGCCGCGTCTTCGTGGATACCAACCAGAACGGCCAGTTTGATTCAGGTGACCGGCCGATGCCTGGCGTCCGTTTGTATCTGAGCAACGGTGCGTCGGTCATTACGGACTCGGCGGGTCTCTACAACTTCCCCGCCCTGAGCGACGGGCCGCAGGTGGTTTCGCTTGATCCGGTCAGCCTGCCTTCGGGTTATCGTTTGTCCGATGAAGGTCGCGAGTCAGGCAAGAGTTGGGCGCGCCTGCTGCGCACGCCGGTCGGCGGCGGCGCGCTTTTGCATCAGGATTTCGTCCTGCGAAAATCAGGAAAGTCATCATCGCAAGAGTCAGTACTACCGTCAGCAGATCGATCCAGGACAGAACTCGCTCAGCCTGCGACACAACCTAATTCATCATCGGCGACGACATCAAAAGGTAACGAGTCAGTACCATCTCCGTCAGGAGATGGATCCAAGACGAAGATTAAGGCTGCCGGCACTTACGAAGTGGCCGCAACCGAGACCATCGCAGCCGTCGCGCCCGGCGACGTCGTTATCGTTTCGCCCGCCCCGAACTCAGTCGCAATGGCGCCCGGCCTCGACATCGAAGTGCGCGCCGCCCTCAATTGGAACGTCAAGCTCGAAGTTAACGGCCAACAAATATCTGATAAGAACGTCGGCGAAAGCCGTCTCGATCATAAGAACCAAATCTCCACGTTTGGCTTTGTCGGCGTCAACGTTCGACCGGGCGCAAATCGCATTCGCGCGATGGCCGTTGGGCCGAATGGCGAAGCAGGTCACTCTGTCGAAATCAACGTGATGGGTCGCGGGCCGGTCCGTCGCCTGGAGATCGTACCTGACAAAACTGAGATTCAATCGGGCGGAAACGACTTCACGCTCGTGCACATCAAGATGCTTGACCAGTGGGGCAATCCCGCGCTCGATGGACAAGTCGGCATCGACACCTCGTCGGGTCAATTGAGCCGCGACGGCGAAATCAAATCCGAAGCCGGCAATGCAGTCGCTGCGAACAAAGCACAATTGGCGGACGCACCGGCAAAGCAGGCCGGCACGCAGCTCGTTCTGCAAACTGAAAAGGGCGAAGCCGTGGCGAAGCTGATCGGCTCGGGCTCACCCGGCGAGGCAAAGCTGAAGGCGCAAACCGGAGAGATCGACGCGACCGCCCAGGTTCACATCGGTTCAGAAATGCGTCCGACGATTCTGGTCGGTTTTGCCGAGATGAGTTTCGGCAAAGGCATCCCCGAAGTCTCGCTCCGTAACGAAGACGGCAACTTCCGCAGCCGCGTCAGCCTTTTCTACAGCGGCAAGCTGCCCTGGGACAGCATGTTGACGCTGAGCTATGACACGCAGCGGCCAATCAATCGCACCGCCGGCCGCGACCGCATGTTCCAACTCGATCCCATGGACCGCGCCTACCCGCTGTTCGGCGATTCATCGACGCGCTTCGAAGCCGCGCCTTCGAATTCGAAACTGTATGCACGCATCGATCATAAACGCTCGTACATGATGTTCGGGGATTTTGAAACCGACATGGAAGCGCCGCTCGCCGGATACTCGCGCAAGCTCACCGGAGTGAAAGGCCATTTCGAAAACTCGAATGGCGACTTCGTCACGATCACGAGCGCGCGACCTGACACGTCGTTTGCGCGCGACGTCTTTCCGGCCGGCCAATTGGGAATCATGCAACTGTCGAACGCCGAGATTCTGCCGGGATCGGAAACGGTCTTGTTGGAAACGCGCGACCGGCGCAATCCGGAAGTGATCATCTCGCGCGAAACGCTAACCCGTTCAGTCGATTACAACCTCGAGGCGGACAATGGCCGGCTGTTCTTCCTGCGTTATGTCTCGACTTTTGATTCGGTGCTGAACCTGAAACAGATCGTCGTGACTTACGAACATCGCGCGATGGGTTTCAGCTCGGCGGTTTATACCGCGCGCGCGCAAAAGAATTTTAAGAAGATCGGTCTGAAGTTTGGACTGTCCGCCGTGCTGCAGCGTGAAGCTGAAGGCGGCGATTTTCTGCTCGGCGGTATCGACGCCGAAAAAACTCTGCCTAATCACGGTTTGCTGCAGATGGCCTGGGCCCGCAGCAACGGCGAAGTCGCGGGCAGCGGTAACGTTTTCACGACTGAAGGCGACATGCGCCACGATGGCGACGCTTATCAATTGACAGTCGCGCAGCCGCTACCGTTCTTCAACGGCAATCTGAAGGCGCGCTACATGAAGGCCTCTGAAGGATTCTTCAATCCGTTTGGCGGCACCATCACGCCCGGCTCGCAACGCGCGGAAGCGGCCGTAGAATTGAGTCCGTTCAAGCATTCGAAGTTGCAGTTCGCCGTCATCGACGAGCGCAACAAGACCGAGAACGTCAATAATGGCCGCCTCACGTTTGGCGCCGCGCTCGATCAAATCCTCAGTGAAAAGATCAAGCTGCACTTCGGTTTCGATCATCGCGACCTGACAGACAACCTGACGGGCAAGACGACTTCATCCGATTTAGTGACCGCAGCTATCGACGTGCACGCGACCGACAAATTGAACTTCACCATCAAGCGCGAGCAGAATCTGGGCGAAGCGGATCCGACTTATCCCGATCAGACGACGATTGGCGCGAACTATCAAATCAATTCGTTGACCAAGCTTTTCTTCACGCAACGTCTGGCGGCCGCTTCCATCACGCCCATCGGCGATTACACCGGCACCG
>JADMIO011064044.1_pt1 | contig 16802 bp, 21 predicted proteins | sample 8958161 | NCBI WGS metagenome assembly JADMIO01 (sample SAMN16585339, study PRJNA669376) | soil metagenome | isolation source: Crop rotation soil | place: USA: Cullars Rotation, Alabama | collected 2011
CCCCGCCGACACAGACGATCACGCGGCCCTTCGCCCACCCCACAACGCTCGGCGTCACGGCGTCGGTCATGTACTGCGTCGCCGTCGTCGTCCCCGCCTGGATGCGGTAGACACCGTTGTTCGTGTACCCGACCAGCACGTAGGAACCTGCGGACACCATGCTCGTGATCGCCGCGGCCGGCGTGCCCGACACATCAACCTGCGTCGTCAGATCCGACCGCACCACCGTCTGGTCGTCGGTCCAGTAGACGTGCGCAGCGGTGGACTCAACCTGCACAATGCTGGCCGAGCCACCCACCGCGTCGAGAAGCGTGGTGTCAGGCAGAAGGGTGGCTCTTCCCGGCGTCCACACGTCAACGCCTTTGGAGCGACGGAACCGTTGCCGCTGCGAGTTCTCGTCGTCGTACATCACTTGGCCAGCACCCAATTCCCACGATGATTGCGAGCGCCGCCACAAGCCCTCAGGGTTGAGCGACAGTTCGGCCGCCTCACGGTCGTCTTGCTGCGCCCGCAACGTCGGGATCGTGCGCCACAGCGGTTCGCCGTCGAGCATGAACCCACGCCCGTCCAACGCGACCTGCCACTTTGCCGGTACGTCCGCACTGGTCGCGCTGGTGCCGGTGTAGAACGGGCCACCGAACAGGCCGGTGAAACTGTTGGTGAAGTCGGTATCGAAGATCGTCGTCACTTGTCCCTCGAGTCGCGCCATGTGTGCGTGAACGTGTGCGGTCCCTCATGGTTCTGCGGCAGATCGCAGTGAACGACGCAGTAACCGGACGCGCTTCGGAACGCGTCGACGCGCGGGCACTTGTTCGACAGCACCGTGTCGTGCAGGTCCACGATGATGTTCACTTGCCCGACTCCGGTGGGTAGAGCCTCACCAACCGTGCCCGCTCACGGAACAGTTCTTGCTGGTATGCCTGCTGTAGCGCACGGTTCGCGCCGAGCTCTGCGCCGGGTGGCACTTCGTTCGCGCGGCGTGTCGACCCTTGCGCGTCGGAGATGTTGCGCGCCGTCTCACGGCTACGAGTCAGACGCATACCAGCGCCGAGCACGAGCAGATCGATCGCCGGGGTGCCGACCACTATCTCGATGACCTGATCGAGCGCCGACAACGTGCCCAACTCGGCCTTGTAGATGACACGGAAGTTGAACCCTGACGGCGGCACCTCACGCGTGAACGTCATCGTCAACCCTGACGGGAAGTCGGTGAGGTTCTGATCCCGGTCGAAGATCCACCCATACAAGCGCAGCCATCCATCGGGTTCGGCAGGGTCGCGTGTGTGGACGCGCCACACGTCGAGCGCCCCTTCCGGCAACTCGTACGTCGAGTGCGTCGGTGTGAACTGCTGCTCGCTTGTGCCGGTGCGGAAGATGCCCTCTCCGTACAGGCCGCGGATGTGGTTGTTGAGCGCAACCAGGATCTCGTGATCCGACACACGTGGCGACACTCGCACCACCGAGCCGATGTCGTGCGCCGTAGTAGGCGACGACTCGAAGCCGCGTTGCACGGTCGCTGTCTTCGCAGTCGGATCGGCCGACCACACGTACATATCCTCGAGCCCGCACGACAGACGTGCGCCGGTCGTGATGCCTTTCATCTCGTAGGCGAGGCTGATCGAATCACCGGTAGCGGGATCGGCGGCGAGCTTGTTGATCTCTTCGGTGCGCGACCCGAGGAACTCGCGGCGAATGCGGTCGATAGCCTCACGCGTGGTGGTCACAACACGACCTGCGGCGTGTCAGAGGTGTCGGCCAGGACTTCGTGGCGGTCTTCCCAACCGATCGGGTTGCCTTCGATGAACCGCTTGTCGTCGGTCTGCTCAAGGACGGAGCAGCCGGCCGTGCTGCGTGGTTGCAGCCCGTTTTTGCGGAGACGCTTGTATGCCTCGTCGTCTTTCATCTGCTGGTCCCACGACGCGCTGAGCGTGTTGAGTTGCGCCTTGCGGGTCGGCATCGCCGATGCGCTCACGCTCACCGAAGCGATGCGGCAACCGAAGCAGCCGGGCTGGTCGAGTTTGGGATGGACTTCTTGGTGCTTGATCATCACGCCGCGCATTCATGTAGTCGGGCTTCTTGGACGAGTTCACGTGTCTCTTCGTCGCGGACTTCCCACGAGAACCCTTGGAACGTCGGCCGGTTGAAGTCGCGTGAGTTGGTTGTCTCGGTGTCTTCGATCGTGTCGACGACGACGTTGCACAGTGGACAAATGACGTTCTGCATCGACCCTCCTAGAAGCCCGGTGGTGGGCTGTTGCCCGGTGAACCATCGAAGCTGCGCGGCTGGCCGATGTTGCCGGAACCGGTCACGCCCCCGTAGCTGTTGAACGAGATGAATTGGTAGGCGAATTGGGCGCCGGTGACCTGCACGTCGTTGGTGTTGACCAACAGGTTGCCTGCGGGGCCGGCGCCGTAGCCGCCGATACCGCAGAACGGTGCGGAGGTGTCGAGGTTCGTGGCCATGTAACCGCGCAGCAAGTTGTTGCGGATGATGACCTGCGAATCGTCCGCACCAGCGCAGAGGATCTGGATGCCACGCCCTTCGCAGTCGGCGAAGTCGTTTGCTTCGATGATGCACGCACCATGTGCTCGGCTCGAGCGAAGCACGTTGCTGCCACCAACGATGTCCCACCCATGATAACCGTCGAGGATGCAGGCGTTTCTATCGGCGCTCGCTGTGCCTGGGCCGTACACGCTGCGGACCTTGTTGCCGTGAATCCACAACTGCGCGCCGTTCGGCAGCAGCGGCGCACCGGTGATCGTCTGCGACTGACCACACGAGATGCCCGAGCCTGCGCCGCCGAAGAACCCGTTGTCGTTCCACCCGACATTCGATATGTCGCAGTTGCCGATCTCGACCGCGCCATCGCATCCCCACACGTTGATGCCGTTGCGTTGCACGTTCGACCCGGTGCCGGGGATCGGTCGCACCGTGCAGCCAATGATGCGAATGTTCGTGCAGCCCTGCCCGTCACCACCGAAGTCGGTGCGATACCCGGCGAAGTAGAACCCCTCGCCGTAGTACGACGCCGCGTTGACTTGGACGTTGACGTTGAAGAACCACCAGCCACGGTTCGAGCCGTAACCCTCAATGCCCGACTCTTGGCAGCGCAACAAACTGCCGGGGTTGCCGATGATCGTGATCGGGGTTTGCCCAAGAGAACCGTTGCGTTTGTTGGCGATGACCAACGCCTTGCTCGGCACGTCGATCGTGCCGGTCAGGTAGATCGTGTCGCCAGGTGCAGCAGCGTCAGCGACAGCTTGCAACGTGCCTTGCGCCGGCACGTTCCACACGGTGCCCGACGCAGGCGGCGGGGAGCTCGTCCCCTCAAACGCCGTGACCTTCGCGCCGAAGCCTGAGTCAGCGTTGTTCCACACGAAGTCGGTCACCCCGCCGATCACCTGCGGACGGAAACCCGGTGACCCCCACGAGAGATACGAGACATTCGGGTTGGGCACGTTGTCGAGCGTCTTCTGGCAGAGCTCGATCCAGAGATCCTGCCGCTGCGCTTCGGTGTAGCCGAGCGTCACCGTCTGGTTGACGTAGGTCTCGAAGTTGATGAGTTCCACTGTCGGGTGAATGTTCTGACGCACCCACTTCCACCAGCCCCACAGCTTCTCAAGTTGCTGGTGCGGATCAGCACCGAACTGCGCACCAAACTGATTCTCGATACCACCGTCGCAGGAAAGGAAGTCGTACCCGAGCGCGTTGGCTGCGAAGTACTGCATCACCTGTATCTGACGCAGATCGTGCGAGCCGCCAGGGAACGTCGCCGTGGTCGGACCATGCGACCACGAGGTGCCGGTCGAACCTGACTGCAAGATCACATACGGGCCGCCGATCTTGCAGGTCGGACGCACCGCTTTGACCTTCGTCCAGATCGCGTTATACATCGCGGTGTAGCCCTCGTAATCCCACCGGTTCTGCGCGGGGTTCCAAAAGCCCTTCATCTCGTTCCACACTGAGAAGTAGGTGACTTGCGGATAGCGCGCTGCGACGGCCGCACAGAGATCGGCGTACGCCTGGAAGAACGCAGGCAGGACCGGCAGGTCGTCTTGCGTGACACCGCTCCACCCCGGCGCACGGCAGAAGATGATGATCGGCTTCGCCGGGGAACACGACATCATCCGGTTGAACGCCGGGTCGAACGCACCCCAATTGTAAACACCCGGCGCCGGGTTGAGTTCAATGCCGTTCTCTGCGCCGAACCCGATGATGTGCTGCGCCATCACTGTGAGGTGTTGCAGTGACGCGAGGTTGGTGCCAACGGTCGGGTCGGGAGGGAACCCGGTCCACGTCATGCCGGTACGCACGAGCGAAGTCGTTGTTGGCGGCGGGATGATCGGCGGCGGGTCGGTGGTAGCGGAGCCGACGATGGTGATGTTGTCCCAACGGATCTCGTCCGTCGCGGCGTCGGGGCCGCCGTTCACTGCGAGATAGATCCGGCCGCTCGTGAAGTTCGTGTCGGTGATCTGCATGTCCCACGTCGTCGGCTCTGTCGCCGAGTTCTTCCACATGCGCGTGCGGAGCGTGGTGCCGTTGCAGTTGACCTTGAAATGGATCGTGTCGCCGGTCGTGTACGAGAAGTTGCTGTTGGACCCCACGAGGGTCGGCGTGTTGCCATTGCGCTTGTAGAGGTACGTGCCGAGCTCGTTGCGCTTGATCTCCAACCAGTACGAGTCCTGCGCCGATGCGTGTGTCGGCGCCCACGAGGTGCTCGAGCGGAACCCGATCATCGGGTAGCACACGTCAGCGGTCTGGATCAACAGATCGCCGGTGAGCTCGAAGTTGCTGTACGAGTTGACGGTCATGTAGCCGGATGCGCCGGTGTAGTTCGTGAGCGTGCCCGTCGTGAGGCGACCGGTACCGGTCTGTACGTCGCCGAGCGCGCCGGTCGTGACCCGCTTGTTCGTCCAGCGGGCCGAATCCCAATTCGATCCCGATGCCAGCGCGAATGTCTCGACGAACGTGCCGGCGATCGTGGCTGCGGGGTTGAGCACGAACGATGGGCTGGTGACGAGTGGGAGCACGACTGTGCGCTGCGTCGAAGAGATCGACACGGTTGGCTGGAAGATCGTCTGCGTGGACGCGAGAGTCGTGGACATGACGACGCTCTGCGGAGAGATCAGGGTGCGAGTCACCGTCGTGTTGAACAACGTCTGCGTGCTGGCCACTAACGGGAGCGCCGTGTTCTGCGTGCCGGCTGATGGCGGTGGAGGCGTGACCGATCCAGGGGGGTTGGGTTCTACCGTTCCTCCACCACCGCCACCCGAAGTGAGGCCGGTGAGCGTGACGATGCCTTTACGAGCCATAGCAATCAGCCTTTTCAGCCATCTCACGAACTCTCCTGCACGTCATATCCAGCGGCGACGAGTGCTGCCGCTTCGGTTTCGTCCACTTCGTAGATGTGGCCACCGGCGTAGTAGATGTCTGCTGCGTCGACTTGATCTGTCGTCGGCCCCTGGATCGTCTGATAGGTGGAGCCGACTTTGAGCACCGAGAACGAGCGCGGCGCGGCATACCTGCTCGCGAGATCGTTCGCCACGCGCGACACGCCAGCGCGTCTGCGGCCTTGCTCGGAGAGTTTGCGCGGCCCGTCACTGTCGTGGGGCGGCTCGAAGATGTAGGTGATAATCGCCGAGTGCTGGCGTGGCTCGAACACCGTCTCGGTGCTGGTCACCAGATCCATGACGACGGATTGAGTGCCGGCCACCAGCGCCGCTGGTTCGTACACGGTGGTCGTGCTCGACACGAGCCGCATGACGACGCTCTTCGTCGTGGTGATCGTCGGCTGATAAATCGTCTGCGTCGAAGTGACCAGCGGAAGGAGGTGCGGATCGTTCTGTGTGATCGTCGTGTTGAAGAGCGTCTGTGTGGACGTGACCAAAGGGAGCGCGGCGCTGTAGGTGACCTGCGGCGTGAACACCGTTGGCGCCGCGTCGACAAGAGGCAGTACCGCGTGGCCGTAGGGCACCACGTCAAACGCGAACACAGTCGGCGTGATGGTGACGACAGGCAGGATCGCCAACAGGTTGAGCGCGACGACCGTGCTGTAGATCGTCTGCGAGCTCGACACCAACGGAAGGACAGGAAACTGCGGCGGCGGGACGATCGTCGCGTTGAAGATCGTCTCAGTGTTCGTGACCAACGGCAGGGTCATCGTCTGCGTCGACGCGCCACCGATCGCCGAGACATCGAGGTCGTCCCACTGGATGTCTTCGGAAACGAGGTTGTTGCCGCCCTGCGCGGACAACGCGATGTAGGCACCGGTGTAGGCCGTCGCGACCATGCTCGACAGGTCGGTGTAGGCCGGTTCGCTGGTCCCGACCTTCCACACCTTCTCTTTCAAAGTGACCGACACGGAGCCCGACACTTCGATCTTGATGCGTACCGTATCCCCTGCGGCGACGGTGCCTACGATCCCACCGGCACCCCGATACGTTTCGACTTCGGAGGCGTTGACTTCGTAGAACTCGACGCTGATCCCACCGGGCGCGCCGACGATGCGGATCTGGTACGACGACGGTTTCTTGTACGCCTGGCCGAGCCCGTCAGCGCCGCGCACATGGATGTACGCGTACCACTCCGAAAGGATCGGCAACAGCAGATCGACGGTGAGGGTGTAGTCGACGGAACTGAGCGGCGACGTACCGTAGTTGATTGCACCGGCGCGACCGTAGGTGCCGGTGCCGGTGGCAAGCCGGCCCCGACCTGATACACGATCAACGATCGTCCCGGTGCCACTGGTGACCGTGTACCACTGCGCGGGCCAACCCGCGACAGTGCCAGCCCAATCCTCAGTGAATAGCGCCATCGGGTATCAGAACTGAACGATGCCCGACGCGTGGAACGCGATCACGATGTCGCCACCGTTCGGCGTGACCGGCATGCCGGAGGTGAACGTGTCGAAATGCACCATGAGGCACGAGGTCGACGCCGTTCCGGTGTGACGATAGATCAGCATGTTCTCAGCCGAGTCGCCGGTGACGGCGCTGAGCGTCTTGTCCGCTGCGTCGAGGGTGACGTTCGCGCCCGACGCGACGACCGTGACGGAGGCGAGAGCGCCTTCGGCGACGACGGCTGCGCCAACGATGTCAGCGAAATCCTGATCGGTGGCCGGCACGGCCGTGTCATCGGCAGTGTCGATCAACGCGATGTAGATGTCCGATGCACCGTCCGGTGCCGGCAGGGTCGGGCCGCTGATGGCGGTATCGCCGAGCATCAGTTGCTTCCATGCCGTGAATACTGCGTTTGCCATTTCTGTTACCTGTCTTTCCTTGTGATTCTCGGGACGACCCCGTTGGGTGCGAACTCTCGGGCAACGTCTTGGAGTTGCTTGTAGATCCGCTTCTCTTCTTGCTCGATGGCGAAGATGTCGGTGTTCACGCCGATGCCTTGCGTCGGTGGGCGCAGCACCGTGTTCATCAGGATGAATTGGTGGCCGGCGCCGGCTTTCTTCGCTTCCATCAACCTGCCCCACACGACATCCGATACGAGGGCGTCGCCTTCGTTGTCGATGTGGATGTGGTAGTCCTTCGCCTTGCGCTTGTAGCTGCCGGGGTGCGGCACGATCAGCACGCAGTTGCGTAGCGTCGGATGATGGATGCGGAGCCCGCTCATCAGGTTCCTCCGTAGGGCGAGTAGCCACCAAGACGGCGGCGACGCGAAAGGGTGGCGCCATAGGTCGGCATGACGTGGTGATTGCCGCCGTGCGTCACGGTGTCGCCACCAGTGACGGTCGGAGAGAACACGGTTTGCGCCGAGGACACAAGCGCCATCGGGATTGCACTCACAGTGATGTTCGGCGTGTAGACGGTCGTCGTGTTCGTCACGAGTTGGAGGACCGGCGAGTTGTCGACAACGGACTCGAGCAGCGGCCGTGCGCCGTCCTCTAGGTAGAACGACGCGCCGTCCTCTTCGGCGAGCGCGTCGGTCGCGTAGCCCTCTTCCCACAGCATCACGCCGCCGGCTTCGAGGATGAGACGATCAGCCAAGGGTTATCGCCCCCGATGTCGGCCGGCCGGTGACCGGCGCGGGGGCTTGTGTTGTGTTGAACGCCTGTAACTCGCGGATCATCAGCCAGTAGCCGAAGCCGCCCTGACCGTTGTTGTTGCGGTCATTGGTCGTCTTATCGGGGTAGGTGCCGTAGGAGACTTGGCGCACATAGAGGCGCACGCCCTGGCAAGTGATCGACACTGGCGAGATGTAGTCGAACACGCTCTGCGCGTCCCAAAACGCTTCGGAGGTGCATCGGTCGACGCCGGTGAAAGCGAACGACGCATAGTTCGTTCGCGTCCACGTCTTGCGTGTCGTCCACGTCGCTCCGTCATACGTTTGCAAGTCGAAGTCGATGATCGTGCTGAGGTCATGCCACGGCACGGATGACCAGACGATGAACCGGTTGAGCGGCTGCGACGTGAACGTGACCCACGCGAGCTCGGGGTACGTGTTCTGGATGTCGATGAAAGGCTGGTTGACCGAACCGAACCCGCTCGTGCCACCCTGCCCGTACCAGTCCTCCCACCCTTGCGTATAAAGCTGCCCTGCGATTGTTGGGAGATACGTCGCGGGTGCGTCGTTCATCTTCGACAAGTTGTTGTACGTGATCCCGTTGTTCGCCGAGTTCGTGTGTGGCGTTCCGCCCTGGCAGGCGTTTGTGTTCCACGCCCAATCACCCGGCACAAGGGCAGCGGTCGTGCCGGACGGGACACGAAGCCAGGAACCGAGCTCGGACACCGGGAACGTGAGAAAGCCGTTCGACGCGTTGATGGTGGTCTGGTTGCCCCACGAATCGACACGAGTGAACGACGACGCTCCGGTCACGGCGAAGCGGATGTCGTTCGCACCATACGAACCGGCGATGACGCCGATGGCTTTGTCGCCGGTCGAGCCGTTCGTCCAGACGCCACCGCAGTACAGCATCTTGCCGGGGTAACCGAAGTCGAGTTCGGAGGTGAAGAGCTTGTTGCGGCATTCGCCGGCCTGCGTACGAATCGCTGTGATCTGCGGACCCGGACCCGATGAGGTCAACCATTGCGTCGGGAACGAATCAAAGCCGAGGTTCGTGTCGTACCAGTAGAACGAGTTTTCGAGCCGCATCCGGCCCTGCGTCAACACTTCCTGCGCGAACACCATGAGAGCCGTCCACCGTGCTGAGTAGTGCGGCATGTACTGACCGTTATAGGCGTGCGGATGGCCTTGCTCGGTCTGGTACATCTCTTTGCTCGCGTTGCCGTACTGGTCGATGGCGTTGGTGAGGCAGCCGAGCAGGAACCGCATCATCGGCAGGTCGCCGTTGTAACAGTTGTAAGGGTGGAACTCGTAGGCGTCGCAGTACGCGTCGCCGCCACGTTGCAAGAAGTCGATGAAGAAGAAAATGCCCTCGTTGCGTCCACCGGTCGGAGGGGTGGTGTAGTAGTTGCCGAACGACACCGTGCCCGGCGCGAGAACTGTCGCTGTCGAGTCTTCCGCTTTGACTGCGGCGTAGAACGGGGCGAGTTCGGTGATGTACGAAGCGGCGCCCTGGTCCTGCGGTTCGTTACGAGGCGACCATGCTTTCACCCACGTCTTCAACGCGTTGACAACGGAGGTGACCCGAGCCTCTTTCCCTGCTGTTCCACTAGGGAACGCACACAGGATTTTGCGGGTCCGCACTGAGTCAGCCGTGTCAAGCCACCACGTCTTCATCCGTGTCACTTGCGGCGTCAGGATTGAGATCGCCGTGGTGGTCAACGGGTCGCTACTGATATTGGCGTCGTACCGGTTGATGCCCATAGCCATCACACCACGCGAGATTTCGTCCGTGCCGTTCTGTAGCGGAGGGGTCGAAAGGCCAGCGTCGTTCGCAGGGATACCGGAGTAGTCGGCGATGTAGAGGAAGTTGCAGTCGCCGTACGCTGTGCCCCACTGACCGTCGTTGTGGTCGGGACCGGTGAGATAGAGGCGATACCACCCGTACTTGTTGCCGGCCGTGCCATCAACGGTGAGCGACGAGACTGGTATGTCGATGACCGGAGTCGACACCGATCCTGTCAGTAGGACGTTGCTCGCTCCGGTGGCGTAGTAGTTGCGCAGTGTCCACGTCGTAGCACCGGGCGCTTGCGCCTGCGCCAAACGGAAGTTGTCAAATCGTGCCGTGCTTTCGTCGAACTGGTACAGACCAGGCTTGAGTTCCTGCACGCTGTAGTACGTGTCGGTGAACGTGCCCTGTGAAACGCCGTTGAGGAACACTTCGTAGCTCGAGCCGACATTCACCATGCGCAACGTGTACGTGACCCCGGCAGAGATCGGCGTGGAGCCCGTCAGTTTCGTGACCGGCCCATTCACATCGACGACCTTGACGAAGCCAGCGGAGATGTCGAGTGCGCAGTACAGGTAGCGGGTGCTGTCATTCTCAAAGCGGCCGATGCCCGCTCGAGTTGAGCAGGACACTTCCACCGACACATCCATATCGGTGCGCAACCGCACACCACGACCACCAGAGTTCGGTGACGCCATCTGAACGACCGATGCGCCTGACGACTTATTGGAGTACGCCTTACCCGAAGAAATCCCCCATGTGTGACCGGTCGACCACAAGTACGGGTGCGTCGGGTCAGCGCTACAGATCGTTCCGACTTCCGGTGCCGAGTTGTTCAACCCCGACACCGTGTCGGCGCGGCTGAACGTGTCGGAGATCGGGCCGTTGTCATAGCCGAGGTTGATCCGTATGTTGCCGCTCGTGAGCGTGGCGTCTTCGTAGATGCCGTAGCGGGCCGTGTGACTGCAATAGATGTAGTCGAGCGGCTTCGAGTAAGCGTGGAACGACATCGGGCTAGGAGGTCACGAGGAAGGTGTCGACTGTCGTGGTGGTGTCGTTGAACGAGACGAGCCCAACCTTCGTGTCCCCTGCGTGAGCGGAAATGGTTTGCGGGCCGATGACCAACACGCCGTCGAGGTAGACGTTGTGGGTGTTGCCCGACACGGTGAGCTTCACGTTGTACGTGTTGCCGTTGGTGAGCGTCCCACCGTTGGAGCCGGCCTGCGTGTAGCTGCCTGCGGTGGCGTGGTACAGCTTCAACACACCGGAGCCGAGAAGTACGGCGATCATGTTCGCCGACGCCCCGAACGGCGTGACCCGCGTGATCAGCCCGCAACTCGACGCTGTTGCGTACGCGAAGTCGGCAGAGATTGAGATGTCGGACACCGCAGGGTCGATCCAAACGATGTCGCAGTTCGTCGACGCGTCGTGTGTCGTCAACTTCGCCTTGTTCGATGAGACGCTCCATACGGTCGTGCCCTGGTTCGTCCACGCCCCACCGGTTTCGGCGGTGCCGATCGCGCCGTTCGCACGCGTGAACGTGTCTGACACGTACGTGGTTGGGCCTCCCCCACCAGTGGCAGGAACGGCAACGATTCCATGCGCCCCGAGAGCCATTACGAGGCCGCCAAATCGCCGAACAGGCTCCACGTGTTCGCAGAGACTTTCTGCACACCGAAGCGTGAATACTGTGCCCGAGCTTTCGCCGTGAGACCAGAGGTGCGCAGCGTCGCGCCACTGCCAGCAGCGGTCGTGACTTGACCAGCGCCCAACTGGTAGAGGTCGACGTACGTCCCGATAGCGATCGTCGCGTCGGAGTCTTGCGGCAACGTGAGCGTGATGGCGCTCGCGTTGGAAAGCGTGACGAGTTTTCCTGCGTCGCCAGCGACCAACGTATAGGTCGTGCCCGTCTGCGCGTTCACTGCTTGCGGCCGGGAAAACACTGTCGACCACTTCACGCCGGTCGTCTGCGACGAATCCGCTTCGAGGCCGTCGCCGTTCGTGCCGACAGCGAGTTTCGCCGCAGCGTCCGCGCCGGTTCCGATCGGGATGTCGCCCTTGGCGTCGTAGATTTTGTCGATCGCTACGAGGCCGAGCGTGGTCGCGAGTGCGATCTTCAACTCGGCAGCAGTCATCTTCACGTCGGTGCCCGACGCAGCCATTGACGTGTCGGAGATGTCGACGAGGACGAACAGATCGCCGGTCGCTATCCCTGAGCCGGTGAGTGCGGCGAGGTCGGTGATCTTCTTGTCAGTCATTGAGACTCCTTACGCCGCTGATTCAGCGAGCACGAGATCGCCGTTCTCGAGCAACAGGTTGAATCCGTCTTCGAGGTCGAGATTGATGACGGCATCAGCCGTAGGTGAACCGCCGCCGAGCGGCGACAGACCGACGCGGCGTTGGCCGTACGGGTCGAGTCCGAGCGTGGTGATGAGACGACGCGTCATGTGCCTGGCGCGTCCGTGATCATCACGGTGTAGTCGTGACCGTTGCCGAGGATCTTCACGACCGTCGCGGCGACACCAGGACGGATGCGGAACGAGATCGACCCGAAGTCAGGTGGCACTGGGTAGCAGTCATCGCCGCCTGCGGTTGGCGTTGCAGGTGCGGGGCCGTACGTACACCAGAACGCAGTCCCGCCCGCAGCGGCGCGGTTCACGACCGTGAGCAGATTGCCACGATTGTTCGACAACGTGATCGTGTCGACCGTTGTCGAAGTGAGCGTCGCCGACTTCGCTTGTACGCCGGTGAGGGTTGCCATGTCAGACTCCCAAGTGAACGAAGGTGCGGCCTGCTGTGCCTGCTGTGCCTGCGACACCGGTGCTGCCACCGGATGCGCCGCCTGAGCCACCGGCGACGGAGAGCGTGTACGGGTTGGCGCTCGAGCGACTGATCAACACGATCCAGCCACCACCGCCACCACCACCGCCGCCGCACAACGTGGCTTCACCCGCTGCACCAGCGCCGCCCTTGGCGAAGATCGAACCGGCACCCGCGAGGGCCTTGGCTGCAACGAGCACCCCGCCACCACCACCGCCGCCGCCACCGCCCTTGGTTGTCGTGTTCCCACCACCACCAGAGCCACCGGCGCCACCGGTCGGTGCGACGGTCGAAGCGAGCAGACGGGCGCGACCTTCAAGTGCAGCGGTGAGCAGTCGGAAGCATTTGACGCCACCGGTCTCCGCTGATGGGTCGGCAGCGGTTGTCGCCGCGCCGCCCGCACCACCAGTGCCGGCGCCACCTGCGCCACCGACTTCGCCGAGCGAAACCGTTGTGCTCGTTCCAGCGGTGCCGGTGGTGCCCCCACCGGCACCGCCCGCCGCGCCTGCCCCGATTGTGACCCCAGGGGCGGCGGCGCCTGCGACATCGGCGACTGCGGCAGCGCCGTTGTTGGCGATCGTGCCGTTGAGCGTGAGCGTGCCCGACACGTACACCCGGTAGCCAGCGGTGGTCAGCGTGATCGCCGAGTCGACCGTAAGGTCCGTGTAGTACATATCTGCGGTCAACGTGGTGTCTTCGGTAATCGTCCCCGCACCGTCAGCGCCGGTCCCGAAGAGCGGTACCCCACCACCACTGGTGGTCGGTGGCGCATCGACTCGGACGACGGTCCTCCCGCCCTCACATTCGATGCGCCGACGCGAGCCGTAGCCGCCCGCCATCTCTGTTTCGGATTCACCAACGGTGGCCGAGACGTAGTAGGTGGACGGGCCGTCGACGTAGAACGTCGTCGAACTGCCAGCGGCGACTTCGAGCGGTTGCGTCAACGCGGACGTAGCGGAGTCGGACGTGAAGATGATCGCTGCCGTCGAGTCGTCGGAGCGGCGCACACGCACGAGCGCGCCGGCCGACGCCGGGGTGTAGACGGTTACGGGGAGTCGAACAGCCATGTCACATCGCCTTTGCTGCGGTAACGACAACGATGAGCACCCATGCGCCGAGACCGATCGACATGAGCGCTGCGTCCCACGCCTTCGCCGACAGACGGATCGCTGCGGCGAGGCCGAAACAGATGAGTGCGATGAGCGCACAGATGAACTGGCCGGTCTGACTCATCAGACGCTCTTCACAGTCGACGCCGAGTCGGAGTTGCCGACGTGCTTCGCGACGATGCCCTTGAGGAACGCGACGCCGAACGCGATCGGCACAGCCCAACCTTTGGCCCAATCGAAGTTCTCGACTGCGAGCACACCGACGCCCGCTTCCAATGCGGTCCAACCGGTGCGCTCGAGTAGATCCTTGACGTACTTAGTCACGGTTCATCCTTCTCGTACTTGCGTTTGAGGGCAGCGAGCTCCCACTTGAGGGGCCACAGTTCGCTGGTGAGGTCTCGTACTTGCATTTCGAGGCGTGCGCAGCGAAGCCGCTCGTTCTCGAGGTCCGCTTCCAGCACGTCGATGCGGTCGAACGCCGCCGTGGTGATCTTGGATTGGTAGAGAGTGACGAGGCGCACGACAAACGCGAAGCCGGCAGCGGTGCCGCCAGCGACGATGTATTGCGCTGGATCAAGCTGAAACGCCATGCCGTCGACCAGCCATCGCCATCTCGAACATCAGCCGCATCAACACGATCGAGCATGCGAAGCACAACGCTGTCCCGGCGCCGATGAACTCGCCCATCCGATCCGAAGTCGGGGTGCCAACCACGATCAACGCCAGCGAACGGAACAGCAGCGACGACGACTCGAACGCGACTCGCACCGCCGCAACCAACCCGACCTGCAACCACGGCGTGAAGATCGTCGCGAACTGCAACGCCGCCGCGACCATCAGAAACACCTTCGATGCTTGTTGCATCGGCAGACCGTGCGCTCGTGACGCAGCGATGCTGTAGAGCACAAGCAGTGCTGACGCGACGACCGACCAGCATCTCCCGATGAACGGCGGGAAGAGGCGCATTCACGTCATCTCCGCTTCGGGGGTCGCGAGGGCCGGGGGGACGGCCCTCGCGAGATCCGAAGTCATCAGGCGTTGGTGCCGATGGAGGACGACGACTCGATGCGGTAGAGCTCTTCGGTATCACGAAATAGACCGAAACCTCCGAACCACTTCCAACCGAGCGTGTGAAATCTTTTGAGTGCATCTACTATCGGTCCAACGACAAACGATGGTTCTGGACCATGTTCGACGTTCGACCATGCCATTGATAGCGCTTCACGCCCGCAGACGATCGTGGCGTACACATCGATGGTGCCCGAGCCGCCCGAGCCGGACGAGGCGTCGGCGAAGAGCGGGGCGCGTGGCGTTTCGATCCACTGCACACCCTCGTACTTGCCGATCATGCCGTTCCAGCGACGGGACTGGTCGGTGCCGTAGTCGACGGGGACAACCCAGCCGGCAGCGTCGGTCTCTTGACGGAGATCCACCGACACGTCGGGGTGGATGAACCCGGCGAACGCGTTGCCGACACCCATGTCACCGAACGGGCGACCGTTGGCGCCACGCAGCTTCGCGACGACGTAACGGATCTTCGCGGAGGTGATCGTCGAGTTGGCGTCAATCTCGTTGCGGGCCGTGTTCGATCCCATGTACGCAACGTTCGTGCCACCGACGAGTGCGGTGCGGGCGAGCGTGTCGTACGACAGCGCAGCGTTGTAACCGATGAGGTCAGCGAGGACCGGATCGATCGCCGGCATGTCGAGGAACGTCGCGCCACGCAGCTTGCTGGTGGACTTCGCGACGTTGCCGTATTCGGTGAGGGTCACCGTCTTCGTCGCTGTCGTCGGCGCAACCGAGTCAGGTGTGGACGTTTCGGTGAGTGGTGTGGTCGCGACCGCGAGGTCTGCGTAGCCAGTGAACGTCACCGTCGTGCCAGGGTTCGTCAACGCAACCGGCATACGGCGCGTGCCTGACGTGAGGGAGAAGTACAACTCGGGCCGCAACGCCAGGTAGGCACGGCGGTCGTATCCAGTCTTGACCAGTGCGGTCAAACTGGTATCGGTATAGACGTCAGACACAATTCACCCTTTCAAGGTGTTGTCTGACCCCTACTTGCTATTGCGGCGATCCCAGGATGCCGAGCTTCTCGAGAACTGCGTCGAGCTCTTGGGTGCTTTGCGCACCCTGCAAAAGAGCCATCGCGTCGTTCGTCGTTGGGCCTGTGGCGGATCCGGCGAGAGCGGCTTGCATCCGTGACATCGCATCCATGTCGACACCGGGGATCGTCGGCGCCGTCGCATTCGTCGGCGGCTGGACTACCCCGTACTCAGTCGCCTTGGCCACTATGGCTTCGTCGGTGAGTTCGCCTTGGTAGGTATCTCGGAACAATTTGCCCGTACCGGTGGGTGGAATGTTCAGACGGTCGAACGCTGCTGCGCGTTGGAAGGTAGCGAGTTGCTCCCTGTCCGCTGCTGCCGCTGCGGCTTCTGCTTTCGCTGTGGCCGCATCCGCTTTCGCATCGGCTAGCTCTTGCTCGAGCTTCTTGATGTGATCGCGCTGCTTCTGCACGTTCGATGATCCGACTGTCCCATCGCCCTCATTGCTTTGGGGGTCTTGGTTTTCCGGCATTGGGTTGCGCTCCTGAATCGGCTCGACGACCGGAGGAAGTCGTCGACAAAAGGGGGGATTGCTGTGCGCCCTGTCTCGTTGTCATGCGGGGCCGGGTGCCTGCCACGCAGCGAGTCCAACACTCGTATCAAACGAATGTTTCACGACAAACAATGCCTCACCTTTGGTGAACTGTCAAGTACCATCGGTGATGAGCCATAGCAGGGTGGAGCAGTCTGGTAGCTCGGGGGCCTCATAAGCCTCAGGTCGCCGGTTCAAATCCGGCCCCTGCCACCAGGGGAGAGGAGGCGGTGTCAGTGCACGCTCCCCAGCACTCTCTTGACAGCGGGGTTAGGGTCAGGGCATGCCTGCGTTGATCCTCATCCCCATCCTCTTCGGCGTCTGGATCGGTTGGGTGCTCTGCGACGCCCACCGAGACCGCGACGAAGAAGGCCAGGTCGGCCCGATCACCCGCTGGTGGCGCTCAAGGGCCTAACGGTCGGTGCCGCTGACCAGCCCTT
>JADMIO011285673.1_pt1 | contig 16796 bp, 13 predicted proteins | sample 8958161 | NCBI WGS metagenome assembly JADMIO01 (sample SAMN16585339, study PRJNA669376) | soil metagenome | isolation source: Crop rotation soil | place: USA: Cullars Rotation, Alabama | collected 2011
GATCGCCTGAACAGATCGCTGCTACTGCAGCAAATGTTGGTGTCACCAATGGATTAACTGTAACAGTGAGTGTTGTCGTTGTCGCGCACTGACCGGCAGTCGGTGTGAACGTGTACGTTCCTGTTGCAGTATTGCTTACTGCAGGTGCCCATGTACCCGTGATGCCGTTTGTTGATGTTGTTGGCAACACCGGTGCAGGATCACCGGAACATATTGCAGCCACTGCGGCGAATGTTGGTGTCACCAATGGATTGACTGTGATGGTCAAAGTTGTTGATACAGCACACTGACCGGCTGTAGGAGTAAACGAATACGTTGTTGTTGCGGTATTGTTCAACGCCGGTGCCCAGCCACCATTGATGCCATTGGTAGATGTTGTTGGTAGTGCTGCCAATGGATCACCGGAACATATCGCCGCTACTGCAGCAAAAGTTGGTGTCACCAAAGGATTAACAGTGATAGTAAGTGTTGTTGTTAAAGCGCACTGGCCTGCAGTTGGGGTAAAAGTATAAGTTCCGGTTGCCGTGTTGCTGACAGCCGGCGCCCAGGTACCGGTAATGCCTTCATTAGAAGTTGGTGGAAGAACAGGTGCAGGATCACCACTGCATATCGGAGGCACTGCTGCAAATGTAGGTGTGGTATTATTCGTTACCGTTACAGTAAGTGTAGTGGTTGTTGCGCACTGACCAGCTGTAGGTGTAAACGTATATGTTCCTGTTGCAGTGTTGCTGACAGCCGGAGCCCATGTTCCCGTGATACCGTTTATTGATGTTGTTGGTAATACTGGTGCAGGATCGCCTGAACAGATCGCTGCTACTGCTGCGAATGTTGGCGTAACAGGAGGATTGACAGTAACAGTTAATGTGGTAGTCGTAGCACATTGACCTGCGTTGGGTGTAAAGGTATAGGTGCCGGTTGCAGTATTGCTCACTGCCGGCGCCCATGTGCCAGTGATTCCGTTAGAAGAAATTGTTGGTAAAACCGGCGCTGGATCACCACTACAAATCGGAGCAATTGCTCCGAAAATCGGAGTGACAAGCGGATTAACGGTTACAGTCAACGTTGTTGTAGTTGCACACTGACCGGCTGTAGGTGTGAAAGTATATGTTCCTGTTGCAGTATTGCTTACTGCAGGAGCCCATGTACCTGTAATGCCGTTTGTTGATGTTGTTGGTAAAACTGGTGCAGGATCACCGGAACATATTGCTGCTACTGCAGCGAATGTCGGTGTAACCAATGGATTGACTGTAACAGTGAGTGTCGTCGTTGTTGCACACTGTCCCGCTGTTGGTGTGAATGTATAAGTTCCTGTAGCCGTGTTGCTCACTGCCGGCGCCCATGTACCTGTAATGCCGTTTGTTGATGTTGTTGGTAGAACAGGTGCTGGATCACCACTACAAAGCGGAGCAATTGCTCCGAAAATCGGAGTGACAAGCGGATTAACGGTTACAGTCAACGTTGTTGTAGTTGCACACTGACCGGCTGTAGGTGTGAAAGTATATGTTCCTGTTGCAGTATTGCTTACTGCAGGAGCCCATGTACCTGTAATGCCGTTTGTTGATGTTGTTGGTAAAACTGGTGCAGGATCACCGGAACATATTGCTGCTACTGCAGCGAATGTCGGTGTAACCAATGGATTGACTGTAACAGTGAGTGTCGTCGTTGTTGCGCACTGACCGGCAGTCGGTGTGAAAGTGTATGTGCCAGTAGCAGTATTACTGACAGCCGGCGCCCATGTACCTGTGATACCGTTTGTTGATGTTGTTGGTAAAATTGGTGCAGGATCACCAGAACAAATTGCAGCTACTGCGGCGAATGTTGGAGTAACCAATGGATTGACTGTAACAGTGAGTGTCGTCGTTGTTGCGCACTGACCTGCAGTTGGTGTGAATGTATAAGTTCCTGTAGCGGTATTGCTGACAGCCGGCGCCCATGTACCTGTAATGCCATTGGTGGATGTTGTTGGCAAAACCGGAGCAGGATCACCAGAACATATTGCTGCTACTGCAGCGAATGTTGGAGTGACAAGCGGATTAACGGTTACAGTGAGTGTTGCAGTTGTTGCACACTGACCAGCGGTGGGTGTGAATGTGTATGTTCCAGTAGCAGTATTACTTACTGCAGGAGCCCAGGTACCCGTGATGCCATTGGTGGATGTAGTTGGCAAAACCGGTGCTGGATCGCCAGAACATATTGCAGCCACCGCAGCGAATGTTGGCGTAACATTCGGATTAACCGTAACAGTTAGGGTAGTGGTTGCGGCGCATTGTCCTGCCGCCGGAGTGAATGTATACGTACCGGTAGCAGTATTGCTTACTGCCGGCGCCCAGGTTCCGGTAATACCTTCAATTGATGTTGTTGGCAATACTGGTGCAGCAGCTCCGCTACAAATGGCCAGTATTGCATTGAATGTTGGTGTTACATTTGGATTAACTGTAACGGTGAGTGTCGTTGTTGTTGCACACTGTCCCGCTGTTGGAGTAAATGTATAAGTTCCGGTCGCAGTGTTGCTGACAGCTGGTGCCCAGGTACCCGTAATACCATTGGTAGAAGTTGTTGGTAAAACCGGCGCTGCTGCTCCACTACAAATCGCAGGTACAGCGTTGAATGTAGGCGTAACATTGGGGTTAACCGTAACAGTTAGTGTGGTAGTTGTTGCACATTGGCCTGCATTGGGAGTAAATGTATAGGTTCCTGTTGCCGCGTTGCTTACAGCTGGTGCCCAGGTACCAATGATGCCATTGGTAGAAGTTGTTGGCAATACCGGTGCGGCTGCTCCGCTGCAAATGGCAGGTACGGCATTAAATGTTGGGGTAATGTTGGAAGTAACGGTTATGGTAGAAGTTGCCGTAGTTGGACAACCACATGAATTGGTTACTGTTAATGAATAGGTAGTAGTCGCAGCCGGACATGCCGTTGGGTTCAGGATATTGGTTGCAGACAATCCTGCGGCCGGGTTCCAGCTATAGGTATAAGTATTTTCATTGGCAAAGGTGATGGACCAGTTGTTAATAGTTCCCTCGTCACCTGCTACATCATCTGCTACCCAAAGTGACCAGGTTCCGTTGATAGGCGTGCCATTAAAACCTGAAAAGTTATTGCCTGCTCCTTCTGGTCTATAGGGTCCGGCACTAAAAGGCGCAGCACCTGCACCACCGGCAATAACTGCAGCTGCCGTAGCCGAAAAGCAAGTGCCTGTATAATTTGCTCCTGCTCCACCATTATCATCACTCAATAAATAATATGTACCATTTGGTGCCTGCAGGTAAATATTTAGATCGTCATCAAACGTATGAGTTAAATTAAGACAGACAGTTAAAACCTCACCTGTGTTCCACGCCGGGGCACAAACACCCGCAACTGTTATACTTGTATGTGCCCAGTTTCCTCCTGACGCAGGACTATTATTTGCAGCTCCAATACCAGCATCTGGGATAAGTGCACATTCATTACTTTTAAAAGTCAGGTTGCCGGGACCAACTCCCGAATTCACAGTTGCGGAAAGGTTCACGCATCCCGCGGTACAAACTGTAGCGGAAGCCGGGTTGATCGATACGATTGGCGCACCGCTGTAAACACCACTGAAAGTGGTCGTACAACCGTTACCGTCATTAACAGAAAAAGAATAGGTCTGCCCGGGAGTTAATCCGGAAACAACCACATTGCCTCCGGAGGAAATGGTAGTTGAACTCAACGAACCTGACCCTGTATTTGTCAAGGTATAGTTGGCAGGAAAGAATTCCGGGTAGCCGCCACTGATATTAACAGAAACAGTACCATTGCAGGTAGGCGCAGGGTCAAAGGTGATCGGGTTTAACATGGTAATCGCAATGGGATTTCCAATGTCAAAGCAACCATCCGCATCTGCATCGTGATTGGGAAGGTCAGTCGCATCCGCTGTTATGGGAACGAATATCAGCGTATTATCCGGCGAGTTTGTCGATGCATATCCGGCAATCGGGGGTAGTGTAAGCATCGGCGAACAACTTCCCGCTGAGTTTGTATTGATACCGCCTGAATTCGCAGTAGTGAAATCTTCGCCGGTCCAATAATATCCTGTCCAGTTTGGATCAAGATCCGGGTCCGGAACCGTTGGTCCCGCACTGGTATAGATCCCATACATCAAACCGGGAACACAAAGAAAACATCCGGCCGCCGGCAATGTGTAATTGTTGTTTGATACCAGGGATACGGTTCCTCCAGGACACAATACCACCTGCGTAGTACCATTCGCTAAAACAGTTTGCGTGCCATTCGTTTGAGTCGTCGTAACGGTTCCTGTATTTGAACCACAACAATTGGGTTCATTAAAAACAAATGGAGTAATGATGGGAGCGCCAGCGGCAGAATAAACAGCCGTTACCGTACAACTTCCGCCCGTACCATTCGACGCAGGCAGTGACCATGCCTGTGGACTTGAAAATGGAGCATTGAAAACCACGCTTCCACCACAAGAACTACTGATGGTCAGCGTACCGCTTGCGGGCAAACAACCAGTAGTAAGACTGCCCGATAATACATAGTCACCACCAACACAACCACCAGGAGTTGCCGTAAGTGTATTGCAACTCGGAGCGGTATAAGTTGTAGGCAAAATTGTTGGTGCACCTCCGGCAGAAAATACCGCACTAACAGTGCAATTGTTTCCATTGCCGCAAATATTTGGAATGGAGTAATTCACCGGGCTTACGAATGGAGCATTGATCACCTGGCTTCCCCCACATGAGTTGGTAACGGTAAGTGTTCCGCTTGCTGGTGGCGAAGGAACAGTTACAGATCCCGTTAAGTTATAAAGTCCACCGGCACATGCGCCTGGTGTTGCAGTCAATATGTTGCAATTCGTCGCACCAGCACCTGCATTGCCACTATTGGTCTGGTTAAAATTGATAACCCCCGGCTGATCAGAAAAATTCGTGATCAACATCATATACCATTGACCAGGAAGCGCATTGGGTATCGTCGCCGTTTCTACCGCTGCAGTTGAATAACTGCAATCAACAATGTTGCCCGCAGCCAATGATCCACACATCGCAGCTTGTGAAGCGAAAGGTCCCCAAAGCACGAAATCGACATCGATACCAACGCCACCAAATGTTTGTTGCGAAATATTGAAAATGACCGGTCCTGCTGTTGTGATATTCATGAAATAAAATGCAGGATTGGGTGCTGTCAAAAGGCATCCATACATACCACTTCCTCCAATTGAAGGAACACCGGTAGTATTACAATAGTCATATGAAACCCCAGTACAAAATGGATTGGCAGCGGCACAGGTAGCGTTCGTATTGGACCCACTGCAGGATGGTCCGGCTTGTGCGCAAATGGAAAAAGTTCCATTGTTGTCGTTGCCGTATTCCCAAAACCGGATAAATATCGTCGACCCCGGGGTTAGCCCGGTTTCAGTGATTGAAGGCATAAGTCCATTGGCGCTTCCGTCATCGTTGCAGCCGAGCAGGGTCAACGCATTACATGTACCAGTATAGACGGCCATTCCTCCATCTGTAATACCTCCTGTATTTGCATCGAGTGTAATGGAACCACTGGCAGGCACCACGGCACTAAACCACACATCTCCACCTGAATAATTTGCACAGCCGGGTGCAGGTACACCTGGAGAAGCAGTGGCATTGAGATTTGTGTATTGTGTGAAGGTACAAGTAGCTCCTACTGGAATGGCAATAGCATTGCAGGGATTATCATTCGGAGGTTGCGCATTGGCAAACAGAGAATGCAGGATCAGGCTGAATAAAGCAATCGTAAATTTTTTGAAGTATAACTTACCCATAATCAGTTTTTCAATTGGTTAGTTTTCAATAAATAGGATCTGTTTAAAAAATTAAATTGGACACCGCCATTGGCCATCAACTCTTTCAAATCCGGGGAATCAAAAGAGGGATCCACAATTAATTTTACCACTCCGGGTGAAGCCAATTGTGATTGAATGAACCCTTTTTTACTTTTAAGGAATGAAAGTGTTTTTATTTGGTCAGCTTCGGTCATACAAGTTTTTATTTCAACCAAAAAAGCCTTGGCTATACCATCCAACAAGTACTTGCCTTGGGTTTTATTGTTGCTGATTTTTTGTTTCACTTCTGCCGGCATAGCATTATAATCGACACGGATTATTTCAAGCGCTTTGGCTTGATTTTCCTTTTCAGCCTGGCTTACCTTACTTTGTGGGGTTGCTAACTTGAGTGGTTCAGTAGGTACTGAAGCGGAATTCTTAACAGTTGCTTTCTTTTTACCAGAAGTGGAATTGGATTGCTTTTTGAATCCGATGGTGGAATTTGAAGGACTGTCAGCTTTCTTTAGCTGTGCAGTCATTTTAGTGCTCATGCAGATCAGGAGGACTAAAAGAATTACAGGTCTGCCCATAGGTCAACCGAGGTTTTTTTGATAAAATAATTAGATGGTTCGTTTAATTTTCTAAGGCGAATTCTGGAGGATCAGCTGAAATTCTATAGGACGGGATTTTGGAAGCTAGTAAGTTAACAAATTTTTTGCATATAACCCGGTCTGCAGCAGGTCAAAATAAATAATTATGTAAACATAATAAATTGATTATCAACAATAAACGATTTACTCCCTTCAAATTGAGGTAAATTGGCCGTATAGGGGGATGGAATTTGAGCCCCGGATAGGGCCGTTGGGTTTATTTAAAATTTCCGGCAGATTTTCAACTGGGCTAAATTCGCAGCAGATCAACTATGTCAACGCTTACAATCAGCACGATACAAACCAACCTGCACTGGGAGGACAAGGCGGCCAACTTACTCATGTTGGAAGAAAAGATCAACAGCCTCAGGCAAAAAACCGAGGTCGTCATCTTGCCCGAAATGTTTACCACCGGTTTCAGTATGAACGCCGCGGCACTTGCTGAAACCATGGATGGGGATACCGTAAAATGGATGACGAAGGTAAGCGCTGAAAACCGGGTCATCGTTACCGGTAGCATCATCATCCAGGAAGAGGGCAGGTACCACAATCGCTTAATCTGGATGATGCCCAACGGCACTTATGGATATTATGACAAACGCCATTTGTTTGGCTATGCGGAGGAAGACCGTTTTTACAGTCCCGGAGAAAAACGCCTGGTCGCTTCTGTGAAAGGATGGAAACTGAACCTACAGGTTTGTTATGACCTACGTTTCCCTGTTTGGGCACGACAAACCCATCATCATACCAGCGAAGCTGAACCGGAATATGATATATTAATATATGTTGCCAACTGGCCGGCCCGAAGAATACATGCGTGGAAAACACTGCTCTGTGCCAGGGCCATCGAAAACCAGTCTTTTGTAATTGGCGTGAACAGGGTCGGAACCGATGGTAAAGAAATTTACTACAGCGGGGAGAGCCTTGTTGTGGATCCGCTCGGCGAAGTGTTATACCACATGGCAGATGAAGAAGATATTTTTACGATAACACTGGAAAAAGAAAAACTTGACGAACTGCGTCAGAAACTTCCATTCCTGAAGGACGGAGACCGGTTTTCAATCGACTGACGCCACGCCTATTTATTTTCCTGGATCAATTGCTTCGCGACCTGCAGTTTTTTATCATACCCTTTGATCAGGGCATCATAGCTGGTAGGTACATATAGATCCGGGATGATACCGCTTCCTGTTTTGGCTACATGATTGTACTGGACAAGCCGGAACAACGGGAGCCTTACCCTTATTTTTGTATGCGGGAGAATGATGTCGGGGATCATGATGCCATTATTGCCGTACCAACCTCCACCTGTTTCTTCTCCCAAAAGCATGATCCCTTCTTGTCCCTTTACGGCATTGGCAAATAGGGCGGAAGCAGAAAAAGTTGGGCCGCTCGTTAGCACATATACGTTTCCGTTATAATGGTTCTTCTCTTTCGGCTTGTATATTTTTTTTTCAAAATGGCCAATATGATATTTTCCATCACTTCTTTTTTTACTGATGAAAAATAGCTCGATATTGTTCAGGGTCTTACCTTTTATGTATTTGGTATATGGTCCAAGGTATTTTGAGTGAGATGATAAACTGTCGCATACCCTGAATGGTTTCCGCGAAAGGTACTTTGTAAGTAACGTAGAAACACCTACACGTCCGCCGCCATTCAATCTTATGTCCAGGATAAGGTTGTCGATCTTTTTCTCTTTCAACTCACGAAAGGATCGCCTGAAAAATCGGCGGAGTTTTCCCTTGGAAAAAGTATTCAGCCGCATCACCGCGAATTTACCGCTGCTGTCCACTTCCAAAGAGCGGTATTCCAACAGCCTGTTTTCACGCGGAAGCTTAGGGGCTGGTGGCAATCGCCGCGTAGTACTGTCCCGCCGGGTAGTATCTTTGGGTGGTGTATACAGAGGGATAGTTGCAGATTTCAGCATCCCGCTACTATCGCTGTACGTTAGCGAATATTGACGGCTCAATCCAAAGATGTTTCGGTGGTAATAAGGGAAGTTGGTGCTGAGGCGGATATAGTTGATGCCTTCGGCATAACCATCCTGCGGGAGGTAATCAAGCATTTTTTTCAATAATGTTTTGTTATCAACACCATTGATAGAACGCACTATCGTCCCTCTCTTGAACACACTGTCCTTTTTGTTTAAATTTCCTGTAACAGCCATTGAATCATCCCACACTTTAAAAAATAAGGGAAAAGAAGAGAATTTTTTTTCCTTTACCCATTTCGAATATCCCTTACTGAGACTAACGCTTGTATGGCCGCACCGGAATTTATCTACCATCGGCGCCAAAACATGCCACGCGAATTGAGGTTCGGTCATGCTGTCGGCAATCTGGGTATAGTATAGTTCAAAATACTGGTCAATGCTGTCCTTGCTGGTATACCAATAAAGTGAAGGATGTTTTTTTTCCAAGATATTCCTCAGCAATACATATTCTTCCTGTAATACCGCTTTGGGATACTTTTTTTCAGGGGAATAATTAGGCTGGCTTGCTGAACATGAAAAAAGCAGGATTACAGGAAAACAACGCAATAGGGTAACATAATTGATCATTGCAACTCAACCGGGTTTATTACTCCGGCTAAGTTAAAAAAAATCAGGCAAACTTTTTTTCATCCTGGATCAACGCAGACATCGTATTCAATACATTTTCCATAATGGCTTGCAGTTGTTCATCCTTTTTTCGCATGCTGGCCAGCATCGCATTTAACAATTCTTTATCCATTGCGTTTACACCATATCCGGGCAGGTGAGGACTCGCCAACGGCCCCGCTATAAACGATTCCTGTGGATCGGACAGAAGTTGCTCTACGGTAATATCCAAAGTTGAAGAAATTTCTTCCAGTTGACTCAATGTTACATCGGTCAAATCGTTTTCAATATTGCTGATGGCAGCTTCAGACAACTGCATGGCACCCGCAAGTTCTTTTTGCTTGACATCTTTGATGTTTCTCCATTTGCGGATGTTCACACCCACTTTTAACTTGTTTCCGGAATAATTCTCTTTTTTCTTTTTCATCATAAAGAATGGTTTTGTGTAAACCTAACACCGGGCAACTATTATTCAAAAGCGTATAAAGCATTTTACTTGGAGAAAAAGCACCAATCATACCGGGATTTTCAACAGCATTTGATTGCTTAATAAATATGATTTTCACTTAAGATTCTTAAGCGATAAAATTTCAAAGCCTGGTGGCCATTGTTGATTTTTACAACATCATTGGCCAATGAAGCGGGGAAAGCTGAAAACCGGGAAAAAGAGTAAGCGGAAATAAAATTATGTATATGAAAAAATTGATTGCAATTGTTTTAGTGTGTTGGAGTGGAACTGTATTGGCACAAACTGAAAAGGCAAGCCTTGCCGGATACCCGGATAATCCCTGTTCTTATGGATTGTGCGCTTCGTCTTATATCTATCTGGAGACAGTTAATTTTCACAAACCCCGCACAGATTGTAAGAAGGGATTTGGGTTGTGTGTGCGATTTGGTGTAGGTACATCTTGTCAGCCCTGCGAAGGGGCTACTGAATTATCTGGTTATAAAGTAACAGGTTGGTTGTCGGTGCAGGGGAAAACTGCATCATTGCACCTGCCCCTGGCACTGGAAGCCGATCCGGCATTCGCTAAAACTGACATGAGTACATTTGAAATTGACGAAAAGATGTTGTCGATCCAGTCAAAAGAATCCGGCGAGCAGTGGGTGAAAGGAGGTGTTTACAAGGTAATTAGAACAAAAGAAGATCTATTGATCACTTTAGACCTGTATTGATAACGGGCGGCATGAACGTGCCGCCTTTTTTTATAAATTAAGAATATGCTTAAAAATGTCATTGTTGTAATTGTTTGTTTTTCCCTTTGCTCCTGCAAGATGATGGCGAAATCCAAATACCAGATGGGCCGCAAATTCGATTTTAAAACAAAAAAGGAATACATCGATTTTCTGTCAAAGAAAAATTTGTTTGATACGGCCCGGGTGTATTTCATGGATGAGCGATCCTATGTAAATTTCGTCAACGAAAGAATGCAGGGCGACAGCTCATTGGTTTACCAGGGTATGTATTTCAACGATTCAATGCGGATCAGGAGAGGCAAAATGTTAAATGACAATCAATCCTGTTGGGGACGGATACAGAATGAAATACAACACAATCTTGACCTGGTTGACTACCCCGATAGCATCATAGAGATTGGTCACCGGCTTTCCGGCTATGGAATATACCGTGTCAGCGATACAGACAAATTTTCAATGGACCAGTCGGCCAGGAAATTGAAAATATTCCTCGTGTATTGTTACCAATTTGGCACTTATTACGACCGGCTATACAAAGATCTTAGTGCCATGGGTAAAAAGTATGCGACCAAAGCAGACATTTATATAATATCCATTGACCCTGTTTGTTATTTGAATTGAAAGAAAGAGTAGAATAGCGAGGATGAAACTGAGAATTATTTGTTGCTTACTGGTTGTATTGACTTTCGAAGAAATTCAGGGACAGGATAAGTACAATTTAAATACACAAATAGTCGCCAGGTCTGCTGACCAGGTTGAAAAGTCAATATTATTGTTTTCCAATGAACAATGGGACCTGGTCGCCGGAAATACCAAATTCTCTTGCAGGTATTTGAAACAACGCGTAACCCTCCACGTGATCATCGAGATTGCAGACAGCCAAACGGGTGATTGTGTACGGGGTATTGGTTTTCGCTGCAGTATTTTCGATGCCGATCCCCTTCGCCCAAGACCTCCACGGTTGGTAAACCATAGGAACCGATTTGCTTATGCAGAACTCCGAAGAAATTCTGCTGAAACTGTCGAATTGATCTTCCGTGATCAGATAGACTGGTACAGCCTTCAACAAAATCAATAAGATTAAAATATGAAAGACATGAAAAAGTATTTGATAGCATTGTTCGTAGGAATGGCTATGCTAGGGACAGTTGTTGCCCAGGAATTCACGAAGGGAAGGAATATGGTGATCCATCCTTTGCAGGTGCTTGTGGAACAATTTACCCCAGTTGCATTTCCAATTGAATACCAAAACAGCGTAGCTTCCAATCAATTTGACCGCGCCAACCTGTATACCTATATACAATTAATTACAAACAGCGCCAGGATGGAATACCAGGTCCTGTATCAAACCGATTTCTTTGGGAAGATATTGTTCCTTGCCTACAGCAATGGTCTTTCCGCAATTTTTAATAAGAAAGAAAAACCAGTATTTGCCTTGCAGAAATGCATAAGCGAAATAAATCACAACTTATTCTCGGTACAAAATTCTGAGACCGCTATTGATTGTATTATAGACAGGCTGAACTATTGCAGCGATTGAATCAGCCCATGTGATTCCAGCCCTGTGCAACAAGAGCGTGTTTGTTGCCACCTCGCGTGATGAGGTGCTTGCCTTCACTTGCATCAGTGATATATCCGATGACACTTATACCAGGGTTGGACTTGATCTTTTCATATTCCCCCTGGCTTACGGTAAACAACAACTCATAATCTTCTCCGCCGCTCAATGCGCAGGCAGTAGGATCCAATTGAAGTTTATAGGCAAACTCCTTGGCTTCTTCATTAAAAGGAAGTTTGTCCTCGTACAACACACAACCCACTTCACTCTGTTTGCAAATATGCATGAGGTCGCTGCTCAATCCATCACTCACATCGATCATGCTTGTTGGAATGATCTCGGCTTCTGCAAAATATTCAACAATGTCTTTTCTTGCCTCGGGTTTCAATAGCCTGCCTACTATATATGCCTGTCCTTCCAGGTCGGGTTGCGAACCGGTTTCTTCAAAGATCTTTTTTTCACGTTCAAGGAGTGTTAACCCAAGAAATGCACCACCCAACTCACCACTTACACAAATGAGGTCATTTTTTCTTGCGCCATTTCTTTTTACATAACTATCCGGCGCCACTTCACCGATCGCCGTAACACTGATCACAAATCCTTTTTGTGAACTGGAGGTATCCCCACCCACAAGATCAACATTATAAGCTTCACAGGCAGCCAACGCTCCTGCATAGAATTCATCCAGTGCTTCAAGGCTGAAACGATTGCTGAACCCGATGCTGATCACTATTTGTGTGGGAGTGGCGTTCATCGCATATACGTCACTGAGGTTTACCACCACAGCTTTATATCCCAGGTGTTTCAAGGGGGTATAGGAAAGATCAAAATGAATCCCTTCAAGCAACAGGTCGGTTGTGATCACGGTCTGCCGGCCAAAATGGTCAATCACTGCCGCATCATCACCAACGCCTACCAGGCTCGATGAATTTTTTATGTCGATGTTCTTTGTGAGGTGTTCTATCAAACCAAATTCCCCCAATGTCGATATTTCTGTACGTTGTTCCATAAGTTGATCGTGTTGTTCCCGTTATTTATTTCTTTCCAGTTACATATTGCAGCAGCTCATCGTGTATCAGTCCATTGGTGGCTACAATATGAGGTTGATAAGGAGAATAATAATTACCTTCAAAATCCGTGACCTTACCACCTGCTTCTTCAACCAACAAAAACCCTGCTGCACTGTCCCAGGCCTGTAATTTGTGTTCATAAAATCCATCGAACCTTCCTGCCGCCACCCAACAAAGGTCAATGGCCGCGCTTCCCAGCCTTCTTACTGGCACACCTTGCCTGATGAGTTTTTCAAATACCTGTATCGGTCCGTTGGGACTGTCCAGGTAGGTATAAGGAAAGCCGGTGACCAGGCAACTTTTTGCAACGGTATCTTTCGTGCCAACCCTGATCGTTTTACCATTTAAGCTTGCGCCCATTCCTTTCTGGGCAAAAAACATTTCATTCATAAATGGATTATACACAGCCCCCAGTATCATCTCGCCCTCTTTTTCCAACGCAATGCTCACGCAACAAATGGGAATTCCATTGGCAAAGTTTACCGTTCCATCAATAGGATCGATGATCCATTTGTATTCACTATTCGATTTTATCTCGCCGGTTTCTTCACTCAGGATAAAATGATCGGGATGCGCTTGCTGGATCACCTCAATAATGGCTTTCTCTGCCGCGTGATCTGCTTCTGTAACCAGGTTATTGATGCCTTCTTTATTGGATACCTTGAAACTCCCGTTAAAAAAATGTTGCAACTGGCCGGCACCAGCCTGGATTGCATTCAGCAGCGTCGATTTTAGCATGAAACAAAGATACCATGGATTTTGATGATTGCGTTAAAACTGCGTAATTCGCTCTATAAACTTACCGTCTTGAAATTATCGGTTGTCATTGTCAATTATAATGTCAGGTATTTTCTTGAGCAATGCCTTTGTTCTGTACAGAAAGCCATCTCGGGTCTAGATGCGGAAATATTTGTAGTAGACAATCATTCAACAGATGGCAGCCGTGAATACCTTTCTGGCCGCTTTCCAAAAGTTCATTTCAGGTGGAATACTGATAACCTCGGTTTTGCCAAAGCAAACAACAGCGTCTTGGCAGAAACCAGGGGAGAGTTTATTCTGTTTCTCAATCCCGATACGATCCTTCCGGAAGATTGTTTTGAACAATGTTTTTCAGTTTTTATCGCCCACCCCGATTGCGGCGCATTGGGTGTGCGCATGGTGGATGGCAGTGGCTGTTTTTTAAAAGAAAGCAAACGTTCATTTCCTTCGCCCTCCACTTCTTTTTTTAAAATGATCGGGTTGACAAAACTCTTCCCAACATCCAGGATGTTTGCCAGGTATTATGCCGGCCATTTACCCGAACACGAAAGCAGCATGGTGGAAGTGCTGGCCGGTGCATTTATGATGTTGTCAAGGAAAGCATTGGAAAAAGTGCAGGGGTTCGATGAGCAATTTTTTATGTACGGTGAGGACATTGACCTCAGTTATCGGTTGATAAAATCAGGTTTTCGGAATTATTATTTTCCAGCTACCACGATCATTCATTTCAAAGGAGAAAGTACACAAAAGCAAGATGCTTCCTATGTAAAGCATTTTTATGGAGCAATGCAATTGTTTGTGCGCAAACATTACCACGAGAAAAAGCTGCTGTACTTTGGGATGACCGTTGCCATTGGATTGGCCCGGCAGCTGGCGAACTTCAGGCGGAAATTTACAAAAGACAAGCCGGTCAAAACCTCGCCTTCATTGCTCATTGTTGCTGACCAGGTTTATTTTAATGAAATGATCCAGCTAGTAAAATTTGCACAGACACCCCGGACGATCAGTGGCCGGGTTGCCATTGACAGGGAAGAAAGACATCCTGCCAATGCAAGGTTGGAAAGCCTGCAGGCTTACTTAGGAAAAAGTCCGGCAGACGAAGTCCTGTTCTGCGAAGGTGAAATGAGTTTCAAGTCCATCATCCAATATATGCAGGAATTAAAAGGGAAAAGCGATTTCCTTCTTCACGCGGAAAAAAGCGATTCGATCGTTGGAAGCAATGATAAAACGGACAAAGGCATTTTTATTGCAAAGACTGCTTTTGTATGACAGGCCTCAATCCATTCAGCCAATCTACAATTAACGACTTTTCCAAAGCAGAGGCAGGTTGAGAGTTAAATGGAAAGTTTTTTGCTGCTGCAAGACACTTACCAAGCGAAAATCTGTTTTGATTGACGGTAAAAAATAATCCCTTTTTTTCCAGGTAGCTGGCAAGATATTCCTGTTCTGATTGGCCGGGAGTGGGAACAAGTATGGCTTTTTTGGCAAGGCAGTTAAGATCCATAACAGTAGAGTATCCTGAACGGGCTATTACCATTTCAGTACCCTGGATCATCTTATTCAATTCCTGCGCGGGAAGGTGATTATAGCATTCAACATTGGTTGGAAGATTCGTGGGAAGGTCATCATTGCCCGGTAGTCCCCTAACTAAAATTACTTTGCCTTTAAAATCCCGGAATTGGTTTAAGAGCATTTGCTCGAATACGCTGCGCTGCGGTTCAGGGCCAGAAATCAAGACAAGCAGGTCGCTGTATATTTTGTCGGTTTCGACTTTAAACCTCGACAAGTGCCCAATGTATTTCACTGCTAACTTTGGGAGGTTTGTAGGGTGGGAAAGTTCACCGGCAAGGTCATTTTTACCAATAGCATCCGGTACCCAGCAAACTGAAAACCGGTTGATAAATCGGTAATTTATGTGCTGCAGGATTCGATCCGTGAAACCATTTCCAGACTGGATCTTCAACTGGTGAGTAATGAAAACAGAAGCCAGGTTGGGGTGATTCAGTCCATACCGGTTATCTGAAATTACTGCATCAAATTCTTCGTCATTTAATAGCTCGTTGAGCCAGCGCCGCTCATGTCTAATGGAGGACAATATCCTGGGAACCTGGCGGATCATTTGCCAGACAAGGCTGCCTTTTCCTTTTTGATACCGTATGCCGTATCCTTTCAGGGGGAAGATGCGTATTCCCGGGAATTCATTTTGCAGGAGGATAGCTGGAGGGCCCGAAGAAGCGATGTTTACTTCGGTACCTGCATCCAGCAGGAATCGAATGATCGGCACACAGCGGGCGGCGTGTCCAAGGCCCCAATCCAGCGGCGCAACAAGGATCCTGGGCCGTTTGGGGCTTTTGTTAATATTTTGCACAATCGGCAAGGCAGAACAATATTTTTCTGTGAAAATAGTTTAAATTGTAACCTGAATTATATGAGAAAGACAGTTAAACTGATATCATTTGTTTTGATCGCCATTAGCCTGGTTGCAACAGGATGTTCATCTTCTAAAAAAGGTGCATGTCCATGTTCAGGAATGGTGGGTTATAAATAAACTGGTTGTATGAATAAATCGAACCGGGATCTACTGGTATTGTTCAAGCAGGAACTAATGACACCTCAGGCGATAGAGCATGAGGTAGGTTGGCTGCATGAATTGCTTTTCAATGTAGAAAGGATCGATAATTTTATCACGGCACATGAACTGATCGACCTGAATAAATACAAGATCACCAACAGCGGCATCGAGATCAAAAAAATGGTCAGGAGAAAAAAAGACCATCCCTTTCTCTTCCTCAACAATAAGAATTAAATCACTTTTTTTCTAAAGTTGTTTCCGTGAAATCGTGCGCCGGTTGAAAATTTTTTCATTGCGAAGGAATAGTGAAGCTTATTTTACTTTTTGAAGTGAGGAACGCAATTTTTTGATCACAGCGTCAATGTCTTCTTTTTTACAACAACCCACGCTTAACCGGTACCATGAATTTTCTTTGTCTGCACCAAAACAACCAAATGGCACCAGCGCGAGTTTTGCTTCGCTCAATATGTATTCGGTAACCGCTTCCTGGTTGGCGAGTAGTTTGCCATCAACAGTTTTTTTGCCTGCAAGATCGATCCTAACGGTAACTTTCCAGCACATTGGGATCCTAAGCTTAGAATTCCACGTGGACAAGTTGTCGCG
>JADMIO010549106.1_pt1 | contig 16795 bp, 3 predicted proteins | sample 8958161 | NCBI WGS metagenome assembly JADMIO01 (sample SAMN16585339, study PRJNA669376) | soil metagenome | isolation source: Crop rotation soil | place: USA: Cullars Rotation, Alabama | collected 2011
GCCGCGACTTCAAGTCACGTGAATTCCAAGCTTCGGATCCCACTGTGCTGGAAAGCCTGTCATTGTATATGTTACTGTATAAGCACAGTTCTCTGTTACAACCGCGTCAAGCGTTGAATTTGGCGATACCCATGTGCAAAGGTCAATGTTTGTATTGCGGGTGAATCCTGCAGAAAGCGTTGCACAGTTTGTGATCACAGGGATCTGATTGTCGATCACGGTAACAGTAAATGTGCATGTTGAGATATTTCCTGCAAGATCTTCCGCCTTATAACTTACCAGCGTCACCCCAGGATTGAAGCTAACACCTTCAACTGTTGCAAGATTGTTGGTGGTAGAAGTTGTTGCACCACTCAATCCGAAATTGAGCAATACCGTTCCGCAATTATCGATCACAGAAGCATTCCATGTAAGGTTGCCGAATGGATGAGTATATGAACACTGACCCGGATCTGTATTCACAACTTTGTTAGTTGGACATGCGATCACCGGGAATTGTGTGTCGCTCACCGTTACGGTGAAGCTGCACGATGATGTATTACCACTACCGTCTGTTGCAGTCCATGTAACCGTTGTTACTCCTTTATTGAATACCGTACCACTGATGGTTCCTGAGCCGGTTGCGGTAGTTACACCTGAAAGCACCCATGTCCTTACCGGTGGAGGATCAGGAATACCTGCTTTGATCCCACCGTGCTCATTTGCGGTTGGTGGCGGTCCGCCTACGAAATTACAGTTGTCGGTTGCTGTTGCATCAAACTCATTGTTTTTCGCGGTGTAAGTACAGATATTATTATTCGTTGATCTTGTCTGGTTACCCGGACAGGTGATCACCGGTGGCGTTACATCTTTTGCAAGTACAGTAAAGCTGCACTGGCTTGAGTTGCCATCCTGATCAGACACAGTCCATGTAACGGTCGTCAAACCTTTATTGAATATCGTTCCGCTTAAAGTATTGGCACCTGATCCAAAGGTTGCGCCACTCAAACTATACGTTCTTGATGGCTGTGCATCCGGTGGTGTACAGTTATCGGTTGCTGTTACATCAAAGCCGCTGGTGGTAACCCTGTATTCACAGTTGTTGTCAACCGTTACGGTTTGAGCACCTGGACAAACAGTGATAACCGGTGCCTGCTGGTCGATCACAGTAAGGTCATATGAGCAAGACCTGGTATTTCCTGATGCGTCGGTTATTGTCCAAACCACATGGGTCACACCCTTGTTGAACTTTTGATTGGATTGAGAGAAGAAGTCCACCGTAGCGCTTGCTGTTGTAGCACCGGTGAGTACATAACTGCGGAATGAACCCGGACAGTTATCTGCACTTGTTGCATTAAGAGGGCTCAGCAATCCCGGAGGTCCATATGTACAGCTGCCCGCGGTGGTGGTAACTGTCTGGTTAGAAGGACAGGAGATTGTAGGAAGTTCCGTATCGATGATCCTGATGGTAAATGTGCAATTAGCAGTATTTCCTGCGGGGTCTTTAACAGTATAGATTATTGTTGAAAGGCCTTTGTTGAATACACCGCTCGCATCGCAACAACCTGTGCGTGTTGTTGCACCAGAGATCGTATATGTAACAGTAGTAAGACCGCCGTTACATCCCGCCGGACCAAAGGTTGGTGCAAGTCCGCTCACATTGCGTGTACAAACTCCCGGATCTGTACTAAGTGTTGCAGAACCCGGACAGGTAACAGTCGGAGCAGGCTGAACAACAACATTGATCGATGTGGAATTGCCAACACAATGTTGTGATCCCGGTCCTTTAGGAGTGAATGTATAAGTAGCAGTTAGTGGTCCTGCTGTTGTATTTGTAAGCACATCATTGAATGTACCGTAAGACTGGTTGGTTGCTATTGCAGCGCCGGAATGGTTCAGACCCGCAGGATAGCTAACCGATTTATCATACAATCCACCGACTCCATTAGGGTTACTAACGGTAATGGCTACACTGGAACCATTGCAAGCATTTGGAAGATTTGGAACAGCTGCAATTGTTGGAACAGGTTCAACAGTTATGATCACCTGGCCTGCCAGGTAAGGTGATGGAGCAGTTGAGCTACATCCATTACCATCTGTGAGTTTATTCCAGGTTACGAGATAGGTTGCATCGGTCGCACCGGTATTGGTAAAGTTCGCTGCTGGAACAAATATCCCTGTGATACCACCGGTTGGAGCGGACCAGTTATAAGTTGAGGAAGCTCCGCTACCTGATGTAAGCGTAATATTAAATGTACCTGTGAATGGAATAGTTGTATTCAGATCCACATCAATTGTTGTATTAGATCCGGCGCAAATAATGTTATTCGCCGAGCCCAGGATATCACCCTGAACTGGTCCACCAATAATTATCTGCACGTCATCAGATGAAGACGAACAAGGCGGATTGCTGATCGTCCATCGCAACACATAAGTACCAATAGTAACACCTGTGAAAGTTGAATTTGGATTGTTCACGTCACTGAACTGGGATGATGCAGTGCTTGGTCCGCTCACAACACTCCATGTTCCTGTTGCAGGAGGATTAGCAGTATTCGCGGCAAGCGTTGCACTGTTATTCGGATAGCATACCACCTGATCGGGTCCCGCATTTGCCGTTTGCGGTGGAACAACAGTGATAGTAGCCGTACCGGTTTGTGTCTGGGTACATCCGAATACATCAGAAACACTTATCAAACGATACACAAATGTTCCTGCAACACCTGTCGGGGCCGAAACTGTTCCAATTGGATTTCCATTAACAGTGCTTGTGCCCGTACCGTTAACGCTATATGTAAATGTATAAGGTCCCGTTCCAGTTGCGCCAGTGAATGTAACATTAGGTGATGGACCACCCTGACAAACAGAAGCAGTTCCACCAATTGTTGCTGTAGGAGCTGGTCGCACATAAACTGTAACACATCCACTCGCCGCATTGCTACAACCATTTGCATCTTTTACATCAACCAGGCAATAAGTATACAATCCAGGAACTGTAGTAGATTGAGTCACGGTAGCCGTGTTACCACTTGTTGTTGTAGCAACCTGCACCGGGCCTAGGTTAACCTGGTATCTGATCACATAAGGCGCGGTTCCTGAATTTCCTGTAAATGTGATAACCGGCGCAGGTGAATTCTGACAAACAGTGGCAGTACCTGAGATGGTTGCAGTTGGAAGAGGATTCACAGTGATCTTTCTTGTTGTGCTGCTTACGCATCCATTCGCGTCAGTATACTGATAAGTAATTGTAGCGATGCCTGCTGATACACCCTGAACAACACCATTGTTATTAACAGTTGCTACCGGGGTGTTGCTGGTAGACCATATTGCTTTCACACCACCATCACCATCAACAGGCGATCCGGTGAGATCGATGTTGCTTCCAGCACAAACTGATGAAGGTCCGCTAATGCTAACATTCGGCAATGGATTAACAGTTACAACTACAGAGGCTGTTGAAGTACATCCAAATGAATTTGTACCGGTTACCGTGTAAGTACCTGAAGCATTAACAACTATTGAAGCTGTCATTGCACCAGTGCTCCATAAATAGGTAACTGCACCGCTTGCGGTGAGTGTTACTACTTCACCCTGACAAACAGCTGGCGGAGCCGATGGGCCTATGGCTACAACCGGAGTTGGATTCACCGTTATGGTAAAGGTTTGTGTTCCTGGAATTGTTGGACAACCTGAACCAGTTGCTGTCGCGGTTAGAGTATATGTTACAACAATAGGAGCCGCGGTATTATTGATCGCGGTGAAAGATGGAATATTTCCGTTACCGGAATTAGCGCCACCAATAGTATTGTTATCGCGTGTCCATGCATAGTTTGTTGGAACTGTGCTGCTGAAGTTTACCGGTATTGTTGGGTTGCCATTACAAACAGTCTGAGTTTTTGTTCCAACTGTAACAACCGGTGAAGGATTCACAGTGATGGTGAATGATTGCGGTGTACCCGGACAACCACCTATTGAAGGAGTCACCTGGATTGTTGAAGTGATCTGCGATGCGCCAGAATTTGTGGCCATGAATGTTGGAAGCGAACTACCAGAACCGCTTGCCGGCAGACCTGTGGACGTATTATTATTCGTCCATGTAAATGTTGTTCCAGCAGTTGTGCTTGTGAAATTCAATGTTCCCGTCGTTACCGTAACACCATTACAGAATGTTTGGTTCGATGGAACAGTCACCTGTGCTGTTGGCTGCACCGTTATCACAAAGCTTTGCGGATTACCTACACACGCGTCGGCATCACTCGTTGCCGTTACCGTTACAGTTGTTGTTTGCGGTGATGTTGTATTATTTGTTGCTGTAAATGTTGGAAGCGTTGTTCCTGTTCCTGTTGCACCTGTTGTTAGTGTGATCGATGGATTTGAATTACTCCACGAGAAACTGGAAGGAATATCTGTACTCCACGTTAATGTACCGGAAGGAACATTAGTTCCATTACAATAACTCTGGTTTGATGGGAATGTCACAAACACTGGCTGCTGACAAACTACTATCTGCGTAACTGTTGCATCCTGTGCGGCTCCGGTCTTTGGATCATCGGTATTAAAGCCGATGAAATTTGTTCCGGTCACCGCACCCTGATTTGTGATGGTTGTTGTACCACCCGGCAAAGGATTATTGATCGTTACGTCATACACGATGACTACGGAGTCTCCGGGTTTCATCTGTCCGATCAATAGCGGGTTAAGCTGGGAAAATGCGATGTTGCAACTCAGCATTAGCGCTGCGGCCATCATTGTTTTCCGAAGCAGGTTCCTAAATTTCATACAAGTTATTTAGAGTTCGTTTGTTATTATTTTGAGTTCGTTTCCAGCTTATGGTAATGGTTAATCACACATTTTCTTTTCATTCTTTTTAACCAATGTGGGTAATCGCCTTTCGCCTGGCTGTAGAATGGCACTCATCAGACTCTTTACACATTTGTCGTGGTCATCAACCATTCCCAACTGATGTTCAAATTCATGCATAATAACAGTAAGCAAATCCATTGATTCATCAGGTTGTGTACGAGACAAGATCAAATTCCGGAATTCATTGTCGTCATCCGGAGTTGGGTCAATAAACCAACCATGCCCGGCAGCATCTTCATCGATTTCAATTTTACCCGGAACGCTTACTGCCAGCTCGGCTTCTTTCTGATCAGAAATAGTGATCACTACTTTTGATAATTTCTCAGCATCGGCTTTAGAAATGCCGGAATTGATCAATCTACGGATCGCGGCAGCTTTGATATTACCAATTTGAGTCTCAGAAATTTTATGTGCTTTTGGATTAATTATAGCATTTTCAGCAGCAAGTGGCACCGGAGTTAATACAAAATTGTCGCCATGGACTGATAATGCATTTACATATACATAAGTAGGTGCCGCACCTCCACTTGGTGCATCCCCGTTAGACATAACATTTGCATGGCCTGGATCTGTCAAAAAAGAACTGAGGCCTGCGTTTGCTGCAGGTGGTGTGGTAGCTCCTGAATAACCTGGAAAATAAATATAGGAGTCTACAGATGACTGATCTATGAAAATTGTATTATCATCTCCGTCAAGCCCAGAAGTATTATCAAGATGTAAAGTATTATTTCGTATATCAACACCGAGTTTAGCATTATCTCCACTCAATCCTCCCCCACCAAACTGACAGTAAATAGCTCCAATGGAGTTTTGTCCCACTTCTTCAACAATGTTATTGAGGATCGTAGCTTCGAGTCTTACTTCTCCAAGACCATCGGCGGCATTGGATCGAAGGAAGATAGGTACACCGGTGACATCCCTGATCTCATTCCCCTGGATTCTAACTTTATGCGTCAATGGACCGGTGCCACCCAATACCTTTTCGTGATAAAAGTTTATTCCATTGCCATTATCACTTGCACCAGTTGTTGCTAGAGCAGTGCTTGCCTGAGGACGACCTGGATCATCTACACCGATTTTATTATTAAGAATGACCCCGCTTATTACCCCTTTGCTTCCACCTGTTCCAATATGTATTGGCGAGCTTTTGGCCCCAGTGAACTGATTACTTTCTATTAAATAAGTAAGGTGATAATCAGAACCTGCCCCTCCTCCTGTGATAGCTATACCACCGCCACCGGTGATGATTTGAGGATGCATGTTAAAGAAGGTATTATTTTTTATGGTTACATTATGAGTGGCAGATTCTCTCAAAACTGTATTGATATTATCGCCGCGTGACCCCTTGAACTCCACGCCTTCAACATCAAGTGTAACATTTGATGTTCCAGCGCTTTCAACCAAAATAATGTCACTTCCATATGCCTGATCCGGTCCTGCACCGTCAGTATCCGTATCATTCAGATCCATAATTGCAGGAACCCCGTTCGTTCCATCTTTAAAGGTGGCATTCAAAGTATTTGCTCCGGTAGTGAACAAGGCAACAGTGGCATAAATTGCTCCACCTAAATTATTTCCTTCGAATAATGCCGTCCCACTTATTCCGTTAGAGGTTGCGTTTTGTGTTCCAAACCTAATATTCCCTTCATTATAATCCCCGGCATGATTTGTTCCATAGATACCTGTCATGTTACAATACTTCATTGTGAAATTGTTTACCAGATCACCGCGAATTCCAAAGTTTCCGAAGGTTCCGGAAAAATTCAACCAGGATAATGAAACGTTATTTGTGCTCTTGATATAAATACCAATTCCATTTGTAAAGGCTCCAGGCGAGAAACTTGCACCACCAGTAAATAGTTCATCAGCAGCAGCAGCGGAGTTATGTGTTATTGTACCGCCGGTTCCGGCTGCCCCGTTACCAGTAATGGTGAATCCACCTGATCCTGCATTATTCAAATTGATGGAATTCACTAATGAACTTGTAGCGCTGACTTTTTGGAAGGTGACTCCGCTACCACCAATAGTAGTATTCACAATATTAACTGCAGTAGTTGTTGGAGCAGAAGTATTCCCAATAGTATTCGATGCATTTGTCACATTGATAGTTCCGCCACCTGTTGCTGAAAATATATCTGATGCTCCATTTAAAGTAAGAACACCTGTAAAGTTCATAGTACCACCTATATTGGTTGCCAGATTAATGCCAGTACATGTGTTTGAACCCGTCACATTACCATTGAAGGCAATAGCATTGGAAGTTTTGTTTTGAACTTCTATCGCCCTACCTGCACTGTTTTTAGTAATTGAACCATTCATTACGATGCTTCCAGTACTTCCATTTACATTAAATGCGATACCAGAAGGATTTGTTATGGACATTGATCCACTTGGTGAGGCAAAATTGAAAGCACCGGCCGATCCATTAGTGATATCGACTCCCGCATCACCTCCATTTAATGTGGTTGTTCCTGTGAAGTTATAAGTAGCGTCAGTATTATCGAACTGCAAGCCTGTTCCGTTGGTAGCGTTGATTGTTCCCGTTTGGAATGTTACAGTTCCCGTTGAATGATTTTTGATATTAACTGCCGCGAAATTATTTGCTTGTGCAATACTCCCGCTGTAGGTGATTCCACAAGTCTGGGCAGTGGCCGTCCCGTCAACATTGAAAGCAATATTATTAGGATTAGTAACTGATACACCGCTTCCGAAAGTGAAAGAACCACCAGATCCATTTTGGATAGAGATGCCCAGTCCTGTGTTTGTAATGCTTGTGGTTCCATTAAAAATATACGTACCATCAGCATTATTAAAGTTCATACCATTTCCACCGTTTGAAGTAACGGTACCAGTGTTAAAAGTAAGCGTACCGGTATGCCCCCCATCTACAAAAATAGCTTCGGCTCCCGCTGTATTCGCCGTCAGGTCGCCTTTATAGGTTGCATTTACAGATCCTCCACTTACAATGAATGCGTCTGAAGATGAACTAATAAGCGTTCCACCATTCATTATAACATTTCCGCTTGAAGTTGTAAAATTTATGCAGGAGGTAACACCACCGGTATTATTGGCTGAAACAGCATCAAAGGTCAGGTTCAACACCGAATTTAATCCATAGATCGCCGCACCCTGAGTAACTGAGATCGTTCCGCTGGTACAATTAACCTGACCGCTGCTTGCTTCAACTCTTAAGCCAAACTGACCACTATTTGGAGCAATATCAAGATCGCCAAAAGTGATGGGAGCGGTGCTGTTTTGAATATAAACCCCTGATCCACCATTAGAGCTGATTGTGGTATTACCAAAATTTAAAGTCGCAGAATTATTATTGATATCCAGTCCAACACCAGCAGAACTTGAAACTGTTAGGCTGCCAGCTGTTAGACTTCCGGCCATATTGTAAATTTTTACACCTTGGCTTGCGGGCGCACTAGCTGTTGTTCCGATTGAGATTATTCCTGAATTGGTGAATGTTCCATTCGTTACATCTAGTGCAGTACCGCTTCCCGTAAGTACAAGATCGGGCGTTGTGTTATTTCCCAGTCGCAAAGTGCCCACCGAACTACCAAATATTTTTTTGTTTCCCGGAACATTCCCAATTGTCAAACCTCTTACTGTATTACCACTATTCAGAGTGATCCCATTTGTTGTCATGGTTACACAAGCAACATTAAGATTGTTCATTGTTGGAAATGCAGCACTATACGATTGGGGGGTAAGACCCGTAATGCTGGTCAGCGTTGCGCTTGCATCCTGTCCAATCACTTTTTGTCCGGAAAGCAATACTAGCGGTCCCGTATAAGTGCTGTTACTTTCGTAAATGAAAATGTTATCATTTGCAGCTGGATGATTTCCCGTGCCATTATTAATAGCATTCAATGAAGCAATTGAATTGAATGGAGTAAGGTTTCGTCCATCGCCACCACCCGGAGCATTGTTATCAATGAACCAAACCATTCCGGCGATGGTCATCGTTACAGTACCTGTTGCAGGTTGATTATATCCGTTATTTGTTGTATAGCTAAAATTGTCTGTGCCTTCGTAACCAGCAGGAGGATTATAGGAAAATGTGCCATTAGCATTTAATACTACTGTTCCACCCTGAGAAGTTGGGGTTGCATTACCAACGTTCGCGCCTGATCCATTCACTGCAGTGACAACAGGATTACTTGCTGCCGGATTATCATTTGTTAGTACATTCTCGGCTATGTTTAAGTTCCCAATAACACTATATGCATCCGGAGCCGGAGAAACCGGATCACCTACGAAAATTGAAACCTTGGCATTTTGATTGGGAGGAACGCCTGCCTGTGCTGTGTATCCGAATTCATCGTTCCCAACATAACTGGGAGGAGGAGTATAAGTGAACGTTCCTGTGCCGTACATCGTAACAGTTCCCCCCGCAGGCGTGTTGTATGTATTGGTGCCGTTTGCTGCAACCTGGGTTGCTGTTGCAACAGTTCCAAATGATACAACGGTAAGAGATGGCAGACCAAAATCGTTTGCAGTTACAGTAGTTCCATTCAATACTGTATTGACCGGAGTATTATAGCTGTCATTTCTTGCAAGTACGGAACTCTTTAATGAGCCCGGAGTAAATGTTGTATTCGTTGGAGCAGGCTCAGTTAATTGAACACCTGTTAGCGTGTTTGCGCTGCCGTTAGTGATCACTGTTCTATAACGGATACCATCGCCTGGATTGAACTGACCGTTTGAATTTCCGTCATTGATCAACTGATCGGTCAACAGTGCGTGCAAAGGAGGATAAACAGGTGTTGGTAAAGTTGTATTTGTAGTTGATCCGCCAAATGAACTTTCAATTGCAGCGCAGTTCCTTGCTTTAACTTCAAAATTGTAAGGCGTTTGTGGTGCAAGTCCGGTCACTGTTTTCGTACCCCATGTTGCATCTGTTTGCCAAACTGCTGAAGCAGCTAATGAACCATCAGCCTGAACATACTGATTGGTCGATATCTCATGAATAGCAAATTCTGTTGTTGCAGGATTGCCATTCGGATTAACATTCACATTAAGCGATGTGCTTGTTGCACCGTTCACGGTTGGTGTAGCCGGTGGATTAGCAAGTGTACAAGCACTTGTGCCAGGTCCGAATGGTGTTGTTGCACCATCGCCATTCTGTGCTCTTACTTCAAAAGTATAAGTTCTGTTTACCAGTAAACCGGTGACAGTTTTCGTACCCCAAGCTGCAAGTGTTTGGAATACTTCTGATCCACCCAGAGTTCCATCAGCCTGAACAAACTGGTTGGTAGTAGTTTCATGGATCGAGTAAGTAGCGCCTCCGGCAGGAATATGCGGTGCCTGAGCGATATGAGAATCTGTCGAGCCTGGCGGTGGTGGTGGAGGAATTGGAGGAAGACCTGCATTTATCGTAACGTCTAATGTTGACGTAGTTGGATTATTTACTGTAGGTGCTCCCGGAGTTGTAGCCAAAGTGTACAAACTGGTTGACGATCCGTACGCTGTTTCAACTGAATTCTGATTCCTTGCTTTTACTTCGAATGTATATTGAGTTGCCGGAGTAAGTGAGTTTACAGTTATTGTTGACCAGCCTGATTCAGTATCCCAAACTTCCAATGCGCCCAAAGAACCATCAGACTGAACAAATTTGTTGGTGGTAGTTTCGTGGATCACATATTCTGTTCCTGCCGGATTACCTCCATTATTGATCGTGACATCCAGAGTTGTAGGTGCCGGATTGTTAACTGTTGGAGCCGCTGGAACCGAAGCAAGGGTAATAAAATTCAACTCGCTTCCATATCCCGTTCCGTTGCCATTGGTGGCATATGCACGATAATAATATAAAGTATTAGGTACAAGACCTGTTAATGAGCTAAAATAAGTTCCTGTTCCTGTACCGTCCGATGTTCCAACAGTTGGGTTAGAATTTGTATCATAAGCAACTCCTCGTGCAGTAACAGGATCCCCACCATCACTTGTAACATTTCCACCTGATTGTGCAGAGATGTCAGTTATAGAGGATGCCAATGAAGTGGTTACTGTTGGAACACTTGAAGATGGTGTGGCTGTACTTCCGGTAGCATAGGTACTGTATGCGGTTTCTACATCAGCTCCATTTTTAGCTTTCACTTCAAACTCATAGGAAGTGGCGGGAGTAAGTCCTGAAACTGGTTCCACTCCAGCCGTGAACCATCCTGCATCAGCTGGATTTGAACTTAACGTTCCATCATTCTTAACGTATTTGTCGGTGGTTCTTTCATGAATGGCGAAAAGAGTTCCTGGAGGATTTGCTCCTGCGTTAATAGTTACATCCAGTGTTGTATTTGTTGGATTATTAACTGTTGGCTGAGCAGGAACCGCGGCAAGCGTATAAAAATCATAGGAATTGCCATAACCTGTTCCATCAGCATCGGCGTATGCCGTATAACTTATTTGTGTATTTACTGGAAGGCCCGTTGCGCTCGCAGAGAACGAACCTGTTCCGGTACCACCTTCTATAACCTGGGTTACTCCGGTTCCACCAGACTGTGGCGTGGAATTAACTGAAGTTTCCGCCCAGTAGAATCCTCTTCCGTAATGCTACCTGTACCTGGATCGGAAATATTACCTCCTAAAGTTGCGTCAGTGGTATTGATCAGAGAGGGAGAGGCATCTGTGCTTACTGTAGGCGGAGTTGTACCAACACAGAAAATAGTATTAATATTCACTGAGCCCGTCATATCTGTACTACATCCGGTTGTAGAATTTGTTGCAACAACAGTGTAATTTCCATCTGTGGTTTGTTCTCCAAAATCGATCGATGATCCTGTTCCGGTAACTATGTTGCCCGTAGTGCCAAGATTTAAGAATAGCTCGTATACAACTCCTGTTTCAGATCCATCAAGTCCCACATGCGGTATTGGATCGGAGCTCGGACAATAGCTGCCATTACCGCCTGTTACATTGTATGCTGTAGGGAATACAACACATGGTGCCATCCCCGCAACAAAATCGCTGAATGACGTCAGGCCTGTTGCCTGGATAGAAGTAGTTGTTCGGTTTGCCACTGTAGGATGAGTCCATACACCTCCATCATTTTTTCCTACAATAAAATATAAAGGTTTCGCTGCCGCATCGGGATCTGCCGGATCCCAGTTCAAAGTAACTGTTGCTCCACCAGTCCAGGTTACTCCACCATTTGTAACCGTCCAGAATCCATTCTCATCTGCATTCGGATCGATACCGGAATTACTAATGTCGGGATGTTCAAATGCATAATTAGTAACTGTGAGTACGCCGCTACCTGTTACATTTCCAAAATCTACAGAGAGTGGTGAATAATATTGTCCGCAACCAACTTCGAAATTCACAGAGGCAATTCCTATTGGAATTGTTTTTTGCATCGTTCCATCAACATAACCATTCCCCTGGTTGGCGGCCCCTACAGTAGCGCCAGGGGCCATAATGATGGCATAAGGAAAAGTTACGATCCTGCCGCCGCTACTGAAATTAAGGGAATTGTGAATCGTTATGTTGCTGTTCAGCTGAATATTGGTAGTATTATTCATTCCGAGATCGAACAGATGACTGATACTCGAAGGAATATTTGTGGCAGTGCTATTACTGAATAATAAGGACGACTGCGGTGTTGAAAGAAGATTGGTTGGTGTATTCGCGATATCGGATCCCTGGATAACAAGACTTCCATTTCCAATGTTCAAAGTTCCGGTAGGATAAAGAACTATAGAGCTCCTTACTCTTAATTTATTCATTAAAGTTGTACTGCCGTGAACTTCTAATTGTTCTACTCCGTTTGTTCCTGTTACTGTATTATCACTGGCCTGACTAAAATCTATGAAGTTATTTGATCCATAAAGGAATAGTCCGGCCAATTGGCTTCCTACAAAATATCCGGTACCTGTAACAGTTCCATTGGCAGTAAAAAACTGATTCTTTAACTCCAGGTATCCCCCAGTGAATGTTAGCTTATTTACTGTTGTACTATTAACAAGTTCTGGTTGATTGGGTACAGCAGGTATTTGTACATCAGTTGTTCCGTTAGGCACGTTGTTATCGTCCCAGTTTCCAGCAACATTCCATAATGTAGAAACGGCACCAGTCCACAAACCGGGGGTAAGAGTTGAATTTGATGACGTTGATCCGAATATCGTTTCAACATTATTTCCATTTCTTGCTTTGACTTCGAATGTATATGATGTTCCCTGAGTTAATCCTGTTACTGTTTTTGTACCCCATGTAGCAGCATTCTGGAAAACCGGAGTAGTATTCAAAGTGCCATCCGACTGAACATATTTATTTGTTGTTGTTTCATGAATGGCAAACTGAGTAGAGGCGGGGTTACCGTTTACATTAACGGTAACATTTAAGCTATTTACGGCACGTCCATTTACGGTTGGAGCAGATGGTATGTTAGCTAAAGTGTATAAACTGGCTGTGGAGCCAAAAGCAGTTTCTACGGGAGATACCGCACCATTTCTGGCTTTAACCTGGAAAGTATAATTAGTATTTACAGATAATCCGGTTACGGTTTTTGTACCCCATGTTGATGCGGTCTGCCAAACAGCCGAAGCACTTAAGGTCCCATTAGCCTGAACATAATTACCAGTTGATGTTTCCTGAATTGCAAATTCTGTTGCAGCTGGATTGCTGTTGACATTCACAGTAACATCCAGGGATGAATTTGTTGGATTGTTTACGGTCGGGGCAGAGGGAGGATTTGCAAGAGTATAAAATGAAGTTCCGGAACCTTGAGTAGTACCAGCAGAGTTCGTTGCAGTTGCTCTATAAAAGTATTGTGTATTCACTGAAAGACTCGATACTGATTGCGATATAGAAGCATTTGAGCTATTCGATGCTAAAGGACTTTGTGTTGCTGTGACAACTGAACCATAACTTGCAGTTAAACCATATTGAAAATTGGCTGTAGTAGACCCACCATTAGCACTAACTGTTCCGTTAAATGTGGCTCCTGAAGTTGATATCGATGAAGCTGAATTAGTGGTCACAGTAGGGACATTTACAGCCGTAACGCTAAAATTATCAATACCCAAAGCTTGGCCATTTGTGGATCCACCAGTTCCTGTTAAAGTCCACATTAAATAATAACTAGCTCCATTCACCAGTGAAAGCCCAGTAATGCTAACGGATTTCGAAATTGTTGTTGGAGGATTAGAAACAACCGTATTATCAGCATCGGCAGAATAGGCCTGATCACCACTTGAAGCAGAAGTCCCGGGTGTTACTGTAGCTCCATGAAAAAAAGTCCAGGTCCAAACTCGGGAGCCTGAGCGATATTTTTCATAGTCAAAAGCAATATTTAAAGAATTGATAGTAATTCCAGTATTATTATCTATTTTAAGGACAATAGATCTCGGTGATGTAAAACCTGATGAATTTAAGAACCCTAATGCTCTATCTGTAGAAGAAGCGGTCACTCCATTTGCAAAATTGTAAGTCCCGCCGCCAGAACTACTTGTTAAAATTCCAGTTCCACTTGTGCCGGCCGCTAGAGTAGTTGAAGTAGTCCCAGTAGACCAATCCGTTCCAATTTTAAATCCTGAAGGAAGGGTTGCTGTTCCACTACTTCCCATTGCATCAAAATTTTGAGAAAAAGAGGTACCTATACTGCTTATGCTTATCTGAGAAAAACTTGATTTGCTTATTAATACAAAAAAACAAATCTGGAAAAATTTTTTTACTAAAACTCTCATACCGTTAATATTAATCATGGTAATTAATTATGTCTTATCCTTATAAATAAGGACTTATTTCAAAACAGATTCTATTGAATAATAAAGCTGGATAAGTAAACCCGTTGGCAGGATCCCTTATTGCGGTTGGAACCTCAAAGGATAAAGCAGTTAGTAAACGAAAATAGGGTTTATTGGCTGATTTTCTATGGATGTCGGGATTAAAATACGTCGTTTTTTTACTAACATTTTCGAGGGCCGAACCTCCTAAAATGCAAATACGCCCATCCAGGCTGGATGAGCGTATTTGATTAGCTAAAGGTGCCTGCGAATTACTGAGCGGTCACCGTTGTATTCGAAGTATTGTTGTTCGGATTATTATCTCCGCCCGATCCGTTCACGATCGTGACGGTCAGGTTCTGTGATGTATTGGCTGCAACACCCACGTTACGGGTAATGGTAAATCCTACCCTGCTGAAGCTATTCGCCGGAATCACCGCCGAAGGTTTCAGGGTAACAGTGATGAAGAATGCATCCTGGGTAAATGTCCAGTCACCGTTGTTATTCGCTGTTGGACCAAACACATTCGATGTTCCATTCACAGTACCAAACGTAATAGTGAACGCAGACGGTTTAACCAATCGGAACTGTACCTGGCCAAGACTCGGCGAAAGCTGGGAGATCTCGTTAATGTTAACCAGGAAGTCTCTTGAAGAACCAGCCGTTGCAAAGCTCAGTGACGCGATGTCAACTGTTGGGGTGAAGTCTGGCGGACCACTAACAACAGTTACTGTTGCGGTATTGGAAGTCGTGGTTATTGTTCCGCTACATCCGTAAAGATCGGTAACGCTTAGGAGCTTGTAAACATAAACTCCAAGTACGGCGTTCGACTGTGCAACTGAAGTTGATGGATTTGAGCTTACAGTTGTTACGGTGTATACATTGGCCGGACCACCATTAATGGACAGACTATACGTAAACAGATACTGAGGTGTGCCTCCACTTGCGGTGAACACAACAGCTGATGTTGAGCTGCTGTTTTGAACCACAGTTGTTGTACCACTGATAGATCCCTGCAGATTATTAATTACAGTTACAGTAGTAGAACATGTTTCTGTATTGCCTGCAGCATCTGTTGCGGTATAAACAATAGTGGTAGTACCAACATTAAAATTGCGTGTACCCACGGCGCCTGTTCCGGTTACTGCACCACTTGCACCTGCACCAGAGATCGAGTAGGTTACTGTGGCAAGTGAACAATCTGTTACTGTTGGTGCGGCAACATTATATGATGCAACGCAATTAATAGTATTCGGTGAAATGGTTGCAGGGGCCGGACAACTCATTACCGGCTTACCACCATCAGATACGATAACTGTTTGTGAACATGAATTGGTATTGCCATTCACATCGGTTACTGTCCATGTCACCAGCGTTGATCCAATTGGATATTGGTTCGATGGATGATTGCTTGTAACTGTTGCAACGCCACAATTATCCCCGGTAGTTGGAGCAGGAACAGTAATTGTTGCGGTACATGATGAACCACTTGTTGAACCAGTCACCGTAGCTGCACTACAACTTATCGTCGGCTTCGTATCATCAACCACAGTCACTGTAAATACGCAGGTATTTGTATTTCCTGCCCAGTCTGTTATTGTATAGGTAACTGTTGTGGTACCTACAGGGAAGGAATTGCCCGGCGCATGTGTATGTACGATGTTCGGAACTCCATTGCTGATACAGTTATCAGTGAACTGAGGCGCAGGCCAGTTAACCACCTGTGTACATGAATTGTTATTTCCACCACCGAACGCATTCACTGTGCTGCTGAAAACAGTACGGTTGGCCGGACAGGTTATAAATGTAGGCTTGATAGTATCGCGATGGAATACCAGGAAGGTACAGATCGCTGTATTGCCACTTGCATCTGTTGCCGTTATCGTTACTGTTGTTTGTGTAATGTTTGCAGCAATGATAGTTCCTGCTGAAGGCGATTGTGTTTTCACAACAGCGGAACAGTTATCAGTTGCTGTTGCAGTACCGGTATAATCAGGGATCACTGTTGTACATGCAATTGCATTCTTGAACAATGTCTGGTTACCCGGACAGGTAACAACAGGCTTCGTATTGTCAACCACTGTTACGTTAGAAGTACATGTTGCCACGTTACCGCTGGCATCAGTGACGGTGAGGGTAACGATGTTTGAGGTATTGGTGTTTGCGCAGGTAACTTTCCAGCACATTGGGATCCTAAGCTTAGAATTCCACGTGGACAAGTTGTCGCG
>JADMIO011827204.1_pt1 | contig 16795 bp, 10 predicted proteins | sample 8958161 | NCBI WGS metagenome assembly JADMIO01 (sample SAMN16585339, study PRJNA669376) | soil metagenome | isolation source: Crop rotation soil | place: USA: Cullars Rotation, Alabama | collected 2011
CTTTCCCGCGCGCGATACGCGCGGTACAGGGGCGATTCTTCGACCCGAGTTCGGATCCACACGCCGACGGCGATCAACGCTCCCGACGCGACGAACGCGACGCGCCATCCCCACGACACGAACGCCGCGTCGCCGAAGCTGAACGCGAGCAGCGCGAGTACCCCCGAGGAGAGCAGGTTTCCGGCGGCGCCGCCGATCATGGGCCAACCGGCGAAGTATCCGCGATGCCGGCGTGGAACGGTTTCTGTCACGAGCAGCAGCGCGCCGCCGACTTCACCGCCGACCGCCAACCCCTGAAGAAGGCGCAGCAGCACGAGCAGCAGCGGAGCGGTGACGCCGATTTTCGTGTAGTCCGGCACCAGCCCGATGCCCATCGTCGCGACGCCCATGAGACCCAGGCTCCAGACGAGCGCGCGTTTGCGGCCATAGCGGTCGCCCAGCACGCCGAACACGACGCCGCCGAGCGGTCGCGTGATGAAGCCGATGGCGTAGGTCATCAGCGACAGCAGCACTCCGTTGCGCGGGTCGGCATGCGGAAAGAACGCGCGGTCGAAAACGAGCGCGGCCGCCGACGCGAAGACGAAGAAGTCGTACCACTCGATGATCGAGCCGATCGCGCTGGAGAAGAGCAGCGTCCTGAGGCCGGTGGACGGCTCGTGGGTCATCGCAGCACCGGCCGGATGGTGTCGATGGATGAAGCGAAGAGCGTCAGCTGATCGGGATCGGCGAACACGGTAGCGTAGTCGTCGGGAGTGAAGGCGCGTTCCAGCCGCGCGGCGAAATTGTCGCGCAGAATGCGCATGTAGTGTTCTACGTCGTAGTCGCGCGCGTCGATGAGCGAGGACGAATCCTCGGCGCTCGGCGCGACGCCGCCATAGCTGCTGCGCGTGCGATACACGCGCACGCGTTCGCCCACCTCCCAGGCGGTGCGGCCGGCGGCGAGCAGCGCCTCGTAGGCGAGCTCGCGGCGCTCGTCGCGCGTCGCGGCGTACTCCTCGGGCGTCTTCGTGAGACGAACGCGTGAGGACACGTCGTGCGTCGAGAAACCACGAGCGCGCAGCGTATCGAGCGTCTCGAGGTAGATCTCGCGCACCGCGGGCACGTCGCCGACCAGCAGCCGGCGGATTGCCCGCCGCAGGAAATGCTCGCCAAAGGGCTCGGCGCGGCTCGAGCGGAACGCCACGCCGCGCAGTATCAGAGAATCGTCATACCCCAACAGGGCATAATTCTTCGGTTCGTGCGAGAGCATGGCCGCGTACCGACCCTCGAACTCGAGATGGACGAGATGGGGCAGCAGCGCCGCCACTTCGGCGACGACCCGTCGCTCGTCGGCTTCGGTCCATTCGGGGGGGACGGCGAAGTACACGCCGTCCGTGTCGGCCTCGATCAACGTCACGCCGCGGGCGCTCAGCTCGCGGCACATGAGATCGAGCGTCTCACGTCCGCGGCGCGTCACCTCGTTCGCGGCATGCACGTCGGCGAAGCGCGTGAGATCGCCGCCGGCGGCGAGATAGCCGTAGGCGGAGTTGACGACCATCTTCATCGCCGACGAGACGGCGTCGTTCGTGTGGCGCTCGGCGGACCCCGCGGGCGCGGCACGCGCCGCGGCTTTGGCGGCGAGACGCTGCTCCACCAGCACGTCGACGAGCGTGACGAGCGCGCCGAGCCGATCGCGCTCCGGACCGATGCGATAGACGCGCATGAGCGACGGATACAGGCTCGCGACGTCCGCCTTCACGACGTGGTGCGCGACCCCGGTCGCGAACAGATGCAATGCGGCGCCGAGATGAAGGGTGCCGTCGCTCGGCTCGTGCGCGGGGAGCGCGTGTCCCTCGTGGACATAGGCGCGCACAAGGAGCGGGTCGATCATTCCCGTGGCGGCACCCGTATCGGCGAGACGCTCGTAGCGGCGTGGGACCATGCGGGCGAGCGCGAACGATGCGCCGGCGAGAAGATCCGAAAGGGCGGCGACCTCCTGGACGTCGGCCGCGGCGTAGCGCCGCACGCGATCGGGATCGCTGTGATAGGTCGCATAGATCTCGGCGCCGGGGATGAGCTCGCGCTCCGGGCCCGAGATGCCGAAGTGTCGCGCGACGGCCTTGAGGCCATGGCCCGGAAGATCGCGCGCCGACTGATCGTGCCGGCGCACCGCGTCGAGGGTGTCGATCAACTCGCGGCCGGGGGCGACGAAGCGCACGCGGCGCTCTTCATCGTACTCGGCGGGCACACCGCGCCTCGCGCCGCGTTGCCGAAGTCCCGGGCCGCCGATCCGGCCGAGGTTGAGCGGGACGCGCAGATGCTTCGCGCGGCGTTCGAGAAACGGCAGATCGAAGCCGTGAAGGTTGTGGTTCTCGACGACATCGGGATCAGCGTCGCGAATCACGGCGACGAGCTCGCGAACCAGCGCCGCTTCGCCGGCATCGTCCGCGCTCGGCGCCTCGAGCAAGCGCGTCTCGCCGGACGGCATGCGGACGGCGACGAGAAAGATCCGATCGCGCGACGCGTCGAGGCCGGTCGTCTCGAGATCGAATTGCAGGCGGCGCAGCTGGCCGAATGAGAGATCCTTGAAGTACGTCCGGCCGGTCGCGACGAGATACTGCTCGTCGGGCGGAAGAACGACGACGCTGCGCCAGTCGAGGTCGCGAACGTGCTCGAGGCGTTTGCCGAGCCGCTCCGACGCGCCGCGCAGGACGGCGTCGGTGAGCGTCGGCCAATCGGCGGCCGAGAGAAGGAAGCGGAGCGAGCCGGGGCCGTCCAGCTCTCGATAGGTGACGGTCGCGCCCGGTGTCCCGTGGGCGGCGAGTCCCACGCCGAGGTGGCGGAGATCATCGAGCCGGTCGTAGAGAAGCCAGGGACGGAAGCGATCGGTCTCGCGAACGAGCTCGCCGGTGTCGGGCGATCGTCGCCAGACGGTCGCCACGCCGCGCTCATTCGCCCAGACGGACACGATGCCCGGCGTCGGATCCCACCCCCAAAGCCATTCTTCGCGTTGTCGTGCGTCGGGCATGTCGGCGGCGGGCGTCGGGCGATGGGCGAGAAAAGACAGGACCGGAGTATACTGCGGCATGCGCCATCGAACGTTCGGCCGACTCGGCTGGCCGGTGTCCGAGCTCGGCTACGGCATGTGGGGACTCGCGGGCTGGACCGGCTCGGACGACGACGAGTCGATGCGATCACTGCAGCTTGCGGTCGACCACGGCGTGAATTTCTTCGACACCGCCTGGGCATACGGCGACGGCCACAGTGAGCGCATTCTTCAGCACCTTCTAAAGTCGAATCGCGACAGGCGGCTCTACGTCGCGACGAAGATTCCGCCGAAGAACAGGATCTGGCCGTCGAAGCGCGGGTTCGCGATTCGCGACGTGTTTCCCGGCGACTACATCCGTCAGTATGTCGAGCGCAGCCTCGAGAACCTCGGCGTCGAAACGATCGACCTCATGCAGTTCCACGTCTGGGAGGACGATTGGGCCGACGAAGAGGAGTGGCAACGGATCGTCGCCGACATCAAGCGCGAAGAGCTCGTGGCCGCCTTCGGGATCAGCGTCAACCGGTGGGAGCCGTGGAACGGTCTGCGCACCTTGCGCGGCGGCTCGATCGACGCGGTGCAGGTGATTTACAACATCTTCGATCAGGCGCCCGAAGACGAGCTCTTTCCGCTCTGTCGGCAGCTCGCGATCGCGATCATCGCCCGCGTTCCGTTCGACGAGGGGTCGTTGACCGGAACGCTGACGAAACAAAGCACCTGGCCCGAGGACGATTGGCGGTCGAAGTACTTCACGACGGAGAATCTGATTCCGACGGTCGAGCGCGTCGATCGCGTGAAGGAAGACGTTCCGCCGGGATCGACGCTGCCCGAAGTGGCGTTGCGATTCATCCTGTCGAATCCGGACGTCTGCACCGTGATTCCTGGAATGCGAAAGTCGGCGAATGTCCGCGCGAACATCGCGGCGGCAAACGCCGGAGCGTTGGCGTCCGACGTGCGCGCGCGATTCGGACGACATCGGTGGGACCGACAGCCGACGGCGTGGTCGTTCTAGCTACCGCACACTCGCTTCGAGCCAATGGATGCCATCGGGCTCGGTGTGCACGACGAGCGTCACGGTGTACGCGCCGTCGGGAAGGCGCGTGTTGAAGCCGTCGACAAAGCCCTCGATCGGAATCACGGACACCGACTGGCTCCCGACTCTCGCCGTGACGTGGACGTCGCCGTAGACAGCGTGCACGGAGCGCGGGGTGGTGGTGCCGCCGGCCGCGATGGTTGCGTCGGACAGCTCGTCGTTCGGTCCGGTGGTGACATGGACGTCGGTCAGCGCGACGGTCGACGCGTTGGTGATGACGACGGTGGAGTGCAACGACGGCTCGGCTGCGGACCAGCAGCCTGACAGTACGACGATCGCGGGCAAGCAACGCAGGGTGGAACGTAGACGCATGGGCACGGCCTCCTCGATCTCGCTGAACCGCGAGAGCAGCGTCGCCGTCACTCGAGAGTCAATTGGGCGTGGCAATTCGCAATCCGTATCGCGGCATGCGCGGGCTTCCGGTGGATGTGTGGATCATCTTCGCGACGACGCTCGTCAATCGCGCGGGGATGATGGCGCTGCCGTTTCTCGTGCTGTATCTGACGAAATCGCTCGGTGTGTCGGCCTCGCTCGGCGGGCTCGCCATCAGCTTCTATGGCATCGGCGGACTCATTTCGGCGCCGATGGCCGGCGCGCTGGCCGATCGCGTCGGACCGTTCGCGGTGCTGCGGGCATCGCTCGCGCTCACGGGCGTGGTCCTGCTCATCATTCCGCTCGTGCCAAGCTACACCGGCGTGGTCGTGCTCACATTCGTGTGGGCCGTGGTCGCCGACGCCGCGCGGCCGGCAACGATGGCGGCGCTGACCGGCGCGGCGTCGCCCGAGCAGCGGAAAGTCGCGATCGCCGTGAATCGACTCGCGGTCAATCTCGGCATGAGCATCGGGCCCGCGGTCGGCGGCTTTCTCGCGCTCGTGTCATTCAAGCTGCTGTTCGTCGTCGACGGGTTGACGTCGCTGGCGGCCGCCGGCGTGCTCTCGGTGTTGCTGTGGCGGCGACGAGAGGACGTCGCGCTGGTGGCACGCCAGGCACGCGTGGAGGAATCGGCCGGCGACGCGCAGCGCACGTCGCGCATCGTGGCGCTTCGCGATCCCGCCATGCGCGTGTTTCTCGCCGCGAGCCTGTTGTTGAATGTGGTGTTCTCGCAGCACGAGGGCGCGATGCCGCTGTACCTCGTGCGGGATCTTCATCACAAGGAATCGCTCTACGGCGGGCTGTTCGTGCTCAACACGCTGCTGATCGTCGCGATCGAGGTGCCGCTCAACGTCGCGATGTCTCGTTGGTCGGCGCGGACGGCGAACGCGCTCGCCGCGTTTCTCATTGCGACCGGTTTCGGCTCGTTGGCGCTCGCGCACGCAGTGCCGGCCATTGCCGCGACGGTCGTCATCTGGACCTTCGGGGAGATGATCTTCTTTCCGTCGGCGACGGCGTACGTCGCGGAACTGGCGCCGTCCGGCAGAACCGGCGCCTACATGGGCACGATGAGCGCGAACTTCTCGCTGGCGCTGATCATTGGACCATGGATGGGCACGACACTGCTCGACGCACGCGGGCCGGTGTTCACCTGGACCACGATGCTGGTGCTCGGGCTCGCGTCGATGGCTATTCTACTTTTATCGTCGGAGCGCCCGGATCCTTAGGCACACCGGGCGCATCGGCCTTCTCGCCGGTCTTGCCTTCGTCGGCTTTTTTCTCTTCCTGCACGCCGGCGACATGCTCGGGGGCAATCCAGCCATGCTCGGCGGCGTGCTTCGCCGCGGCGCCGGTGTCGTCGGCGAGAATGAGCGACGAGCCTGCCGCGAGGACTTCTTCGGCCAGCGTCTGCACGCTGGTCGAGCGCTCGGGATTGGGATCGACGTTGCGGATGTAGATCGCGAGAATGCGGTCGGGGTATAGCCGGACGATCTCGCGATAGATCTCGGGATCGCGCTGGCTCGTGTCGCCGATCAGAATGAACGGCAACGCCGGGTAAGCATCGAGGATCTCGCGGATCAGTGGCTCCTTGTGCTGCTTCAGTCGCGACGACGTCAGCGCGCTGAGCTCGATGTCCCAGTCGCGGAGGAGCACCGGCCCATCCGGAATCTTCTGCAACGACAGAAATTCCGTGATGACGTCGTGGATGTTCCACGGGCTGCTGGAGACGTAGAAAATCGGATTGCAACGCTTCCCGTCGCCGCCGCGCTCGAGGGCGCGATAGAACGCCGCGACGCCCGCAAACGGTAGCCGCGTACGCGCGTTGCCGAGCATGATCGTGCGAACTGCCTGGAGAAAGTTGGCGACGCGCGACTGGATCACCGTGTCATCGAGATCGCTGATGACGCCGAACGTCACGTCGCTGCGCGGAATTCGCACGCGGCCGGTCGCGCGCACATCGGGTTGCGTCGGCTGCAACGGCGACAGGAGACGGAAGCTCACAGGAAACCAGTCGCCGTTGACGTCGAGCGGCGAGGGCAGGTCGATCCACTCGCGAAAAAAGCCTTCATTGTCAGTGACGATCTCGCGCTCGACGTCGCCGATGCGCGCGCTGACGTGGGCATTCCGCAGCGCGTCGCTGTCGACGCGCTTGTACGTGTTGATGAGGTTCACGAGCATGTTGTCCTGCTCGCCCGCGGGGCCCAGCCCGTTCGCCTCCATCGCTCGGCCCTGAACGAGCACGCGCGACGTCGTTCCGTACCCGCGGTAAGGCGCCACCTCGTACAGCGCGGGACCCGAGCCGGCGAGCGCCCACATTCCGAGACGCTGCGCGTCGTCGAGAAGGCTGCCGGCCACCTTGCGCAGGTCGCGCCAGTCCGGACTCACGCCTCCTCCGGGACTGGGGTGTGAACGGGGCTACTCGTAGCGAAGCGCCTGCATCGGGTCGACGCGACTCGCGCGCAGAGCGGGCAGCAGACCGGCGCCAAGCGCGACGAGCGACAACACGACCGCCGCGGTGACGAACACCACCGGATCGTGTCCCTCGAGCTTGTAGAGCAATGAGCTTGCGGCACGTCCCAATCCGTACGCACCCGCCATGCCGATGACTCCGCCGATCGCCGTCATCACGCCGACCTGTCGCAGAACCATGAACCGCACCTTGCCCTGATCCGCGCCGAGTGCCATGCGGACGCCGATCTCCCGCGTGCGTTGAGCCACCGAATAGGCGAGCACGCCGTAGAGTCCGACGGCAGCGAGCAGCGTCGCAAGCAGCGCGAACGCCGCGGACACCGTGGAGATCATGCGGTCGAGGAAGACGTTTTCCCTCACCTGCTCCGGCATCGTCTTCAGCTCTTCGATCGGCAGATTGGGGTCGATGCGGCGCATGACCTCACGCACGGCGCGGAACGTCTGATCGGTCGGCAGCTGCGAGCGGAAATAGAAGGTCAAGCCGCCCAGGCGGCCCGCTTGCTTGTAGGGCTGCAGGAACACCGGCGGAGTCTGGTCCTTTACCTCGGAGTACTTCGCGTCCTTGGCCAGGCCGATGATCTCGATGTTGAGCGAGTCGTTGCCCACCGACATGTGCTTGCCGACGGCGTTCGCTCCGAGCTTGAACTTCTTGGCGAAGGCCTGGTTCACGATCGCCACCTTCGCGCTGCCCGCGTTGTCGCTCGCGCTGAAATCGCGGCCGGCGAGCAGCGGGATGCCCATCACCTTGTGATAGTTCGGACCGACGGGGCTGAAGCTGGAGTTGTCGTCCGTGTCGGGGTCCTTGTGGAACCCTTCGACGGACACGCTCTGGCCCCAGTTGCTGTTGCCCAGAATCTGCACGGCGGATGCGGTGACGCCCGTGACGCCGGGGATTGCCGCGATCTCGTCCTCCACCCGGGCGTAGAGAGCGGCCATGCGCGTCGTGTCGTACCCGCTGAGACCGGGCGAGATGCCGAACGTCACCACGTTGTCGATGTTGATGCCGAGATCCACCCGGCTGACGTTGCGCAGACTCTTGATGAAGAGACCGGCGGAGACGAGGAGCGCCATCGAGAGCGCGATCTGCGCCGTGACGAGCGACGTGCGGAAGCGCGCCGCGCCGCGGCCGCCCGACAACTTGCCGGAGTTGTTGCGCAGCTCGGTGACGAGATCGGGACGCGTGCTCTGAATCGCCGGAGCGAGACCGAAGAGCACACCGGTCGCGATGGAGACCGCGCCGGCGAAGAGCATCGCGTTCGTGCTGAGCGCGAACGTCATCAAGTCGCGCGCTTCGGGCTTCAGCATCGCGATGATGCTGTCGAGCGTCAGATGGGCGACGTAGATGCTGATCACACCGCCGATCGCCGCCAACAATACCGATTCCGTGAGCAGCTGCGTGACGAGCTGGCGACGGGTCGCGCCCAACGACAGACGCACCGCCATCTCCATCTGTCTGTTGGCCGCGCGCGCGAGCAGAAGATTCGCGATGTTGGCGCACGCAATCAGCAGCACGATGCCGGTGACTGAAAAGAGCATGAAGATCGGCGTGGATGCTTCCTTGTGGATCGAGCTCTGGCCACGCGACCCTTCGCTGAGAAGGATCTTCTTCGCGCGGAACGCCTTCATCGTCTTCTCGCTCATGCCCTTCTGCAGCGGTGCTTCGACATCGTTGATGATCGCCGAATAGACCGTGTTGAGCGAGGCAGCGGCCTGTTCCATCGTCGCGCCCGGCTTGAGCCGCCCGAACGCATAGATCCAGTAGTCGTTGCGCCGATCGAAGCCGCGTGTGCCCGGCGACACGACGCCGCGCATCGTGATCGGGACGAAGACGGTGGGCTTGATGCCAAGTGTCGTGCCGTCGAAGCCCTCCGGCGCGACGCCGATGATCGTGAGCTTCGTGCCGTTGACGTTGATCTGCTTGTTGATCACCGACCGGTCGGCGCCGAGCTGCGTCACCCAGTACGAATGGCTCAGAACCGCCGCGTAGTTCCCGCCGATCGTGACGTCGTCGTTCACATTGAACAGCCGCCCGAGGGACGCCTGAATGCCGAGGAGGGGGAAGTAGGAACCCGTCACGTACATGCCGGCCGCGTTGATCGGCGTCTGTCCGGCCATGGCGATGTTGACGCCGAAGCTGCGATGGCCCGCGAGGCCGGAGAGTGCGGTGTTGGCTTTCTCGAGGTCGCGGAACATCAGGTAGCTGAGGACTTCATCGCAGCCGCCGGCGTCGTTGCAGGAGTTCGACCCAGGCTGCGGTCCGGGCGTCCGGAGATCGACGAGACGCGTCGGCGCGGTGACGGGCAGCGGGCGCCGGAGCATCTGGTCGAACAGCGAGTAGATCGCCGCGTTCGCGCCGATGCCGAGGGCGAGCGAAAGCACGGCGATGACCGTCACGAAGGGCGTCTTGAAGAGCGTCCGGAAGGCCAGCTTGAGGTTTCGCATGGTCGTTTAGGCCGGTGGGAGGGCGGGATTCCGGGAGCCCTACGGTCCAGGCATCGCCAACGTTTCGGCAAAGGTCCTGGAAAAACCATCAAAAACTTCACCGCAGAGGGCGCAGAGAAAAGAAAGAGCCGCAGGGAGACCACCATTGACTGGTTTACGGTGGTCTCCTCTGCGGATTTTTCCTCTGTCTGCGTCCTCCGCGGTGAGCTTTTCCGCCTACGTGTCGGCCGAACGCAGCCTCGGCGCCACGCGAACGGCCGTGCCGTAGCACAGCACCTCCGTCACGCCCGGCATGATCTCCGTGGCGTCGTATCGAACGGCGACGAGCGCGTTCGCGCCGAGCGCCTGAGCGTGCTCGACCATCGCTTGAAAGGCATCGCTGCGCGCGCGATCGCACATATCCGTCAGCAGCGTGATGTTGCCGCCGAAGATCGTCTGAATCCCCACGCCGATTCGGCCGATGACGGAACGCGAACGGACGATGATGCCGCGCACGACGCCGAGGTGATCGACGATGTCGTAGCCCTCGAGGGAGTTGGCGGTCGTCGCGGTGAAGTCCGAAAGTGGGCGGAGAGGCATGGTGTCTCTATGGTTGCTGGACAGCTCGACGGCTGGACGGCTGGACGGTCAAGCTGTCGTACCGTCCAGCTGTCCAGCAGTCCTACGTCTGCTACCGGCGTTTTGCTTCGAGTGCGTCGTCGACGCGTGACGCGAGATCATCCCAATGCGCCCGCGCGACCGACGTCCCCGGCGTCGTCGCGCTGCGACGCGCATCGTCGCGGATCTGCTTGAGCTGCAAGCGAGCCAGCGCCGGCAGATCGCTGCGCGGAACGCTCGACGGCTGCGTGTAGGGGAACGGCGTGCCACCCCCCGGTCCACCGCCACGGCCGCCGTTCGCCGCGCCGGCGGCCGGTGCGGGCGGATTGATGATCGCCGCGAGCCGCTCGACGTACACGCGCTGCAACATGCGGCGGTTTGCATCCGGCGAGGTGCCGTTGAACACGTCGGCCTTGAGATCACTCAGATACTCGGCCAGCGGATAGGCGTTCGACGGGTCGATCGTCTCCGACTCGGCCATGCGGTCGAGCCGCGCCGGATTGAGCAGGCTGGCGATCATCGCCGACTGCCGCGTGTCGATGTTCGACGGCCCGATGCGCGACGTGATCTCCTTCGGCTCGAGCCACGTGGGCTCGGTGATGATGTTGGCATTCAAGAATGCCAATGAGGCCTTCTGTCGCGCCTTCGGGACGACCGTGAAGACGTTCCCGCCCTGATCGCCCGTCTTGAGGTCGACGTACAGGCCGCCGATCTGCGTCGCGACGTGGTTCATGTAGCCGTTCCAGCGCTGCAAGCCGTCGCCGTACACTTCCTCGAGGTCGTCGTAATCGTTGCCGGTCTTCGAGGTCCACGAGACGAGCTGCGGGATCATCTTCTTGTAGTTCATGATCGCGTAGGTGCTCGCCTTCACCGGATCGTCGCCGAGGTCTTCGGTCTGCGAGCGCGGATCGTAGTTCACGCTCTGCGGCACGTAGTGATACTTGAACGGCGTGGTCTGATGCACGAACCAGTCGTTCAACGTGGCGCGCTCGGCTTCAGCCGTGGGCGTCGCCGGCAGGACGCGGTAGCCCCAGTTGATGATGAAGTCGTCGAACGGACCGACCCGGCGGATGAAGTCCTTCGTCTTGAGACCGTCGTTCGGCTGTGCCACGTAATTCTGGCGGGCGTAGTCCATGATCGTCGCGCTCACGCCGTACTTGCTCGTGAACGACGGCGACCGCAGCGAATCGACCGGGAAACTCGACGACGCGACCATGTTGTGCTGCAATCCGAGCGCGTGGCCGATCTCGTGCGCGATGACCTGGCGCATCGTCTCGCCCATGAGCTCATCCGTCATGTCGAGCGTGCGGGCGAGCGGGTTCGACGCGCCCGTCTCGACCATCATCCAATTGCGATACGAGCGCAGGTGGTTGTGGAACCAGGTGATCTCGGCGTTGATGATCTCGCCGCTGCGCGGATCGGGTGTGCTCGGACCTTCGGCGTTGCGGACGAGGCTCGCCGTCCAGCGCACGATGGAGTAGCGCGCGTCGTCCATGTCCCAATCCGGATCCTGCGCTTTGGTCGGCGGATCCTTGGCGACGATCGCGTTCTTGAAGCCGGCCTTCTCGAAGACGGGCTTCCACTGCTCGACGCCTTCCTTCACGAACCGCCGCCAGCGCGCGGGCGTGGCGGGATCGATGTAGAAGGTGATCGGCTTGATCGGCTCGACGATCTCGCCGCGCGCATACGCGTCCGGATCCTTCGGCTCGAGGCGCCAGCGGGTGATGAACGTCTCTTCAGCGGCCTTGAGCACGTCGAGCCCGTAGTTGACGCGGCGCACGGTGAAGAAGCCGACGCGCTGGTCGAAGATGCGCGGGCGCATCGGCACCTTCGGCAGCAGGATCATCGACTGGCGCATCTCGACGGACACCGTGCCGGCGGTGCGATCGCCCGGCGGCGTCGTCGCGTCGTAGGTCTGCACGTGGCGGACTTCGACGTTGATCGGGAAGGACTTCACGCCACTGACGTAGCTGCGCGCGGGGTCGAGGCGGCGAATGCCCCACGTACGGCGCGTCGCTTCGTTCACGCCACTGAGCGCCGGTGTGTCCCCCGAGAAGAAGTCGGTGACGTCGATGACGAAGCTGTTGCTGTCCGGCGTGAAGGCCGCGATCGGGAAGGAGCCGAGGATCGCGGAGAAGTTGTTGTTGCGCACGCTGAGCGCGATCGGGAGCGTGTCGTCCGCGACGGCGGCGTAGCTGATGATCTCGAGCTGGACGCGGTCATTCACGCGGTTCCAGCGAACGACGCGCCGCGCCGTCTCCATGCCGGCGAACTCGAGGCCCGCCGCGTTGGCGCCGGCCGGCACACCCGACTCGCGGCTGACCAGCAAGAAATCGCGGTGGAGGAGCGAATCGGGAACTTCGAAAAAGAAGCGGTCGTCCACCTGATGGGTGGTGATGCCGCCATGCATCGTATGCGCGCGCGCGGTGATCACCTGGGCGTATGGTCGCGGACGACGCGCGTTCGCGCCGCCCTGCGCGGGGCCGCCGGCGGGCTGCTGTGCAGGATTGGCTGTCGGCGGATTGCCGGGAAAGCGCCGACGGTCGACGCGAGCGCCAGGGCCGGAACGAGGGCGCTGAATGTGGGGAGGTATCGCATCGGATGGGGAAGAGGACGCTGGAATGTGACCACTGGCGCACGATTGGACTAGCGTCATCTACGCCCTTACAAGTTGCGGCCGGCCGTTCCGGAGCAAGATTCAGCAGACCCGCACCGGAGCATCTCATGTCGCGCGCCCTGATCGCCGGACTCTTCGCCGTCGTGCCCTCGATCGCCGGGGCGCAGCAACCCGAGCTCGCCGCGCGCGTCGATCGCGTGTTCGCGCGCTTCGACCGCAGCACGCCCGGCTGCGCCGTAGGCCTGGGCAAGGACGGCAAGGCGCTCTACACCCAGGGCTACGGCTCGGCGAATCTCGAGTATCGCGTTCCGCTGACCGACTCGTCGGTGATGGAGAGCGGATCGGTTGCCAAACAATTCACGGCCGCTGCGCTCGTGCTGCTCCAGCAGGACGGCAAGCTGTCGATCGACGACGACATCAGAAAGTACTTGCCGGAGGTGCCGAACTTCGGAAAGACGATCACGATTCGAAACCTGCTGACGCACACGAGCGGCCTGCGCGACCAGTGGGGGCTGCTCGGCATCGAGGGACGTGGCCCCGGGCTCCAGGTACATTCGCCGGCCACGACGCTCGATCTCGTCGTCCATCAGAAAATGCTCAACTTCGCGCCGGGGAGCGAATACCTGTACAGCAACACCGGCTACGCGCTGGCCGGCATCATCATTCAGCGCGTCAGCGGGCAGTCGATGCAGGAATTCATGCGCGAGCGGCTGTTCGTTCCCCTCGGCATGACCCACACACAGCTGCGCGACGACTACACGCGCGTCGTCCCGAACCGCGCGACCGCCTACGCGCCGTCGGACAGCGGGTACAAGCAGGACATGCCGTTCACGAACATGATCGGCAACGGCGGCGTGCTGTCGACGATGAGCGACCTTCTGAAGTGGAACGAGAATCTCGATCATCCGGTCGTCGGCGGACCGTCATTCACGTCGACGATGGAGACGCGGATGCGGCTCACGAGCGGCCGAACGATCCCGTACGCCCTCGGGCTCGAGAACGCCGAGTACGACGGGGTGCGCGAAGTCGGCCACAGCGGGTCGACGGCCGGATACCGCACCTTTCTGGCGCGGTACCCGGACCAGCACGTGTCGGTCGCCGTCTGGTGCAGCAACGCGAGCGTCAATCCCACGTCGCTCGCGCACCAGGTCGCGGATCTGGTGCTGACGAAGCCGCCGCGGACGACGCAGGCCGGCGCGGCGGTGGTTCATCTGTCCCCGGCCGAGTTGGGGAAGTGGGCCGGCGTCTATCGTGATCCGCACACCGATCAGGTGTTCGCCCTGCGGGCCGCGGACACGGCGCTCGTCGCGACAGGCACGGCTCCCTTGCTGCCGCTGTCGCCGGATCGCTTCCGGTCGGGAACTTCGAACGTCGCGTTCACGGCGAACGGGGCGCACCGGTCGTTCATCCTGGCGCGCGCCAGCGGCGATACCTCGCGGTTCGAGGAAGTGAGCCCCGCGGCGGCGTCGATTAGAATTTCCGAATATACCGGTCGCTATACGAGCGACGAGCTCGACGTGGCGCTCGAGATCGTCGGCCGCGACGGCGCGCTGTTTCTGCGGCGCCGCCCGAACGACGAGATGAAGCTTCGTCCGACCTACGTGGACGCATTCCAGGCGCCTGGTGTCGGCTCCCTGCGCTTCCGCCGCGACGCGCGCGGCGCGATCGATGGCTTCTCGATCTACGCCGGGCGCGTGCTGGACGTGCGCTTCACGCGCGCGAAATGATTACGGCTTCGACGGCGCGACGTCGCCCGCCGCGCTCTGCATCTCGAGGCCGGTGGTGCGGCGCCCGCTCACGATCCACGACTTCTTCCCGGCGACGATCGAGCCGTTGATCTCGGAGGACGAGAAGCGCAGGCTGACGTCGGCCGTGCCCGTCTTCATGTGCACGCGTCCGGTGAGCACGTTGTCCTTCAGCGCCACCTGCTCGATGATGGCGGGGCCGCCGTCTTCGGCGATGATCGACGCCTCGAGACAGTTGTTGACGCTCTCGAGCAGCACGAGTCCGACGCTCGCGTTGCTGCTGTCCTTCGTGGTGGCCGTGATGCGGAAGACGCCCGTCTGTGTCGGCGCCGCGCAGATCTTCGATGGTTCGGCGGCGAGGGTCAGCGCGAGGAGGGATGCGGCGAACAACATAGAAACTCTCCGGGAATGATGCGGTGTGGTCTCTCGTACGCGATTGGACACCGCGATGATTCGCCGAAGTTGTTCAGATGCTGTACATCGTTGGTCACAGCTTCGTGCACGAGATCACGCATTGGTAAAATGAGAGAACTAGAAAGTCATGATCGTGGGCCTCGTCGCCCGATCGTCAGTGCGGCTCGTGCATGGATTGCGGCCATCTCGTCACGCGGGCGATTCGCATCCTCGCGCCGATGACTGCAACGTTCCGTTCCAGGCGTGCGCGCTGCTCACACTCCAATGCGCGGCATTCCACCAAAACGCGTCATCGTGAGCCGAAGGCGAAAAAACCTTCGACCGCCGAGGACTCCTCCTCGGCGCACAGGGTGCTGGCTTCCCTCGTCGCTGCGCTCCTCAGGACATAGTCACTCAACCCCCTCACCGCCGCGGCACGGATCACGCATTTTGGATAGGACTAAAGACCCCCCGTCTCCTGGAGTTCCAGATGTCGGATGTGCGCTCAGCGCCGGATTTGCGCGGGCTCGAGAACCAGTATGAGATTCATGGCGAGCTCCGCGGTAATGGATCGGCTCGCCACTATTTCGGCACCACGCGAGACGACCGGCCCGCCGAGGTCGCCATCGTCGTCGCGAAAAACGCCGACGGTGGACAGACGAGCGATCTCGCGCACTTCGCCGCAGACTCGCAAATCCTTGCCGGAGAAGGACATCCAGCAGTAATCCGCGTGCTCGAAAGCCGCTGGATCGGCTCCGACTCGGTCGCCGTCGTGACCGACCGGGTCGTCGGCGAGACACTCGGCGAGCTTCTGGAACGCGGCGAGCGCTTCCCGAACGCGCGCATCGCCCGGATTCTGGAGGATGTGAGCGCGGCCCTCGATTGGGCGCGCGAGGCCGGTGTCGTGCACCGCGGCGTCACGCCGGACACCCTTCTCTTCGAGCGAGGCACCGGCCGCGTGCGCCTGACGTTCGTTCCGACGCGCGTGCCCATGACCGGGGTCCCCGACGTCGCGACCGACGCTCGCACGATCGGCAAGCTTGCCTGGGCATTTCTCACCGGCAAACCGTACGGCGCGGCGGAGACGCGATCGGTCGGCGAAGTCTGCCCGAACCTCGCGACGCGCGTCGTCGACGCGACGGACAAGCTCATTCGCAGCAAGGACCACACGGATACGCCCGACGTCGACACCTACCTCGGCATCCTCGCCGCCGGCGATGTGCTGAAGCAGGCCGAGGTCGAGCTGCTCGCCCAGAAAGAGGAGTACGACGAAGCGCACCGCCTCGAGCTGCAGAAGTGCGAGCTGCATCGTCAGGAAGTCGAACAGCACGCGGCCGAACAGGCCTCGCTTCTCGCCGGCGAGCGCGAGGAATTCCAGCGTCAGATGGCGGACGTGCGCGCGCAGCTCGAAACGGAGCGGGCGCAGTTCGAGGCGATGATGGCCGAGCGCAAGGACCGCTTCGCCGCCGTGCGCGCCGAGCTGGATCAGCAGCGCGCGGAGCTGGAGCGTCGCGCCGCCGAGTTGGAGCAGTATCGGACGGACGTCGAGAAGGTCCGCGACGAAGCGCTCGCGGCGCGCGAAGAGGCCAAGGCGGCGCGTGAGGATGCGAAGGTCGCCGCGAACAAGGCGGCCGAAGCGGCGGCGGCGCATGTGGCGGCGGTCCGAGCCGCGAATGAGGCGATCGGGCGGGCGGCGCAGGAGGCCGCGGCGCGCGCGGCGACGCCTTCGAATGGTTTCACGGCGCAGGAGCTCGCCGATTCCGCGGCAATTCCGACAGCCGAAGAGCTCGAGGAGATGATGGGCGAGCCGGTCGACATTCCGGTCGTCGAACCATTCGTCGCGCCGAAACTGGCCAAGCCTCCCAAGGCGCCGAAGTGGGACAAGATCGAACCGGTCGACCTCGAGCATACCGACGAGGATGCGATCGTCGTCGGCAACGGCCGTCCGCGCTGGTTGATTCCGAGCGGCGTCGCGACGCTGGCGCTCATCGTGGTCGGCGCGATCTATAGTATGACCCACCGTCAAACGACGCCGAAAACGC
>JADMIO010812935.1_pt1 | contig 16793 bp, 15 predicted proteins | sample 8958161 | NCBI WGS metagenome assembly JADMIO01 (sample SAMN16585339, study PRJNA669376) | soil metagenome | isolation source: Crop rotation soil | place: USA: Cullars Rotation, Alabama | collected 2011
CGCACCCACCCGCTACCGCAGGTGGTACTGACCCCATCCAAGTCAGGTGCTGACTCTTGAAGTTGTATGCGCGAACTGATCACCAGGTTGCAGGCGCGAAGCTGATCCCTAGTTATGCGCGAAACTGATCACTGGTAAGGTGTGAATCATGCAAGGTAATCACAAGAAGCGTTATTTGCGGATGGCGGCCTTCAGTGTGGCCGCCTTCGTGTTTTGTTTTGCCTTTGCCGGTATGACTGCCACTGCGAAGGCTGACAAGAAGGCTTACAACAAAGGCTATCGCGCCGTGCGCAAAGGCGACTACACCGAGGCTGAAAAGATCTTTCGCGACCTCCTCGGCAAAGACGCGCACGATAACGACGCCCGCCTGGGTTTGAGCTTTGCCTTGCTGAAGCAGAGAAATTTACAAGGCGCTTACGACAACGCCGCACGCGTGCTCATGGTCGATCCACTCTCTGCGCGCGCCCACGCTCTCCTTGGCTCGGCCATTCTCGGAGCCGGTGAGTTTCGCCTGTCAGTTGAAGAGTTCAAGACGGCGCTCGCGCTCGATGAGAACGAAGCGCTCGCAGTCGCCGGCCTTGCGATGGTCGACCTTTACGAGAACCGCTTGCCGCTCGCGATACCCGCACTGCGCAAAGCAGTCAGTATGGATCCTGACGAGCCCGACTATCTTTTCAACCTGGGCCAGGCCGCGGCGCGAAGTGAGAAGTACAAAGAAGCCGCCGATGCATACGAGCGCTTTCTTATCATCGCGCCTAAGACTGATTTCGATCGCCGCGCTCGCATTGTCGGGCTCATCGACTTTCTCCGCTATCTCGGACGCCAGGGTTCGCTCTACGTGCCGAGTGGTGAATATCGCTCCAGTGTTGCGTTTGAAGCGACCGACAATCGTCCCGTGCTCGAAGTGAAAATCAACGGGCAGAGGGAGCCGCTCAAGTTCGTGCTCGATACCGGGTCGGGCATGTCAGTAGTTTCCGAACAGACTGCGAAACGTCTCGGTATGAAGCCGGTAGCAAAGGGCGGTCTCGCTCGTGCGGTCGGCGGCGGTGGCAAGTTTGAGATTGTCTACGGCTTTTTGGAATCGATAGAGATCGGTAATTCGAAGATCTCGAACGTTCCGGTCTATATTCGAAAGTTCTTCGACAGTCACCTTCCGGTTGATGGGTATCTGGGACTATCGGTGGTCTCGAAGTTTCTCACTTCGATCGACTACGGCACGAGACGCATGTCCCTCGTGCGACAACAGCAGACAGACGAAGTGGAGCCCTGGACCACAGTGCGTCGAGCCGAACCTTATCAGGCGCTGATTCCCGTCTCGCCCAACGATGGTTCCGTTGAAGTTCCGCTACGAACAACGTCGAGCGGGTTCCTGAGTGGCGAAGTCGGACTTGACGGTTTCGATAAGAACGTTAACTTTATAATAGACACGGCGGCGAGCATCACCGTCATTTCGGAGAAGTTCTCGCAAGAGGAGCAGCTTCTCGATTTGTTGCAGCCATCGAAGATGCGTGTCTTTGGAGCTGCGGGTGTGACGGAAGACGTGAAGCTCTTGCAACTGCCGCGGCTGAGTTTGGGTTTGACGAGGATGGAAAGGATCAACGCGGCGGTGCTTGATCTGGAGCCGGTGAATGAGACTGCCGGGTTTACGCAGAGCGGTATCTTAGGCGGTAACTTCCTGCGGCACTTCCGCATCTATTTTGACTTTGCAAGGGGAGCAATGCGTTTGGAACCGTTAAATCAGAAACCGAAGAACGTCGACCTTATTAATCCGGAAGTGGTAGTAGCTCCATGAAGCAAGCTCTTTATCTGGAGACATCCGTGATTGGCGCTTACCTCGATAACGGTGAGCCGTTCCGGCGTGACTTGACGATCAGGTGGTGGGAGCACGAGATGCCTGACTATCGCGCGGTAGTTTCACCGCTCGTGTCGTCGGAGCTGTCGCGTTTGAAAGAACCGCATCGCACGTCGTACCTGAAACTGATCAGCAATCTCGAACAGGTTGATCTGACTGAAGAGGCGGCGATTCTAGCGGAGGGTTACATCGCGCGCGGCATCTTTCATCGCAAGTACATTGCCGACGCGCTGCACGTTGCGATTGCATCGTTTCACAAGATCGATTATTTGGTAACGTGGAACTTCGGGCACCTCGCGAACGTCAGACGCCAGGCGCGCATCCGGTTGTTCAATACGGCTGCGGGATTTTATGTGCCGATGATCGTGACGCCGGAGTTTTTGGTTTCGGAAGCAACCGAGCAGGTTAGTTGAAATAGGACTTATAGGACCTATGTATCGTCGACCAAGATTCTTAGAAGTGCTACACAACATTCGCGAAGAGATGTCGCGTGAGGCTGACTACGACGTCGACCTTTTTGCAGAGATGGTCCGCTCAGGTGTGCAGCCGTCGCATGGCCCACAACGCGTCATCCGTGGCTTTAGAACACGCGCGCCACGAGCCGAAAGCAGCAACGGCAAACCCGCGAAGCATAGACAGAGAAAGCGCAGCGCGTAATAATGTGCGCGTACCCAGTATCGATAACTGATGATGAATCCAACTTTTGAAACGATCGGTTTGGAAGTTTCGAGCGAGAAGGCTTTCAACTACCTCGCCGAACGAGCAGGTGATCAGGGGGAGCCCACGCAGCTCAGCAGACGCGGCGCCGTCTTGCACGGCCGCTGCTGGAAACTGGGAGAGGGGCTCGAAGTTTGGACCGTCCTTTACGAATCGGGCAGTGGCGATCTCTTCTACGCTGACTGTCGTCCGGGATTTCGCGCTCGTTACGTTCAGAAGATCGCGCCGTGGGCGTTGACGGAATACGACGAAGAAGGCGAAGCAGTCATTCACGGCTATCGTGAGGGAACTGACTGCGAAGTGCTCTTCGAATTACAGAACCTGACCGAGGTTGGTCCAGCGGGGTTCGGCGAGTCGGAATTACACATCGGTCTTTGCGGTCTCGCTTATCGCGCGCGTGTGTTGCGCGGGAAGGGGAAGACGCGCTGGACGCCGCTCGAGAAGACTGCACCCGCGCGAGCCGCACATGAGAACGACTGGAGTTTGTCAGGACGTGTGATCGCGTTCAAGCCGCTGAGGAATCCGCTGTCCGGTGGCGAGCTGTTCTGGATTCACCTTGATCTCGAGCGCATCAAGCTTGAAGTGCTCGTCAACCGCCGCGCGCTGCGTGGCGAGTTGAGTGTAGGCGCGATGCTCGAAGCGGAAGTTTGGCTTCAGGGACACGTGATCGACGAGCACGCACTGCGTTCGCGATACGAGGGTGTCGATTTCTCCTGCACGCGCGCCAGTTTCTGGAGTGGATTAAGACGAAGAAATTAAGCCACGGATCACACGGATTTACACAGTTAGACAGTGAAAATCCGTGTAATCCGTGGCTAATACTTATGAGACGTGTCATTGTCGTTATTCTGCTGGCCCTCACCATCCTGCTTGCCGTCTACCTTTTCAATAGCTACTGGATTCACCGCTATGACGCCTTAATCAGGACCCAGGCATCGATCTATCGCGTCGACCCGGATCTCGTCTGGAGCATCATCTACGAAGAGACTTACTTCAGCCCGTGGAAGACCGGCAAAGACGGTGAGATCGGTCTGATGCAGGTGATGCCGGCCGTGGGACGCGAGTGGGCCGCGGAAACAGGCATCCGCGATCTTCAAAACCAGATGCAGGCCGATCCACAAAACGTCCTCAAGGATCCCGAACGAAACATTCAGATTGGTTGCTGGTACCTCGAAAAGATCTACTCGCAGTTTCGCGATGCGCCTGAAGTCGAGACGCGCATGGTTGCCGCTTACAATGCTGGTCCCAGTCGTGCGGTGGAGTGGAGTCGTTCCGATCCGCCTGGTAACACGCAAACGGGCGCGGAGTTCATCAATCGCATCGACATTCCTTCGACGCGCGCTTATGTGATCTCAATCATGCAACGCTACCGGCAGCTCAAGAGCGCGAAGAGTTCGAGCAAATGACGATTATCTATTCGGCGCGTTGGGTCGTTCCCGTGTCGGCGGCGCCGATCGAGAATGGCGCTGTCGCTGTTGAGGGGCAACGCGTTGCCGGTGTTGGTCTACGTGCTGAGATCGTCGAGCGGTTTCCCGAGTTCAAGATTGAGTCTTTCGGCGACGCGATCATTCTTCCGGGACTCATCAATCTGCACACGCATCTCGAGCTCACCGCGATGCGCGGCTATCTCGAAAACGAGGAGACTGACTTCTTTGCGTGGCTACGAAAGCTGACGGTGGCGCGGCACGAATTGATGACGGCTGATGATATTCATGTCTCGGCGACGTGGGGCGCGTGTGAAGCGGTTCGGGCGGGAATTACGTGTGTTGGTGATGCAAGCGCTGCGGGGTTGATGAGCATGATGGCGTTGCGCGACGTCGGATTGCGTGGTGTTGTTTACCAGGAATCGTTTGGTCCGGATGCCCGCCGTGCACGGGAGAACTTCGAGGAGCTGGTGTCGAAGGTAGACCACCTGCGCACACTCCAGAGTGAGCTGCTGCGCCCTGGTGTCTCGCCGCATGCGCCGTACACAGTTTGCGGGGCGCAACTCGAATTGATCGCGGAATACGCGCAGACAGAGGGACTGCCATTGATGATGCACGCAGCGGAGTCGGCGGCTGAAGAGCAGTTTGTGCGTGATGGTTGTGGCGCGTTTGCTGAAGGACTGGCGCGGCGCGAGATTGAATGGATAGCGCGCGGTGTTTCCACAGTTCAGTATTTGAAGCAGGTCGGCGTGCTCGAGGTTAAGCCGTTGCTGGCGCACTGCATTCGTGTCAACGATCGTGATATCGAGACGTTGCGAGAGACGGAGACCACCGTGGCGCACTGTCCGAAGTCGAATGCGAAGCTCGGGCACGGGCGCGCGCCGTTCGCGAGGTTTCTGGAGGTGGGCATCGCGATGGGTTTCGGTAGTGATTCGGTAGCGAGTAATAACACCTGCGACATTCTCGAAGAAGCGCGTTTCGCGACGCTCATGGCTCGGGCCGGTGGAGGACTCGTGCCTGGTGCGGATGCGCTGCGAGTTGCCACGTTTGGGCGCGGGTTGAGCGAGGGCGCGCTCGCCGACATCGCGGTTGTGTCGTTAACAGGCGTTCATCAACTACCGAGCTACGATCCAATCTCTACGTTGATCTTCGCGTCGTCGGGACGCGACGTGATTCTGACTGTTGTCGCGGGCCGTGAGGTATATCGTGACGGACGTGTGACGACCGTAGACGAGGATCGAATTCGATCTCGCGTGCACGAAATCACAGAAAAACTGAACCACAGATAACACGGATAAAAATCCGGATTTATCCGTGTTATCCGTGGCTAAATTAGACCGATGCAGTTATAGCTTCGTCGAAGATTTCAAGCGCTACGTCGACGTTTTCTTTCGTGAGTATTAATGGCGGTGACCAGCGGATCGCTTGTGATCCGGCGCCGAGGATGATCAATCCACGCTCGAAGCACGCTGTCTCGATCCGATCCCGCAGCTCAGCATTCTCAAACTCAACGCCGAGCATCATTCCAAAACCACGCACGTCGACGATGCAATCGTGCTTCTGCTGAAGCTTAACGAGACCTTCCTTCAGGTAAGCCCCGACTTCCTCCGAGTTCTTAACTAACCCACCTTCGAGCAACTCGATTGTCTTCAACGCCGCCGCAATACAAACCGGATTGCCACCAAACGTCGACGCATGTGCCCCCGGTTGCCAGTTCATCAAATCCGCGCGCGCGACGCACGCTCCGATCGGCAACCCCGAACCGATACCTTTCGCGATACACACAATGTCCGGCTGTACATCGTAATGCTCACACGCAAACATCTTCCCGGTGCGGCCCATTCCCGACTGCACTTCATCCACGATCAGCAGGATCCCATGCTCATCACAGATACGCCGCAGCCCATTGAGAAAACCTTTCGGCGCGGGCACGTAACCACCTTCCCCTTGCACGGCCTCAACGATGATCGCCGCCACTTCTTCAGGCGGCGTCGTGGTCTTGAACAAACGCTCCTCGATCCAGTTGAGCGCGCCCTGTCCGGCGCCACCGTCACCACAGTCGGCCGCGCTGAACGGATTGCGAAACTCGTTCGGGTAAGGCACGTGTACAACGTCGAGCGCCTGGCGCTTGAAACCTTTGCGCTGCGCGGCCTTCGAAGACGTCAGCGAGAGCGAGCCGAGTGTGCGTCCGTGAAAGCTGTTGAAGAACGCGATGAACTTCTCGCGACCAGTCGCGTGCATCGCGAGCTTCAGTGCGGTCTCGACTGCTTCAGTGCCGCTGTTTGCGAAGTGCGTTCGCGTCGGCGACTTCACCGGCACGATCGCATCTAGCTTCTCAGCGAGTTGCGGCATGTGCCGGTAGTAATAATCGGTGCCGCACATGTGGATCAGTTGTGCAGCCTGTTCCTGAATCGCTTTCACGACATCCGGGTGACAATGACCAGTCGAGCAGACCGCGACGCCGGCGTTGCAGTCGAGAAAGATGTTGCCGTCAACATCTTCGACCCAAACTCCGCTGGCGCGCTCGGCGACGAGCTTAAAGGACGGGCGCGGGTAGGAAGGATTGACGAACTGTGCATCTGCTTCGACGATCTTCTTGCCTTTTGGACCGGGTAACTCGGTCTTGATCTCGGGGCGCTTGGGTGTTGCGAGTACTGTGGTAGACATTTTTCACTCCCTTGAAGAAAGGACAATAAGAGTTAAACCTGTAAGGAGCAGCTTGGAAAGCGATACGAAGGCTAGTCAGCGAAGAGGTTCGCGCGTGATTCGAGTGGACGATACATGAGCCACAGATTAACACGGAAAAGACGGATCCGTCACAGATCCGTGTTCATCCGTGGCTAATGTCCTGGTTTGAACTTTGCGTGTTGGTTTATTAAGATTTCCCTTCAAATCCTGCCTGCGGAGATAAGAAAACATGACTAGACCCAGAATCTTTTTGGCGGTGTTGTTTGTCGCGGCCGTGCTTTCGCTGCCGTTTTTGCAGCCTTCGAGCGCGCAGAGCCTCGCGCCCACCCGCTCGTCTACAAACGATCCCAAGCTCGTCTACCCCGTAACGAAGAAGGTCGAGCAAGTCGACGACTACTTCGGGACGAAGGTTTACGACCCGTATCGCTGGCTCGAAGACGAGACCTCCCCCGAGACGAAAGCCTGGGTCGACGAACAGAACCGCCTGACGTTCAGCTACCTCGACAAGATTCCGTTTCGCGAGAAGCTGAAAGCACGTCTAACCGAGCTCTATAACTACCCGCGGTTCACTGCGCCTTTCCATCGCGGCGAGACTTACTTCTTCTCGAAGAACGACGGCCTGCAGAACCAGAACGTCTACTACATTCAAAAAGGCGAGAACGGTAAGCCCGAAGTCTTCATCGATCCGAACAAGTTCTCGGCCGACGGCACTTCAGTGTTGAGAACCTTCTCGCTCTCACAAGACGGCAAGTATCTCGCTTACGGCATCGCGCAGGGCGGTTCTGACTGGGTCACGCTCAACGTCATGGAAGTCGGCACGCGCAACAAGCTCGCCGACGAGATCAAGTGGATGAAGTCTTCAGGAGTCTCGTGGCAGGGCGACGGCTTCTACTACAGCCGCTATCCAGAGCCGATGAAGGGCAAGGAGCTCACCACCAAAAACGAATTTCATACCGTCTATTTCCACAAGGTCGGCACGCCGCAGTCTGAAGACGTTCTGGTCTACGAAGACAAGCAGAACCCGCAGCGTTTTCATAACGTCGACACGACTGAAGACGAACGCTTCCTGATCCTCTCAGTTTCAGATCGAGGCAAAGGCAAGAAAGGGAATGCGCTCTTCTATAAAGATCTGTCGAAAGGTGAGACCGAGTTCTCTCCAATCATCGCGGAGATCGGCGACGACAGTTTCGGCGTCATTGACAACGTCGGCGACAAGCTCCTGATCAGCACCAACCATAACGCGCCGAACGAGCGCGTCGTCCTTGTCGATCCAAAGAACCCTGACGAGAAAAACTGGACGACCGTGTTGCCGGAACGAGCTGAGCCGCTTCAGGGCGTCGGCACCGCTGGGGGCAAACTCTTCGCTTCGTGGCGCAAGGACGTCGCCACGCGCGCGTATGTGTTTAGTCTCGATGGCAAGCTGGAGAATGAGATCGTGTTGCCGGGCCTGGGCAGCGCCAATGGCTTCGGTGGTTTGAAAGACGACAAGTACGTTTACTACAGCTTCGCGTCGTTCAATTTCCCCTCGACGATTTACAAGTACGACATCGCGACAAAGAAATCGACTGTCTTTCGCACCATCGATATTCCCGGATTCAAACCCGAGAACTATGAGACCAAGCAGGTCTTTTACAACAGCAAAGACGGCACGCGCGTGCCGATGTTTCTGGTCTACAAGAAAGGCCTGAAACTCAACGGCAACAACCCGACGCTGCTTTATGGTTATGGCGGTTTCAACGTGGTCCAGGCGCCGGGGTTCAGCTCGCTACGTCTTGCGCTGCTCGAACAGGGCGTCGTCTACGCGTCGGCAAACATGCGCGGTGGTGGTGAGTATGGCGAGAAGTGGCACGAGGCGGGCACGAAGCTGAAGAAGCAGAACGTGTTTGACGACTTCATCGCGGCGGCCGAGTGGTTGATCGCGAACAAGTACACGTCGTCGAGCAAGCTTGCGATTCAGGGGGGGTCGAATGGTGGATTGCTCGTCGGCGCCGTTTCGAATCAACGTCCCGAGCTGTTTCGCGCCGTGGTCGAACAGGCCGGCGTGATGGACATGCTGCGTTTCCAGAAGTTCACGATTGGTTGGAACTGGATCGCTGACTACGGTTCGAGTGAAGCGAATGAAGCGGAGTTCAAGGCGCTATTAGCTTATTCGCCGATACACAACGTGCGTCCCGGTGTGAAGTATCCGTCGACACTGATCACGACTGCTGATCACGACGACCGCGTTGTTCCCGCGCACAACTACAAGTATGCGGCGGCGTTGCAGGCGGCGCAGGGTGGACCAAACCCGATCCTGATTCGCGTCGACACGAACTCAGCGCACGGCGCGAGCAACACGACTAAGTCGATCGAGCAGACGCGAGATATTTATGCGTTCCTGTTTGAAAATTTAGGAGTGGAATACAAGTAAGCCACAAAAGGCACGAAGCAGATCACAAAAAGCACACAACAGATCACAAAAGCACAAATAGTTTTATGGTTTGGCTTCGTTGCGGCGGGATTTATTTTGTGCCTTCTGTGATCTGTTTTGTGCTTTTTGTGATCCGCTAATAGGGTAGTTAGGCGCGGAGTTGGTCGGGCCCTTCAGCTTCATACATGCGCGCTGCTTTTTCTGCTTCCATCGGCATGATGCTGTGCAGCGTCACTTGCCAGCGATCTTCGTAGAAGCGTGCGAGCAGCGCCGACGTTTCCAGCGACGTGCCCACGAGTACGATGATCACCAGAAAGCAGAAAAAGATTTTTAGAAAGAGGGTACGCATCTGCGTTCAGGCACGTGGACGCTGCGGGAGCGCGTAAAGGTAACCGATGCCGCGCACGCCTTTGATCCGATCGGCGCCATCAGGCAATGGACCAATCTTTTTGCGCAGGTTGCAGACGTGTGTGTCGATGCTGCGATCGAATGGAGAAAACTCGCGGCCGAGTATGTCGCGCGTGAGTTTTTCGCGATTGAGCACCTGGCCCGCGCCGCGCATCAACGCTTCGAGCAGATCGAATTCGACGGTCGTGAGATTGATAAGCTGGTGTCCGTGACGGACGACGCGCGCGCCCGGCGTTGACGGCGTCGATCTGAAAACCCTCACGCACTAAAAAGCGCGACACGAGATTGCAGAGCTCGACGTCGTCGTCGATGACGAGGACGTGTTCGGAGGTTTGGGCGGCTTGCGGCTCCATGCGAAGGTTTAATTTTAAGACGCTTGAGCAATTTGCGCAGTCAAGAAATGTTAAGAAGTTTTCTCCCGCAGCGGCGCAACGGGAAAGACGTAGCGCCGTTGCGCCGCCGCGGGAGAAAACTCTTAATTAAACTTCCGTATCGGATGCGCCTCGGTATTGAAGATCACGCGATCGAAATCGAGCCTGCTCGGCGGCGCGAAGAGGAGATAGAAATATTTAAACGTCTCGGCGAAGAGAAAGCTCTGCATCGAGTCGCTCTTCTCTTTCGTGTCGACGTTCTTTAGCGCCGCATAGCCATCCTCAGTACGGCAGTGCTTCACAAAGTCGCGCCACAGACGTTCGCCCATATACCTGTACTTCTCATCCTTCGTGTAGCGGTAAAGGTAATAAGTCGACTCGACGATCTCCGGTCGCAACGGATAACCCGGCGCAGTAATCTTTTGCGCGCGGTAATCAAACTCCTCAGGCTCGATGCCTGCAAACCTCCACATCCGATACGACGAATCCTGCAACAGCTTCGCACGCTTCAGATCCCCACTGAGCGCCAGCACCGCCGGGAAGAACGCGTCGAGCGCGCCGTAAGTCGTCGCGCGCCGCGCACCAGTGTTCATATCAGCATGACCGTACCAAAGCTGCTCCTCGTATTCGCCACGTAGCTCATCCGCGAGATACTTATTGATTGCCGTAATGCTCTCGTTCCACATCCGTTTGCAGTCGGAATCGCCGAACAGGAGGGAGCACTTCAAAAGGTATTCGTAATAACTATCGATCGCGCCGCTGATGTGACTGTCAGTGTTCGTCCACTCGCCTGTCTCGACATTGATCCACTCGCCCACCAACCCGATCTTTGAACGGCGATTGTACGTCTCGACCAGCGCGCGCTTCGCCTTCTCGAAAAACACCGGTTTGCCGGTAAGCTTGCTCAACGTTCCAAACTCGATGATGAGCGTTCCCGTTTCCGCAGGATTGCTGATCGGCTTACTCACTTTCCCCGTCTTCAGATTCACGTAGCGATACGGCATTCCGGTCGGCGAGTTAAAGACTGGCAGCAGTCGATTGCCGAGGTCTTCGGCGAGATTGAGGAAGCGCTTGTCGCCGGTTAGCTGGTAATTCGTGAGCAGGCCGCCAAGCAGCCGGATCGCGATCTCGAAGTTCTGGACCTCGATGTCTTTATCGAAGGAGAGATTGTCGAGGATGTACTTCTTCGTCACGGCCGCCTCGTCGTCCAAATCCATGAGGATCATGGTGTCGAGCGCGTCGACGGGCGTCATCAGAAGCGGCTGCGCGTACCAGTCGTGATAAGTCTTCGAGAGCGGTTTGAGATCGTCGTGCCCCCACGCGTATTTCTTGTAACCATTCCAGGCGTGAAGAAACTCCGCTCTGACTTCGGCGGCGAGTTTCCGGTTGGGCTGCTGGGCCAAAACCGTCACAGGTATCAGCAACAACACGAGGAGTGTCCCGAGTTTTTTCATTATGTGTTTTTTTGCGCCTTTTCGTGGCTAAAGAAAGTGGGATTATAGCCGCATTGAGCCTTTAACTCATTCGTCACACGAAATTTGCAGATCGCCTGGGAAGGGCCACAGGGTTCATCACTCCGAACACTGTTTTACAGCTTCTTTCATGTACAAATTTATCGTTTCGTGCTACTACTGGCCAGCCGGAGAGCGCGGCCTCCGACTCCGTGCCTCGATAATAAAACAACTGTCCCGGGATTCTGGAAACGGTCTCGATTACACCCGACCAGGAAGACTGACCAGCTTGGATAAGATTGCCTCCTCCATTGAACGACGCCGAATGCGCAGGCTTAAAGTCCGATGCGAAGTCGAGCTCACGGCCACGCTCTCGCTATTGGACAACGACGTCCAGAACTGTGAATCGTCGCTCGTCTTCCTGGGACGAACGCACGATCTGAGCGCTGGCGGCATGGGCATGGTGCTGCCGTCCACGATCATCGACGAGAGGTTCTGTAGCGGCGCGAATCGTCTGAATCTGTCGTTGCTTATTCCGGGCGGCGTGATCGGAATGGAAGTGAGCCCGGTAAGATGCGAACGCCTGACCGGACCATACATAGGCCAGGGTTACCTGCTCGGCACCGAGATCACAAACGTCGACGACCGCGCGCGCTTCGAGCAGTACCTCGAGACGATAAAGCGCACAGAACCGAGCGCGGTAGCGCCGGGTAAGGCGCCATTCCTCGACGCGTAGATTAGGCGATATACCCGGCGCTACCGCGCTCGGTTCTGTGCCTACTCGGCTTGTTCGAGAAAGTCTTTGGTGCGGGCGTCTTTGGGCGACTGCATGACCTCGTCAGTTGGCCCAGACTCAACCACCACGCCACCTTCCATAAACAAAATATGGTCCGACACGCCGGCAAGGAATCCCATCGAGTGGGAGATGATGATCATCGTGTGACCGCGATCCACGAACGTGCGCAACAACGTTCGCAGACTACTGACGCGACGTGGATCGAGCGCGCTGGTCGGCTCGTCGAGCAGCAGCAACGCCGGATGCATCGCGAGCGCTCGCGCAATCGCTACGCGCTGTTGCTCGCCGCCTGACAACGACCCTGGATACCGGCGCGCCGCCTGTTTCAATCCCACCGATTCCAACAGCTCGTACGCTTCGTCTTCAGCGGTTTTCTTCGGCGTGCGTAGCACGTGTACCGGCGCCTCGATGATGTTTCCGATCACGGACAGGTGCGGAAAGAGGTAGAAATGCTGGAAGACCGTGCCGACTTTCAACCGCAGATCTTTGACCCGCCGGCGATAGTCGGCGTGCGACAAATTCGCTTCGAGCCGCACGTTGTCACACTCGATGCTGCCGCCATTGATCGTCTCCAAACCATTGAGACAGCGCAACAGGGTCGACTTTCCACTGCCTGACGCGCCGATCACGCCGAGCACTGTCTTTGGCGGCACTTCGAAATCGATCCCTTTCAGGATCTCGCTGTTGCCGAAACGCTTGCGCAGGCCCGTAACGCGGATCATGGCGTCGCCACCTCCGGTTCCTCCTCAACCACACGCTCCGTTGCGCGCTCGCGTAAACGTCGCTCGAGCAAACGCGCGAGATGGGCCATCGGGAGACTCATCGCGAGATAGAAGGCCGACACAGCCACGCCAAGCAACAGAAACTGTCCGGAAGCATTCGCGAGCTCGCGATACGCAGTCGCGAGCTCCCAAACCGAGATGGCAAACGCGACCGAAGTGTCTTTGAAGAGCGAGACAAAGTCGTTCGTCATCGGCGGGAGTGCGATGCGAAACGCCTGCGGCAGGATGATGCGACGAAATGCGAGCACCGGTCCCATGCCGAGCGAGTACGCGGCTTCCCATTGTCCGGTCTGAATCGCCTCGAGCGACGCGCGATAGACTTGCGATTCGTAAGCCGCGTAGTTCAGGCCGAGTCCGACGAGCGCCGTGAGCCAGCCGGGCATCGCGATGCCGATCACGGGCAGGCCGAAGTATAGAAACAGCAGTTGCACCAGCACGGGCGTGCCGCGGAAAAATTCAACATACAACGTGCAGAGCGAGCGCAGCCACGCAGGGCCTTTCCACTGTCCGACGGCGAGCGGCAATCCTAGAATGACCGCGATCACCATCGCGCCGAGTGCGATTAGGACGGTGACGGCGGCGGCGCGTGTCAGTCGCCAGAGCGCTTCGCGCCAGTTGAACGTCGTGTTTGTGGTCGTGTACTCCTCGATTTTCGCCGATTGGGTTCCGGATCGAATCGGCGCCTGAAATTCGACTTGTGCGTCGTTCCAGAGTCCCCACTTTTTCAGAATTGTTTCGAGCGTGCCGTCGAGGATGATCTTGTCGATCGCGGTGTCGATCTCGGCTTTCAAGGCGAGATCGTCTTTGCGGAGGCCGATGACGTACTGGCCGCGCGTGAATGGCGGTCCAGCGGGCTTCAACTTCGGGTTCGAGCGTGCGTAGAAAGCCTCAGCCGGCACATCGAACAGGGCCGCATCGATCCGTTTCAGCTCGAGATCGCGATAAGCGCCGACCGGATCGGCGTAACTGCGAAACGGAATACCGCGTTGTTCCAGAATGCGCGAGGCCGCGGTGTTGCCGAGCGTGGCGACGACGCGATTTTTGCAGTCTTCGAGTGAGTTGATACGGTTATCGTCGCGGCGTACGGTGAGTTGGAGTTGAAAGATGTAGTAAGGCTTACTGAAGAGGATCTGTTGCGCGCGATCCCCCGTCGGCTCAAGGCCGTTGACGATGACGTCGAACGATTTACGTTGCAGCGCGGAGACGAGCGTCTCCCAATCGCTCGGCACAAACTCGGCGCGACGGCCCATCGCTTTGGCGAGCGCGTCGACCATTTCTTTTTCGTAGCCGATGTAATTATCAGGATTGGCCGGATCGGTGAAGACGTACGGCGCTCCGCCACTCGGATCGGCTCCCCAACGCAGCACACGCTCCTGCGCCCCAGCAACACTGTATAGCCACAAAAAGGCACAAAAAGCACATAAGCCTTTTATTAAAGCTCTTGTGCATTTTGTGCTTTTTCGTGGCAACTTTTTGGTGGCCGATTTTAGCTGCTAAGTGCTTTTAGATCTAGTTCAGCAGATGGACTCGTCTCAGCTTTGAGCACTGTCTCCATCTGTTTCAAAGCGTAACGATTCTCTTCTTCCGTGTTTGAAACAACGCAATCCTCGGGAACAAACACTTTGAAGTCGCGCATGTATGCATCGTTGGCGGTGAAGAGCACGCAGTTGTTTCCCGCGATGCCGGTGAGGATCAGGTTCTTTGCGTTCAAGTGTGTGAGCAGTAGATCGAGCGTAGTCGAGTAGAAGCCCGAGTGTTTCGGTTTCAGCACGAAGTAGTCATCGTCGTCCGGCACGAGCGGTTTGACGAAGTCTTTGCCTTTCGCCTCGTCTGCAGTGCAACGTGCGACGAGCTTCTTGAAGTCTGATTGCCACTTGCCGAAGTTGTCGTTCACGTAGATACACGGAATGCCCGCCGCCTCGGCTCGTTTTTTCAGCTCGGCGATGTTTTTGCTGACCGGCAGCGCGAGTCGCAGCAGTTCGTCACCTTCAGGGAAATCGAAGCTGTTGATAACGTCGATCAGCAGTAAAGCCGCTCCTGACTTGTCCGGAGCCGAGCCGTGTAGATCATGACTTGCGCGCGCCATTGGCAAAGATGTTAATCTGTGGGCAAGTTCTCGGCAACCAATCAACAAAAGAGGCCCCTACATGTGTACTGATCGCAGAGACTTTCTCCGCCTGTCCGCCGGTATCGCCGGCGCAACGCTTTTCGGCAGCTCGCTCGCTAACGCGCAACAAGGCTCGCAGCCAGAAGCCGTTCGACGACTGCGTCGCATGACTGACAACATCGTTCCGATCACGATGGAAGAACGCAAGAGTCGTATCGAGAAAGCGCAGCGGCTGATGCGCGAGCAACGCATCAATGCGATCTACATCGAGCCGGGCAGCAGCATGTTCTATTACACCGGCATGCGCTGGGGCACGAGCGAGAGAATGTTCGCCACAGTTATTCCGGCGCGCGGCGAGATCGCTTGGGTGTGCCCGAAGTTTGAAGAAGAGCGCGCGCGCGAGCTGATCCAGATGGGTACAGACATTCGCACGTGGGAAGAACACGAGAGCCCGTACCAGCGCGTGGCCGAGATACTGAAAGATCGTGGCGTGCGCACCGGCACCGTCGGTATCGAAGAGCGTGTGCGGTTTTTCCTGTACGACGGGATTCGACAAGCCGCGCCCGCGGTGAAGTTTGTCAGCGCCACGCCGATCACTGCCGGATGTCGCATGTTCAAGTCACCGGCAGAGCTGGCGTTGATGCAGATCGCGAATGACCTCACGATCATTGCTTACAAAGCGACGCGCGACTCGATGACTGAAGGCATGACGCAAGGTGAGTTTGCGGGAAACTGCTCCGCGGCCTTTCGCGCGCTCGGAACGTCGGGCGGAATCTTTGTCAGTTTTGGAAAGTACACTGCGTTTCCGCACGGCAGCAGCACGCCGCAGCGTCTGAAGGAAGGCGACGTGGTTTTGATGGATGGTGGTTGCAGTATCGAAGGTTATCAATCAGACATTACGCGCACGTTCGTGTTTGGTAAGGCGACCGATCGACAACGCCAGATCTGGGACCTCGAGCGCAAGTCGCAGGACGCCGGGTTTGCCGCAGCAAAGGTTGGCGCGCCGTGTGAGGCTGTCGATGCGGCAGCAAGGAAGGTGATCACTGACGCCGGCTTTGGTCCTGACTACAAAGTGCCGGGACTGCCGCATCGCACCGGGCACGGCATCGGGCTTGATGGTCACGAGTGGACTAACTTCGTGCGCGGCAACAAGACACCGATCCAGCCAGGCATGTGTTTTAGTGACGAGCCGACGATCGTGATCTATGGCGAGTTCGGCATTCGCCTCGAAGACTGTCTCTACATCACGCCTGATGGACCAAAGTTTTTCACCAAACAGAGCGCCTCAATCGATGAACCTTTTTAGCCACAAAAGGCACAAGAAATTTTAGCCACAAAAAGGCACAAAAGTCGCAAATGAAATTCAGCTCTACGGAGCTGGCCCACACAAATTACCAATGAGTTTAATTCTGCGGTAAGCTGGGCTTCTCTTTTTTGTGTTTTTGTGCCTTTTTGTGGCTAAAAATGGGTCGATGGATTTTAGCGGCGACGATTCTTGCCTCGAGCATGGCTTTTATCGATGGCACGGTCGTCAATGTGGCCCTTCCTTTTCTCCAAACTAATCTCAACGCAACCGCGATCGGAATACAGTGGGTTGTTGAAGCGTATTCGCTGTTTCTGTCTGCGCTTTTACTGGTTGGTGGTTCGCTTGGCGATCGTTACGGGCGTCGCCGGATATTCAATCTCGGCGTTGTGATCTTTGCTGTCGCATCTGCGCTCTGCGGCATGGCGGCGAACATCGAGCAACTGATCGCGGCGCGCGCAGTGCAAGGAATCGGTGGGGAAAG
>JADMIO011449861.1_pt1 | contig 16793 bp, 13 predicted proteins | sample 8958161 | NCBI WGS metagenome assembly JADMIO01 (sample SAMN16585339, study PRJNA669376) | soil metagenome | isolation source: Crop rotation soil | place: USA: Cullars Rotation, Alabama | collected 2011
CAAGCTCCCGATTACGCCCGATCCTGATGACAACGCTCGCCACCGCATTGGGTGCTTTGCCTATTGCACTGGCTCTTGGCGCCGGCGCTAAAAGTCGCATGGGAATGGGTATCGTTGTGATCGGCGGATTACTTTTTTCCCTGGTTCTGACACTTTATGTTATTCCCGCCATGTACTCCTATTTATCCCTTAAAAAGAAAAGCCATGATGCAATTCCTGAAAAGATCCCTGCCGAAACACTTTAAAACTTCAGGTTTTGTTGCGGGTCTTTTATTCGCCGGCTTAAATGCCGGGGGGCAGCAGCTGCTTACACCGGAAGAGGCGGTGGGGATCATTATGAAAAACAACTACAATGTGAGCGTTGCGCGGAACCAGGCGGAAATTGCCGCCATTGCCGCCACACGTGGTAACGCAGGGATGTTGCCTTCGGTATTTCTGAATGCTACCGGGGTGATACAAAGTAATGACATCAACCAGCGTTTTGCGAGCGGACTTGTCGTAGAAAAAAAAGGGGTCGGCGCTGATAATATCAATGCACAGGTGGGAATAACCTGGACGCTTTTTGATGGCGGGCGTATGTTTTTCACCTATGACCGGTTGAAACAACAAACCATAGGTGCTCAAACCGGTTTACGGCAACAGATCGAAAACTCGGTAGAGCAGACTTTAAATACCTATTATACCATTGTGCGCCTGAAGCAGGAAGTGCAAGCCAGGCAATTCGGGCTGGAAGTAGCGGAAGAGCAACTTTTATTTGCAAATACCCGGTTTGAAGTTGGGAACGGATCACGGCAACAGGTTCTTCAGGCAACGATCGACCGTAACACATGGAAATCACAACTGCTCGATCAGAACATGCAGCTTGAAAACGCCAGGTTGGAATTGAACCGTTTACTTGCACGAGATCTCGCTACCGAATTTACGGTGGTAGATTCCATTCCCACACAATTTACTGCTTCGCTGGACGATCTGCGGCAAAAGGCTACGGCCAGCAATGCTTCCGTGTTGATTGCAAACAACAATCTGAAGATCGCTGAATATCAAATGAAGGAAATCCGCGCCGGCTATCTGCCCACATTGAATTTCATTGGTGCGTACGGCCTTACGCGAACCAGCAGTGAAGGGGGCTTTTCTTTATACAATTACAGCCAGGGGCCGAATGCAGGATTGCAATTAACCTGGAATCTGTTTGACGGCAGCAGGTTAAGATCGCAGATAAAACAGTCGACCCTTCAGCTGAACAGTGTGAGCCTGATAAGCAGCGATGTGGCGGCAACGGTATCCACTGACGTCTACATCGCCTATAAAACCTGGCAATATGCCATGCAGATAAGGCAGCTGGAAGAGGAGAATTTTAATGCAGCGAAGGAAAACGTAACGCTTTCGCTGGAACGTCAGCGTGTGGGAAGTGCAGATAACCTGGTGGTTAAAGAAGCACAGCGCAGTTATGAGGAAGCAATCAGCCGGGTAACTACTGCCAGGTTAGCTGCCAAGCAGGCCGAACTGGCATTGATGCGGTTGAGTGGGCAGCTGGTCAAATAACCGCTAGCCTTTTACCCGTTCAAGGGATTTCGCCCGGATGATCTCCAGGGATTCGACATCATTTTTATAGATAATGGTCCAGGGTTCGCCATTGTCCCCATTGAGGTCACGACGCATAACGATAACGTCGTACGCCAATGTTGACGGTAGTCGTAGCGGTATGTGATGATCTTCTGCAGGGTGAATGTACCCGGTTACGATGGATTGATCTTTTAATCTGAGCTGTACCATATCATCCTCATCCAGTTCAAGTATTCTGCTCCAATCCAGCATCAGTAAATTGATGCTCTTTAAATCGTTCATTTATCCATCTTTGATTGCGCCCATTACGGGAAAACTGTGCCATCAGTTCCATGGCAGCCGGACAAATACCTTCTCTTTCTTACCAACAGGATCATGCGTTTATCTTGTTTCCCTTTCAAATAATTGCATGATTATAGGTAAATACAAAGTCATTATTTAATCTCCACACTATGAAACCAGATTCATTAAAATTTGCAACAGCACTTCTTCTCACCTCCATCCTTTTTTCATCATGCAGCGTTGTCGGCGATATTTTCCAGGCGGGGATGGGCTTTGGGATCTTTCTAGTTGTCCTTGTCGTGGGACTGATCCTTTACTTTGTGATGAGAGGAAGAAATAAATAAGAAGGATTTGTGCCTTCTTTTCCGGTCAAAATTTATATCCCGGCTTTGCAGAGAATGGGAAAGCTGTATATTTGCCGCCTCATTCAGGTTCTGTAGCTTAATTGGATAGAGCATCTGACTACGGATCAGAAGGTTGGGGGTTCGACTCCCTCCAGGACCACGAATAAAGTTTTAAGGGTTTATGAAGCAGGCTTCATAGACCCTTTTTTCTTTGTAAACTCCCCTTACTTGTCGTCACACCTAGGCAAGCTGAGGGCGGTGCTCTGATCTTTCAGAACATTTGCCACAGTCTGCGTCGCGACAGTTGAAGTCTACAATACAAGAAATATCAACATACCTGGTTAGCACCTCCAATAAAAAAGCCCGTCTATATCACATAAACGAGCTTATATTCTAAAAAGAAATAAGAAACTATACGATTTCTACCGACAGTCCTCTGTCAAGCAATGCCGTGGCTCTTGGCTCAAGATCGTCCCAGCTACCGGTTTTTACAGAGCATTTACCTGTGTGGTGCACGAGGTAAGCACATTGCTCGGCCTGGATCGCTTCGTGCTCGCAGATCTCGATTAACCAGCGGATCACGTCATCAAAAGTATTCACGTCGTCATTAAAGAGTATGATCTGACGTTGCTCAACTTCCAGCAGTAAGGTTTCCAGGTCGTCCTGCTCAAGTATATGTGTTGATGTAGCCATATTCATTATAAATCCAACGCTGCAAAAATAGTCAATTTAAAAATACAAGCAGCAAAACCGTTGTCAGGTATTCCGCCTGTTGATCAGGTATGTGCGGCTCTCGTTTCCTTTGATCATCCGCCCGATATTTTTCCGATGGGTCAATATTACCAGCAAAGGAATGGTGACTGCGAAAATGATCGTGGCATCGTGATGTGCACGCTCGATCCATAATATAAACGTCGCGTAAAACACCGAAGCGAGGATAGAACCCAGGGAAACATAATGGGTCAGCAACAATACCAGCAGGAACAATCCAATACAGAACAATGCTGCAATGGGTTGCATGCCAATGGAAACCCCAAGCAGGGTAGCAATTCCTTTTCCGCCACGGAAACCTGCAAACACAGGGAAAATATGTCCGAACACGGCAGCAGCACCGCAGAGTACTCGGAAGTTCTCGAACAATACCGGTGAATCGGGAGCACTCAAATACCACAACGGAAGCATCACTGCCAGCCAGCCTTTGAATGCATCAATCAGCAATACGGGCACGCCCGCCGTTTTACCCAGAACACGGAATGTATTGGTAGCGCCGGCATTGCCACTGCCATGCTCACGGATATCTGTGGAATAGAAAATCTTTCCAATCCATACTGCAGTTGGAATTGAACCAAGCAGGTATGCAACGATTAAAAGAAATATGCCGGGTAGAAGCATTTGGCAAAGGTAAGGTAATTGATTTAATGAAGAAATGTGGCCGGTAAGAGGTGTGGTTCCTGCTAACGCTCCATAAAATCACGTTTACGTTTTTCGACACCGATCATAAACTGGTAAGGCGGCGTTCCATTTTCCCCATCCACCGAACGCTTTTTCGCATCCAGCTCCCGCACCGCCACATTAAACGGTTCGTCACCAGCGATCACATTCATAATATTCCTGCTATAACTGAAGAAATACCATTTCTGGGATTCAAGCTCTATGTAAAAATTCAATACATCGCCTCCACGCTTTTTCACCAGCTCGATCTTTCCTTTTATTACCTTATTCACCGGCGTTTTTCCGATATTACTCACCGACAGCCAGCCTTCCGATACGTAGGAGCGCGTCTCGGTATTCCATTTCATGTCCACATTACTGAACACAATGGAATGGTTAAGCTCATCCGGAAACTTTTTAATGCTTCCGGTTGCTGCGATGTCCTTCAGGACTTTATCGGCCTGCTCTTTTCCGATCAGCCCGGAAAGCGCTTTTTTATAATCGGGAGAGGATACATCGGAAGGTGCCAGGCCACTGGTTGCAGCTATCGTCTCCTCGATCATCTTCCATAATTCCGGCGCCAGGAAAAAGTCGATCGCGATAGTTGATTTGAATTTCGTTTCATCACTGGCAATGCTGTGACTGGCATTTCCGAAGCTGGTAATTTTCACCTGACCGAGGTCGAGTCCGAAATTGAGTTTCCCTTCTCCCGATACATCGCAATTTGCTTTTTTCATCGACACGTAATCGTCAGGAAGATCCGCGTTATCCAGCTTTTCCTTGGTGCTGATCTGGAATTCCTGTTTTGTTTTATCAAATCGCAGGAATCCTCTTGCACTCAGTATTTCCTGGTCACCTGTTTTTTGTTTTTTCGAAATAAAGACCGGGTAAACGTGTGTCGAATCTTTGATCAGCACCAGCCCGGCCATTAGCTTTTCGTTGTCAATTCCTTTTGGAAAGGAATCAATCGGGATCATGACATTGGTAGGGTCGATGTAATTTTTAAATTTCAACCAGTTACGGCTAAGACCCGTACATGCGTGGTTGATCCGCACGCCCCCGTCAAAATTCAATTGCTTTACCGGTGCATACAGATTCACTTTGCCCTGGAATTCAAATTCGGGACTTAAGAAAAAATTTTGCTCTGCCGCAATTTCTCCGGAACCGATTGTGTTGCCCAACGAATCCTGCTTAATGCCGGTGAACTTTATCGTCTGCACCTTTCCAGCTTCATCCTCATAATCGTAGTCGCCGCTTGCAGTGTATTTCTTCTTGCCAAGAATGTCAATGGACGCATTGTAAATATCATGATACTTCAAATCGTTGTTGGCGGTAAGTTTTGAATTTTTCATCGTGGAGATCACTGCATTCCGCTCCACGTTGATCTTCTCGGCTTCCGGATAGATCGTAGCATCTGCAACCCTGATCAGTTTTACGCCTTCGGTGCGGATGGTTCTGTCGGCCATAGCATATTTCGCCCGCGGTGCAACAAACGTGATCGAATCCTGATCAGCCCGTGTGGAAACGAAGCGCGAACCAATAAGGTCAATCTCATTCATTGATGAATTCATATCAACCTCGTCCTTGTCCATATACCAGCGCAACTCATCCATGTACGCGATATATTTGTTGACCGGGAATTCAATGTATGAATCTGCGGAGTTCGACTTGAACTGACCCTGCCGGTTTTTAAAGCTAACATCCGCTTTAACATTATCGGTCTTAATCGCAACTTCCTTCGTTCCGTCGGCCTTTACTTCATCCCTGGCGGTAAATGCAAATGAGGCAGTATCCGACTTAAAATCTTCCTTCCTGAAACGGAACGCTTTCGAAGCCACTTCCGCACTGGCGAATTCGAGTGTTCCACTACCGGTCATACCCGCATCACCAATGGCGATCTTTCCTTTCAGCTTCGATTCTCCGGCATACATGGAAATCGCCTGATCGGTTTGTGCCACCTCGAATTTGTTTGGATTGTATGGTTCCCAATGCAACTTCACATCGGCTGCTTCAACATCAGGATATTCAACCGTGCCCTTGGTTTCGGCGCGCACATTAAGATGCTTGCAGAAAGCATTGACCGAATCGGGATAAAAAACAAAGTCCTCTGATTTGGCCGTCGTGGTAATGTATTGGATCTCGCCATTGCCGCGCAAACCTTTATGGCTCATCTGCATGGCGTTGATAAAAGTTCCTTTCGATTGATAGATGGGCAGACCTGCATCACCTGTTTTCCGTTTAAACCCGAGCGAGTAGTCTTCCTGGAGCTTCAGCTGTTCAGTAAGATCCGGAAAGATGCCTGCCGAGACGAAAGTGCCGTCGAAAATCAATCCTTCACTTTTGAAGTTATCGAGGCTGTCGACCGTATAGGGATTGATCTGGAAATAGAAATTACTTCGGTTATAAACGCCACCAAGGATAGAGCCCTTATCATAAAATGCGTAGGAATTCTTGGCGGAATTAAATACCGGATATTGAGCCAGCGATTTGACTCCACTCTTGTTGTACGGATGATCGATCAACAGATCGCCGATCACGTTTTCAATTACCGTTTTAACTTTTACCAGGGGATATTTACCAAATTCATCCTGCTCCGTTCCTTCGACGCGCAGCCTTAAAGAGTCAACATTATCAAGGTTAAGCTTGAATTTATCGTAAAGGAAATCGAATTTTTTACCGAAGAATTCAAAGCGCCCGGCAACGATCCTTCCGGCAAAGTCGAAGTCGCGGTTTTTATGGACCACCAGCTCCTGGTTTTTCGGGTAAATGACCACATTCTGTGAATCGCTCAGAAAGATCTTCTGCACACCGTGCATCCGGAGGTCCCAGTTGAGCAGGCTTAATTCCGCATTATTCTCATCGCCGCTTACGCCTGAAAAGAACTGGATCACATCGTAATCGGCCCGGCCGTTAATGGCGAGCAAATATTTCCGGAGGCGAGGTTTAAGAACAACCTGTTCTGTTTCCTCATCAAACAGAATAAAACCTTTGGATGAAAGTCGTCTTAAAATATGCCGGACCTGTGTGATCTCGATCTTGTACCATTGGGAAACCTCACGTGCACTGAATTCTTCGCGTCCTGTATTATCGGCTAGTTTCCGAAGAACTAGCAAAGGACTTTCATCATCCATTCCCTGGATTTCAATGTAGCGTTCCTCCCTGAAATAATCAGAGGACTCGAAAAGCGCATTACTTTCTACTGCGCCGGCGATGGCTTTAAATTTCATCGTGGCATCATCGACCTTCCATTGCAGCATTTCAAAATCCATATCGAGCTGATGATAGGAATCGAAATAGGGAGTTTTCGAAGAACCTTCGCCGTTGCGGATCATATACAATTCCCGTTTGTCATCGAGGTAACGGAAAACGAGTCCGGGATGCACAATCGAATCTTCCTCAATAAATATTTTAACAGAAGCCTGCGAGCTCTGCATGCTTTTATCTTCGATCAGGAAATTCCGGGACGAAGCACGGATAAAAGGTTTGCCTTCACGTTTAAAAATAAATTGTGCAGGAACTTCATTTGTTCCCGCGCCAAGCAAACTGTTACCCTGAACGGAAACACCACCCAGATAATCCACGTTCTTATAAATCTCAGGAATGGAGAAGGCGGTGTTGTAGGTGGTAAAGCGCGGATAAGTGACATCGCGGTTGCCGGGATTATCGGTGAGTTTATCACTTACCTGACCAAGCAAAGGCTCCTTAAAGTATTTGGGGTATGAAAATATAGCGCTATCGGCAGTGAATTTTGTCGTTTTAACGGGAAGTACGTAATTCTTCAACTGTGCATTTGCCTCCGCCTCCTTTAATCCGGCCCTGGTCCAGAGGATTTTTCCGTTTACGCCATGAAATTCATAGACCGTCGGAAACAGAACACCGGAGGTAGTTGTGATAATTGTGCTATCGGCCCGCGTGATCCCACGGATATTGGTAACGCCGAATGTTACTTTGGGAATGCTATCGAAGGAAAATGTAAAATCGGAACGCTCACTGTACCAGGAAACAGCGTCGGATTTATACAAGGCGTTACTTCTGAAAAGATCTTCAGAAGTTTGAAGATACTGGTCAAATTTCCCGGCGGTGAGCTTCGGGATTGTTTTATCCAGCGTTGAATGCCAGTCGTTGAACTGCTGTATGCTTTTGCTTCCCTGATCGAAAGCAATCAGGCAACGGTAATAGTCCCTGAAATTAGGGATGGCATTCATCCGTTTCTTCAGCATCGCGTTGCAGGTCGCAATTACTGTCTGCTGCTGGGCGGAACTGAACTTTGTAAGCCATACCGGCTCGAACAATTCAAGCAGATCCTTGGCTGCCGATTTATCCGCAGTTTCCAGTTGCGTTTCAACTTCTTTAAGAAAAACTTCCGGGGAAGTGGAAAATGACTTCATCGGCTGGGCAAGCAGACCGGCACCAGGAGCTATAATAAGAATAAGGCTAAGAGACCTTATCAGGAATTTTGTCATCATTAGAAAGAAAATGCAAATTACCCCGTAGGTGTTTTCGTGAAATGCTCCAGCACTTGAATTTTACACAAGTTTTCAAGGCAAAACAGACGGCACGTCCAGCAAGGACAATGGATCAGTTGTGGAAACGCAGCGCGGATGTGCTTATTTTCCGATGAAAGAAAACGGTAAAATGAAGCTAAAAGCGAATCGGATTACTGCATTCCCTTTTTAAGAAAAGCGACTGCCTTTTCCTGGGCATCATCCGCGTTCTTTTTGTCGTAATCGGGATTGCTTGGATTTGCAAAAGCATGAACTGCAGGATAGTCATACTCTGTAAATTTCCTTCCTGACTTTTCAACCTTTTTACCGAATTCATCGACTTTTTCCTTTGTTATATATGTGTCTTTAGTCCCATAGATGTAGAGAACATCAGTCTTCAGCATATTGATTTTCGCCTGATCTTCTTCCGGAAATCCGTAGTACATCACGCAGGCTTTTGCATCGGCGCCGGCATTTAAGGCAGTCTGAAAGCTCCAGCTTCCGCCCATGCACCAGCCGAGTGTCAGGATATTTTTCCCTGAGCCGATCTTTGTAAGAAGGCCTTTGATGATTGTTGTTGCCCGCACCGGATCCATTGAGCCCATCAATTTGCCGGCTTCTTCAGGTGTCGTTGCAACTTTTCCATCGTAAAGGTCAACTGCATAAACTTCCACATCACCGAGCAGATGCTGCCAGGTTTCGGATTCCCTGCGGATATGATCATTAAGTCCCCACCATTCGTGGCAAACGATCAGTACGTTTTTCGTTGGTTTGGCGGAATGTACGTAAAATGCATTTCCGGGCTTGCCATCGCTTGTAGGGAAACTTAGATTTACGCCATGCTGGGGTGAAAAAACAAAAGGGACGGGAGCTTTATGTGCGGCCTGGAATGAGGCATTGCTGGCAAGTTCCTCCATTTGTGCAGACGGTGCGGTACAACAGGAATGCTGTGCTGATGCTGAAAATACGGATAAAGTAAAAAGGGTGCTTAAAATCGATCTGGCTGTCATGGCTTTCTTTTTATTGCAAAGTAAAAAGAAAAACGTAGTGAAGTCAGTTTGATGGTGCTGCCGAATGAGTAACTGTAGTATCGAGGAATTCAAACCCGAACTTTTTTGCAAAGCCGGTTTGCGTTTTGTTCAGGTCAGCATTCAGCTTTTCTTCTTTAACGCGCACACTTTGAACGATGCGGTTTAATTCAGCAATATCTTCATCGGTCGCTTCCGGGCCCTTCAGAAAAATCCCTATCATTTCCTTGTACTCATTATGAAAGATGCTGTTGTAGAATTCGAATAGTTTTCTTGCCTGATTGCGAAGCGTGGAATCTCCTTCGTAATCGCTGAGATTCTGAATGTGTTTAAGACTCTGATCGGATTGAATCACAAGGCTGTCGAACTGCAGCCTTATCTCCTGCGCAGTTCCTGAGTCATAGGTTGCAGTAAGACGGATCATTCTTTTTATGATTGCGTTCTGCTGATCAACAATAAAATCGTTGTACTCTACGGGTGTGTAGAATTTAGTGTCGCCCGACCGTGCAGGTTGCTGGAAGCAGGAAGCCAACAGCAAGCAGGGGAGAATAATAACTGCAATTAATCTAAGCATGGCAGAACATGCTGCAAAGCTACAGATTTCTTGCCGGGACAGTTTGGGCAGGCCCCGAAAAGAAAAGTCCTGACAGCTTTTTGAACTGTCAGGACTTTAAAGATTGAACCAATTACTTTGTGATATTGAATTTTTTTACGATTTCGCCGCCGGCCGTCTCTAATCGCACGAAATAAATTCCGCTGTTAAGATTGCCCAGATCGAGGTTGAATTTCTGACCTGCTGATGCCGGACGAACCTGGTAAACCAATGCTCCAACCGCGTTATGAACAGTCACAAGCGTTACTTTCACATCCTCGTCAAAAGCAACAGTCAGATTTCCATCTCTTACCGGATTAGGGTATAAAGTAACTTCATCAATCTTCCGTTGAGCGGTAAGGCGGATAACAGGTGAGATCTCGAGCTGTGACTGACCGATTACAACCTCAGTTGCAGGATCATCATTGTAATTGATCTCTACGATTTTTGCAGAGGTAACGCCGGTAGGACCGGTAGGCTGGCTGCCATAAACTCCGGAAATATTATCTACAGTAATGTAAACGATGTCAAAGATTTTGACTTTTACCACTTCGGCATGATGGATCGGCTCGATATCCGGATTAGTATTTCCACCGCGGATGATGATGTCTACATCAACTTTACCGTCTTTTGCCTGACCTGTCCTTACTTCGGTAGAAACTCCGTTGTTGTTCTTACCTTCGACAGCAACTGCAGTAAACTCAGTTCCTGCAGGAATGTCAACAACCACTCTAAGGTGCAGCGGCTGGTCAGCTCTTAAAATACCATTTGAAAACGTAGCATATACCGGTGATGTGAATTTCGTTTCTTTAACCGAATTGGAGGCAAAAACCGAAAAGCCGGTGAATAAAGCAGCGAAGACAACTAAAAGACGGGTAATGATTCTGCTTTTCATATGCTGGTATTTTTTTGTTATACCCAAAGATACGTTTAAAATCTTAAAACGCATAAAGAACACTTTTCCTGCCTTATCGAAACCAATCATACATGAATCGTTCGAAGTTGGAGTTTAATATGCTGATTATTAGTAAATTAATCACAACGTGTTTCGCTGGTTTTATCGGTAGTCTTGCTTTTGGGAATTCATGCAACATGTTATATGCATGTTTAAACGTCTATTTTTGCTATCAACCTACGTGGAATGCAGGCGAGCAAACTGATTCAATTATTAAAGACTCTTGGTAAGAAAGAGTTTAAGGAATTCCAGCAATACGTTGCTTCGGAGTTCTTTAATAAGAACCAGAACCTTACCCGGTTCCTGGAATATCTGTCGATCTATCAGTCGCAGCTGGAAAGTGATAAGCTTGAGAAAACGGCTTTCTTCAAAAAACATTACCCGGGAGAGACTTTTGAGGAGCAGCGGTTCCGGTATTTACAGAGTGACCTCACCAAATTGCTTGAAGATTACATCGCATACACCGAGTATTCCAAGAATTCATTTCAGAAGAAATACAATCTTCTTGCAGGGCTTAACTACAGGAATCAGGATAAGTATTTCCTTCAGGAACTGGATGCGATCAACGCTCAGAACGATTCATCTTCCTTGCGTGACAGCACATACTATTTTAACCGCCACCAGATCAGTGAGCTTTCTTATGAATACACATCGGAAAAGCGTAACCGTGCATTCGACTCATCGCTGCAGGCGGTAATTGATAACCTTGAGATTACGTACCTGGCCCGGGGGTTCAGGTATTACTGCGAGATGATCAACCGAAGGAATATTCTGTCGGTCGAATACAACCTCAGTTTCTTTGATGAGATTGTAAAATACCTGGGAAAAGGAAGTTTTGATGATGTTCCTGCGATCAAGATCTACCGGTTGATCTACAACACCCTGATGGATCAGGATAACGAGCAGAATTATTCTGAATTGCTCGAGACGCTTGACAAATATGGCCGGCAGTTTAGCCGGAAGGAAGAGCGGGGAATGTATGTGTTTGCACAGAATTACTGCATCAAACGGATAAACCGCGGTGTTAACGGTTCACTGAAACAGATCTTTGAATTGTACAGGATCATTGTTTCCAAAGGACTTATTTATGAGGGCAATTATATTTCACAGCCCGACTTCAAGAACATAGTTACTACAGGGCTGCGGCTTGGGGAGGTGGAATGGGTAACAAGTTTTATAGAAGAATACAAGGGGAAGCTGAATCCTGAATTCAGTGAAAACGCATATACATATAGTATGGCCTGGGTGCATTTTACCCGAAAGGAATATGATAAGGCATTAAGGATGTTGTTGCGGGTGGAGTTCAATGATGTGTATTACCACCTTGATTCAAAGTCGCTTCTGATGAAAGTGTATTACGAAATGAATGAATACGATCCGTTTTTTTCGTTGGTTGACGCATTCAAAATCTATTTGCGCCGGAACAAATTCATCTCCGAATTTCAGCGGGAGACATACCATAATTTCATTTTGCTGGTAAATAAAATGATGAAGGTGAAGCTTGGCAAAAACAGGATGACCTGGGCGCTTCACGATGAGATCGTAAACACCAAACCCGCGGCAGACCTTATCTGGCTGCAAACCAAGTCGGAGGAGCTGTTGAAGAAGGAGAAGCTCGAAGTAAATAATAGGGAATAAGGAATAGATAACAGGTAATAGACTTCTTGAATACCAGGTAAATTCATATCATGAATAGACAAATTTCAATTTGTATTTTTTTATTTATCACAACTTCTACTAATCATGTATTTTCCCAAATTGACACGCCATTTAAAGATACTCTTGTTTCGTATAAATTTATGTGTTTTGACAACTTAAGTATTGAAATCCCAAGTGGAATACACAAAATCCAAAAAGACAGCTATGAGGAAGGATTTATACTGTTGATAGCTTATGCAGATACAAGCTATATTTCAATTTTATGTGGCGGAAATGCTACTCTTAATATTAAAGCGGCGAGAATGAAAAACTTATACGCCAGAAAAGAAATTATTGAAGGCCGACAAATAATATATGAAAATGTACCAGTGGAGCGGAAAGCGATTTTTGATTTGGCATTCGATCGGCTGAAGGAAAACGGGCTTAACACGGGCAACTAGCGTTGCAACCAGCTACCTATAACAACGCACAACGTCTGCACGCTTAAAGGAGGCACTTTTATTATTGCCAGGAGTGTTAAGAAAAATTATTAAATGCCTGAATTTCTAAACTACTCGTGAGGTTCACCTGCCCGTAAATATTATTTATTATTTATTACCTTTTATTTATTTACACTCTTATTTCCATCGCTCCAAATCCATAATTCTTATACGATGCATCGTAATGTTGCAGGTTTTCCGCATTGAGCCATTTCACGAGTTCTTCCTTTAATTTCCCTTTGCCGATGCCGTGAATTGCTACGAAACGTTTGAGATTTCGTTGTCTGGCTTCATCCACACATTTTTCGAAATGACGCAACTGGTAAATGATAATATCTGCATTCTCCATACCTGATGTGGTTTCAAGAAGCTCATGGATGTGAAGGTCCACTTCGAAAACCCCGTCTTTATTTTCTTTTAACAGCCAGTCTTTTTTTACCGGCTTTGGTTTATCAGCCTGATCTTTTATCGGATATGCAGGTGCAGTTTCTAGTTTGCCTGATGCTTCCACATCAAACAGCAACCCTCGTTGGGCAAGAAATCCAATCGTTTGCCATTCGGCCGGATCGGCCATAGCCGGTATCTGGTGTTTTACAAATCCTGCGCGGTAGGTTGTGGCAATGCTGGTTTCTGCAGGAACAGGAAGCATCTGAATAAAAAACCGGTCACGTTTCAGCATCTCGGTCAATGACGCCGTAAACAGCAGTTTCGACCCGCCGCTGCCAAGCAGAATTGTTCCTTCAAGTTTAAGATAACGGTCATCCTCGCCGTATACGGCAAAGAAGATTGTTTCTTTTTTCCTGTTGATGATTCTGAACCCAATGGTGGGCTCTTTCATCATCCCCTCAAGGGTGAAAGCAAGGAAAACGGATTCAGGAAGCTGTTCGCCAACAGGTGCTTCCATGCGGATCGCCGCAGGTGCCTGTTCACTTAGCCCGATTACTACCAGTTTATTTGCAGGATAAGGAATTTCAAAGCCGTCCGACATCATGACGAGCACCATTCCCGAACTGCTCATGCCGCTGACCACACCTTCCCCAACCTCATCAAGTAATCGTACGCGGGTTCCGGTATTCATATGCTTATGATTTATTGGCTGATCTGCGTTTCCCGGATATTCTTTTTTCAACGATCTGCATCAGGGCTTTTGCATCATCCGGTGGCAATTGCCTGCCAAATGAATAAAGTTTCCCGTTGTATTCAAAGCCAATTGTTTCCCCGCCTACAACCCAGAATGATTCATAGTGGTTTTTAACGAATGTTCCCTGTTGCTCCTGTAAACTGGTGAATTTGCCGATTGATGCTGTTTCGAATTCACTGCGTCGGGGACCAATGGTTGATTCAAATGCAAGTTCTGTTTTATCACCACTAACCCTGAAGATCTCTTTTCCCGAGCGCCGCCAGCTCCAGGCAAGTAGTCCACGGTATTCGAAATAAAGCCAGAATGCCAGCCATACACACATATATATGAACTGATCGCCTTTGATACCAATAAAAAACTGTGCGATTACGTAAATGCCGAGCAATGACCAGGCAGCGAGCCATACGGTTAAAGCAGTGAGCTGCCAGGAAGGTATTTTTCCCGAAATGAAAACCTCCAGCATTTCCGGCGTTTCGACCAGTGTTATTCGATCACTTTTAAATAGTTTTTCCCGCATCGCTGCAAATTTAACTGATTCCCGCCGCAGGAACCGTTTCCCTGTTCAGATATTCACGGATTGCATTGTAGATAAGATCAAGCTCATCATCGTTGATTACGTATGGAGGCGTGCAGTACAATACATTTCCCAATGGCCTTAAATAGATACCCCTTGAAAGGAACCAGCTCGTAAGAACTTCTGAAACAGGATTCAGGTATCCACGCTCCTCATTGGTTTTTAATTCGATTGCGAGAATGGTTCCAAGCTGCCGGATACCGGAAATCCCAGCATTCCCCAGTATTTCTTTCACGAATGCTTTATGTCGCTCTTCAATATGACTTATGTTTTCCTGACATTCCGGTTTCCTGAGTAATTCCAGTGATGCCAGTGCTGCGCGGCAGGCAATCGGATTGGCAGTAAATGAATGTCCGTGAAAAAACGTTCTTAACTTATCATTACTCAGAAATGCCTCGTAAATAAATGCCGGAACGGCCGTAACTCCCAGTGCAAGCGTTCCTCCGGTTATTGTTTTTGAAAGGCAGATTATGTCGGGATGACTATGCAGGTAATTGCTTGCAAATGCTCTTCCGGTGCGATAAAACCCTGTGAAAACTTCATCTGCAATGGTGATCACATGCTTCGTACGGCATAATGCGATCTGTTTGGAAAGAACTTCAGGATCGTGCATACGCATACCATTGGCCCCTTGTACCAGCGGTTCGAAAATAAAGGCGGCAATTTCATTATCGTCAAGCAATCGTGAAAGCTGTTCGAGGCTTTGCTGTCCCATTCCCGGTTCCGGTGGGTCAATAAACATGACTTCAAACAGCAGCGATTCGAACGGATGGTTGAACGCGTTCCGTGCGCCCACCGACATAGCACCGAATGTATCGCCATGGTAGGCATTGCGGTAGGCAATAATTTTCGTGCGCTTTTCCGACCGGTTGTGGAAATACTGAAGTGAAATCTTTAAAGCAACTTCAACTGAGGTAGAACCATTGTCTGAATAAAAGATCCGTTCCTGTCCGGGCAGCATCGCGATCAGTTGTTCAGCAAGTGCAACCGCAGGTGCGTGCGTGAATCCGGCAAAAATAATATGCTCAAGTTTTCTGGCCTGATCGGCAAGCTGCGCGGCGATAAAACGGTTTCCATGTCCGTGTGCATTCACCCACCACGACGCAGTTCCATCAAGGTAACGTTTCCCATCTTCTGCAATCAGCCAGCAGCCTTCACCTTTTATAATTCCAATCGGGTCAGCAGCTGTTTTTGCCTGGGTAAACGGATGCCAGATTACAGCTTTATCGCGTTCTGTCAGAGTTGAGGTGGATTTATTAAGAGGATCAATGTGGAGATCAATTGTCACCTCCTCTGCAATCCGGGAGACGTACTGCCGGTCTACAACGTCAACTAAAGGAAGCCGCCCGAGTAATGGCAATCCGGTGTGCTCAAGAATAAACGATTCTGATTCCGGATTTTCGTCTCCGTTAAACCAAAGTCCTTTTACTGAAATACCCCTGGATTTAAGTGCTTCAGCACTGAGAAGGGTATGATTTATACTTCCGAGGTAATGACGGCTTATCAATACAACTTCAGCCTTTAATTTCTCAATCAGATCAATCATGAGAAAACCCTTCGAAAGAGGAACCATTAACCCGCCGGCGCCTTCGATAACAAGAAAATTACTGGTTGATGGAACGATAATTCTGTCAGGTTCAATGGTCATTCCGGCCCTCGCAGCCGAAGCATGCGGAGATAAAGGATAGGGAAGAAGAACAGCTTCCGGAAAAATCTGTGTAACGGAATTAGCAACCAGATTTCGCACATGCATTGCATCCGTTTCTTCCAGGTCGCCCGCCTGAACCGGTTTCCAGTAGTCAGCTTTTAATGCTTCACACAGTACCGCACTTAAAATGGTTTTACCTGCGTCAGTTCCGATGCCGGTTACAAAGATCAGCCCTGGCTTTTTTCCGCCGGATATTGAATTCTGCATTTTCTGAAAAGCTTAGCCAGCAGTGGTTTGCAGGAAACTCAGCACACCAAGTCTATAGCTGTTGGTCCCAAATCCACTGATTACACCTTTCGCATGCGGCGCGATAAAACTCACATGGCGGAAGTCCTCACGTGCGAAAACGTTGGTAATATGGATTTCAATCACCGGTGTTTTTATTGCTGCAACTGCATCGCCGATGGCTACCGAGGTATGGGTAAAGCCTGCAGCATTCAGCAGGATTCCATCGGCTGCGAATCCAAATTCATGAAGGCTGTTAATGATCTCACCCTCAATATTGCTTTGGAAATAGGTGAACTTTACACCTGGAAAACCCAGTCGTAATTCC
>JADMIO011367239.1_pt1 | contig 16792 bp, 17 predicted proteins | sample 8958161 | NCBI WGS metagenome assembly JADMIO01 (sample SAMN16585339, study PRJNA669376) | soil metagenome | isolation source: Crop rotation soil | place: USA: Cullars Rotation, Alabama | collected 2011
CGGCGCGGCGCGCCGCCTGGCCCTGGCGGCGGTGCTCCTGGGCTGGATTGCGGGGGTGGGGGTGTCGCTCAATGGCGCGCTCGACCACCGCGCCGCCACCGAGGTGGCGGCCGAGGTGCGCCAGAGCTGGGCCATCCCGTGGACCGGCCTGACCTGGATCGACCTGGCGCCGGTCGAGCCGCGGGGCGACGTGCGGCGCGTGCTGCTCTTCCCGGAGCGCGACGAGCTCAAGCCCGGCCTGGTGCGGACCGGGCAGCGCGTGCGCCTGCGCCTGCGCGCGGGCGCCTTCGGGCTGGCCTGGGTGGAGCGCGTGCGCCACGACGTGGAGCACCAGGCGGCCGCGCTCCTGGAGGCGGCGCCGACCGCCGCCGTCCCGCGCCGCGCGCTGGTCGACGCGCTGCTGCGCGGCCAGCGCTGGGCGGAGGCCGAGCGCCACACCGCGGTGTACGCGCGCCAGTATCCGGGCGACCGGGAGTTCGTGCGCCACGTGGCCGGCGAGCTGCGGCGTGGGCGCCAGCCGGATGCGGCCGCGCGCGTGGAGCGCCTGAGCGGGCCCGCCGCGGACTCGCGCGCCGGCGTGCCGCGCGACCGGGAGATCCGCGGATGACCGGCCGGGCCGTCGGACGTGCCCGCGCCCGCGCGGCGCTCGGCGCGCTGGCGCTGCTCCTGCTCGGGCCGGCGGCCGCGGCCGCCACCAGCTACCGCTGGGTCGATGCCGACGGCGTCGTCCACTACTCCGATCGACCGCCCGCGGGCGACCCCGCCGCCGAGGGCGCGCGGCGCTCCACCCCCGCCGTCGAGCCGCCCAAGGACGCGCCGTCGCGGCTCGACGGGTGGTCGCCCCGCGGCGCGCGCGGCCCCTCGGTCGCGGAGCAGATGGCCCAGGAGCTGATCGATCGCTCCGGCCTCGACGCGCAGCTCGCGCGCCTCTCCGACGCCGGCCGGCACGTGCTGGACACCACCCACTGGCGCATCCGCCACGATCCCCGCGCGCGTGCCGCGGTGGCCGACGCCTTCGAGCCGCGCGAGCTCCGCCGGGCCGCGGCACGGCACGTGGCGCGCCACCTCGACCGCGCGCGCGCGGAGTCCGCGCTGGCCTGGTTCCGCACGCCGCTGGCCCGCCAGCTCCAGGAGCTGGAGAACGCCGCCCTGACGCCCGAGGCGATGGAGAAGCGGAGCACGTACGTCGAGGCGCTGCCCGGCGCCCCGCCGCCCCCCGCGCGGCTCGCCCTGATGCATCGCCTCGACCGCGCGCTCGAGCTCTCCGACTCGGCGCTGGAGCTGACCGAGGCCATCGAGGACGCGGTGACGCGGGCCACCGGGCCCGTCGTCGGCGGCCGGCCCGGGCGCCGCGACCCCGCCTATCGCGCGTGGCGCGACGAGCGCGCGCGCCTGCAGGTGATGGCCACCGCGCTCTTCGCGTACCGCACGCTGCCCGACGGCGACCTGGCCCGCTACGTGGCCTTCGCGGAGTCGCCCACCGGCCGGTGGCTGACCGCGATCCACCGCGGCGCCCTGCTCGCCGCGCTCGGCGCGGACGGCCCGCCCGCCCTCGCCACCCGCTAGCACGCGCGCGCGACGGCCCGCCGCCCCCGCGCCGGCCCGCCCGCCGCGACGCGCGTGCTAGACTCCCCGGCCATGAGCTACCAGATCTACGCGCTCAAGTACGCGGAGCGGGACACCAAGGAGTGCATGTTCTTCTTCCGCGAGCCGTCCACCGACACCGTGACCCTGCACTTCTACCTCTGGGTCATCCTCGGCGGGCCGCACCCGGTGGTCTTCGACACCGGATTCTCCGAGGAGGACGCGCGCAAGCGCGAGGCGCGCGGATGGGTGAGCCCGGCGGAGATGCTGCGGCGGGTGGGCGTGCGGGCGGACGAGGCGCCGGAGGTGGTGATCTCGCATCTGCACTGGGACCACTGGGACGGCTACCGCTTCTTCCCCGGCGCGCGCTTCTGGCTGCAGCGCGAGGAGCTGGAGTTCTGGACCGGGCTGGCCGGGCAGTACCCGCACTATCGGTTCTTCGCGGAGCCGGGCCCTCTCGCCGATCTGGTGACGCTCAACTACGCGGGCCGCGTGAAGCTGGTCGAGGGCGACACGCCGGTGCTGCCCGGCCTGCGCGCGCACTTCGTGGGCGGCCACACCGCGGGGCTGCAGGTGCTGTCCGCGGAGACGGCCCGGGGCACGGTGGTGCTGACCTCCGATGCCTCGCACTTCTACCGCAACATCGAGCGGCGCGACCCGGTGCAGATCATCACCAACCTCCCGCAGATGCTCCGCGGCTTCGAGCTGATCGACGCCCTCGCCGGCTCGCCGGACCGCGTGGTCACCGGCCACGATCCCGAGGTCGCCAGGCGCTTCGACCAGGTCGAGCCCGGGATCATCCGCATCGCCTGAGCTGGCGCGCGCCCGCCCGACCCGCATGCAGGGCGCGCTCGCCGTCCTCGGCACCGGCTCCGACGTCGGCAAGAGCGTGATCGCGGCCGGCCTCGGCCGGCTGCTCGCCGATGCCGGGCTCGACGTGGCCCCCTTCAAGGCGCAGAACATGGGCAACCAGGCCGGCGTGACCGCCGACGGCCTCGAGATGCCGCGGGCCCAGATCCTCCAGGCGCGCGCCTGCCGCCAGGAGCCGCACGTCGACATGGGCCCGGTGCTGCTCAAGCCGGTCTCCGCCACGGGCGCGGAGGTGATCGTGCTCGGTCGTGCCACCGGCATCGCGGAGGCCGCGGACTACTTCCGCGACACCACCGCGCGCGCCGCCGTGGCCGCGGCCGCGCTCGCGCGCCTGGCCGCGCGCCACCAGGCGATCGTGATCGAGGGCGCCGGCTCGCCGGTGGAGGTGAACCTCTGGCCGCGCGACTTCGCCAACCTGGTGCCGGCCCGCCAGGTCGGCGCGGCCATCGTGCTGGTGGCCGACATCGATCGCGGCGGCGTCTTCGCCCAGGTCGCGGGCACGCTCGGCCTGCTCCCGCCCGGCGACCGCGCGCGCGTGCTCGGGGTGCTCGTCAATCGCTTCCGCGGCGACCGCGCGCTCTTCGACGACGGGGTGGCGCGGCTGGAAGCGCTCGCCGGCGCGCCCGTCCTCGGCGTGGTCGCCCACCTCGAGCACGGCCTGGACGAGGAGGACCGACCGCTCGCCATCCCCCTCGACGCCCGCGCGCCCGCGGGGATGCTGCGCGTGGGCGCCCTGCTCACCCCGCGCGTGGCCAACACCGAGGACCTCGCGCCGCTGCTCGCCAAGCCGGACGTGCACCTGACCTGGATCACCCGGCCCGAGCTGGTCGACGACCAGGACGCGCTGGTCCTCGCTGGCTCGAAGGCGACCACCGCCGACCTCGTCCACCTCACGGCCAGCGGCGTGGCCGAGCGCGTGCGCGCCGCCGCGGCGCGCGGCGCCTGGGTGCTCGGGCTGTGCGGCGGCTACCAGATGCTGGGCCACGAGCTGGACGACACCGCCGGCACCGAGGGCGGGCCGCGCGCCTGGCCCGGCCTCGGCCTGCTGCCGGTGCGCACGGCCTTCGGCGCCGCCAAGGTCACCGCGCGCCGGCGCGTGGCCAGCCGCTGGCCGGAGCCGGGCCACGCGCTCGAGGGCTACGAGATCCATCACGGCGTCAGCGCGCCGGTCGGGCCCGACATCACCGGCGAGCCGCTGACCGCCGAGGGCGGTGTCGAGATCGGCTGGCGGGCGGGGCGCGTGGCCGGCGCGTACCTGCACGGCCTGCTGGCGAGCGACGGCTGGCGCGCGGCGTGGCTCGACCTGGTCCGGCGCGACCTCGGGCGCGCCCCGCGCGGGCCGCGCGCGGCCGCGTCGCTCGACGCGCGGCTCGACCGGTGGGCCGCCCATCTCCGGGCCAGCCTGCGCCCGGGTGCCTGGGAGCGGCTGCTGGCCGCGGCCACCGCCGGCGCGCCGGCGCGCGCGTCCGGGCCGCGGTGACGCGCGTGGTATCATGCGCGGCGATGCGCACCCGTACTCGCGCCGCGCTGCTCCTCGGCGTGCTCGCGGCAACCGTCGTGGCGTGCTCGGCCCACGACGAGCGGCAGTGGTACAAGCCCGGCGGGGAGTACACCGTGGCCGAGTTCAAGCGCGACGAGACGGCGTGCACGGTCAAGAAGGAGCTCGACGAGGCGTGCCTGCGCCAGCGCGGCTGGCTGCCGCTGGGCGGCGACAACGTGGCGCCGAGAGCCGAGCCGGTGCCGACGCGCGGCCGACCCACCGGCACCATGAAGTACTGATCCCCGGGGCGCCCTCCACCGGATCCCCGACATGAGCCGCGTCGCCTGCTTCATCAACGCGGGAGCGCGCCTGGCCGACGCCGTCGAGCTGGCGCGCCGGGCAGACGTCCTCGGCTACGACAGCGTCTGGACCACCCACGGCCTGGGCCGCGACGCCCTCCTCGTGCTCGGCGCGTACGGCGCGGTCGCGCCCCGGGTCGGACTCGGCACGGGAGTGATCCCGATCTACCCGCGCCACCCGGCGCTGCTCGCCCAGGAGGCGCTGACCCTGGCCGACATCACCGGCGGCCGTCTCCGCCTCGGCATCGGCGTCAGCCACGTGCCCGCCATGCGCGACGCCCTGGGGCTGGACATGGGCGAGCCCCTCGCCGTCATGCAGGAGTACGTCGCGGTGCTGCGCGGCGCGCTGACCGGCCGCGTGCGGCACGAGGGTGCGCGCTACCGGGTCAACTGGCAGAGCACGCTCGTGGCGCCGCCCGCGCCGCCGCCGATCTACCTGGCCGCGCTGGGCACGAAGATGTGCGAGCTCGCCGGCGAGGTGGCCGACGGCGTGGTGCTCTGGCTGTGCGCGCCCGAGTACATCCGCCGCGCGGTGATGCCCGCGCTGCGCCGCGGCCGCGAGCGCGCGGGCAAGAGCCTGGAGGGCTTCGAGGTGGTGGCCGCCGTCCCCGCCGCCCTCACCGTGGACGTCGCCGCCGGCCGCGCCCTGTTCGCGGCGGAGCTCACGCGCTACCTGGCGCTGCCCTTCTACCGCGCGATGCTGCGCACGAGCGGCTTCGGCGCCGAGCTCGACGCCTACGATCGCGCGCCGGCGCCGGAGCGGGTGGGGGAGGCGCTGCTCGGCGCGCTGGGCGCGGTGGGCGACTACGGCGCGCTGGCCGCCTTCGTGCAGGAGCACCGCGCGGCGGGGGTGACCCTGCCCGCGATCCGCCCCATCGGCATGCCCGACGCGGCGCACTACCTGCCGACCCTCGAGGCGGCGAGCGGCGCCTGAGCCGCGCCGCCTCCCCGCGCGCGGGTCGTGCCTCTCCAGCGCATCGCCCGGCGGACCCTCGCCCGCCGCGTGCGGGCGCTCGCCGTGCCGGCGGAGGATCCCGCCACCGCCGAGCTGATCCACGCGCTGCGCGCGGTGTGGCGGCGGGGTGAGTTCACGCGCGCGGAGCTGCTGGTGATGGCGCGCTGGAAGAGCGTGCGGGCGACCCCGCACTACCGCCGCAACGGGGCGCCGGCGATCCGCGCCGTCTCGCGCGCCGCGCTGGCCGCGGCCAGCGAGCGCGACCGCATGGAGTGCCTGATCCGCCTGCGCGGGGTGTCGATCCCGGTGGCCTCGGCGATCCTCACCCTGCTCGACCCGCGGCGCTACGGCGTGCTCGACATCCGCGTGTGGCAGCTCCTGCACGCCCTCGACCCCTCGCTGGGCAACCCCCGCGGGCAGGGCTTCACGGTGGCGCAGTGGGAGCGGTACCTGGGCGTGCTGCGCGCGGAGGCGCGGCGGCGCCGGCTGACGCCGCGCGCGCTGGAGTGGGCGCTCTTCCACGCCCACCGCGACCTGCAGCGGGGGCGCCTGTACGATCCGCCCGCGCCCGCGCGCCGTCGTGGCACGCGGGCGGGGGCGGGCGCCGCTCAGGCCGCGCGGGCCGCGGCGCGCGCGCCGCGCACCGCGGCGGCCGCCGCGCGCACGGCGTCCACGGTGTAGCCCGCCTGGTCGCAGAGCGTGGCCAGGTCGTAGTACAGCGTCTCGCCGATCATCCGTCCGTCGCGCATCTCGATCACCGCCGCGAACGGCAGGTCGAGCCGGCGTCCCGTCGGCGGCAGGCCCAGCCAGGAGCCGGTGAGCGTCGCCTGGAAGCGGCCCCAGTGCACGAAGCGCGCGCCCTCGCTGGCCCGGCCTTCCTCGACCAGCGCGCTGTCCGGCATGGCGGCGAAGCTCGCCGCGTAGCCCATCGCCACGGCGTCGCGGCCATCGAGGCGCAGGCCGAGGGGGACGTGGTGGTAGTAGCCGTGGTCGGCGTAGGTGGCGGCCGCGGCGGCGGCGTCGTGGCGCGCCTCCGCGGCCAGGTGCTCCTCGATCACGCGATGGATCTCCGCAGGGGTCATGGGGGCTCCTCCTCAGGGCTGGCCGGCCAGCGCGCGCCGGAGCTGGTCAAGGTGGTTGTCGTCGTGCCACGCCATCACGCCCACGATGTCGCGGATGGTCATGCGGCCGCGCGCGGGATGGATGCCGCCGCGGTCGAGGGCCGCGGGCGGCAGCGCGCGCACGAAGCGCGTGGTGTCGAGGCGGCGCGCGCGGAAGGCGGCGAGCGCGCCGCCCACCTCGTTGCGCAGGTACTGGCGCTCCGCGGCCCAGCGATCCGGATCCGACGGGTGGAGCCTGGGCTCGTCCGTGTCCAGGAGGGACTGGAGGCGGTCCAGGAACACCTCCTCGGTGTCGCGCAGGTGGCACACGATCTCCAGCGCGCACCAGCTCGTGCCGTCGGGGCGTCTGGTCAGCGCGGCCGCGGGCACGCCGGCGAGCGCGGCGGCCAGGTCGTCGGCGGCGCGGTCCATCCGGGCCAGCGGCCCGTCGAGCGTCGGGGCTTCTGCAGTGGCCATGTGGATCCTCCTTGGCCAGAGCCTGCTCCCCGCGATCTCACCGGCCAATTCCCCGGGAGGTAATGGCCAGACGTCTCCGCTCGCGCGGACGATCGATCGTGCGACCGGTGCCCGCGCGCCCGGAGCGCCGCTCAGAGCGGCGCGGCGTCGACCAGGATGAAGGCCACCAGGCAGGGCTGCGCGCTGCGGTTGCTCCAGGCGTGGTTGGTCCCGCGCTGGACGAGCACGTCGCCGGCGCGGAGCAGGGTCTCGCCCACGTCCATCAGCGCCCAGATCTCGCCCTGGAGCACGATCGCGTAGTCCACGGAGTGCGTCTTGTGCATCCCCGGATGGCGCGACCCGTCGGGATCCAGCGCGTCCCTGGCCCCGATGGCCGCGAAGGCGGCGTGGCGGTCGAACGTCCCGGCCACCTGGACGTCGGGCGGGAACTCGACCACGCGAAAGATCGTCCCGCGCGGGGGCGGCTCCAGCACGATCGTCCGCGCCGCCGGGTCGCCGCTGCCGCGGTTGTCGGCGGGGGCGCCGTGGGTCACCCAGAGATCGGTCATGCCGAAGGCCGGCTCGGCCATGATGCTGACCGTGTTCGGCGAGGGGCCGTCGGCGGCGATGATCGAGCGCCCGCGCTCGTCGTGCCCCGTCACCACCCGGCGGATGGGTTTGAGCATGGCGCGGCTCAGGGCTGCCCGGCCAGCGCGCGCTTGAGCTGGTCGAGATGGTTGTCGTCGTGCCACGCCATCAGGCCCACGAAGTCGCGGATGGTCATGCGGCCGCGCGTGGCGTGGATGCCGCCGCGGTCGAGCTGGGCGGGGGGCAGCCCGCGCAGGAAGCGCGAGGTCTCCAGGCGGCGGGCGCGGAAGGCGGCCAGCGCCTCGCGCACGTCGTTGCGCAGGTACTGGCGCTCCTCTGCCCAGCGGTCCGGCTCCACGGGCAGGAACTTGGGCTCGTCCATGGCCAGGATGGTCTGGAACCGCGCCAGGAACGACTCCTCCGTGTCGCGCACGTGGCAGACCACCTCCAGCGCGCACCAGTTCTTGCCGTCGGGCCGCTTGGTCAGCGCGGCCTCGGACACCCCGGCGAGGGCGGCGGCGAGGTCATCGGCGGTGCGGTCCATCCGGGTGAGCTGCTCCTCGAACGTGGCCATCAGGGGGCCTCCATCGGTGACGAGCTGGTGGAAGAGGTGCGACTCGCGCGCGTAGAAGCCCTGGGTGTGGTACGAGTCCCCGAGGCGGAGCACGGTGTAGTCGACGTGATGCCCGACCTCGTGCAGGAGCGTGCGCAGGAAGGTGCGGAAGGCCACCACGCGCTTCTGCCGCGCCGTCCGCATCCAGAGCGTGATGAGCGGCCGGTCCGCGCGCTGGCGCGACCACTCGTAGAGCCCGTGCAGCTCGCCCCAGCGGCCGTGGGGCCGCCGCGGGAGGACCTTGAGCTCGAGCGGGGGCGCGCCCACGTGCTGGGCGAGGGCGCTGGCCAGCCGCTGCGCGGCGGCCTCCACGCGCGGCTGCGCCTCGCTGGCCAGCGCGGTGGCCAGCTCGACCACGAGCATGCGCAGGCTCCGCGGATTGGACAGCGGCACCGTGGTCACCCGGTCGCTGCGCAGGTAGATCTGCTGCTGCGCCGGGCCCAGCCGCTTGAAGAAGGCGAACGGCTTCGGCCGGGCGCCGGCTACTGTCCCCGCCACGAGGGCTTTCGCTTTTCCAGGAAGGCCTTGGCGCCCTCCGCGCGATCCTCGGTCGTGCGCAGGAAGACGGAGAGGTCGCCCTCCAGGCGCAGCCCGTCGGCGAGCGACATCCCGAGCCCGCTCACCACCGCCTCCTTGGCGTAGCGCAGCGCCACCGGCGCCTTGTCGGCCATGACGCGGCAGAGGGCGCGCGCCTGGGTCAGCAGCTCCGCCGCCGGCACCACGCGCTCGACCAGCCCGATCCGCAGCGCCTCCGCGGCGGGGATGCGCGCGGCGGTGAGGATCATCTCCAGCGCCTTGCCGCGTCCCACCAGTCGCGGCAGCCGCTGGGTGCCGCCTCCGCCGGGGATGATGGCCAGGTCGACCTCGGTGAGGCCGAGGCGTGCGTCGTCGCCCGCGAGGCGGATGTCGCAGGCCAGCGCCAGCTCCAGGCCGCCGCCGAAGCAGTGGCCGCGGATGGCGGCCACGATGGGCTGGGGGCAGCGCTCCATCTCGGCGCGGAACTCGACGCGGCGGCGCGACTCGCGAAAGCGCGTGGGCACCTGCGGCTCCACGAACTCGCGGATGTCCGCGCCCGCCGAGAAGGCCTTGTCGTTGCCGGTCACCAGCACCACCCGCACCGCCTCGTCGGTCCGGAGGGCGGCGAAGACCTCGGTCAGCTCCCGGCGCATCGCCGCGTTCATCGCGTTGTGCACCTCGGGGCGATTCAGGGTGATGGAGGCGATCCCATCGTCCACGGCGTAGATCAGGGTCTCGTGGGGCATGGCGTCGGTCAGGCCTTTCGCGCAGGAGGAGCGGCGCCGATCACGCGCCGGCGCCGCAGGTCGGCGATGTCGCCGTCGGCGTAGCCCAGCGCGCGCAGCACCTCGTCGGTGTGCGCGCCGAGCAGGGGTGGCGGGCCGGCGTCGGGCGGCGGCGTCGCCGAGAAGTTGAGCGGCTGTCCCATCAGCTTGAGGGGGCCGACCTCGGGATGATCGTACTCCACCACCATCTTGCGCTGGAGCACCGCGGGGTCGCGCATGAAGTCGGCCAGCGGCTGGGTGGCCGCGCAGGGAATGTCGTGGGCGAGCAGGACCTTCACCCACTCCGCGCAGGGGCGCGAGGCGAACGCCGCCTCCAGGAGCGGGGCCAGCGCGTCGCCGTGGTCGCGCCGCGCCATCCAGGAGCCGAAGCGCGGGTCGTCCGCGAGCTCGGGGCGGCCGATGGCCTGGCAGAGCTTCACCCAGAACCCCTGGTTGCCGCAGGCCAGGAAGAACCACTCGCCGTCGCCGCCCTGGAACATGCGGTAGGTCGGCGTCTCGCGGAAGCCGGTGGGCCGGCCGGCGTACTCCAGCACGCTGCCCGACTGCAGGGCCAGCGAGGCCTGGAGCAGCGAGGTCTCGACCTTCTGGCCGCGGCCGGTGCGCTCGCGCACGAACAGCGCGGCCAGGATGGCCTGGGCGGCCAGGGCCGCGCAGTAGTAGTCGTTGATGGCGATGCGCAGGTACTGGGGCGGGCCGCCGAAGCCCTGGGTGGTCATGATCCCCGCCATGGCCTGGAGCAGGGGATCGAAGCCGGGCCGGTCGGCGTAGGGCCCGTCGGGGCCGAAGGCGGTGACCGAGCAGTAGACCAGCCGCGGGTTGATCGCGCTCAGCGCCGCATGCCCCACGCCGAGGCGGTCGGCCACGCCGGGGCGCATGTTCTCCAGCGCCACGTCGGACTCGCGGGCCAGGCGCTGGACGATCTCGCGGCCGTCCGGCTCCTTGAGGTTCACCGCGACGGAGCGCTTGCCCCGGTTCCAGCCGAAGAAGCCGGGCAGCTCGCGGAAGGAGTCGCCTTCCAGGGCCTCGACCTTGACCACCACGGCGCCGAGGTCGGCGAGCATCATGCCGGCGTAGGCGCCGGCGATGTACGAGCTGAGGTCGCAGACGCGAACGCCGTCGAGCGGCCCGGCGGGGACGGTCACGGCGGGGTCAGCGGGCGGCGGCCAGGTAGTGGCGCAGCACCTGCTCGCGGTGGTACTCGGCGTCGCCGAAGAGCACCTCCAGCGACTTGGCCCGCTTGAAGTAGAGGTGCAGGTCGTACTCCCAGGTGAAGCCGATGCCGCCGTGCACCTGGATGGCCTCGCCGCACACGCGCCGCGCCGCCTCGCTCGCGTACGACTTGCAGATCGACGCCGCCGCGGCCGCGTCCTCCGCGCCCGCCTCCAGCGCCCAGGCCGCGTAGTAGACCGCGGAGTGCGCGTTCTCCGTCTCCAGGAGCATCTCCGCGCACTTGTGGCGGATGGCCTGGAAGGAGCCGATGAGCTGCCCGAACTGCTCGCGCACCTTGGCGTAGCCCACGGACATGTCCAGGGCGCGGCGCGCCGTCCCCAGCATCTCCGCGGAGGCGGCCACCGCGGCGCGCCGCAGCAGCGACTCCAGCAGGGGGACGGCGGCGCCGGCGGCGCCCACCAGCGCCTCCGCGCCCACCGTCACCTCGGCCAGGCGCAGCTCGGACCATCGCGAGGAGTGATCGATGCTGACCATGGGCGAGAGCGTCACGCCGGCGGCCCTCGCGTCCACGATGAAGAGCGAGACGCCCTCGGGACCCCGCGCGGGCACCAGGACCGCGTCCGCGACGTGCGCCCAGGGGACGAAGCGCTTGACGCCGGAGAGCACCCAGCCCTCGCCGGCGCGGGCCGCGGTGGCCTGCGTGCCCGCCGGATCCCAGTCGAGCGCGTCCTCCGAGAGCGCGGCGGTGACGCGGGCGCGGCCGGAGGCGATGGCGCTGAGCCACTTCTCCTTCTGCGCCGCCGAGCCGCCCAGCGCGATGCCGAGACCGCCCAGCACCACCGTGGCGAGGTAGGGGCCGGGATAGGCGGCGCGCCCCATCTCCTCCAGCACCAGGGCGAGCTCGACCAGGCCGAGGCCGGCGCCGCCGTACTGCTCGGGGAAGGGCAGGCCGAGCCACCCGAGCTTGGCCATCTCGCCCCAGAGCGACTCGTCGAAGCCGCGCGCGTCGTCCATCATGGCGCGCACGTGCTCGGGCGTGCAGCGCTCGTCCATCATCGCGCGCGCGGAGCCGCGCAGGAGCTGCTGGTCGTCGGTGAAGGCGAAGTTCATCGCGCCGCTCCCCGGTCGGCGCGCGCTTCCTTGGGCAGCCCGAGAATGCGCTCGCCGATCACGTTCTTCTGGATCTCCGAGGAGCCGGCGTAGATGGTCCCCGCGCGCGACCAGAGGTAGGCGTAGGCCCAGGTGCCCTGCTCCCCGACGGCGGTGTCGATGTCCATGGCCAGCTCCGCGGGCGCGCCCTCGGTGAGCTGCCCGTAGGGGCCGAGGATCTCCAGGGCCAGCTCCATGAAGCGCTTCTCGAACTCCGAGTACGAGAGCTTGGTCAGCGAGCCGCCCGCGCCGGGATGCTCGCCGCGCTCGAGCTGGGTGAGGATGCGCAGCGCGTTGTAGCGCTCGACCTCCACCTCCGCCCAGATGCGCCCGAGCTTCTGGCGGACGATCGGGTTCTCGATGAGGGGCCGGCCGCCGCGGCGCAGCTTCTGGGCGGCGGCCACCAGGCGGTGGTACTGCGACGCATAGCTCGTCACGCGGGCCAGCGAGCGCCCGCCGCGCTCGTAGCCGAGCGTGGTGTTGGCGATGGCCCAGCCCTCGCCGAGCGTGCCCACCAGGTTCTCGCGCTCCACGCGCGCATTGGTCATGAAGACCTCGCAGAACTCCGAGGAGCCGGTGATCTGCTTGAGCGGCCGCACGTCGACGCCGGGCTGGCGCATGTCGATGAGGAAGCAGGAGATGCCCTTGTGCTTGGGCACCTTGGAGTCCGTGCGGGCCAGCAAGAGGCCCCACTCCGCGACCTTGCCGCCGCTGGTCCAGATCTTCTGGCCGTTCACCAGCCAGTGATCGCCCTGGTCCTCCGCGCGCGTCTTCAGGGAGGCCAGGTCGGAGCCGGAGTTGGGCTCGGAGTAGAGCTGGCACCACATCTCGTCGGCGGCGAGGATCTTGGCCAGGTAGCGCTGCTTCTGCCAGTCGTTGCCGTGGACCACGATGGTCGGGCCCACGATGCCCAGGCCGAGACCGTTGGTGGGGGCGGGAGCGTTGGCGCGGGCCATCTCGTCGGCGACGATGGCCTGCTCCATCGGCCGCGCCCCGCCGCCGCCGAACTCCCTGGGCCAGCCCATGCCGAGGAAGCCGCCCGCGTAGAGCTTGCGGTGCCAGACCTTGCGCTCCTCGAGCGTGCGCAGCGGCCCCCGGGGAAGGTTCTGCTCGAGCCAGGTCCGCACCTGCTTGCGGTAGGCGATGTCCTCGGGCGTGTAGTTCAGGTCCATGGGGGCCTCCTGGCTCGCGACGCCCCGGCGCGCACACGCGCGCGCCAGGGCGCGCCGCCGACCGGGGATCGGGTCACCCGGTTCTAGCACGCGCCCACGGACAGGGTCAACGCGGCGCGGCTGTGGCAGGATCGCGGTGCCGGACGTGCGCAGGCGCGCGCGCGCCGGCGACACCGCGACGCGCGAGGAGGCAGCGACATGATCAAGGCAGTCGACATCACGGCCGCGCTGGCAGGCATTTCCCCCCTCGACGGGCGCCGCCCGGACTCCGACGTCAGCAGCGCATTCGCCGTCCTCGGGAAGTTCGGCAACGGCGCCATCTTCGCCGGCACCTTCTCCGGCGAGACCGGGTGGGAGCGCCACCGCCACGGCGACGAGCTGGTGCAGGCGCTGGACGGCGCCGCGACCTTGACCATCATGGCCGCCGACGGTCCGCAGTCGTTCGAGCTGCGCGCGGGCACGCTGATCGTGGTGCCGCAGGGGCACTGGCACCGCTTCCACGCGCCCGGTCGGTTCACCGTGCTCACCGCCACGCCGCAGCCCAGCGACTTCACCCAGGTGGACGACCCGCGGACGGTCGCGTAGCCGCGGTGGCGGGGGCCCACACGCGCGCGGCGGCGTCACCTCGTCCCGTGGATGATCCCGTGACCTTCGACTACGCGCGCTTCGTCAACGTGCGCCGCGCCTACGGGCCGAGCTTCGCCGCGGACGGGCGCATCGCCTTCGTCTGCGACTGGCTCGGGGTGCCCCAGGTGTTCGCGGTGGCCGCCGCGGGCGCCTGGCCGGAGCAGCTCACCTTCACCCAGGAGCGCATCGGCGCGGTCGACTGCGCGCCCGGCGGCGCCCGCATGATCGTCCGCACCGACGTCGGCGGCGACGAGCAGATCCAGCTCTGGCTGGTGAGCGCGCACGGCGAGACCGCGCGCCCGCTGACCCGCGAGCCCGGCGCCATGCACGAGCTCGGCGGCTGGTCCCCCGACGGCCGGCACATCGCGTTCGCCGCCAACCGCCGCGATCCGCGCTGCTTCGACGTCTACGTGCAGGCGGTCGACGAGGGCGAGGCGCGGCTGGTCCATCGCACCGACGGGCTCTGCGACGTGGTGGGCTGGTCGGGCGACGGCCAGCGGCTCCTGCTCAGCCTGTCGCGGAGCTCGTCCGACAACGACCTGGTCGAGCTGACCCTCGTCGGTGGCGCGACGCGGCTGCTCACGCCCCACGCCGGCCACGCGCGCTTCGAGCGGCCGTCCTGGGACGGCGACGGCCTCCTCCTGCTCACCAACCGGGACACCGACACCATGGCGCTGGCGCGGCTCGACCTGCGCACCCTCGAGCTGCGCACGGTGGTCGACCCGGGCTGGGACGTCGAGGATCTCGCGCGGTCGCCGGACGGCGCCCGGCTCGCCTACGAGGTCAACGCCGACGGCTACTCGGAGGTCCACGTGCGCGACCTCCGCGGGAACGGAGTCACCACGCGCATCGACCTGCCGCCCGGCGTCGTCTCGCGCGGGTTCGTGGGCAACTGGAGCGACCGGCTCACCTGGGATGCGGCGGGGCGGCGGCTCGCCTTCAGCTTCACCACCGCGCGCGAGACCCAGGACGTCTGGGTCGCCGACGCCGGCTCCGGCCGCGCCGAGCGCGTGACGCGCGCCACCCAGGCGGGCATTCCCGCCGAGGCCCTCGTGGACGCGGTGCTGGTGCGCTACCGGTCCTTCGACGGGCGAGAGATCCCGGCGTTCCTGTACGCGCCGCGCGGCGCCGCGCCCGACGGCACGCGCGCCGCGGTGGTGCTGATCCACGGCGGGCCGGAGTCGCAGGTCCGCCCGGCCTTCGACCCCACCGTGCAGTACCTCGTCCACCGCGGCTACGTGGTCCTCACGCCCAACGTACGGGGCTCGTCCGGCTACGGCAAGGCCTACATGGCGCTCGACGACGTCGAGCGGCGCATGGACGCGGTGGCCGACGCCCGCGCCGCCGCGGGCTGGCTCGCCGACACGGGCTGGGCGGACCGGGGCCGCATCGCGGCGATGGGGCAGAGCTACGGCGGCTTCATGGTGCTGGCGTGCCTGTGCACCCATCCCGAGGCCTGGGCCGCCGGCGTCGACCTCTACGGGATCGCCAGCTTCGCCTCGTTCCTCGAGCGCACGCACCCCATGCGGCGGCGCCACCGCGAGGCGGAGTACGGCAGCCTGGAGCGCGACCGCGCGCTGCTCGAGCGGATCTCGCCGCTCAACCACGTGGCGCGCATCGCGGCGCCGCTGCTCGCGGTGCACGGCGAGCGCGACATCCGCGTCCCCATCGGCGAGACGGAGCAGATCGTGCGGGCGCTGGAGGCGCGCGGCGTGCCGGTGGAGCTGATCCGGCTGCCCGACGAGGGCCACGGGCTGGTGCGCCTGGCCAACCGGCTGCGCGTGTACCCGGCGATCGCGGACTTCCTCGACCGCCATCTCGCCGCGCGGGCCTGAGCGCGACGGCCGCGGCTCAGATCAGCGGCGGCAGCACGTGCTCGCCCAGCGTGCGGATGAGACGCGGGCGATCGGGCACGAAGCCCGTGAAGAGGAAGCTCGAGATGCCGGCGCTCGCCGCCGCGCGCAGGCGCTCCACGCAGGCCGCGGGCGGACCGACCAGGGCGAAGCGCTCGGCCATGTAGCGGAAGAGCGCCGGCTCCTGGTCGAGCAGGGCGGCGTTGGCGCTCGGACCGAGCTGCTCGTGGGCGCGCGGCTGGTAGCCCTGCTGGACGCGGCGGATGGCGTCGGCCAGCTCGGCCGGCACGCCCTTGCCCTCGAGCGTGAAGCGGAAGACGTGGTGGACGTTCGAGGCCAGCTCCATCTTGATCTCCTCCAGCCCGGCCGCGGGGTCGTCGCACACGTTGACCCGCACGGTCAGCCAGAGATCGATCTGGGCCGGGTCGCGCCCCGCGCGCCGCGCGCCCGCGTGCACCCGCGCCACCGCCTCGCGCACGTCGCCGGGTCGGATCCCGAGATTCACGATCACGCCGTCGCAGATCTCCCCGGCCATCTCCAGGGTGCGCGGGCCCTCCGCGGCGAGGTAGATGGGCACCCGTCGCGCCGGCCAGGTCACGCGCACCGTCCGGCCGCGCCACGTCGCCTCCTGACGGCCCAGCAGCGCGCGCACCGTCGTCACGTAGTCGCGCATCCCGGCGAGCGTCACCGGGCGCTCGCCGAGGTTGAGGATCGCGCTGTCGCCCGAGCCGAGGCCGAGCATGGCGCGCCCGTCCGAGATCTCGTCGACGGTGGCGATGGCGGAGGCGGTGACGGCCGGATGCCGGGTGAGGGGATTGGTGACGGTGGGCCCGATCAGCACCCGCGAGGTGGCCTGGGCGCAGAGCGCGGCGGTGGCGTACAGCTCGCGGAACACGGACTGGCTGTCGGCGATGCCGTAGAGGGAGAAGCCCGCCGCCTCGGCGAGGCGCGCGTCCTCGACCGCGGTGCGCACGGAGCGGGGCACCGAGATGATGCCGAACCGGGCCATCGCGCGCGCGGGCCGGCCGGTCCTACGGGATGGCGGGGATCTCGAACATCTTGCCGTCGACGACCACGCGGAGGCGCAGTGCCTCGGGCCGACCCTCGATGGCGGAGAGGCGGCCGGCGTAGGTTCCGCCGGGGCGGGTGGCGCCGAGCCTGGTCGAGAACGCGACCCCTCCAGGCATGACCGCGGTGAGGGTCACGTCGGCGCCGGCGAGCGGCTTGCCCTCGTCGTCGCGGAGCCGCGCGATGTAGTTGACGCCGCGCGCGCCGGTGGGCTCGCTCAGCACCTCGACGTGCGGGATGCCGGCGAACTGCGCGTTCGAGACCGCCGTCGAGGACGACGTGCGCGTCGCGGGCTCGGGCCGCGAGGTGACTGGCTCCCGTCGGGCCGCGACCTCCGCGCGGGCCGGCGCCTCGGCGCGCGCGGTGTCGCGCGGCGCCGGCTCGGCGCGCGTGCTCCGCTCCGCGCGGGCCGCATCGCGCTCCGCGCGCAGCGTCTCGGCCCTGCGC
>JADMIO010690466.1_pt1 | contig 16790 bp, 15 predicted proteins | sample 8958161 | NCBI WGS metagenome assembly JADMIO01 (sample SAMN16585339, study PRJNA669376) | soil metagenome | isolation source: Crop rotation soil | place: USA: Cullars Rotation, Alabama | collected 2011
GACAACTTGTCCACGTGGAATTCTAAGCTTAGGATCCCAATGTGCTGGAAAGGACTGGCCGCTGGCCAGCAGGGCGACGCTGCAGCCGACCAGCCCCACCGGCTGGGAGATGGCCAGCACCCGGATGACGGGTACGTCCCGGGTGGCCAGGCCGCCGAGGAAGTCTGAGACCCCCCAGGACAGCGCGGCGGTCAGCGCCAGGACCAGACCGACCACAGGGCACACCTTCCCGGCACGGCGACCGCTCGCTGCGTCGCCGGCGCGATCATCCCAGAGTGCGGGTCAGGTAGCCGTCCAGCCGGGCCAGGGCCTCCGGGGCGGCGATCCGCCCGAGGCCGATCCGGAACCGGTTCTCGGTGTCATCGAAGACCGAACCGGGCAGCAGCAGCACGCTCTCCTGGCGCACCAGCGCCTCGACGAACTCCGTCACCGGCACCGCGAGTTTCAGCCGGGGGAAGGCGACCGTGCCGCCCTGCGGCGGTACCCAGTCGAGAACCTCGCGCCAGCGCCGCATGAAGGCCTCGGCGTGGGAGAGGTTGTCCAGCACGATCTGCTTGCAGCGCCGGACCACCACGTCGGCGGCGCGCAGTGCGATCAGCGACAGGATCTCCGAGGGCGCCGAGCCGCACACGCTGGTGTAGTCCTTCAGGTCGCGCACCCGCCGTACCAGCTCGGCATCCCGCGAGGCGACCCAGCCGATCCGCAGGCCGGCCAGGCCGTAGGCCTTGGACATCACCCCGACGCTCACTGCCCGGGCGTCGACGTCGGCGGCGGCCGGCAGCCGGCTGGCCGGGTCGAACTCCAGGCCGCGGTACACCTCGTCCGAGACCACCGTCACGCCGTGCCGCTCGGCGATGTCCAGCACGGCGGCGAACTGCTCGCGGCCGAGCTGCACGCCGGTCGGGTTGTGCGGGTAGTTGAGGAAGATCGCGCGGGTGTCGTACCGGATCGCCGCTTCCAGCGCCGACAGGTCCAGGCTCCAGCCGTCGGAGGAGTCCAGGAACACCGACGACACCTGCGCTCCGGTGGCGGCGGCCACCTTGTACAGCGACTCGAAGGCCGGCCGGACGACCACCGCATGGGTTCCGTGCCCCAGCAGCGCGCTGCTGAGCAGGTACAGCGCCTCGGCCGCGCCGGCGCACACCACGACGTGCAACTCAGCTCCGGTGGTGTAGAGGTCGCCGATCGCCTCGCGCAACGCCGGGTGCCCGGCGGTGTCGGTGTAGCCCAGCCGCAGTTCGTCCCACAGCTTCAGGGATTCGGGGTCGGCCAGTTGCAGCAGGTCGTGCAGGCCGTAGCCCTCGATGTCGGAGCCGCCCAGCACGTGCTCGACGCCGAACTCGTACCGGGCGAAGAACCGCTCCAGCTGGCAGGTGTCGGTGTTCACTGCGTTGCCGCCTTGGCCAGGATCCGACCCCGGGCCAGCACCTCGGCGACCAGGGTGTCGAAGTCCGCCCGCCGGCTGCGGTGGTTGGTGATGGCCACCCGGATGGCATAGCGGCCCTCGAGCACGGTGTGCGAGGGCACCGCCGTTCCGCTTTCCTGCAGCAGGTTCAGCAGTTCCTCGTTGAGCGCGTTCAGCCGGGCATCGTCGATCGAGTTCTGCTCGCCGCGATAGCGGAAGCACACGATGTTCAGCGGAACGTCGGCGAGCAGTTCCAGTTCCGGCGCGGCCTCGACCAGCTCGGCCAGGTAGGCCGCCTGCTCGACGTTCTGCTCGATCAGCCGGCGGAACTTGTCGATGCCCTGTTCCTTTATGCCCATCCACACCTTGAGCGCCCGGAACCCGCGGGAGAGCTGGGGGCCGTACTCGGTGAACTGCTGGCTGGTGGCCGCGGACAGCCCGCGGGTGGACGGCGTCATGTAGTGCGCGTCGTAGCGGAAGGCGGCCCGGTGTTCGGCGTCGGACCGGACCAGCACGCAGCCCGCCTCGTAGGGGAAGTACATCCACTTGTGCAGGTCGAAGGCGATCGAGTCGGCGCGCTCGAAACCCGCCAGCTTCGGCCGCAGTGCGTCCGAGAGCGCCGCGCAGGCGCCGAACGCGCCGTCGACGTGGTACCACAGGCCCTGCTCGGCGGCGAGGTCGGCCAGCGCGTCGAGGTCGTCGATAGCCCCGGTGTTCACCGTCCCGGCATTGCCGACGATGCACAGCGGGGTCAGCCCGGCGGCCCGGTCGGCTTCGATGCTCGCGCGCATCGCCTCGACCTCGACCCGGTAGTCCGGGCCCACGGCGACCGTGCGCAGCGCCTGGCCGCCCAGCCCCAGCAGTTGCACCGCCTTGCGCACCGAGGAGTGGGTCTCGCTCGACCCGTAGACCGTCAGCTGCGGTCCGGCCAGCAGTCCCTCGGTCTTGACGGGGTAGCCGGCGGCGGTGTTGCGGGCCACCGCCAGGCCCACGAAGTTGGCCATCGAGCAACCGCTCACCAGCAGCCCGCTGGCTTCCGGCCGCCAGCCGAGCATCGCCTTGCACCAGTCGATCACCTGCGCCTCGACGTGGCTGCCGGCATCGTCGAAGCCGTCCACGCTGGAGTTGATCGCCCCGGCGAGCAGTTCGGCCAGCATCGCCATGCCGCTGCCGTTGCCGCACACCCAGCCCCAGAACCGGGGATGGGTGTTGCCGGTGACGTAGGGCAGCACCGTGGCCAGGAAGTCCTCATAGACCTCCGGCGCGCCCTGCCCCTGCACCGGGAGCGGGCTGGTGAACCGTTCCCGGACGGCCGGCGGCATCGGCTGCCACACCGGCCGGTCGCGCAGGGTCTCGTAGTAGGAGAACATGTCGTCGACCATCCGGTGCCCCAGCGCCCGCAATTCCTCCCAGGACTCGGGATCCAACGTCTCCTCGGCAGCGGTCACGCACCACATCCTTGACCGGCGACGCGGCACAGACGGCGCGCCGAACCCATCTGCCGGCTGGACGGACGTCGACCGGCAGCTATCTGAGGCAAACTAGCATTGCGCCGCTCACCGTCAGTAGCCAGCAAGAACCAGGATGGTCCCGATCCGGACGGCTCGGCAGGCCGGTGCCGGGTCAGGGACGCAGCACTGCGACCGGGGTCGGACTGCCGAAATCCGCTGGACGGCGCAGGCCTGCGCGCCGAAGATCGCCGGCATGGATCTTCCCAGTGATCTCCCCGGCGGTACTCCCAGCGGCCTTTCCGGCGATCTCCGCATCCAGTGCGTGGGCGTCGACACTGCCGACCCGGACCGGCTGGCCACCTTCTGGCAGTCGGCACTGGGGTGGCGCCGCACCTACGCAGACGACGACGAGGTGGTGCTCGAGCCACCGGCCGGCAGCCCGCAGGACGGGGTCGCGCCCGACCTGATCTTCCTGCGCGTCCCCGATGTCAAGGCCGGCAAGAACCGGCTGCACCTGGATCTGCGGCCCGCTGACCAGGCTGCCGAGGTGGCCCGGTTGGAGGGACTCGGCGCGCGGCGGGTCGACATCGGGCAGGGGCAGGTCAGCTGGGTGGTGATGGGCGATCCGGACGGCAACGAGTTCTGCGTGCTCAAGCCGTTGAAGGTTGACGACTGAGCTGGCACCCGGCTACTTGGCGGGCAGCGAGCGGGCGTAGCGCACCCCGACCGCCACCCAGCGGCGCAGCGCGTCGTCGGCGGCCACCGCCTCGGGGGCGACCCGCAGCCAGCCGTCCATCTCGCGGCCCCGCATCACCGCCCGCGAGGCGTGTGGATCCTCGGTCAGCGACCCGGTTTGGACCGGGTCGGCCCGCAGCAGCAGCCCGCCCTGGCCGCTGGCGCTGACGGCCAGATTGCCGCCGACCAAAAAGGCCAGGCCGCCGAACATCCGCTTCTCGGTGACGCCGGGCTCGTCGGCCAGCAGCTGCCGGATCCGGTGCGCGAGATCCTCGTCATAGGCCATCCGGCAAGTATGGCCACGGCCACCGACAACGCCGGCCGGACCCACTGCCTGTCGACCCACTGCCGGTCGGACCCGCTCGCTAGCGTGTTGCTCCATGGCCGGCGTCCACGAGCTGTCGCGGACCCAGGCGCGGCGGATCGCGGTGCGGGCGCAGTTGCTCGACGCGACCCGTCCTGCCGGGTTGCTCGATCTGGTGCGCCAACTGACCATGCTGCAGAGCGATGCCACCGACGCGGTGGCGCCCAGCGCCGACCTGGTGGCCTGGAGCCGGTTGGGGCCGGCGTACCGGCCCGAGCAGCTGGCCGCCGCGCTGCGTGACGGAAGCCTGATCGAGCTGCGCGGGATGATCCGGCCGGGTGAGGACATCGCGCTCTACCGGGCGGAGATGGCGCAGTGGCCGGGCAGCGGCGAGGTGCCCGGCTGGCGGCTGGCCAACGACGACTGGGTCAGGGTCAACGACGACTTCCGCCAGGACATCCTGGAGCGGCTGGAGGAGTCCGGGCCGCTGACCTCGCGCGAGTTGCCGGACAGCTGCCTGGTGCCGTGGCGCTCGAGCGGGTGGAACAACCACCGCAACGCCAGCATGATGCTGGAACTGCTCGAGCAGCGCGGCGAGGTCGCGGTGGCCGGCCGCCGGGGTCGCGACCGGTTGTGGGACCTGGCCGAGCGGGTCTATCCCGACAACGACGTGGTGCCGCTGGCCGAGGCGCTGCGGATCCGCAACGAGCGCCGGCTGCGGTCGCTGGGCATCGTCCGGGCCCGGACCACGCAGACCCTCATCGAGCCGATGGACGTGGGGGAGGTCGGCGAGCCGGCCGTCGTCGAGGGAGTGCGCGGCCGATGGCGGGTACACCCGGAGTGGCTGGGACAGTCGTTCGATGCCTTCCAGGGCAGGGTCGCGGTGCTGTCTCCGCTGGACCGGCTGGTCTATGACCGCAAACGGATGGCGGAACTGTTCGAGTTCGACTACCAGCTGGAGATGTACAAGCCGGCCGCCAAGCGCCGCTGGGGTTACTACGCGCTGCCGATCCTGTCCGGCGACCGGCTGGTGGGCAAGGTGGATGCCACCGCGCACCGCGGCGCCGGCGTGCTGCAGGTCGACGCGATCCATTCCGACGAGCCGTTCTCCGCCGCGCTGGCCTCGGCGGTGCGCCGCGAGCTCACCGACCTGGCCCGCTGCCTGGACCTGGACATCGCACTGCCGGGCTGACCACTGCCGAGCCGATCACTGCGGGGCTGATCGCTGATTGAAGGTTATTGCCAGGTATCACACCCTGCGCGTAAGTTCAGTCGCCCCGTCCCCTCCGGAGGCTGCCATGCGCCGTTCCCGAGTTCTGGTCGTCGTCGCCGCGGTGAGCGGCGTGGTGCTGGCAACAGCCACCGGCACGGCGTCGTCGTCGGCTTCCGCGCCGGCGGCCCCGAAGCCTGCTAGCGCCCAGCCCGCCGGCGCCCCACTGGCAGCGACGGACACCGCGCTGGTGACCCTGCAGGTGGCCGACCGGGCGGCAGCCGAGGCGCTGATCGGCGCGGGCACCGACATGCCGGTGCGGGCGCTGCCCAGCGGGGCCTACCAGGTGGACATGGTGCTCAACGGCGCCCGGCTGGCCACCCTGCAGAGCCGGGGCGCCCGGCTGATCCGGATCATCGAGCGGGAGGGCGAGGGCGCCAAGCGCTACTCCGACAGCGTGCAGGCCGCTCGGGCCCGCACGGCGGCCGGCCTCACCTCGACCCGCAGCACCCTGTCGGCGTCCGGCGCGGTGACCGCGGTCGGCACCGACACGCTGCACTTCCTGCAGGGCTACTGGTGGACGACGAACGGCCAGACCTTCATCGGCACCGAGGTCGCCACCACCGCGACCGACGATCCGGACGTCCGGATCACCGTCACCTGGCGGACCGCCGACGGGCAGACCGGCTCCTTCGACCTGCAGCGGTTCGAAGACGCCAACGAGTACCAGTACCACGTCGCGCTGCCTCCTCCGCCGGTGCCGGCCAGGCCGGTGTCGCTGGTCGCCACCTCCAGCCTGGGCGGGCGTACCCAGATGACGCCGCAGGCCTGGCCCGGCGCGCAGCCGCCGCCCACCCCGACCGGTTACCAGCAGGACTTCATCACCCAGTACATGAACCCGGAGGACGTCCGGGCCCGCATCCAACGGCTGGCGAAGCAGTACCCGTCCCTGGTCGACGTGATCAACCTGCCGAACAAGACCCAGGGCTACCGCCGCACCGCGTCGGCCTACCTGGGCGACCCGGCCAAGGCCGCGATCGTCGTCGAGTCCCGGGCGTTCGGTGACCAGGGCTGGAACGGGGTGCGGGTGCGGACCGTCAAGCCCGCCGGGCGCAACCACAAGCTCAGCGCGACCTACGCCAACCGGCTGCTCACCGTGCGGCTGGCGACCGGCAGGAACGGCCAGGTGACCAGCACCACCGGCCAGGTCGCCGGTTACATCCGCGACCACTTCGGAAAGCTGTTCCGCTCCTTCGTCGAGTCGGGGTCGGCCGGCAAGACCATGCCGGTGGCCGGCCCGACCGCACTGAGCGACGGCCTGCAGGCCGGTCCGCAGGTGGCCCGGGCGCCGTGGACGGTGCAGGCGTTGCGGATCGGCGCGCATCGCGACGGCTCGCGGATCGGCGTGCTGGCCTACTCCCAGGAGCATGCCCGGGAGTGGGCGACGCCGCTGGTGACGCTGGAGTTCGCCGAGCGGCTGCTGGCCAACTACAACACCGACGCCGAGACCCACGCGCTGCTCTCCGACGTCGATGTCTTCGTGATCCCGGTGGTCAACCCCGACGGCGCGCACTACTCGTTCAACGACTACAACTTCCAGCGCAAGAACATGGACAACTACTGCACGGGCGCGCAGCGTGACCCGGTGCACCGCGACGAGTGGGGCGTGGACGTCAACCGCAACTACGCCGTCGGCTCGCTGTTCGACGGCTACTACGGCGCCAGCCTGGACTGCCTCGACGAGGTCTCGGCGGGCACCGGCGAGCTGTCGGAGGCCGAGAGTCGTAATGTCATCGCGCTGGCCCGGGCGCACCCCAACATCAAGTACGCGCTGAACGTGCACTCCTACGGCGGCTACTTCATGTGGCCGCCCGGGGCGTACAAGTTCGACGGTCGGATCACGCTGCCGCGGCCCTCGATCCAGGAGTCGGCGGAGTTCCTGTCGGCGGCGCAGCAGATCGTCTCGGCGATCTCGGGCTACCGCGGCACGGTCACCTGGCCGCAGCAGACCGGGCCGGTGGCCGACGTGCTCTACTCGGCGGCGGGCAACTCGGCCGACGAGCTCTACTACGAGCAGGGCATCTTCGCCTGGGACTTCGAGGTCGGCAACTTCATCTGGAACCCGGCCAGCCAGCAGTGGGAGGGCCCCGGCTTCCAGCCGCCGTATGCCGAAGCCCATGCCGAGGCGATGGAGTACGCCGGCGGCCTGGTGCAGCTGGTCCGGGTGGCGCAGCAGTACCAGAAGACCCACGCGACGGTAGCGGCCGGGCGCTGACCACCCGGCTATTGCGGTTGCGGCAACGGGCCGTCCCGGCCAGCATGACCGGGTGACGTCCTTTCAGCACCGTGCCGGACTTTTCATCGACCCCGCCGACGACCCGCGGGCCGGTGGCCCCTCGCTGGGCGACGAGCGGACGACGCTGACGGAGTACCTGCGCTTCCAGCGGCTGACCCTGCAGCTCAAGTGCGAGGGCCTGGACGCCGAGCAGTTGGCCCGCCGGTCGGTGGAACCGTCCACGATGTCGCTGCTGGGCCTGCTGCGGCACATGGCCGAGGTGGAACGGGGCTGGTTCCGCCGCCGGTTCGCCGGCGGCGACGCGTCCCGGCGCTACCAGTCCGAAGCCGACCCGGACGGCGACTTCGACGGCGCGGTGGCCGACCCCACGGTGGTGGCCGAGGCGTGGGCGGCCTGGCGGGAGGAGGTGGCGTTCGCCGAGCGGTTCGCCGCCGAGACCGACCTGGACTTCGTCGGCACCGACGGCAGGGGCGGACCGGTGTCGCTGCGCGAACTGCTGGTGCACATGATCGAGGAGTACGCCCGGCACAACGGGCACGCCGACCTGCTGCGGGAGCGGATCGACGGCCGGCTCGGCCAGTAGGCCGCCGGAAGCGGGGCTTCCCCCGAAGCCGGGCAGCACGCGGGAGGCGCGCCCGGGGCCGGGCCTTGACCGGCAACGGGGCATAGTCGGCTATACATAGCCTTGTCAGGCACGACCAGCCGTGCCAGGGCACGCTGGCCGGAGGCGAAATGATCGCGCGACTGCTTCTGCTGTTGTCGGGCTACAGCCCGCTGGTGATCCTCATCGGCATCCGGGACCACAACGCCGCCCAGTCCTGGATGGTCATCGCGGTGGGGGTGGTCCTCGCGCTCGGCCTGCCGGGGGTCATCGCGCTGGCCCGGACGCTGACCCGGCCCTTTCCGGCGGTCGTCGTCTCGGCGCAGGACGCGGCGCTGGAGGTCACCGGCTACCTCACCTCCTACATCCTGCCGTTCGCGATGCTGTCCGCGCTGACCGGCCGGGACCTCATCGCACTGGCGCTGTTCGGCGTGCTGCTGGTGGTGGCCTACCTGCAGACGGGCCGGCTCGCCCTCAATCCGTGGCTGTACTTCGTGCGCCGCCGGATCCTGGAGTTCGACATCGGCAACGGCCGGGAACTGCTGCTCGCGCGGCACCTGCCCGCCGGCGGCGACGAGCTCAGCCTGCTGAGGCTGGCCCGTGGCCTGTACTACCTGCCGAAGGCGGGCAACGCCTCATGAGCACCCCGCCCGCCTCGCTCGCCTGGCACGACTGGCTGCCGGACTGGTCGGCGTTGGACACCGGTTCGCTGCTGCTCGAGATCGCCTGGGAGTCCAGCGCCCGGCACGTCCAGGTGCGCCGGCTGCCGGTGAGCGCCGAGGTGGCCGACGAGCTGCACCAGCCCATCCAGGCGAGCCTGGACTTTCTGGCCAAGGGCACGCCGGTGCCCTACAGCCCCGACCTCGAACTCGACGAGAACGAGTACGCGGTCGTCCCGCGCGAGCAGCTCGACCCGGCCAGCAGCATGCTCACCGAGCTTGAGAAGCTCAGCCCGCCCGAAGGCACCGAGCACGACCTCAGCCGCAGCCTGCTGTGCTACGCGCTCGCGGTGGGGCCGGCCGACAGCCGGGTGGTCTTCGTCCGCAAGGCGAACCCGCGCGCCAACCTGGCCCGGGCGCTGATCACGGTGTTCGACAACGAGCTGTCCCGGGTGGTCCATCCGCTGCTGTCCTTCGACCTCACCCTGATCGACCTGGTCCTGGTGTGCGGGCACGGCCTGGTGGCGTTGAACCTCAAGGCGTACGAGCGGCTGTTCCGCGATTCGCCGGAGCTGCTGGCCCGCACTCCGGCCAAGGTCGCCGAGCTGCAGGCGCTGGTGCCGATGACCGAGGCCACCCAGGCCGCCCTCAGCGCGGTCGCGACCCGCAACAGCCGGGTCCGGTCGCGGTTGCTGGCGATGCTCTCCCGCGACTACCTCGCCTCGGTGACCCCGAAGGTGCTGAAGAAGCAGCTGGCCCGGCACGGCCTCGATCCGGCCCAGTACCTGGTGGACGGCAAGCTGAACTTCACCGAGGACCAGGCGATGGTGATGATGCAGCTGCTGAACGAGGACCTGGCATTCGGTGAGCTGACCGACGTCGAATTCGTCATCAACAAGAAGTCGCCGCGGCAGTAGGCGGTGGCGGCCCGGTCCCGCCGTCAGCCTCGGGCCGTCAGCTCGGGTCGAGAACGAGACCGGGCCGCTCGTCGTCCCAGGCCGCGGCGCTGATCCGCCAGCCGGCCGGCATCCGGACGAACTGCAGGGTCTTCATGCCCTGCCCGGTGAACGGTTGCCCGTCCTGCACCCAGGCCTTGGCGTAGCTGCAGAAGTGCTGGGCGATGTCGCCGAACACCTCGGTGCGGCCGGACAGTTCCCACTCCCGGAAGTCGACCAGCGTGCCGCCGGACAGCAGTGCCTGCCTCGGCGCGATGAAGCCGTCGACGTCGTAGACCGCGGGTTCGCCGCCGCAGGTCCGCACGATCACCGCCCGGGGCAGGAACACCTCGCGGAGCGCGTCGAGCCGAGCGGCGGAATCCGGGCCGGAGGTGAACGCGGCGAAGAAGGTGCGCACGATGGCCGCGATAGCGTCCCGGTCGGCGGCCACCCGGCTGTGCTGCGGGGTGGGTCGGGGTTCGGTGCTGGTCACCCGCCCACCGTAGGCGACTTCGCCGCTCGGCGAGGGCGCACCCTGAGCCTGCGATAGTTCGGACTGATTAGGCATTCTTGCCCCTTTTGGGTATTAGATGTACGTTACAGGCACCTCGCGCTGGGCCACAGCCCGGTCCGGTACGTGCCCGCCGCGGGTGGGCCTGCCAGCCTCGGGGGAGGAGCGTCCGAATGGCCGACGACGATCTCGCGTACCTGGTGGCCGATCCGGACTACTACCAGCCCTGGCAGACCGCTGATCCGGGCCCGCGCTACCACCCGGGCCCGCTGCCGCCCGGCTGGACGAGGCAGGATTCGGGAGCCTGGACCCACTGGGGTCCGGCAGGGCTTCTTCTTCCCGAGCAGGGATGGAAGGTGCACGTATCCAGCTCTCTGGTCAACGCGCAGCCCGTGCTGATGGTGGTGTCGGCGGTGTGTGCCGAATTCGGTGTCTCCTTCAAGCACCTCGCCGGTCGTCGCACCTTCCTGCTGATGCACGGCAAGCACGCGCACCGGGTGCAGGCCGGCAAGTTCTGCGCGCTGTATCCGCCGACGGAACAGGATGCACTGCTTCTGCTGCGGCGCCTGGAAGCAGAACTGTCCGGAATCGACGGGCCGTTCGTGCTCACCGACCGCCGGTTCGGCGCGAGTGCGTGCGTGTCCTACCGCTACGGGGCCTTTCACAGCCGGACCCGGACGGACGCCGACGGCCACCGGGTACACAGCATGTCGGGGACGGACGGCCAGGACATCGACGACCAGCGCCTTCCGAAGTTCCACCTGCCGCCGGGCGTGTCCGACCCGTTCCGGCAGGAGGCGGCCGAGCCGGGCAGCAAGCCCGCAAGCCCGGTCACGCTGCACGGCTACACCTTCGACGCGGTGATCCGGCAGAGCAATGCCGGCGGCGCCTACCGGTTCCGTTCCGCGCTCGGCGAGCCGGTGTTCTTCAAAGAGGCGAAGGCGCACAACGGCTACACCGAGGACGGCGAGGACGCCAAGACTCGCCTGAACACCGAATACCTGGCCCTGCGAGCCATTTCCAGCCGGGAACCGGGGCTGTGCCCGCGGCCGGTGGAGTTGTTCCAGCACTGGGAACACAGCTATCTCGTCACCGAGCTGGTACCCGGCATCTCGCTGTACCGCTGGATGGTGACCAACCACCCGGCGCTGCGGATCGGCCCGACCGCTGAGGCGTTCGCCGAGTACTACCGCCGAAGCCTGGCCCTGCTCGACCAACTGCGGGCACAGCTGGGCCGGTTGCACGAGATCGGGTTCGTCTTCGTCGACCTGAGCCCGAGCAACGTGCTGGTCGCCGACGACCGGGTCCGGCTGATCGACTTCGAGGCAGTCCAGCCGATCCAGGCCGTGCGGCAGGTGATGGGCACTCCCGGTTACCGGCATCCCGACCCCGAGTCGGTGGTCAAGGGTGACGCGCGGGAGCTCGACCGCTACGGGCTGGCTGCCCTGGCGTTGCTGCTGCTGTTTCCGGTGCACGAGATCGTCGAGCGGCATCCGCCGGCTCTGGAGCACCTGCAGGCCGATCTTGCCGAGCTGGCGCCGGTGGAGCCGCGGTTATGGCAGTGGGCCACCCGGTATCGCGACCGCACCGAGGACTGTCCGCTGCCCACGCCGCACACCGTTCGCGAGGACACCGTGGCCGCCCTGCGCCGGCTGGCCGTTCGGACCGCGGACTCGCTGGAGGCGATGGGCGAACCGGACCACCCGACGCGGGTGTATCCGACCATTCCGCTGGGGTACCGGACCAACCCCCGCGCCGTAGCCGCCGGCACCGCGGGCGTGCTCCACGCGTTGCATCGCGCCGGTCGCGAATGCGATCCGCGGGTGGTCCGCAGGCTCCGGGACGAGGCGTTGGCGGAGGCTGCCACCAGCGCTCCGGGGTTGTTGTTCGGCAGCGCGGGAATCGCTTGCGTGCTGGCCGAACTGGGAGAGGTCGAGGCGGCCGGCGCACTGCTCGGCGCGGCGGAGAGGCATCCGCTCAACAGCACGTCGGCCACTCTCGCAGGAGGCGCGGCCGGTACCGCACTGGGCCTGCTGATCCAGCATCGCCGTACCGGGGAGCAGCGTTGGCTGGACGCGGCCCAGCGGCTTCTTCTCCAGATCCCGGACGGTGACGCACTCGATGCCCGGCTCAGCCCGACCAGGCGGTCCGGGCTGGTGGGCGGCCGGGCCGGCGTCGCGCTGGCGCTGTACCACCTGCATCGCCTCACCGATGACAGCAGGCTGTTCGCCCGCGGGATGCGCTTGCTGGGGCAGGAACTGGCCTACGCCGAGACAGTGCCGGGAGATGGGCTGCAGTTCAAGGCCTCGCACACCGACCCGCGTATCTACCCCTATCTGTTCGTGGGCAGCGCCGGGCAGGCCTCGGTGCTCTCGCGCTACCTGGCGCACCGCCCGGACGCGGAGTTCGAGACAGGCTTGCCGGTCCGCGCCGCCGACGTGCTGGAACGGTGCCTGCGGGCCTGCTCGATCCGGTTTACCGCGCTTCCAGGGCTGTTTCCCGGCTTGGCGGGTCTGGCTGTGGTGCTGGCTGGAGCCGGCCGGCGACTCGGCCGGCCCGAGCTCGTCGACGCGGCATTCACCAGCGCGCGCGGGCTGTTCCGGTACGCGATCCCTCGGGACGCCGGGGTGGACTGGCTCGGCGAGCCCGGGGTGCGGCTGTCCGCCGAGCTCTGGTCCGGCTCGGCCGGGATCCTGCTCGCCGTGCACCAGCTGATCGACCCCGCTCCGAGTTCCCTGGATCTCCTCGACGTGCACCTGCCGGCGTCGAGGGACACCGTCCGGCCACCGTGGAAGGAAAGGAGGGATCAGCATGGAAGAAGTCCTGCAGTTACAGGCTGAAGAGTTCGAAGTGGAGGAGTATCGCTGCGACGTCGACAGCTCCAGCAGCATCCACGTGGGCTGCTGGTAAGGCCAGGCCTGCCGGGCACGGGCAGACGTGCCCGGCAGGCATCCCGCCCGTTCGGCACCTCGCCCGTTCGGCACCTCGCCCGTTCGGCAAACCGATGTCCTCCCTCGGTGCCAGGCCGCCCTGCCTGAACCTCCTGGCCGTCGGTCAGTCCTGCCTCGGGCCGTAAATATGCCTCTTTACGCCGCAGTCACCACGTGGCATTCTTACGAGGTTTTGCGAGGTTCATACCCTCCGAGGGTATTTCATCTAATTCACATGAAAGGCGAGCATGCTGCGCCTCAGCCCTGTTCCCGCGCCGACGGCTGCGGCCCGCGCCGGCACCCCGCTCGGCGCGGTGGTCGAGCAGTACCGTGCCTACGTCGGCCAGGAGCTGGACCGGCTCGCCGTCGAGGTGGCCCGGCTGCGGGCCGGACTGCCCGGCAACGACCGCACCTCCGCGCAGCGCCGCTGGCTGGCCGCCCAGCTCACCTGGCAGCAGGTCGGGGCCGCGTACGGCAGCTTTGGAGACCTCGGCGCCGCCATCGCGGGCCTGGCCAACGGCCTGCCGCGGGGCGTCGACGATCCGGCCTTCACCGGCCTGCACCGCATCGAATACGGCCTGTACCACGGGGAGAAACTGCCCGACCTGGCCGGCCAGGTGGACGGCTGGCCGCCGATGTCGACACCCTGCGCGGCGGCCTGGCGAAGCTGGCGATCGTGCCCACCGACATGCCGATCCGCTGCCACGAGATCCTCGAGGACGCGCTGCGCGACCACCTGTCCGGGCAGGACGACTACGGCTCCGGAATGGCCTACGCGCTGACCTCGGCGGACGTGCTCGGCACCCGGGTGGTGCTGGAGGAGCTCAAGCCGCTCATCCCGACCCCGGTGCTCGGGCACAGCCCGTACGACCAGTCCAAGGCCGCGCTGGACTCCCTCGACGCCGCGCTGAACGCCTCGAAGGTCGGCGGCCGGTGGCCCGACTACCAGAGCCTGACCAAGCACCAGCGGCAGCCGGTCAACGGCGCGATCGGCGCGGCGCTGGAGGCGCTGTACCGGATCCCCGCCGTGCTCAGCGCAGTCCAGTGACCGCCGCGAAGTTTCGGGATGTGAAGAGGCCTTCATGAGCGTCGATCGTCGTAACTTCCTGCGCGGCGCGGCCGGTGCGCTGGCCGCGGCCGGCACCCTCGGGGTGAGCCGTCCGGCCAGTGCCGCGGACAAGGGTGGCGGTGGCAGCCCGGACCCGGCCACCATCTCGGTGCCGTTCCTGGGCGCCAACCAGGCCGGCGTCTACCGTCCGGACTTCCTGCAGCAGGCCGCCTGCTTCGCCGCCTTCCGGTTGCTGGTCGACGACCGCGCCGGCCTGCAAGCGCTGCTGCAGACCCTCACCACCCGCATCCAGTCGCTCAGCGAAGGCTCGCTGAACCCGCCCGGCCCGCCTCGGGAGAGCGAGAGCGGCGCCCAGGACAGCGGCGTGCTGGGAGTGGAGGTCCCGCCGGACGCGCTGACGGTCACCCTCGGCCTCGGGTCCGGCGTCTTCACCGACGCCTACGGACTGTCAGCCGTGCGGCCGCGCGGGCTGACCACCATGCCGGTGTTCCCGGACGACACGCCGGATCCGGACTGGACCGGTGGCGACCTGGTGCTGCAGATCTGTTCCAACGCCAGCGACTCGGTGCACCACGCGCTGCGCGACATCACCCGGGCGACCCGCGGCATGATGCAGCTGGAGTGGAAGATCCTGGGTTTCCACTCCGGGCCGCGGCCGACCGGGGCGCCGCGCAACCTGTTCGGCTACAAGGACGGCATCGTCAACCCGGCCGAGGACGAGGGCCTGGTCTGGATCGGCAAGGACTCCGGCCAGCCGGACTGGGCGGTCGGCGGCACCTTCATGGTGGTCCGGCTGATCCGGATGCTGGTCGAGTTCTGGGACCGGGTCGGGATCTCCGAGCAGAACGCCATGATCGGCCGGGACCGGGGCGAGGGCGCGCCGCTGGACGGCAGGAGCGAGACCGACCTGCCGGACTATGCCGCCGACCCGGACGGGGCGGTCATCCCGCTCGATGCCCACATCCGGCTGGCCAACCCGCGCACCCCGGAGACCGACCGCAGCCGGATACTGCGGCGCGGTTACAACTACGAGAACCATGGCATGTCCCGCAACGGCAACTCCGAGACCGGGCTGATCTTCTGCTGCTACCAGCAGAACATCTCCGAGCAGTTCGAGGCCAACCAGCGGCGGCTGGCCGGTGAGCCGATGACCGACTACATCCAGCCCTTCGGCGGCGGCTACTTCGTGGTGCCGCCCGGGGTGGCGGAGTTCGGCGGCTACCTCGGCGAGGGCATGTTCGCCTGAGGGGTGCGGTGTTCGAGGGCGGTCCGCCGTTCGGGGCCTAGCCGGCGATACAGTCGTGCGGCAGACGGCTGACCCTCTCGGCAAGGCAGGACCCGCAACGTGACGCTTCCGGACCCTTCGATCCCGCGCTTCCACCTGGCGATCCCGGTGGACGACCTGGCCGCGGCGCGGCACTTCTACGGCGAGGTGCTGGGCCTGCCCTCCGGCCGCAGCGCCGATGCCTGGGTGGACTGGAACCTGCACGGCCACCAGCTCGTCACGCACCTGGTCCCGGGCCGCGCCGAACGCGCCGCCAACCCGGTCGACGGCCACGACATTCCGGTGCCGCATTTCGGGCTGCTCCTGCAGATCCCGCAGTTCCACGAACTGGCCGACCGGCTGCGGGCGGCCGGTGCCGAATTCGTGATCGAGCCCTACCTGCGCTTCGCCGGGCGGCCCGGCGAGCAGTGGACGATGTTCCTGCTCGACCCCGCCGGAAACGCTTTGGAGTTCAAGGCATTCGCCGACGACGCCCAGGTATTCGCCAGCTGAGCCGTCGAGTGGGTGCTCGGTAGCCGCCCCGGTCCCGCTACGGTGGGATGCGGGCCATCGAAATCGGTGGCCCGACTGCCCGGTTCGATCGCCTGACCCTGGCGGTGTCGTCCCGACGGCACCATGCATCTGTGGAGGTGGCATGCTGGCCCACCCCCTTGCCGAGGCTGCCCGGGCGGCCGGCGGGCAGGCGGCCGCGGCATTGCCGGTGGCGGACGCGGTCGCCGCCGCATTCGACGAGCTGGCCGCCGGATCCGGCGGCCGGGCGCCGGCCGGTGCGCTGCACGACCTGCTGGCCGGGCTTGCCGCGATCGACCTGACGGTGGCCCGGGTGGTGGAACCGCACCTGGACGCGCTGGTGATCCTGCAGGAGGCCGGCATGCCGGCCAAGCCCGGCCGGTGGGGGGTCTACGCCGCGGAGGCGCCGGACGCGGTGCTGACGGCAACCCGGACGGACGCCGGCTGGCGGCTGGACGGCACCAAGGCGTGGTGCTCGCTGGCCGCGCTGCTCGACCGGGCGCTGGTGACCGCCCGCACCCCGGACGGCCCGCGGCTGTTCGCGGTCGAGTTGCGCTCGGCGGGGGTGACGGTGGCCGATGCCGGCCAGTGGGCGGCCCGGGGGTTGAGCACGGTGGTGAGCACCTCGGTGCACTTCGCCGCGGTAGCCGGTGAGCCGGTCGGTGCGGCCGGCTGGTACCTGCGCCGTCCGGGGTTCGCCTTCGGAGGGATCCGGGTGGCGGCGTGCTGGTACGGCGGGGCCCGGGCGATCCGTGACCACCTGCGCGCGTCGCTCGCGGCGCGTGCCGAGCCCGACCCGATCCGCCAGGCATCTCTGGGCCGGGCCGATGTCGCATGCTGGTCGGCCGCCCTGGCGCTGGAGCACGCGGCCGCCGCCATCGACGCCGGT
>JADMIO010787651.1_pt1 | contig 16781 bp, 11 predicted proteins | sample 8958161 | NCBI WGS metagenome assembly JADMIO01 (sample SAMN16585339, study PRJNA669376) | soil metagenome | isolation source: Crop rotation soil | place: USA: Cullars Rotation, Alabama | collected 2011
GCGGTGTACAACGTGCGGGTGGCGGAGTACCATACGTACTTCTTGGGCGGGGACGGGTGGGGGTTCAGCGTTTGGGCGCACAATACAGGTGGTCTTGGGTGTGGTGATACTCACATTTCTGAACAAAAGCCTGTGGCAGTAAAACCACCTAAAATATCTCCGTCCCACTACCCCAAACCCGATCCGCCGTTATCAGTCCCGCCAGTGCGATATCATCCTCAATCAGACGCAGAAGTATTGCGAATGAGGCAAGGTATGGGTCCAACTACAAAAGCCACTCACGGAACTGGGAATATCGAAGCGCACCACAGACAGCAAATACCAGTTGCAAAAGGTGGTGTAATAGACGAAATTGAAATGGGCATTCACCGCGGCCAAGGCAACCACAACAGGCACTCTATGCCATCTCAATTGTCGCCCGCCCTAAGGGCAAAAGAAATTCGGGAGCACTGGATCAATCGAGGAGCTGAGTATATTCTTCCAGGCGAAGGGATATAGATATGACAATCGAGGAAATTGATAGCATACTTTCTGCGGTATTGAGCCCAAGGAGCATTCCATTGGCCCCGCCTTCCCCAGGCGATTGGGGGTACCTCGAAGAAAAAATGACCTGTCGTTTCAGTGATGATTTCAAGACCTTTTATGAAGCGTTATCCCGGTACCGTTTCCCAGGCGATATCCTCGCCGTCTCGGCAATAGATCGCGGCGATGTCGATACTATCGATTTCGTACATAGTATGGAAATGGACCTAGGGAACTGGGATGTCGACATGGTACCATTTTATTCGATTGGTAACGGCGACTATTTTTGCATTAGTCGAAAAACTAGTCCTGATTCCGCTGTCTATTATCGGTACCATGACAAGAATACATTCGAATTAGCTTCTCCAAATATTGAGAGTTGGATTTCAAGTATCCCAAGTTTTTTAGCCGGCGAATAACCGACTGTTCTGGTTGCTCGCAGGTGGCAGACCAGAAGATCGAAGCGGCGTTGACGGTGGCGAGTTTCGTGACGCCGCCGGGGGTGAGCGCGGCGTTAGGGTTGGTGAACTTGGGGATCAGCGCGGCGCGGGGGAAGGAGATCACGGCGCTGGATTTGACGTTGGCGCTACTGCCGGGGATCGGGGCGGCGGCGCGGGCGGTCGGGACGCTGGCCAAGGCGGAGTCGATTACGGCCCGGGCGGCGCGGACGGTGGAGGCGGTGGCGAACACGGCGACCGGGGCGGTGACGCTGGCGGCCGGGGCCGGGGACGTCCGGCAGTCGGTACAGGCGTTCCGAGAGGGGGACTGGCTGGGCGGGCTCCAGCACGCGGCAACGGGCGGGCTGGCGTTGTTCCACGGGGCGCAGGTCGGGCTGTCGGGGACACGGGCGCTGGTGGGTCGGTACAGTTCGTGCCAGGAGGCGCGGATCTACCCGTGGTCGAAGAACCAGAACTCGTGCTTCGCGGCCGGAACGCCGGTGCGGACGCCCGAGGGGGCGAAGGCGGTCGAGGACCTGCGACCGGGCGACCTGGTGTGGGCGCGGGACGAGTCCGACCCGTCGGGCCCGGTGGTGCCGCGGCAGGTGGAGGCGAACTTCGTCCGGACGGCGGTGATCCTCCACTTACACGTGGGCGGGGAGGTGATCCGGACGACGGCGGAGCACCCGTTCTACGTGCGGGACGCGGGGTGGGTGCCGGCGGGGCGACTCCAGCCCGGCGACCTGCTAGCGAGCCACGGGGACCGGTGGACGGCGGTGGAGGAGGTGTTCGACACGGGCGAGTGGGAGGCGGTGTACAACGTGCGGGTCGAGGAGTTTCACACCTACTTCGTTGGGGGAGATGCGTGGGCGTTCAGCGTTTGGGCGCATAATACCGGGGCCGGTTGCGGAGACGCGCACTTCGGCGGGCAACAGCAGAGAGATGCGAAAGCGCCGAAGGCACCAAAGGTTGATGGTATTTATACAGTATCGAGATCAAAGAATCCTGAGGTGGCCCAACACGTGGCCGATGCACAGCTTGCCGGAAAACCGTCAATACTAACAATTGACAGGGCTGGCGCGGAAGCTAGACGGATCGAAGCACAAGCCGGTCATACAAAGGTACCGGGGAAACACTTGGACGAATATCCGCCCGCGATGTTCAAAGAGGGTGGGGCGGGCGCAAGCATTCGTCCGGTGTCACCGCACGACAATATGAGCGAGGGCGCGAGAAGAGGCAATCTATTGGAAAGCTACGTAGACGGCTCACGCATCCAGTTTGTGATTGGAGAATGAAGTGAGATATACTAAGACCATGTTTTTATCGTATTCGCAGATATCCGTGTATGAATCTGCGATTGCATTTCCATTTAATGCCTGGAGCAAAGAACAATACCTGCAAGGCTTTGCATGGAGAAACGGTTCAGTGTCCTTTCGCGCGCTAATCGAAGACGGGCAGGTCGATGTGTCGTACGGTTTAGTCGAAAGTCTCGTTCTGCTCGACCATTGCGTGCGGTCAATCTCATTGCCCTTCACTTTGAGTGAAGGGCATAATATTGTAATAGCCACAATTACCGAAAGAGCGGTCTTATCGCTGTCGTCAGGACAATATCAAGTCGTTTATAGCACTGGAAGGATTGGAGATGGATGTTGGATAGACTTTGCGTTTGTTTCCGATGGGATGCTGGAACCATTGATTCTTGTTTGCGATGACGAGCTCACACCTGCATATCCGCTTGATATGAGTGCGATTCCAGCTTCGTAATCGTATGCCTGCTCCCGCCGCCAGGAGTGAATCAGTCGCTGTGGGTGCTGAACCTGGGGCTTGGCGCGGCGCGGTGGGAAGTGGTCATGGCGCTGGACGTGGCGTTGGCGGTAGTCCCGTGGGGGAAGGTGGCGCAGGGGTTGGGCCGCGGGGTGTCGGCGCTCGGGGCGTCGGAGGCCCGAATTGCGCAGGCGGGTCGGATTTTGCAGGTCGGGGCAGGGGCTGCAGGGGCCGGATTCGGCTTATACGGCGGGTACACAGAATTGCGGACGGCGGTGAAGGAGTTCGGCGAGGGGAATTGGACGAGCTGGATGCGGCACGCGGCCGACGGCGGGGCGGCGTTGTTCCACGGGGCGAAGGTGGGGCTGGCGACGGCCCGGTCGCTGCCCGGGCGGTACGTGCAGAACCAGAGCGGACGACGTCCGATTCGACTCCTTTGTTGCGGAACTTCGAGACAGTAAAGCAGGGCGGCGGGTGCTGAGGCGGCCGAAAGAAGTGCGACAGGGGGTGACGTGAGGTAATTCTGCCTGCACCGACCCGTTCGCGAGCACCACGCCGGCCCGGTCCCTGAGGGTACACAGGGCGCCGATCAGCTCGTCGTCGCTCAGCTCGAACAGGGCGGCGAAGACCCGCCCCCCGGTGTCTCGGGCCGTCTGCAACTCGTCGAGGAGGGCCAGTCGCAGGTCGCCCGAGAGGAAGTGGCGGATCGTCCGGTCGTCCTTGTCCTTGATCGTCTTCTTGAACTGGTCCAGGGTCAGGTCGCGCTCCGCCAGGTACCGGGCCATGAACTGCGACATCACGAACCCGCGGTTGAAGAACGGCCGAAACCGACTCCGGCCCTTTACCCCGAGGGTCCTGGGCGGGCTCCACTCGCTCGCGTGCGACTCGAGCGGCAATAGCTTCTTGGCGGCGTCTCGAATGACCGGGACGACCCGGTACGAGACCGTGTCGCCTGTCCCGGCCCCGTGGTCGGTCCAGGAGAACCGCTGGAAGGGCCACTCGGTCGACGGCTTCAGGACGGCCGCCCGGTTCTCCTCCGGCTTGGCCGGGGCCGGTTCGTTCTCGAATCCGGTCCGGTTCGGCAGGAACCCCTGGGACTTCTTCCCCTTGGCGTCCTTCCGCTTGCACTCGATCGCGAAGCCCCGACAGCCCTCGATCGGAGCCGGGACACTTCAGGACAAGAGGGCGTCGTCCTCGTTCGTGTAGACCTTGAGTTTCGTTGCCATTAGCGACTCCCTTGGGTGTCGGAACACGGTCGATCGATCCTCTGGCCGGAGCGTGAGCCGTTCAGGTGTTCGACCTGTTGACGCGGAGCCTGGTTGCGCCACCCTCCTTGAGGTCGTCGAACAGAACCAGCAGGACGTACCCGTCGTCCGTCTCCCGCTCCAGCGCGAGTCCTTCGGCCTTGGCACCGTCCTCGGCGGGCACCTCACCGAGCAAGAGCACCCGGCCCTCCGCGGACCCGTCACCGGGCGTGCAGTCGGCCCCGTCCCAGTGGAAGAGCCGGAAGGGGGCGGGGACGTCGTTGACCGGGCCGGCCAGGACGAGGAACCCGTCGGAGACCCGGACGAGGTCACGGATACCAAGCCCTCCCAGCCGCAGGTACACGACGTCAGGGGTGACCGGCCCGAGGGGGAACGGGCAGACTAAGACCGGGACCAAGCCGTGTTGGAGGACCGGACCGCGGAAGCCCAGGTAGAGTTGCCCGTGGTGGACCGCGAGTCCTTCGACGTCGACGCCGTTCTCCTTACACGGCAAGTGGACGAAGGGACGGAGGACCCGGTTCCCGTCGATCGCCGGGCGGAGCGTCGTCAGATCCGGGGCCGAGACGGTGCCGTCGGATGCGAGTCGGAACCGTGCCAACACGCTCCGGAACGGCGACGGCGGTTCTACCGCCTCCAGGCGGGACCGATTTTCTTGCCGCGTGGCGTCCTCTTTGAGTTTTGGGCGTTTACAGGAGTGGGAGCCGACGACGTACACCAGGTCGCCCTCACAAGCGATCCCCTCGATGTCGGCCTCCGCCCCGACGTCGTTCAGAAGGACTTCTCGCCCGGCGAGCAGCTCGTAATTCGCCCCGTGTCTGCGGAGGATTTGGACGCGGTCGTCTTCGTCGCCCGCGAGGAGGAGGAACTCGCCGGCAACGCCGACCGCACTCAGATTTTTCGCGTCCCGGACGTGGCCCTTGAACTTGACCGCCTGCACGTCCGTCGCAAAAAGGTTCGTCGACATACGGTTCTCCCTGTCGGTTCGACGCAACGAAGTCCAGACCGATTAGGTGTTCCTCGCATGCCCTCATCTCGTGCTTCCCCACCCACCGAACAGTCGTGCCCCATTTGCCCCTCGTCGCCGGGGATGAACTCGCCGATTTTCAGGTCGATGGCAATCAGTCGCGTCAACCTTCGGTGCTAGTCGAGGAGGTCGAGGTGGAAATCCCTACTGTCAATCACCATCCGCTCCCGACTTTCGATGAATGCGAATCCTGCCCCGTATTCCGGATGAACTGCCACCTCAGTTCCGGGCCCGACAAGAGCTCGCACGTGGGTGACCCCTGTAGGCGGTCAGGCCAAACCTCATAATCGGTTCACCGCCAATCGCTCCGGGTTATCCGCCCCCACCTTACATATTTGGCTCACGCCATTCTTTGGCGAATGCGACCCGTGGTCATAATCGCGGAACTATTGTGGCAATGTGGGATCGCAGCGTATTGGATATGCCCGCGGAGGCCTGCATCGTTGACAGGAGCCGTTTGCGTTCGGCAGGCGTTAATTCGTCCGTGTGGGGGTCTGCACCGGCGGCCAACTCCATCAGTCGCGGCGACCGCAGGTAGGCCTGCAGTGCCTCCACTTCGAGCATTTGTTCCGTCCCGCCCGGGCCGGTAGTCGACTCGAACGGGTTCAGCATTCTCAGCCAGGGGAACGTGACGTCGTCCGCCGGAGAGGGGGGTAAGGCGGTGTGGAACGGAACATCGAGTGCCTTGCTGGCCTTCAACACACCCCGGCCGTAATACTCTTCGAACTTGTCGAACGACCGATCCGCGGACGTGAAGAGGGCGTATCGGACGGCCTCGACGGCCTGCCAGCGGGCCGTACCGGGTGGGGCCGGGTTGGCCGACAGCCACAGGGCGGCCGCGGCCGCGGCCTGGGGCGTCGCGCTCGACGTTCCGCCCCCCAAGCCGATGCCGGCCGGGCAGCCGATCAACGCCCACGGGACGTTCGGCGTGTACGCGGCCAACGCCGTCGGCATCTTCTCCGGCGGTCCGAAGCAGCCTTGCATGTGGACGTGGAGCGGGTCCGGGTTGTAATACGGTTTGTCGTTGGCGCAAACGCCCGTGACGGCGACGACGCGGTTGAACCGGGCCGGCCAGACGATACTCCATGGCGGCGACTTGCCGAACCGGTTCCCCGCCGCCGTGAACATTGCCACGCCGGCCTCGTACGCCCGGTTGACTGCCGCCGCCCACGCCCGCGCCGGCATCCCGCCCATGCTCATCGACAAGACGTGGGCACCCACCCGCGCCGCGTAGTCGATGCCCGCGGCGACGCTGCTCGTGTGGAACTGCACGACACTGTTCGCGATCCGCACCGGAACCACTTCCGCGTACGGAGCGCCCCCGACGTCCGGGTGGTTCCCGGCGAGCAAGGCGAGCGTCGCGGTACCGTGCCCGGGTTGGTCCAGCGGGAACCGGCTGGCCGGGTCCGAGGCGTCGTCCGCCCGTTCCCCGCGGACGACGTTCCGCTGTAAATCGAGGCGGAGGAATTGGGGGCGTGTGGCGTGTTCGGGGTCAAAACCCGTGTCGAGGTGGGCGATGCGGACCCGGGGTTGCCGGTCGCCGACGGTTTCGCGGGCGGATCGCAACTGCGAGTGGGCGTCGTCGAGGTGCCAACCGCGGGGGGTGGCGAACGGCCAAAAGGTGTCCGGTCCGCGTTCCTCGCACGGGTCGGACCGGGCCGCCTCGAACCCGCCGCTGTCGGCGCGGGGGAAGGGGACGGTTTGAAGGAAGTCCGGTTCGGCGTAGGCGGGCGCGCCACCGAGGGATTCGAACCCGCGGGGGTCTTGAACGGCGCGGTGCGCGGCGTCCCAGGGGTGTTCGGTCCGGCCGGAAGGGGCGGGGGCGTCGGCCCAATCCCCGGCGGTGGTGCCGGCGGACTCGAAACCGGCGGGACGGCGCTCGACGAGGAGGCGGTCGGTGGGGAGGGCGGTCACGATTTCACTCCGAGGGGTGGAGGAAGACCTTTACGACCTTTTTGTGAACGGCCGTCGCTGTTCCTCGTTCAACGCGTCCTCCAAATCCTTCAGCGCGTCGAGAAGAGCTTTGGCCAAGGTCGGATCGACGAGTTCGGGCTTCGGTTGTCCCGGCGCTACGGGTTCCCGTGATTTCGTCCGGTACGCCGGCCACACGGTGTTCAGAAGTGTGCCGAAGGCGACCATTTTTCCCTCGACGGTCCGGCTTTCGACGAGGAGCATTTCGCCCCAGTACTGTTTCCAGAACTCCCGGACGAAGGGACTGATCTCGGTGGTCGGTTTCGACCCGGCAATCCCTTCGGCCGCCCGTCTCGCGGTCAACCGGACTATGTCGAATGCCGTTTCCCGGACGGCGACCAGGGCGTCGTACATGGGTTCCTGGTCTAACAACTCGTCACGAATACGGTGCACGTCTCGAATGAAGCTCCCCGTATCCTCCCCTAATTGTTCAAAGTTATGTGAGTCGTCCGTGGCGGGACGCCGGACGATACTGTTCACCCGGTCCGTCACCTGCGGAACATTGATCGCCGATTCGAGGGCACTCTTCAGCGGCGTTTGACTGGTCAGCGAGATCCACCGCGCCCGGGCGATGGCGAGGTCGGCCTCCGACCGCGCCGTGGCGTCCGACCGTGCCGCGGCCACGTCCGCCCACCCGCGGATCAGGACGCGGAGGCTCGACAATCGCAACCGATTCAGGGCTTCATACGCGGTCGCGTCCGCCTTCGACTGGGCATCTTTCGCGGCCCGCGTTTCCTGCCGCGCGTAGCCGAGGCTGACCAGGCTCACGCACCACCCGACGAGGGCCGCGACGAACAGAATCCCGAACAGGCCCAAGAGGAGCCGGTTCCGCGCCTCGGACCGCTTTTCCTCGAACCGGCTCTCCTCGATATAGTCCCGTTCGACGCCCGACCGGTCGTGGTAGGTGCGGGCGTCCTCGAGGTCCTCGCCGCGTAAGAGTTTCTCCCGCGCGGCGGCGGCGAAGTCGAGCCGCGGGAAGTGTCGGTAGAGTCGGTGGCGGGCGGTGTCCGTCGCGGTGGCGAAGGCGTCGATGATCCGATGGACGAACCGCCCCCCCCGGCCGAGCACGGGCGTCGCGTCGGGCGCCTCGTTCCACGCGTCGGCCCGCCGCCGGATTTCTCGCCGCTCGCCCATCCATGCCTTCATCCGGTCCCACCGGTCCATGACCACGACCGAGCGGAGTGTGATCTGGTCCGCCGCCGGCGTCTCCCCCGCCGTGACGCGCAACACGCCGGCGTCGGCGAACGCCGTCACGAGCGTGTCGACCCGGTCGGGGTCACCGCGGTCGTGGAGCGCGCCGCGGGACGCGGGGACGGCGTCGAATTCCGTCGTGGTTGCGGACGCGTTGTCGCCGGGCCCCGCTTTCTCCGGCGTCGGTCGGAGCCTCACTAACCGGAGGAACAAGCGGCGGGCGAGGACTTTGTCTTCGTCCCGAATCAGCCCGTCGTACACGCGGTTCGCGGCGGCGGCGGTTTCGTTCAAACTCGCCGGGTCGAATTCCGCAAGGAGGGTGTCCGATCCCGTCGCCCCGAAGGGGCGGCTCTTGTTGCCGGTCTCGCGGGCGGAGGTGCCGACGGCGGACACCCAGTAATTGATACTCGCTTGCGCGGTCCGGCGTTCCTCGCGACCGTCGAGGCACCGCCCGTGACGACCGCCTTTTTCACGAACCGCACGACCGCGTCCAATCGCTCGTCCGTGAGGAGGTCGCTCTCGCCCGTCGGACGGGTCAAGTTCCTGTGCGCCGCCAGTAGGGCTTCCGCGGACGGGAATCCGACGGTCGTGGTTTCGGTCTCGCTCATCGGCGGAACTCCGGTCGAGTCTGGAGCGTTTTCGCCGCAAGGAGTACTTCGTTGGCGACTTCCCGAAGGATGCCGTCCAGCATGAGGAAGAAGTGCGAGAATTTCGCGAGGAGCGGCTCGACGGTCGCCGCCCCGGAATCGAACGCGTCGGCCGCTTTTTGTACGTCTCGAAACTGATTGTCGTCGGGGCGGTACTTGGCGATCTCGGCGAGTCGGGTTTGCACCTTGGTCCATGACGGCACGTCGTCCACGGTCTTCGCCCCGTCGGCGTCGCGCAACTGGGAGTCGATCCGCTGGCAGAAGTTGTGGTCGCGGATGAGTCCGGCCAATTGCACGGCCGGGGTGACGAAGTCCGCGAGCAGGTCTTTGAGCCGCGAAGCCTCGCCGGTTTCGCCGATCGCCTCCACCGCCCGTTGACCCAAGACCGTCAGCCCCACGAGGTCCAACAACTCGGCGCTCCGCACCAAGCCCGAATTCAGTTCGCCGAGTTTCTGCGCCGGAACGATCGCCAGTTCGCGGAAGGCCGATCGCCGCTCCTTCGGGTTTTCGGACGTCAGGAGCGTCGTGACGGTCAATTTCAGTTCGTCCATCAGTTCGACGAGGTCGTGTGGACAGTCGGTTTTCTTCGCCCATTTCAAGGCGTTATCGGCATACTTCGTCAGTTTCGTCGTCGTCTCTGCCGACATGGCCGTTCCCCGGGTCCACCACGCCTCGGCCTCGGGCTCGAGGGCCGGTAAATCGCCGTCGAGTTTGTGAAGGGTGTCGTGCAAATTCTTGTAGGCGTTCAGATAGTCGAACGTGTCGCACCGGTCGCAAAACTCGGCCGCGAACCGTTCGACCGGGTCGGCCGCCGGCGCGATTCCCCCGCCCGCGAGGTCGTGGTCGGTCGCCGCCTCGTCTCGGAGCGCCGCCAGGACGGGTTTCCCCGGCACCCGTGCCGCCGCCGCGTGAAGTAGCGGCACGAGTTCGCCCTTGCTCACCGCGGTTTCGATGAGCTCGAAGACGACCATCACGAACTTCCGATCCGCCGTGACCCACTCCAATTTCCAGTTGAAAGTGTCGGCCACGAGGATCTTCAAGTCGTCCGGGTCGAAACACTCCAGGAGCGCCTTACGGACGCGGAACGTCAACTTCAGCGGCCGTTCGGTGGCAGTCAACACGACGAGTACTCCCACGGTTTCAATTCACGTCCCCGCCCAAGGCGGCCAGCGCGGCCGGTTTCTTCGCCAGCCGTTTTCGCACTTCCGTGATCGGCACGCCCTGGTTGTACGCCGGCGGGTGGCCGTACGCCGGGTCGCCGTAGTGGTGCAGGGCCACCAGCCGCCAGTCGAAGTCGAAACACGGCGACCCGCTCGACCCGCCTTCCGTGTTGGTCGCGTACCGCACGCGATTCCGGGCCGCGTTCAGCCACAGTCCCTTCGCCCTGTCCACGCCGGCCGTGTCGATGGCGAGTTCCATCGACCGGCCGTCCGGGTGCTGGGCAATGATGATCGGCATCGGTTCCGCGTCCGGAAAAACCGCGGCGTCCTCCGGCACGCACACCCATCCCCGGTTCGGGGCGTCGTTGCCGGGCGACTTCGCCCACGGCTTATTGCCCAGCGGTTCCGCCAACCGGACGAGGGTATAGTCGAGTTCGTCCGCCGTCGGCGGAACGGCGTCCGGCGTGAGTTTCGCTTCCGCCGCAGAATACGGGCTGTGGTCGATGTCCCATTCCGCGGCGAGTTTCACCGGCGTGTACGGCGTCGTCCCGTCGACCAACTGCTTGTAATCGAACCGGCACTCGACCTGTTGCGGGGACACCTGACCGGCGATCACGAATTGCATCACGTGGTAGTTCGTCAGCACCGCGTCGGGGCCGACGAGGAACCCCGTGCCGCGCATCGGGCCTTTGCCCGGGACCGGGTAAGTTATGTGGCAAACCTGGCCTTCGACGCGGGTCATCTTCTCCCGCCACAGGTTGAACTTCGGCATCGCCTTGAGGTACGGCTTGACGGTGCCTTCCAGCCCGCCGTCCGCCGCGTCGGTCCGTTTGGTTGCGACGCCGCCCGTCTGAAGGCCGACGGGAACGACCATGCCGGACTTCTTGAGGAGAATCTGTTGGACCTTGGTGTTCCCCGGGTTGTATTTGCCGAGGGCTTGAAGGAGTTCGATTTCTCGGCCGTTCATTTCGGCCCATTCGAGGAGCTTAAACGCGCGGTGACCGAACGCCCCCCCGGCCGTAATGTTGGCGAGCTTGACGTCGAGGTAGAACCGGAGGGCTTCGGAGAGGGAATCCTCATCAAACGCATCCGCAATCACGTCGCGGATTTCTTTCAGGGTGAGGCCTGGCCACATGTGTCAGTCCCGTTTGTCGAGTATGGAATCAGGCGCAGCCGTTATGGCCCCTTTTTCGGCCCGGTCATCGGCGTATTCTCCACGGCCTAGGGGGCAGAAATTGTTACCGCCCCACGAACTTCGCCGACAAACCCGACAAGTCCGTCAAGTCGTATTCGAGTTGCGTCCATCCTCCCAGGGCTTTCCGCACTTGAGCACCAACCGTGTACGTGCCCCACGCCTCCACGCCCGCGAATACAATCCGCAACCCGTCGTCTCGAACCGGATAAATGTGGTAAGACGGTTTCGGGTAGGTGTCGTGCAGGAAGAAAATCGCCGGTGGCGCCAGGGGGTTGCCGTCGGTGGCCGACACGGACAGGTCGAACACGAACGTCTGCTCGTACTCCTTGACCAACTTGGCGGACAAAGCGCGACCGTCCCGTTCGGACTTACGACCGAACCGACCTCGGTTCGGGTCGTCCTCCGGGGCGTTCTTCGGAACCGCCGGCGGCTTCGGTAGATCGGTGGCGAGGACGTCCGACCCGGTGAAAAAGGGCGAGGAAGTCACCGCGAACTTGCCGCCCGATCGTGTTCCACCCCGGTCGGTTTTGGTCGCACCGGCCACATCCCGTCCCCCGGTCGAAATGGTTGAAAGGGACTTATGAGGGCAAAAGGAACACTCGACGCTTTCCGCCGCCGAGCCCGACTCCAGGGCGAGCGCAAAGTCTTTGAGGTCGGGGCGGTACTGCCGTTCCTTGCTCAGCGCTTTCGCCAATTCCACCAACCGTCCGTTCTTCGACGCCCATTCGAGCAAGTCGAAAACACGGATTCCGAACTCGTTGGGTTTGACGACGTCGTCGAGCCCGACGTCGAGTTCGAAGCGGAGCACTTTCCGCAACTCGTCCTCTTTGAACGAGTCGAGGATGAGGATGCTGAACTGCTGCAATTGGCGACCGGGAATACTCATCGGGCGAACCTTCAATGGGTATCGTCAAAACATCAGACTCTCCGGCCCCGTCACTTCGATGCCGCCGCCGGCCGTACTCTCGAAGCCGCCGCGGGCCAAGGGGTCGAACGCCGCCAGGGCGGAGAAGTCCAGCCCGGTCAGCGACGCGATTTTCGACACTTTCACCTGGTACGTCTTGAACTTCCCGAATGCGAACTCGAACCCGCTGATCATGTCCTTTTGGCTCAGCATGTACCCGGTCACGCTGAGTTTGCCGGTGTCTTGCCGGCGGATGGCGACGATCTTCCAGAACTCCTGCGGCAGGCGGAAGCCGCGGTACTCGGGGTCGTTCGATGCGAACACCGGGCCGGTCAGTACGCTCACCTTCAACGCCTCCGCCCGGGCGTTGTCCAGTACGTAATCCTCCAACCGGGCCCACTCCTTCTGGTTCAGGTCCTTGTGTTGTGGGCAGGCGTTGCAGAAACAGAACGTGTCCGCGTCGGCCTGTTGGGCGACGGCGTCCTTTCCCCACACCGGGTCCAGCCGGCGGACCATGTGGCCGCGGTCCAGGTCGTTGTTCTTGTACAATTCGTCCCCGGCTTGCTCGCCCGGTTCGATCCGCGGGTCCAGGAACCACGCGTCGCCGCGGGGAAACTTCTTCAGGCTCTTGCCGTCGATGTTCACGGCACAGTAGTACGGCATCCGCCGTTTCGCGTTCATCACGACGCTGAAGTGCGTGTATGTCAGAACGTATTTCCGGACGCCGGACGCGGTGGCGTTCACGACCGCCGGGGTCAAAAAGGGCCCCGTCGGCGGTTCCGGCAATGGCACGTTCACGCCGCCGCCGAGGAAGGCGGTGTCGTACCCGGTACGACCCGTTAAATTCGGGCCGCGGCGGGCTTCGAACCCGACGCCGAAGTCCGCCCCGGACAGGCGCCGCTTCAACTCTTCGATCGCGGGATTCGCGGCGGTCGCGCTCTCGAACCCGCCCGGCCGGGGCGGCGTCGCCCCGGCCGCCAGACTGAACCGGACCAGCACCGGCCGGTGGTCGCTGATTTCCTTGACATACTTCGGGAACGTCTTCTCCGCGGCGACGACGAAAAAGTCCGCGTCCCCCGCGAGGTTCGGCGACAGGAACACGTGGTCGATGAGCGACTTCGGCCCCTTGATGTAACTGAACGCCCCGCCCTCGGCGTCTTCGGCACTCGCGGCGACGAGGCCGGAGTCGGTCAGGTTGGCGAAGTCGCCGCTGTCCAGCGGGGCGTTGGCGTCGCCGCCGGCGATGACATCCACCGGGCCGCCGGCCGCGACCTTCACCTTCACCGCCTCCGCGAGAATCTTCGACGCCATCTTCCGTCGCATGCTCCCTTCGTCCATCGCCTTCAAATGGAGCGGGATCAGGTAAAAATCCGGCGTCACGCCGTTCGGCCCGGGCTTCGTACCGGTGACGCGAAAGAGCGCGGGGTAGCGGTCGAAGATCTTACCGTGCACCGACTCGAACCCGCCGAGACCGAGGTCGTCGAAGTCCCGGCTGTTCGCCTTCAACCAGGATTCGACCGGTTCGCCCCACGCCTCGACTTTAACCGTGACGGTATCCGTATTCCACAGAATGGTGCAGCTCTGCTTGCCGTCGGAACTGTTCGGCTCGGCGGCGAGTGTGCCGTACGTCAGGCCGTACGCGGCGCGCAGTTCCGCCGCCACGGCTTCGGCGGCGTTCGGCGAGGACTCTTCCAGGCACCACACGTCCAGGTTCATTTCCCGCAACACCCGCGCGACGGCCTGTTTCTTCGTGTCGTAGTGTTTGGTCAACCACTCGACGTTCCAGAACCCGACGTCGAGGTCCGTTTCGGTCCCGCGGAAACTGTCGACGACGCTCTCCAGCCCGGTACCGGTCGGAGCCGGCCGGCCGAGGCCGCCGAAGAACCCGAGCCGCTCGTCCGTGCCGTCGAAGAGCGTAAGGGCGGCGGCGGCGGCGGCCGACCCGGACCGGGCCAACCGCTCCAAGTCCGCCGCGATCGCGGCGAGCTTGATCCCCTCGTTCAGCGACGAGAAGCCCGGAACGTTCGACGCCTTACTGGCGTGGTGCAAGGCCACCAACTCCCAGTTGTTGTTGCAGACGGATGCCCCGGAACTGCCGCCCTCCGTGTCGGACGTGTAATGGATCACGACGTCGTCCTGCCACCGGACTTCGTTTTCCTGGAGGCTGACCTCCTTCATCCGTCCGTTCGGGTGACTGATGATGTTGGCGAACTCGTTCTCGGCAATGGCGAACGCGGACCGACGGGCGCGGACGCCGCCGAACGGGGTCGGGTCGCCGTCCACGGCAACGAAGGTGTAATCGAGTCCGCCGACGGCCGGGCTCGTGAGGAAGAGTCGGTCGGGTTTCAAGGCGAAGGCCTGCGTCGGCAACGGGGTGCCGTCCGGCGCGATCTGGTAATCGAACACCGCGGACGCGGCCGCCGCGACCGACGGGCTGTTCAGGACGTGGTGGTTGGTGAGGAGGACGCGGCCGCCGAGGAGAAACCCGGTTCCGACCCAACTTCCCGACCGGCCCGTGTAATCGACGCCCGACGTCCGGACCTGACACGTCGCCCTGGCGGATGCGGCCCCGACTTCGAGGAACGAAGCGGGGAGGAAGTTCGGCCGGCCGACGACGGCCTCGAACCCGCCGCGGCTGGATTTCGCACGGGCCAATTCGTCGGGCGTCAATGCCTTTCGAAGGAATAGGTCCTCCGCCCGAGCGACCTGAGCCCGGGTCGGCGCGGAATCCTTAGGGGCCGGTGCGGGTACGGCCGATTCGAAACCGGTCGCTTCGAAACCGGACGAGCGGGCGAACGGGACGTCACTGGGGGAGGGCATGGGGGCCTCGCATACGGACCGAGAGACGTGGTGACCCCGATGGTAATATAGTACAAACGGTTAGCCAACGGTTGAAAATATGAATAATCAAAGTATTTTTCAGTTGCTCTGACAGTTTGACGAGCGTAATTTATAAGCCCGATATTTCTCTACCCTGCGGCTTAGTCGCGTGCGACGATGTGCCCGACGACCCGAGGTCACCAGGTCACAGTCCCATGGCCGTACCACCCGAATTGACGAGGGACGATCTTGCCGCACTCGTCGAAACGGGGCGGGAATTGGCGTCCGAGACCGGACTGAACCCGCTCCTTGACCTGATCTTGAACGGAGCGACGCGGCTGACCCAATCGCCGGACGCCAGCATCTTCCTCTACGACCCCGTCCGAAATATCCTGTACGCCGCCGCCGCCAAGGGGTCTGCCGCGGGCGATTTGCTCGCCAAATTCGGCCGGGATAGCGGACAAGGCGTCCCCGTCAAAGGGAGCAAGGCCGGGGAGGTTTTCGAATCCCAGGTTTCTACCATCACCGCGTCCATCGCGGTCGACCCCAATCACTTCAAGGGCGTTGACCGTGACACCGGTCATGCCACGCGGTCGATGGTTTGCGTCCCGTTGTCCATCGGAAAAAAACGCCTCGGCGTGGTCCAAATCCTCAACAAGACCGGCGGCGGCTATACGGACCGCGACCGATCGCTGTTGGAATACTTCGCCGCACAGGCGGCCCTGGCGATCCGCCGGGCCCAGGACACCGAGGAGCTCCTGGCCCAGCTCGGGTTGTGTACCGGGTCCTTGCGGCCCGAGGCCCTCGACGAGCTTCTGGCCGAACTCAACCGCCCCGTCCGCCGCGAGCGGATGTCGATCCTCTTCGCCGACATGCGGGGGTCGACGCAACTCTGGCACGTCATCCGCGAACCCGAACTGGCCCAACGGTACATCCGCGAGTTCCTGACCGTGCTCTCGGACGCCGTCCTGGCCCACGGCGGTGTCGTCAACAAGTTGCTCGGCGACGGGCTGATGGCCTATTTCCTCGGGCGGGACGGGGCGTCCCGGGCCGTCGAGGCGGCGGCCGCCATGCACCGCGAGTTCCAGCCGCTCCGCACCCGGTGGGACGAGGAGAGTAACCAGTCGCTCGCGTTCCTGGACCTCGGGGTGGGCGTTGCCACGGACGAAGTCCTCTTCGGCCCCCTCGGGACCAACCGGGTCCGGGATTTTACCGTCGTCGGTACCGGCGTCATACTCGCCGTTCACCTCATGGATCATGCCCGCGACGGGCGTCACATCCTGATCGACAAGCAGACCTATCTCACGGCCCGCGGCGTCATTATCGAGGCAACGGGACCGGAAACGTTCGAGTTGAAGAAACCGGGTCAGTCGTTCGGCCATACCTATGCCCGGTACCTCGTGAACCGCGTCCGCGGTACCGGCAACCCGCTCCTGACGGCGCCCGCCGCGGAGGTCGAATCCTATTCGGGATCCGATATTCGCGAATTGTGTGAAGCCCTCGGTAACGCGTTTAATGAATCGACTTTCGAAATGATGCTCCGGACACGATTGGACAGAAGTATCGCCCGATACGCGGGGCCGGGTCCGTTCCAAGCCGTCCTTTTTTCCGTCGTGACGGCCGCGACGAGAGAAGGCTGGTATTCGGAATTGGTCGCCGCCGCCCAGGCCGAGGTCCAAGGAAATGCCGCATTAAAGTCCATTCGAAATGGCCGTACACGTCGAGCGGATAGGGCCAATATGTAGGATATACTTTCCGGCTACCGATGCCACCACGGATCAAAGGGCTAATCGGGCACCCGTCTGATGGGGACGTGTCCAATCAGGGGTGTTTGTAACAAGACGTGACGGATAGACATGGTGGGAGCGGCGGGGGGGAAAG
>JADMIO011398688.1_pt1 | contig 16781 bp, 16 predicted proteins | sample 8958161 | NCBI WGS metagenome assembly JADMIO01 (sample SAMN16585339, study PRJNA669376) | soil metagenome | isolation source: Crop rotation soil | place: USA: Cullars Rotation, Alabama | collected 2011
GCCGCGACTTCAAGTCACGTGAATTCCAAGCTTCGGATCCCACTGTGCTGGAAAGGGGAGCCGCGAGCTCGGACACGACGGCGGGGGACTGCGCCAGGCGCTCGACGAGTGCCCGTCGCGTGGGGTCGGCGAGCGCGCGCAGGAGAGCGTCGAGCTCGCTGTAATACTTAGGCACACACCTAACTATCGCGGTGAGGCGGGGTTGGCGTCAAGCAGAAGGCCCTGCCCTGCTGCTACGTCGATCAGGGCGGTGCCGTTCCGCTTGTCGCTCTGATCGGGGACGACGTACACGGCTGCAGGTCCGCGGAGGCGCGGGGGAGCAACTCGTCTCGGGCCGGCACGACGAATCTCCGTGGCGGCCGTCATGGCTCGCTGACTAGCGTGCGATTCGTGGACGAGTCGGCGGTGCGGGTGGTCGGGGTGTCGCTCGACTGCGCCGATCCCCGTGCGCTGGCGAACTTCTACCTGGGGCTGCTCGGTGGTCGTGAGCTCTGGGCGAGCGACTCGTCCGTCGGTGTCGGGATCCCGGGCGTGGCCCTGAACATGCAGCGGGTCGAGGACTACGTGCCACCGGTGTGGCCCGGGGCATCGATCGTGCACCTCGAGCTGACCGCGGCGGACATCCCGGCCGCAGCGACGCGAGCCGTCGCCCTCGGGGCCTCCCGGCCGGAGCAGCCGGACCCGCGCTGGGTGGTGCTGCTCGACCCGGCCGGGCACCCGTTCTGCCTCACGCCGATCACCCCGCCCGGGTGCTGAAACGCCGAAGGGCCGGGGCTACCAACCCCGGCCCCGGCCCTTCGGTGGTCTAGACGGCTCAGCTCACGAGCTTCGTGGCGCTGATCCTCGTGATCGTCGCGTAGCCGGCCTTGGTACCGGTGACCCGGACCGTGATGCGGTGGCCCTTGTCGGCGCTCGTGAAGCGGTAGGCCGCGCCGGTGACGCCGCCGATGAGCTTGCCGTCGCGGTACCAGCGGATGGTCTTGGTGACCGTCCCGGGGCCCCAGGTGCCGATGACCGCGGTCGCCCGGGTGCCGACCTTGCAGGTGCAGCTGATCGCCGGGTTCGGCGCGACCAGCGTTCCGGCGGCGATGACCTTGGCGCCGCTCGTCCTGACCGCCGTGGCGTAGCCGGTCCGGGAGCCTGCGACGACGACCCGCAGCTGCGTGCCCTTGTCAGCGGCGACGGGGGTGTAGGTCGGGGCGGTGGCGCCGGCGATCGCGCTGCCGTTGCGCAGCCAGCGGTAGGCCTTGGTGACGGTGCCCGGGCCCCAGATGCCGGTCACGGCGGTGAGCTTGACGCCGACCTTCGGGGTGCCGCTGATGGTCGGGACCGGGGCGGTCAGGGTGCCGGCCGCGATCGTGACGGGGGCGCTGTAGCGGCTGGCGACCGTGTAGTTCGCCTTGACGCCGTTGATCTTGGCGCGGATCTGCTTCCCGAGGTCCTCGACGGTCGGCAGGTACGTGTCGCCGTTGGCGTCGTTGATGCCCACGCCGTCGCGCTCCCAGGCGTAGCTGAGGACGACGCTGCCCGGTCCCCAGGGGTCGGTGACGGCGGTGAGGGTGCTGCCGACCTTCGGCGCGCCGGTGATGCTCGGCGCGGCGGTGGTGAGGGTGCCCAGGGCGACCTTCAGGCTGACCGTCACGGTGTTGCTGATCAGGCCTTGCGGGTCCACGACGCGGTAGGTGTAGGAGTCGGTGCCGACGTAGTCGGTGTCGGGGGTGTAGCTGAGACCGCCGGCCGCCGTCGTGCTGAGGAAGCCGTGCGCGGGGTTGGTCTGGGCCTGCACGGTCATCGCGCCGCCCTCCCAGTCCTTGTCGTTGCCGAGGACGCCGGGCGCCGCAAGCGTCAGGGTGGTGTTGCGGACGACGTCGTAGCTGTCCTGCTTGGCGATCGGCGCGACGTTGACACCCGGCTTCACCGTGGTGACCCTGGCGGTCGTCCAGGCGCCGTACTTGCCGTCGGAGTCCAGCAGCCGGTAGCCGAAGATGTCGTCGCCGAACCAGCCGGCGGTGGGCGTGTAGCCGAAGCCACCGGTGGGCTTGTCGAGGGTCAGGGTGCCGTGGCTCGGCGTGATGACGCTGTCGATGGCGAACGTCGAGTCGTCGTCGCTGTCGTTGGCGAGGACGCCGTCCGCGGCCGGGACGGTCAGCTGGCCGTTCTGCGCAACCTGGTAGAAGTCGTCCTGCGCCTTCGGGGGGTTCATCGTGCGGACGGTGATCCGGACGTGGGCGCGGTTGCCGGGGGCGTTGTCGCTGTCGATCAGCGAGTACTCGAGGTCGCGCACGCCGACGTAGTCCGGGCCCGGGTCGAACGTGAAGGCGCCGGTGTCGTCGTTCGGGACGAAGCCCGAGCTGTGGGTGCCGATCGTGAAGTACGCCGAGTCGGCGTCGGAGTCGTTGGCGAACAGGCCGTCAGCGGCGGACACGGTCAGCACGTGGCCCTTCTCCACGGTGTAGGCGTCGTCGACGGCAACAGGGGCGGCGCTCGGAGGCGCGTCGACCACGGTGACCAGGAAGTCCTGCGTCACCGTCTGGGCCCCGTCGCTCGCCGTGTAGCGGTACCAGCGGCGACCGAGGAAGTCGTTCGGCGGCCGGTAGCTGAAGGTGCCGCTGTCGAGGGTGGCGCTCTCGCCCGGGCGGCTGTCCGGGTTCTCGGACCCCAATGTCGCACCGCCCGTGAGCGGCGTGCCGTTCGGGTCGGTGTCGTTGAGCTTCAGCACCGTGTCGAAGAGCTGGGGGATCACGGTGAGGCGGTTCTTCTTGACGGTGATCTCGTCCGTCCCGAGCACGGGCGGCGCGTTCCCCGGCTTGCCGACGAGGACGATGAGGTTGATCTGGAGCTGGCTGGTGTGCGCGCCGTCGGTCCAGTGGAAGACGCCCGCGGCGGTCGAACCGGAGAAGCCCGCGTCCGGGGCGTAGGTGAAGGCGCAGGTGCCCGCGTCGACGGTCAGCGTCCCGCCCGCGAACTTGGTGACCTGGGTCAGGTGCACCGCGTCCCCCTGGGCGTCGTGGGCGACCGCGCACGCGTTGCCCTGGAGCGGGGTCTGGTACGGCGTCGAGAAGTAGACCGACAGCGGGCCGGTCGGGTACTCGGCCGGCGCCGGCACGGCGGCGAGCGCGGCGGGGGCGGCGACGCCCAGGCCGGCGGCGATGCATCCGGTGACGACGGCGGCGCTCAGGAAGCGGCGGACGTTCATGGTGGTGGCTCCTCGTTCGGGTTGGTGACACCAAGGTCGTCGCGAACGAGGCCCGTGCCATGGGCAGCGGGTGCTCAACTCCTGCGCGGGGCTACTCACCCGCGAGCAGCCATTACCTAGACTCCGGCGCATGCTGACGGGGGCGGTGGCACCGTGGCCGACCTCGCCCCGCGTGGCCGAGCGTGAGTCCGCGCTCGGCGCGCTCCGCGGGAGCGCCCGGATCGTCACGGTTCACGGCCCCGCGGGAGTAGGCAAGAGCCAGTTCCTGACCGATCTCGGTGAGGCGCTCGGCGTCGGGTTCCTGGTGATCCCGGTCAGCGGGAGCGGCATCCTGTCCGCGATCCCGCTCGGGGCGCTCTACGGCCAGCTCGGCGACCTCGACCTGGGCGCCCTCGCGGGCGACCCGCCACGGCTGTTCGCGGAGGCCACCGCGGCGCTGGCGAGGCTCGCCGGCGACCGGCAGGTCGTCGTGCTGGCGGACGACATCGCGGCGCTGGACAGCGTCTCGCTCACACTGCTGGCCCAGCTGGCCGCCGCCGGGCGGGCGCGGCTCGTGGCCACGCTGCGGCAGGCGATGCCCGAGCCGCTGTTCGCCGCGTGGAACGGCACCCGTGACACCCGGATCGACCTCCGGCCGCTCGACGTGGATGCCGTGCGGGGGCTGCTCGAGACCTACCTCGGTGGGCAGGTGGCGCAGCGGGCCGCTGCCGCCCTGAGCGAGCAGAGCGGAGGCGACCCGTTCTACCTGCGCGAGCTCGTCACGGGCGCCCTCGCGAGCGGGTCGCTCAGCGAGGCCGAGGGCATCTGGCAGCTGACCGCCGCACCCGACGCCACCCCGTCGCTGAACGACCTGGTCCTCGCCCGGCTCCGGCAGATCGACCCGCGGGCTCGTGCGCTGCTCGAGCGGATCGCGGTCTGCGGTCGCGTTCGCGCTGAGCAGCTGCCCGGGGACGGCGTACGAGACCTGCTCGCCCTGCTGGAGCGCGAGCAGCTGGTCGTCATCGATGCCGACGGGGTCAGCGCGTCCCAGCCGATCTACGCGACCGTGCTGACGTCCTCGCTGTCCCGGCTGCAGGTCGAAGACATCCTGGTCGAGCAAGCGGACGCGCTGGACGCCACGGGACGGGACCCGGTACGGGTGGCGTCGTGGCGCATCGAGGCCGGCCGCGATGCCGATCCCGCCGTCGTGGTCACGGCCGCCGAGCTGGCGTCCTGGTCCGGCGACCCCGCGACGGTGCTGCGCCTGACCGAGGCCGGTCTGCGCCGCGAGCCCGACAACGCGCGCCTGCGCGTCCTGCGAGCAGACGCGCTGATGCGTCGGGGGCAGTCGTTGGAGGCGCTCTCGGTGCTGTCGGGCCTCGAGCGCGACGAGGCCGTCGTGCGCCTCACCGCGCTCGCGACCCACACCCAGTACGGCGCCGATCGTGGGCTGGCCACCCTGGAGGGTGCTGACCCGGCGTCCGCGCTGGTCGCGCTCACCCGCTCGCTGCTGCTGTCGTTCGCCCTGCGTCCGCTCGAGGCCGAGGCAGAGGCGCGGCGGGCGGCCACGCTGCTCGACGGCCCGGACGCCGCTGCCCTCGTGGCGCGACACCTGGCCGTCCCGCTCGCCGCGCAGGGCCGCGACGCCGAGGCGGTCGCGGCGGCCGACCTGGCCTGCGCGGAGGCCGAGGACCAGTCGGACGCGCAGTTCGTTCGTGCTCTCGTCCACCACCTCGCCAGCCGGTACGACGTGGCCCGCACCGTTGCCGTCAACGCCCTGGCCGGGGCCCTGGAACGAGGGGACGAGGCGCAGGCACGCAACCTCGAGTACCTCCTCGGACGCATCGCCCTGGGAGCCGGCCACCTCGACCAGGCCGAGCGCTGGTTCCGCGAGACCCTCAGCGCCGCCCTGACGGTGGGACCACCGGGCCTGGTCGTCGCCGTGCGCGCCGACCTCGCGGAGGCCCGTGCGTTCGCAGGGCGCACGGACACCGATCCGCTCGACCCGGCAGAGGCGGGGGAGCGGGGCATCATCTCCCAGGGCTGGAACGCGCTCCGCGCGGGCGACTCCGAGAAGGCAGTCGCCGACCTCGTCGCGTCGGCACGCAGCTGGCTGGAGCGCGGGAACCGCGTGCGGGCCGCCGTCACCCTGCAGGTGCTCGTGGAGCTGGACCGGCCCGGCCCGGCGGTCGCCCTGCTCCGGGAGATCGCGGACGGCGTCGACAACCCGATGCTGCTCATGCTGGCCGATCACGCGGCGGCTGCCGCGTCGTCGGACGCGGACGCGCTGCTGGCGCTGTCGACCCGCTGGGAGCAGATGGGTGAGCTGCGCTTCGCGGCCGTCGCCGCCGCGACCGCGTCCCGGGCGCTGCGCAAGCAGGGGAGCGCCCGGGCGGCGTCGGCAGCGCGGCTCACCGTCGAGCGGATCGCCACCGAGTGCGGCCTCGACACCCCGGCTCTGCAGTTCGGCGACGGCATCACGCCGCTCACCCCGCGCGAGGAGCAGATCGCGTCACTGGCTGCGAACGGCCTCAGCAGCAAGGACATCGCGGCCTCGCTGGTGCTGTCGACGAGGACCGTCGACAACCACCTGCAGTCGATCTACGGCAAGCTCGGCATCAAGGGCCGGCAGGACCTTCGCGACCGCTGAGGACCGGCTGCGGCACGATCGTCGGCCGCAGGTCCTCGAGCACCTTGCCCACCGTCGAGACGTCGTCGCGGGACAGCCCGAGGTCGAACAGCGTCAGCCGGACGTGCTCGACGATCGCGTCGTACGCCTCGTCCGTGAGTCCCATTCCGGCGAGGCTGCCGCCGACGAGCACCTCCTCACCGCCGAGCACGGAGCTCATGAAGGCCCGCTGGTCGTGGCGCAGGTCCTCGACGGTGATCCGCTCGAAGTACGGCCGCAGCAGGGGGTCCTTCAGCGCTCGCTTGTAGAGCACGGTCATGGCCGTGCGCACCAGTCCCGCACCGTCCACCTGCTCGCTGCCGCTCATGGCCAGAACGCTACGGGCAGCGAGTCGCCGGACCACTACTCAACTTGCCGCTTCGGCGCAGGTTGAGTAGTCAGGCGACCGCGGTCTCGAGGCTCTCGCCGGCTTCGCGGACGAGCTGCTCGAGCGGCACGCCCAGCACGTCGGCGATGGCTGCCACGGTGAAGAGCGCCGGGGTCGGGACGGCGCCGCGCTCGATCTTGCGCACGGTCTCCTCGGCCACGCCCGCGGCCGCTGCGACCTCGCGCACGGTGCGGGCCCCGCGTGCCCGGCGCAGCGCTGCCCCGAGGGCGACACCCCGCGCCCGCTCCTGCTCGGTCAACGACAGCCGCACCATCTGCTCACCCTAGCGCCGATCGGTACAGCTATCCCGGGATAGTTGTACCGTCGGATGATGAGCACCCTGCCGCTGCGCACGCAGACCGAGCTCGACAGCATGCGCGAGGCAGGACGTGTGGTCGCCAGGACCCTGCAGCTGGTCCAGGCCGCTGCCGTCCCCGGTGTGCGCCTTCGCGAGCTCGACGACCTCGCGCAGACCACCATCCGTGAGGCGGGCGCGACCTCGTCCTTCCTCGGCTACCGGCCGACCTGGGCGCCGACGCCGTTCAACGGCGCGCTGTGCCTGTCGCCCAACGAGATCGTCGTCCACGGCCGTCCGACCGGGCGTCGGCTGCTGGAGGGCGACCTGCTCAGCATCGACTGCGGAGCGATCGTCGACGGCTGGAACGGCGACGCCGCCGTCACCCTCCACGTCGGCGAGGGCGGCGAAGCGGACGAGCCGCTGCGCACCGCCACCGAGCTCGCGCTGCAGGCCGGCATCGCCGCCGCCGTCCCCGGCGCCACCCTGCTCGACGTTGCCACCGCCGTCGACGAGGTCGCCCGTGCGCACGGGTTCGCGCACCTGCCCGACCACGGTGGCCACGGCATCGGCCGCGAGATGCACGAGGCCCCGTTCGTCCCGAACGAGCCGACGACCGACGCCGGGCGGCACCGCCTCCGTGCCGGCAACACGATCGCCATCGAGCCGATGCTGCTCGCGGGCCTCGGCAGGTACCGCACCAAGAAGGACGGTTGGTCCATCGCCACCGTCGACGGCAAGCTCGCCGCCCACTTCGAGCACACCATCGCGGTCACCGACGAGGGGCCGGAGATCCTCACGCAGGTGTAGCGAGCGGACTGCCTCAGGTGGCGAGCGGCAGGTAGCAGTCGAAGGTCTCGTGCTCGACCACCTGGTCGTCCCGCACGGTCAGCAGCGCGGCGACGCTCGCGACGAGCTCCTGTCCTGCGGCCAGGGGACCGGTGTCGGCGCTGACCACGCCGCGCCAGGTCGCCCGCACTGCGGCGCGTTCGCCCGCGACCAGGACCTCGTGGACCTCGAACGCCTGCTCGGACAGCAGCACCTTGCCCGCGCGGAACCCCGCCAGGGTCTGCGCCTTGTCGCGGACGGCGCCCTGCGGTGTCAGCGCGTTCGGGTGCTCCTTCACCCTTAGGCCGTCCGCGAGAAGGGCGCTCAGGTCCTCCTCCGACGACGTCAGGTCCGCGACGACCGCGAAGTAGCGACGCACGAGGACCTCGACCGCGTTCGACACGACGCCGAGGATACACAATCATGGTTGTGTGCTTTCACCCGAGGACCTGGATGCGGCCACGCTGCTGTCCTTGCTGGGCGGTGCCGTCGATCGGGACGTGCTGACAGCCCTCACCGGCACGGGCATGCGCCGGGGCCACCGCTACGTGGTCCAGCGCCTGCTCGAGGGCCCGGCGACAGCGACGGAGCTTGCGACTGTGCTCGGCGTCAGCCAGCAGGCCGTCTCCAAGTCGGTCCAGGAGCTGCTGGCCCTCGGCCACGTGGAGCGTGCAGGAGGAGACGGTCGCAGCAAGCCGGTGCGGCTCAGCCGGTCAGGCCTGGACGCCGTCGCACGCGCGCGCACTGCCCGAGCGAAAGTCACCGAGCAGCTGCGCGAGCACCTGGGCGCCGAGCAGCTCGAGCGCCTCCGTGCTGACCTCCTGGTCGCCCTGGACGCGACGGGGATCGCCGAGGAGGTGAGGGGGCGGCGCGTGGTCCCGTCGGCGGACCAGCTGGGCTGACGTGCGAGCGTGGGCTCAGGCCCTTGCCAGAGCCGATCGGGGCGACGGCTGATGACTAGCCTGGTGGCTGTGCTCGCCTCGAGGTCGCGTTGGCGGCTGTGGGCAGCGGCAGGGGGCGCGCTGATCTCGCTGGCCGTCGGCTTCTTCGGGTTCATCGCGTATCGGGACGACGCGACGCTGAAGCACGGTGAACGTGCGTCGGGGTCGGTGGTCGGCTTCGTGCAGCCGCACGGGTGGGATCCGTTCGACAACGGGCGGCTCGTCGTCAGCTACTCCCGGGGCGGGGAGCTGCGGACGGACCGGATCTGGGTCGATGACGGTCTGGACACCTATGCGCTGGGCGATCGCGTGCCGGTGTTCGTCCGCGGGTCGCACGTGCGGACCGACAAGGAGCCGAACGACCCGGCGCCCTGGGGCTCCGCGGCTGTCGTGACGGGCCTGCTCGGGGTCGGCTTCGTCGTCCGCGGCCTGGTCGTGAGGTGGCCGCGCAGCGAGGAGTCGGAGGGGCGGTTCGGGCTGATCTGGTGGCTCGGGGTGCCCGTCTTCTGCACTCTGCTCCTTCCGCTCATCGCCTCGGACCTCGGTCCGGCGTACGACGCCCACCGCGGGCGCGGGACGCCAGGGGTCTTCGTGGCGACGTCCGAGGACTGCGGCGGGAAGGGCGGCTGCTCGTACACGGGTGACTTCCGGTCCGACGACGGAACGGTCGTGCGCAAGGACGTCGGGATCGCGAGCGGCAGCCAGGTGCACGACGTCGGTGACGCGTCGAAGGCCGTGGACACCGGCTCGGACGGCTACGTCTACCCGGCCGGCGGCGGGCACGACTGGTTGTACGTGACCGGGTTCCTCATCGTGGCCGCCGGTCTCGCGCTCGTGTGGGTCGCCTCGGTGGCCGACGCGGTCGTCACGCGACGAGGGTCCGCGTTCTCGGTCGCAGGGTGGCGGAGGTCAGGGTCTCGTCCCAGGCGACGCGCAGGCGGCTCGCGGCCTCGGTGAGCTGGTCCGCGGGGAGGGTGAAGGGGAGGCGGAGGTAGCGCTCGAGGCCACCCTCGGGCGCGAACGACGGGCCGCTCGCAAGGAGGACGTCGTGGCGCTCGGCGACAGCGGTCAGCGAGCTGGACACGGGCTCGGGGAGCTCGAGCCAGAGGCAGAGACCGCCTGCAGGGACAGGGATCTGCCACGCGGGGAGGTGCTGGTGCAGGGCGCCGACGAGGGCGTCGCGGGAGGTGCGCAGGGTGGTGCGACGCTCCTCGAGCAGGGCGTCGGCGCGCGACAGCAGCTGGAGCATCACGAGCTGCTCGAGGACCGGGGCGCCGAGGTCGAGGGACAGTCGGGAGGCGAGCACGGCCGCCTGCCTGGCATCGGGCACCCGCAGCCAGCCGATGCGCAGTCCGCCCCAGAACCCCTTGCTGGAGCTGCCGATCGTGATGGTGTCGGGGGCGAACGCCGCGAACGGGGGAGGCAGTTCCTGGCCGTCGAGCGCGAGGTCGACGAGGGACTCGTCGACGATGGTCGCGACCCGGCTGGTCCGGAGGGCAGCGGCGACGGACTCCCTCGTGGCACTGGGCATCAGGGTGCCGGTGGGGTTGTGGAAGTCGGGGATCAGGTAGGCCGCGCGGGGGCCGACCTGCTTGATGGCGGCGGTCACGGACTCGACGTCCCAGCCGGACGGGTCGAGGTCGACGCCGGCGAGGCGCGCGCCGGTGCGCTGGAGGGTGGCGATGGCGTTCGGGTAGGTGGGCGAGTCGAGGAGCACGCGGTCGCCGGTGGAGATCAGCGCGCGGGCGGCGATGGCCACACCCGCCAGGGCACCGGCCGTGATGACGACCTGGTCGGGGGAGGTGGGCAGACCGCGGGCGTCGTAGCGGCGCGCGATCGCCTCGCGCAGGGCGGGTAGGCCGGACGGGTAGTAGCCGGTGCCGGGCAGGTACGACGGCAGCTCCGCGACCGCCGCCTCGTAGGCCTCGGCGATGCCGGTGGGTGCCGTGGGGGCGGCGCAGGTGAGGTCGATCGCGTCGCCCGCGCCGTCGACCGGAGCCAGCAGGTGGTCACCGCGGTGGCCGCGGGCCGCCGGGAGGGCGGCGACGGTGCCGGACCCCTGCCGGGCGGTCGCGTAGGAGAGGTCGGCCAGCAGCGAGTAGGCGCGCGTGACCGTCGTACGGCTGACCCCGAGCGCGGCTGTGAGGTCCCGCTCCGAGGGGAGCCGGGTGCCGACCGGGATGCGACCGTCGGCGATGAGCCGGCGGAAGCCGTCGGCGAGGCCGCGGTAGGCGGGGGAGGTGTCGAAGTCCCCGAGCAGGGTGGCTGCGCGCGGACCGCTGAGAGTGCGGCTCATGCAGACCACTGTTGCACGATTGGCCCTTCCAGAACAGGCCACTTGGCGGCAGTGTCGTCGTCATGCAGTCCACCAGTGATCTCCTCGCCGACCTGGGCCCGGCCGCCCAGCTGCGCGCAGGCAGGCTTCCCCGCCGCCTGACGCAGCTCGCCGTCGGGCTCGTGCTCTACGGCGTGAGCATGGGCCTGATGATCCGTGGGGCCCTCGGCCTGGACCCGTGGGACGTCTTCCACTCCGGGCTGACCTCGCACACCTCGCTGTCGTTCGGTGCCGTCGTCACGCTCGTCGGGTTCGTCGTGCTGCTGGCCTGGATCCCGCTGCGGCAGATGCCCGGACTGGGCACCGTCGCCAACGTCCTCGTCATCGGGGCCGCGACCGACGTCACCCTGCACCTCGTCGACCGCCCGTCCTCGATGGTGGTCCGGGTGCTCTTCACGATCGTGGGCGGTGTGGTGCTGAACGGCGTCGCCGGCGCGATGTACATCGGGGCGCAGCTCGGCCCCGGCCCGCGCGACGGCCTGATGACCGGCATCTCGCGGCGCACCGGCCTGTCGATCCGACTGGTGCGCACCGCGCAGGAGATCACCGTCGTGGCGGTCGGCTTCGCCCTCGGCGGGTCCGTCGGGATCGGCACCGTCGTCTACGCGCTGGGGATCGGCCCGCTCGTGCAGCGGCTGCTGCCGGTGTTCGTGGTCCCGGTGTCAGGACCGAAGCGACGCCTCGAGCGCCGGGAGCATGCGGTTGCCGGGGTCGAGGCCGCGTAGCTCCTCGAGGTGCGCGGGGTCGCCGTCGCACATGCCGAGCACGGCGATCATCCACCCGCGTTCCGCATCAGGTGCCGTTGGCCGCGAGATCACCTGCTGCGCAAGGGATCTCGCCTCATCACCTCGGCCCTGAAGGGCTCGCGCGATCGCGAGCGCGCAGGGCGCCCAGCGGACGTCCGGGGCCGAGAGGCGCATGCCGACCTCGGCGAGCTCGAGGGCGCTCAGCTCGTCGGGGTTGAGGGACCGGTGGGCCCACGCGCCGAACGGCAGGACGGGCAGGCGGTACATCGCGACGATCGCCGACAGGCAGCCGCGGACCGGGTCTGGCAGGTCCGGTCGCTGGAGGTTCTGCTCGACCGCGGACAGGGCGGCGGGCACGCCGTCACGCCGTACGCGGCACTGGACGAGCCACTCGAGAGCGAGCGCGCGGTCCGAGACCGTGACCCACTGCTCCGTCAGCGACACGGCGGTGTCGAGGTCGCCGGCGTCGACGAGCGCCTGCACCTGGCGGTGCGTCTCGAGCAGCTGCTGGGTCGCCTGGGGCATACCGGTCAGTCGACCACAGCGGCGTTGTCGTCGTGGGTGAGAGCCTCAGCCTCGTCGAGGACGCGCAGGCCCTCGCCCTCGATGTCGACGCGTGGCACGAAGCGCTCGAGCCAGGCCGGCATCGCCCAGGCGCGCTCGCCCAGCAGCACCATCACCGCGGGCACGACCGTCATGCGGACCACGAACGCGTCGACCGCGATGCCGAACGCGAACGCGAAGCCGAAGAGCTTGGTCGAGGTGTCGGGGCTGAGCATGAAGCTAGAGAAGACGCTGATCATGATGACCGCGGCGGCGGAGACCACCCGCGAGCTGTGCCGGAAGCCGTCGACGACCGCGTCGGTCGCGCCGGCTCCGTGCACGTGCTCCTCGCGCATCCGCGTCACGAGGAAGACCTCGTAGTCCATGGCGAGGCCGAAGATCACGCCGATCATGAAGATCGGCAGGATCGCGAGCACCGGGGCCGGCGTGGCCAGGCCGAACCAGCCCCACTGGAAGATCGCGACGACGGCGCCGAAGGTGGCCGCCATCGAGAGCAGGAAGCCCAGCGCGGCCTTCACCGGCACGAGGATCGAGCGGAACACGATGGTCAGCAGCACCAGGGCCAGGCCGACGACGACGGCGAGGTAGACGGGCAGCGCCCCGGCGAGGCGCTCGGACACGTCGACCTGCACCGCGGTGTGACCGCTCACGGCGATCTGGGTGCCGGTCTTCGCCTCGAGCGGCGCCGCGGCGGTGCGGATCCGGGAGACGAGCTCCTTGGTCTCCGGGCTGGCCGGCGACCCGGTCGGGATGACCGCGAGCAGGAACGTGTCGCCCGCAGGGTTGGACACGGCCGGCTGGACGGCGACGACGCCCTTGATGCGGGTGAGCTCCGTGCGAACGCGGTCGGCTGCGGCGGCGCCCTTGGCCTTGGTCTCGACGACGACGACGAGCGGCCCGTTGGAGCCGGGTCCGAACGCCTCCGACAGCAGGTCGTAGGCCTGCCGGTTCGTGCTGGAGAGAGGCTGGGTGCCCTCGTCCGGCAGCGACGTCTGCAGCGACAGCGCCGGGGCGGCGAGCACACCGAGGCCGAGCAGGGCCGCGACGAGGACGAGGCCGGGGCGGCGGGCGACGAACGAGGCCCAGCGGTGCCCGAGGGTCTTCTTCTCGGAGGCGACCTTCTTGCTGCGGCCGAGGATGCGGTCGCCGCTGAAGCCGAGCAGCGCCGGGAGCAGCGTCAGCGCGACGAGGACCGCGAGCAGGATCGTGAAGGCCGCCGCGACACCCATGTAGGAGATGAAGGGGATCCGGACGGTCAGCAGGCCGGCGAGCGCGACGATGATCGTCAGGCCGGCGAAGACGACGGCGCCGCCGGAAGTGGCGACGGCGCGGGCGGCTGCCTCCTCGCCGGTGCGGCCGCTCTGCAGCTCGTCGCGGAAGCGGGTCATGATGAGCAGCGCGTAGTCGATGCCGACGGCGAGGCCGAGCATGACGCCGAGGATCGGCGTGGTGGCGCTGAGGCTGACGAAGCCGGACGCCGCCGTCACGCCGGCGCCGCCGAGGGCGACCCCGAAGACCGCGGTGAGCAGCGGGATCCCCACCGCGATGAGCGAGCTGAACATCATGAAGAGCACCAGCGCCGCGACGACGACGCCGAGCAGCTCGTCGATGCCGCCGGGCGGGCTCTTGACCTCGGCCGCGCTGCCGGAGAACTCGACCCGCAGGCCGGCGTCCTCGCCGACCTTGGCGGTGGCGAACAGCGGCTCCTGCTCCTTCGAGCTGATGCCGGCCTGGCCGATGTCGTAGGTGACGCGGGCGACGGCGATGCGGCCGTCCTTGCTCACGGCCTGCAGCTGGAACGGGTCGGCGACGCTGACGACGTGCGCCCCCTGCTTCGCCTCGGCCAGCAGCGCGGCGATGACCGGCTTGTACTGCGCGACGGTCTTGCCCTTCGGCGCCGCGATGACGACGTTGGCGGTCGCGAGGTCGAGCCCGGCCTGCGGGAAGCGCGACTGCAGGGTGTCGATCGCCTGCTGCGACTCGGTGCCCGGGATCGTGAACTGGGTCGAGTACTCGCCCTTCAGCGCACCGGCAGCGGTGCCGAGGGCGACGAGGACCAGCAGCCAGAGGACGGCGACGAGGCGGCGGCGGCGGTAGGAGAAGCCACCGAGGGCGTAGAGACGGGGAGCCATGGTCAGCTTTCCTTCGCGAAGGCAGGGGTCAGGTGGGCGACCGCGAGGTCGAAGAGCTGGGGGAGCGTGCGGTCCTGGTCGTCTACGACCCAGGTCTCGACGGCTGCGCGCATCGCGGCCACGGCCGCACCCGCGAGCAACCGGGCCCGGAGGCGGTCGCCGTTCGGGAGCCGGCGGGCGAGCTCCTCGACCAGGTCGGCCTCGAGGCTCGCGTACTGCACCTGCTGCTGGGCGACGACGGCCGGCGACATGCGGACGGCGTACTGGGCGCGGGCGAGCTCGCGGTCGTGGCTGTCGTCGAGGAACTCGGCGAGGTTGCGCGTCAGCAGCGGCCACACGGGCTGGTCGAGGGGCTCGGTGCGCATCCGCGCCATCAGCTCCCGGGCGCGGTCGAGGTCGTCCGCGACGAACGCCTCTTCCTTCGTGCAGAAGTGGTTGAAGAAGGTCCGCGGGGAGACCCCGGCCGCCTCCGCGATCTGCTCCACCGTGACGTGCTCGGCGCCGCGCTCGGCGGCCAGTCGCAGGGCGGCGGCGGCGAGCGACGCACGCGTCGCCTGCTTCTTGCGCTCACGCAGGCCCAGGGACATGCACAGAGCATCGGCACCTCGCTGCACTGACTGCAACTTTGCAGGGTGTGCAACGAGTCACACGGTGTGTTTCAGCGGTCCCGTCGGACATCACCACGGCTGCCGGTGCGGACGCGCCGCGCGTGTCGGGGCGCTGATCCGTGGTGATCAACGGGAGCGCGCGGGGAGGGGTCGCGTAGTCCTACTCAGGTGCCCACGGCCGGCGCCGTACAAGGTTCTTGTCATGACTGACATCCAGCTCCCGCAGGCGGTCGCCGCACCGCCCCCGCCCACCACCGTCGCCTTCCAGGCCCAGGCCGCGATCGCCTTCGCGCTGTCGCTCGGCTTCATGTCCGTGGGGATCCTGTACCTGCCCGTCGACCGCTGGCAGCGCGGGTTCCTCGTGCTGGGCACCCTGTTCGTGACGAGCAGCTGCCTCACCCTGGCCAAGGTGGTCCGGGACGCCCAGGACCAGAAGTCCTTCGTGCACCGGATCGACGAGGCCCGGCGCGAGAAGCTCATGGCCGAGCACGACCCCTACAAGACGGCCTAGCCAGGGCGGCCGGCCGTGTGACCTGCATCACTTACCGCCGGTAACACCCCCTCTGTACGCTGGAGTTGCTCCAGCAGGAGCAAGAACACGTTCCAGTTTGGGGTGCCTGTGCAGGACTCACGTGTGGCCGCTGATGGCGGGCGGCCGCTGCGCATCGCGCTGCTGAGCTACCGGAGCAAGCCGCACTGCGGCGGGCAGGGCGTCTACATCCGGCACCTGTCGCGCGAGCTGGCGAACCTCGGGCACGAGGTCGAGGTCCTCTCCGGGCCGCCGTACCCGAACCTCGACCCGGGCGTGCAGCTCACCTACCTGCCGTCGCTCGACCTGTACCGCGACCCCGACCCGTTCCGGGTGCCGTGGCCGTCGGAGTTCCGCTCGTGGATCGAGGTCCTCGAGTTCGGGATCATGTGCACCGCCGGCTTCCCCGAGCCGCTGACCTTCTCGCTCCGGGCCTACCAGGAGCTGAAGAAGCGCGACGTCCTCCCGGACGTCATCCACGACAACCAGACGCTCGGCTACGGGATGCTGCAGATGCTGCGCGCCGGCATGCCGATCATCGCCAACGTCCACCACCCGATCACGGTGGACAAGCAGCTCGACCTCGCCGCGAGCCCGCTGCGCCAGCAGTTCAGCAAGCGCCGCTGGTACGGCTTCCTCACGATGCAGAAGCGCGTCATCCAGAAGATGCCGACGCTGGTCACCGTCAGCGAGAACTCGTTCGTCGACATCGTCCGCGACTTCGAGGTCGACCCCGAGAAGATGCGGGTCATCCCCGTCGGCGTCGAGCACGACGTGTTCGTGCCGCCGTCGGTGCCGCGGGTCCCGGGTCGCATCGTCGCCACGGCGTCGGCCGACCACCCGCTCAAGGGCATCGTGCCGCTGCTCGAGGCCGCCGCGAAGCTCCGCACCGAGCGCGACATCGAGGTCATCATCGTCGGCAAGGCCTCCGAGGGCGGTGCGGCAGCGAAGACCATCGAGCGCCTCGGCCTGGAGGACACCGTCCGGTTCATGACCGGCCTGCCGGAGAAGGAGCTCGTCGAGGTCTTCGGCTCCGCCAACGTCGGCGTCGTCCCCTCGCTCTACGAGGGCTTCTCGCTGCCGGCCATCGAGCTGATGAGCTGCGCGACCCCGCTCGTCGCCACGACCGCGGGCGCGCTGCCCGAGGTGGTCGGCGACGCCGCCCTGTCCGTGCCGCCGGGCGACACCGAGGCCCTCGCCGCCGCGCTCAAGCGCGTCATCGACGACCCGGAGTACGCCGCCGAGCTCGGTCAGAAGGGCCGCGACCGCGTCATGGCCAAGTACACCTGGCCGTCGGTCGCCCGCCAGACCGCCCAGTGGTACCGCGACTACCTCGGCGAGACCGTTCCGCACCCGTACACGGAGGACTGACCCGATGCTGACCGTGGACTTCGACCAGTTCCCCGTGGGCAAGGGCGACCGCGTCCTCGACATGGGCTGCGGCGGCGGCCGGCACGCCTTCGCCCTCTACCGCCGCGGCGCCGACGTCGTCGCGCTCGACCTGTCGTTCGACGACCCTTTCCAGCACATTGGGATCCTAAGCTTAGAATTCCACGTGGACAAGTTGTCGCG
>JADMIO011006433.1_pt1 | contig 16780 bp, 14 predicted proteins | sample 8958161 | NCBI WGS metagenome assembly JADMIO01 (sample SAMN16585339, study PRJNA669376) | soil metagenome | isolation source: Crop rotation soil | place: USA: Cullars Rotation, Alabama | collected 2011
AGGTGAGCCAGTGTGATTACATTTGCGGCCTAACTGTGGCCAGTCCAGTTACGCTGGAGTCACTAGTATTTAGGTGACACTATAGAAGCGGCCGCGACAACTTGTCCACGTGGAATTCTAAGCTTAGGATCCCAATGTGCTGGAAAGTTAAATCGCGCTTCCAAAAATTAGCCGTTGACTACAAACAAGTGGAAAAAGCCCGTCCAGGTGAAGAATACGTCCCCGAATACCGCTTTCTTCTTGGTCTAGGCGGCGGTGTTATTCCCAATGTGACCGGTAAATCTGACGATAACGGTGTCATGGCTTTAATGTTGCGCGGTATGGAGAAGTTCGACAACCGCAAGCACGAGTTTGGCTTGCATACGTCCATCTACCTGCGCAAGGCAGCCATTATTAACCGTGCTTCTGATAGTTCTAGTGAGGATGACAGCGCCGACTCCGGAGAGAAAAAATCGGCCAGCGACTTGACGCCCTGGAGTTTTGCCTTGGGCATGTATGGTATGTATTCTCGGCATTTTGTCGGTTCGGTAGAGTCTTACAACGAGATTCGACACGCAGCGAATGTTGGCTTGGGCTTTATTGGCACGACCGGATTTATGACCACGTCGTTGCGCGCCGGTTGGGATATGTATTTTGGACGACGCTTTGCGACCAACCTCGGCCTCGTTTTCTTAATGCCGTCGGTCGCAACCCAAGACAACGAGAACACCAAAACTAAAGGAGGAGCCGGTGGTGATTTCACAATCTCTATCAACCTTTAGTCTATGCTTGGTTGCTCTTTGCCTTGCCTACTGCGCACATCCGACCTCATCCCATTCACCTAGAGATGATAACCCCTTGGCTGAAGGGCATATTGACTACCCCTTCGCCGAAGATAGCAAAACCATCGGCCGCGACGGACGTGAGGATAAGTTAGTCATTAAATCGACGGTTGGTCAGACCGAGTACGAGTTGCAAATCCCCGGCGCCGCCCGCGATTATGACGTTGAAGTCCCGCTGGCCGACATGCGAAAAGTAGGCGCCATCGATACCAGCGCCTCCGCTGAAATCGATGCCAACCTCAAACCACAAACTATCGATAACGAATTCGCAAAAGACATGCCTAAACTCGAAGATCCGGACGATCGCGCCTTAGTCGAAGGGGCCTATGGTGTCGGTAATGCCGACGGACCAAAACAGTCGCCAAGCTATACGCTAAAAATAAACAAAATTAATCGACTCTTCCTAGCCAGGCAGTATGAATTGGCGCTGATCGAGATCAATGACCTACTGGCCTATTACCCAACGAGCGTCAAATTGTACAAGATGAAAGGCACCATTTTAGTCAAAACCCGCAATTATAAAATGGCAGAACTTGCGTGGTCGCGTGGTATCGAACTTAATCCGGACGACGCTCAGCTACGGCGGGGCTTAGAATCCTTGCGTAAACGCATGGACTTCGACAAGAAAACCGATCCGGTAAGCGGCGCCCCGATAATGCCCGCGACACCTAGCCTTCAGCCTGCCCACTAAGGTATAATTATCTAAAACAAGGAGACACTCATGCGAAATATTTTGATGACACTATTTGTCTTTGGAGTCTTAATTAATTTTTCTTGTACAAAACAAATACCTGGCAACAATGGCGATAATGGATCTAGCCTTACCCAAATCAATATTGGCGGAGTTTCGGTAGAAACTTTGCCATGGAATGCGGAATACAAAGCCAAATCCAAGGAAGATAAAGAACAAGCTCTGACTAAAATCGGTTTCGGCTTCAGGCTCATTATGAAATCTAGCGATGCAAAATGCCAATCTGCGAACTACGACGGTTTGAAGGTCAATAGCTATGTTGTACCTGAGCAAACGGTTACCCGCGGTTGCAAATATGACCTCACGTTGACTTTCGGTTCAACCAAGGAAGCCGACAAGCCAGCTAATCCGAACGCCACGCCGAAAGAATTCCTCAAAACCTTGTTGGCAGCGACGAATGGAGCCACATCATACCAAGTACCGACTGACAGCTCTAAGCCATCGGTAAGCCTTAACCTTTGTCCGACCAGTGATTCTGTCGCTTATTTCGATCCAAAGGTTTGCACCGCGTCCGATCCTAACCTGAATGCGGACCTCGATGTTGATGTTAAATTTGGTAATCCCGACGAGAAAAGGTTCGCGCATGTGAAGATAAAATCCGTCGATTCACATTGCGTGATCGACGACTGTCAATTGCTGAACAAAGCGGACGCTCAAAAAGTCCTTGATCTTAAGGACGGAGCCTTGAACTGCGAGCAAGCCCAGTTCATCATACCAAATAAAGCGTGTATGGAGCTTGCGGCAGGCAGTCCCTTTGAACCCTTAGACGCCTTAGTGCAACAAGGCAAAGCCTATAAAAGCGGATATAATCATAAGTTGCCGTAGGCGCACTAATTAGTCGCTGAGTGAAGTGGGTACTTGGAGGAGATCCCTACGGCCTTCGGCCTCGGGATACGTCGGATTCGCTCAACTTTCAGTTTCGCGACTGCGACTAATTAACGATCAGCCAATAACCATAGCCCGATCATCGCTAAACAAATTCCGGCGATGTTCTTCGGGCTTAAATGTTCCCGGAAAAGCAAAAGCCCAATCGGTACCAGTAAAAGTCCAACCGCCACGTTGCAAGTCAATGCCGCCGTCCCCAAGCGCCAACCACTGCGGTAAGCCAAAATAAAACCTAGTTCCAAAAAGCAAATCGATACTCCTAGCGCCAAAGACGGCCATCCGATCAAGGATAACTGTTTCGCAAAAGAGTCTTTTTGAAAGACGGGCGTCAGCACAATACAACACGCCGCCGCTGTTAAGTAGGTGACGATCAAGGAAAGCATTGGATTGACTTCTTCATTCAACCATTTCATGGACATGTGATAAAAGACGTTTGCAATAACAGCGAGGCTGATTGATCCAAAATAAAGCATGACGTTGGGCTTCCTAAAATGTTTGCCCAGAGATGGCCATAAAATTACTTAATGGGCAACCTGTATCTCTTGCTTACCCAAGATATCCTTCGAGCGGTATTCAACAGCGGCAATAACATCTTTTTGATTTTTGCAGACTCGTTTACTACCGGGCGCAGGCTCAATAAGCGGTATGATTAAGGCCGCGGGATGAATAAGGACAGCTAGACCAACGGCTGCAAGGCCTTTAAGCGCGACAATTCCATAGTCTGGTTGCGGTGTTGCGTCAGTCACCGGTCCCTTCACATTGATCGGAGCGCGTACACTCCCAATGCTAAAATCGCGCGGACGGGTGTGAAATTGTAAATCACTGCGCCCATCCACAATATCAAACTGGCCATCGAGGTAAACATTGCTATCCTTGGTGGCTAACATCGCATCATTAAACTTGGCAACGCCGTCCTCAACCGGGACGACAGCGATTAAACAGTCCAGTGGCGTTGAGGGCGTGTTCTGCGCAAACGCACCGAGGCCTTCGGTAATATCGATACCGACAGCCTCGATTACCAGGCGGCTAAGTTTGCCTTTCTCCGAATACAAACCGAGCGTGCCGTTTGTGTTCTCAGCAAGGCTCTTCAAACTCCGTCCATGCGTCTTCAGGTCCGCATAACCGCCAATCATCGCACTGATTAAATCTGGCGCGCGCAGATCCTCGAGCGGCATCTTTTGGGTAGCCGGCTCCGCAAGTTTGCCGACGTTGAGGGCATTGATACCCAAAGTTAAGCTAAGCTGTGGCGATGGCGTCGACGTGAGAAAGCTACTCCGACCCGCCACCACACCGCGGTCTTTCGTCGCGACCGAGAAATGCAAAAGGTGCAGGTCGCCGTCCTCTAAACGCAATGACGCGTCCGCACTCGATAAGGACAAGGTCTCATTCGGTCCGACCAACTGGCCTAATTTGACGTCCAAAGCGGCGTTGAATGTTTTTAGAATTTCCAAATCCAGCGGTTTATCTGGCAGGACCCAGGCCACGGCCTTTGCCTTGGCCTCTTTTTCTTTGCGATCCCCTTCAGGGTCAGCGACCACCGGCGTTGGCTTCGACTTTTCCTCGCCTTTCAAATCGCCGGTAAAAGCTTCAAAATCTGCCGTGGTAATTTTGGGTGACGTGAGGTTTGCCACAACCATCGGTTTTTTTGATATATCGACGTAACCTGACCCATGCAAGGAGCTCTCACCAAAAACCAAAGACAATTGTGACAACGAAAATTTATTTCTTTCGCGGCGCCAACGACTCTGCAGGTTATAGTCGGGCATTTTATCTGGCAACTCTAGGCGCATAAGCCCCGCAGCGAAACTCTCTAAATCATTGCCTTCGGCAGAAAGAGCGAGGTTCATACCCAGCAAAGACGGAATTTTTCCGACCATGCCCTTAACTTTCACTTCCGACAAAATTTTCCCGCGACGCACGCCAAGCCTAGCAACGAAAGAATTTATCTTAAGTGCGTCATCTCGGATCTTGGCATCCAACGACATCATCGAATTACCTTTGACGAGCGGTAGATCGATATGCTGAATCTCCGCCCGAAGATCAACATCGGGAAGCACCAACTCAATATCAGCGAGCCGGTCTTTTGATAGCCGCGCACCGATGGACGGCGATTTATCACTACCCGTTGGTATTGATTTCGCGACTGTCTTCTTGCTGGCTAAGGCATGCTGACTAGGTGTTGAGCGTTTATCTTTAACCTCCGCACCTGGTAATAAGCTTTGCACATCCACGAACCTAATATTGGGCGCCTCAAGTTTAACATCGATCAGAGATTTCAAATCACGCGGTATATAACGGATCTCGCCTAAGACCAGACTCTGTCCCATGCTAGCCTTGATATCTGTTAGCAACCAATCGCGGCCTGCATGCTTAATACGGCTAAATAGTTTGAACGGCGGTACTTTTAGGGTTTTTCCCCAGGCTTTGGCAACATGGCCGACATTGCTAGCATTAACGGTTAACCTCAACGAAGCTCCAGAATTGCGAATAACCTCTTTGATATCGCCATTTACACCGATAGTCAGACCTTCGGTTGCGAACTCAATTTTCGTCGGGTACGCGGTTTCCTCGTCTTTCAAGCTGCCTCCGGCATGAAAGTCCAACCGAAAGGCCGCTCCCTGCGCTGCTCCCGCCGATACTAATATAATCGGTTCTGGCGGCATCAACACTTGACCGGCAAGACGATCTACGGCAACAAGGTTCGGCGCGCCCTTACCGTCGTGGTACTTAAAAATAAAATCTTGCACGTTAATATTTTCGACGACGGGAAATGGCCAGTCACTAACAAGGTCATCGTCCTCGCCCTCCAGTGTTTTTTTCGCGGGAGTCTTTTTCGGTTCATCAGTTTTTGCCGCAAGAGCCGTTATATGCGCAATCGCCTCCAAGTTCATATTCAACTCAGAGCGCCGTAAATTAAACTCTTCCGCGACGAGGTCGCCCTTGAATAAAGGCAGAATTTTTATGCGTAAGGAGCATTCCTGCGTCGAAAAAAAATCAGCCTTTAATGGGTTGGTGGTATCAATCACCCTGACATTTTTCACATCCACGCCAACATCAGGAAAAAGTCTAAAGCGCATGGGGCCCTCAATGTCGACTTTGAACCCGTAATTTTTTTCAGTGTACGCAGCAATATGCGGTCTAAGCCAAGACCAATCAAGGTACTCAACAGCTACCACTATTAGAGCCAAAAACAAAATCACCGCGCCACAAAAAGCGACGACGAACCTACCTATGCGACCTATGACATTTCCGAGAATTCTACGCATTGTGCCCCATTATTCCTTGCCTAAAGGATGAGTCTCCGCACCAAATTGGTACAAAGCCATGCTAAGCCCCGTACAGGACTTCCTAGCCAGACTTATTGCAAACTCTGTGCGGGCTATGTTCCGGAAGGATGGAGCATAGTTTAGGGCGACGATTTAATTTTAAAAAAACCGATCATCGTCATTTTCAACAAAATTAGCCCGTGCCGAAAGCGGTGGATGTTCGTCGATCCATAGGTCCGACTACGATAGCGAATCGGTATATCGACAATACCCAACCCTAACGACGCCGATGGAAAAATAAGCTCGAAATCCCCAAAGGGATCGAAATCACCAAAGTGTTCACGCCAGCGAATCAGACGGTCATAGTCAGCCTTGCTCAACAATTTCGTACCGCAAAGGCTATCCGTGACTGTACAGTCCAAGACAAAACTCAAGATCTTCGCAAAAAAGATATTGCCCAGGTGGTTGAGAAAGCGCATCGAATCATCTTCCATCGGATAGACTAGGCGCGAACCATTGATCATATCCGCGCGTCCTTCGTGGTAGGCATCGTAAAACCGATAAAGCAGTTCGGGTGGCATCGTCAAATCGGCGTCTAATATCGTCAGGAGTTCGCAGCGCGCTTTGGCAAATCCCAGCCGAACGGCATCAACTTTTCCCTTACCGGTCTGTTTGAAGGCCTGGATTTGATAAACACCATCGTACTGCTTTTGCACACGGAGGATCTCTTCCCACGTCGCATCGGTGGAATGACCCTCGACAAAAATAATTTCACTTTCGTGGCGATCGAGGAAATATTTTAACCGTTCAACGGCGGCCGCAATATTACCTTTTTCATTCCGCGCCGGGATGACAATCGATAGCGATCGCTTACGCTCGTCCTTTTTAATTGGTCGTAGCACGGCAATCGATGTGAAACTAAACCAGCGCAGGAATGGGATCGCCGGCAAGATGCTATTAATTAGGCTGCCAAGACCAAACAACTTAAACGGGCAGTAGGCGCTCGGCCGCAGGCGCACAAAATCAAAGCCCGATATCGTCGCCATGTTCTCCAAATGGCTTCTCGTCAAAAAAACTTCAGGCAACGTCCCCTTCCGTAGAGAAAGGCAATCGGCCAATTTGTAAAGCCATTTCATATAACTATTGTAGACAACGACGACAATACGGTTTGTTCGGTTTAAGCGCTGATTTAGTGCTTGGAGGGTGCCTTGGATGTCCAAGTCATAATTGAGATTACCATTGAGAAGCAGCATCTGATGATCGGCGTAACGCTGATCATCAGTCAGCAAATTTACCGTCTTCACTTCCTTCTTCGGAGCGTCAACGGAGTTAAGCAGCAGAAAGTCATCGTTAGGCGTCGGGTTTAATTGCACCGTTGACGAGCTAAAACGCGTCAGACGCGAAATTTCTTTAGCGATAATTCGATAGACGTATGAGCGCATGCTAATTTTAACTCATTAAAAAGTGAGGCCCAACGTTATCATATTTTTATTTATTTTCGCATTAAGAAGTCGTATTATTTGCGCCACATGCCAAAGGAAAAACCCTTGTTCAAACCTAACGCCCTCAAGTTTTGCCTACTATCATACTGCCTAATCCTCTTACCAATCGTGCCCCAAATGAGTGCTAGTTGGGATGAGTTAAACAACCGCAACCACGCTGCTAAAGCGCTGCGCACGGCATACTACACGCTCACGGGGCAGTTTGATTTAATTAAACGTGTAGACCGCATCGATGACCACGGACCTTTTTACATCGGGGTACTGAGGGTTTTAGAATCCGCGTTTGGCCTCAGCTATCATCATGGCGACGAGGGCAAGGTTATCCTTTTAAACCATTTCGTCGTTTACTTAACCTTTGCACTCAGCCTTTTTTTCTTTTTATACCTTCTGCAAAACATTGGCCTTAGACAGATCGGTATCGCTTGTGGATTGATTTGCCTGGCCCTACATCCGCGGATATTTAACCATGCCTTTCACAACCAATACGACATCGGTTTCTTAGCTTTTTGCATCATTACGACCGTCTGCTCATTTAACTTTATCGACCGGCCAAATGCCAAGAATGCCATCATTGCCGGCGTCATTACCGGCATGGCGACGGATATTCGTATTGTCGGTATCATGTTTTTCGCGATGACCGTCGGGCTTGTCATCGGGCGCACCTATTACAAAAAAACGCCGCGCGACCATCGCTACCTTCTTCTTTATGGGATTTGTACCTTTGCTAGCATTTACACCTTTTGGCCGATCCTTTGGCTAGACCCATTTACAAATTTTTTCTGGGCCCTGAAACAAAGCTCTAATATCCGGTGGTCGGGTTATACGTTGTTCTTAGGCGAGTATATCCGAGGCTATGACGTTCCCTGGTTTTATAATCCCCTTTGGATTGCGATAACGACCCCCTTACCCGCTTTGCTCCTGGTCATCTTAGCGCTTGCGGAAGGTGCCCGCAGTTTTGCAGCAAAATTCCGCGACTACTTTTTTGCGAATTATAAAGCCCTATGGTTATTTGCTTGGATCTTGTTACCAACCATACCGCCAATGCTTATGGGCACCACCTTATTCGATTGCTGGCGGCATCATTTCTTTATCTACCCGGCACTCATCGCTTTAGGCCTGTTGTTTTTTAAAAACCGGATCGTCCCACAATTTCGGCGCGACGGCTCCGCGGCGAAAATAGCTGCGATTGCGGCCCTCGTGCTGTTAGGCCTGACCCACATTATCCCCGTGGTTACCCGTCATCCCTTTCAAGCATTGTATTTCAATGATTTACCGTCGGTACTTAACACTCCGAAAAACGCGGTAGGGCAGAGTTTTGATGTGGACTATTGGGGTTTAAGTTTTCGCCGTGGCCTGGAGACCGTCGCCAAGGACTCCGGCGAAAGAAACATCACCGTGAACGTACAGCTCTTACGCCCTGCCGAATTAAACCTTTTTTTACTGAACCCAAAAGATAGAAAAAGGATAACGCTAACAGATAAGATTGAAGACCCATTCGATTATTTCATCGGCAACTATCGTTTTCAGGAACAGGAGTATGACGCGTCGATGGGTGTAGAGTTTTTTCAATTATCTGATCACGGCACAAAATTTTTAACAGTACGACGAAGCCACAAGGAAAATTAAATGGACGCAAAGTTAAAAATATTATTGGTGGGCGGACAAGGGACCCTAGGTAAAGCCATCGCCGGAGAACTCGGGTCACGCCATGACCTGCTCATCGCTAGCCGCAATAAGGGCCATGTGAAAATGGATATGACTGATGTTGACGCCATGCGCCAGGCCTTCGCCCAAATCGGCAAGCTTGATGCGGTGATTTGCGCGGCCGGTGGTGTTACCTTCGCGCCTTTAGATAAAATCGATGCAGCGCCATTGGCCACCTCGACTTATGCCTTCGGCCTCACCAACAAATTGATGGGACAAGTAAACTTAGCACTGCTAGCGCGCGATCACCTAAACGATAACGGCTCGATTACGCTGACCACCGGCGTCCTCACCGATCAACCAATCGTCGCAGGCTCTTCAGCCAGTATGGTCAACGGTGCTATCGAAGCCTTTGTTCGCGCCGCCGCCATCGAATTACCGCGCGGCTTGCGGATTAATGTCGTGAGTCCCAACGTGCTCATCGAATCCATGGACCACTACGCGCCCTTTTTCCGCGGCTTCGAAGCCGTGCCAGCCGCACGGGCAGCGCTGGCCTATAGTCGCAGTGTTGAGGGGCGTCAAACGGGGCAGGTTTATAAAGTCCACTAAGGCAGGATTTATCTATTCGCCCCAACTAAAAGGAATCGCTTTTGGATGCATTAGATCGTCCATCCGAAAGTAGTGCGCGCCGCCGCTATGTGCGACCCAGACCCCAACAAGTTCTCCGTATTTTGGCACTTCACCAGCTACGAAAAAAGGGATGACGGCGATATCATTTGGAAGCTTAACCCTCAACATCTCGCCATGCCGTACGCAAAACGCGCCCTTTTCATCCAAACCACAATCATGCTGCAGCTGGTACGGCTTGATCAGGCCTTCTATCTTTTTTCCTTCACACACTAAGTCAGGACCATCAATGACACACCCTAAACTCAGGGCTTTTGGTTGGTTTAGGGGTCCGCCTAATTGTGTCCATGTAGCGTTCCCCTTGTCCGAGATGTGAAGTTTGAAGCTACCTTTAGGGCCTGCTGCAAAGAATACATCGTTAAGCTGAATGGCGTTTCCGAAGAGACTTAAACCTTCTAGCTTTGTGGAAACCTCACGCCACGTATAAAGATCCTGATAGTAACAAATTGGTTTATCGTCAGCGACCAGGCAAGCCGCATACTCGCCAGCCGCCGCGCTCGTCACCCGTCCAGGTTGCTCAACTTTGTTTGAACGACCACCACATCTGTTTTCATAGGTGTAACTATTATCGGCAATTTTTATATCGATACATTGCCCGCTTACGTTGTAATTTGCTCGGCCACGATCGAAAAAATACGCAAGGTGAGCATCGCGCTTTATGAGATGAGAGATGTTATTGATTTGAAATATGAGATAACCATCGAAATTATGGTTTAAATCGCGGAGCGCTCCCATAAGCATCATACTTTCGATGACTAACTTATGCTGATCAGGCAAGCGCACGAGCTTGGATGACACTATCTGCATTGAGAAAGCTTTCGCGTCCGCCACCTCTTTCTCTAGTAACAGGATATTTTGCTCGTAAAATTTTGCTAAATCAGGTTCAACTTTATCAAATCCACCGGTATCGTCTTCTCCCGCCTGTGTCCGAAGGATCTTACGCTCATGCTCGAAATCCGCCTTTCTTTCCACTAACAAGGCTTTGACTCCGGCGACACGTGCATTAAGGAAATCCTTAAAGCTAGAAAAATTGACCGGCTGATAGCCTGATTGGCAAGACTTCGTATCGTATCCACCATCGTCAGCAGAAATATTTGTTCCCTTAGCACAACGCCAATGAAACAGCTCACCTCCTCGCACCTCTAGTAAATTCAAATGACCGGAACCATTTGCAGAAGCCACCGCTTCAAGCTCATTGCTATGCCGCTCTTTACAAGCAGGAAAACCAGTGAAGGCGCAAAGCAAGATGCTAAATAAACTAAACCTAGGCATTCCTAATCAGCTCCTTGACGACGGGTGCAGGAGTACCGTCATAGTTTTTCTTTTTTAACTCTATCCCTAAACTAGCTGCAATCGTGTTTGCCATCGTTTCCGCCGTCAAAAAATCTTCGCGCTTATACGGCGCATTAGAAGCAATGGCCTTGCCAAAATAGGGTTTCCCAACCGCACAATCCAACTGGGGATCTAGCGCTCTGAGACCTTCAATGCGGTCAGACCCATTTCGTCCGGAGTCGGTTTCACCAATGACAAGACCACCTTTAAACGGACCACCAAAAGTCAGGTACGTATTACCAAAAACATTATGGTCATTGCCTCCTTTCTCGTTGACCAAAGTTCTAGAGAACTCAGAGGTCACGACCACGGCGACATCATCAGCTAGGCAATTTGACTTAGGATTTAGCCCAGGTGCCTTTTTAAGGTAAGAAAAAACATGATCCATAAAAGCCACTAGCGTGTCGTAGACAGCGGCATCTGGTGACGAGGTGTGATTGTCAAAGTAAGGATCCGTATCAATGTAGCCATAGACCTCGATAACATTGGCCAACTTATGCCTAAAAAACACATCGACCATAAATTCGACATCGGAGGCTTTCACGCGGCGCAACTCTACGTCATTAGCCAAAGTCAGCGGTTCTTTGAGCGTCCTAAAGCTTGACGCCAGTGTCTTAGCATTGACGAATCCCCCTTCGAGCGCTGCCATGGAGTCAGCGATGTGACCCTGCCCTGCCCCTCGAAAATGCACTTTCGTCTTATCGATATTAATTTTATTTAACGTCGAAAAAAGCTCGCCAAAGTTTGAACCACCTGTTTGCTGTATCACATTAATGAATCGCTCGCATTGCTTGGGCTCCATTTGCATGCCGCCGTAAGAACTATTAGAAATGTCACCGACAATTGTCGCGTGCAATTGCCTCGATATAAGTCCTAATAAATTATCGGCCTTCGACGACCTGAGGTGTAGGACGTCCTCGCTTGCGTCATGGGCGCCACTATTGCGTGCGTCCATGTGGACGCCATTAACAATGGAAAGGTCGCTTTGATAACGTCGGTAAAGGTTAGCAACGCGCGTATGAAGTTCGGCCTTTCCACCGTTACTCCCTCTAATCTCGATGCCCTTCCCGGGGTTATTGAATAATTGCGCTTGGTCAACGCCACCCGTCATCGTGAACAACAGTAGGCATTTATTAGGATTTAAGTTTTTATCGGCAAAACCCCAATGCGGACGCAGCGCCGTGCCAGCAAGAACTAAGCCGGTGTTTTGGAGGAACGATCGTCTTGTTAGTGGCATAACTCATACCTCACAAACTGAGCAGAAATTGCGGAGTTACTAAACTTGCTAGTACACTTTGTTTAACTAAAGCAATTTTTTGCTTTGGATCTTGCACCCCTCTTATAGAGGCAACGGATTTGGCGCGCCATTCTTCGAGCAACAGCTCGTTCACCGAAGCATTACTGCCATACACGGCAACCCATAGGGCCGTGAGCGCTGGCGCAAGTTGATTTTCCTCAGCGGAGCAAAGGTTTTTGACCGCCAGCTTGACCACATCATCGACAAACGGCCACCACGCTGGCTCTTTGTCGCCAGTACAGTTGCTAAACAAATCGTTAACGAAGGAACTCAGCATGCCAGACACCAAGGCAATGTTGACACCGTTCGGTTTAACATTCACTTGCCGGATAATTCCCGCATCCTCAACGCTAACCCCGGTTAAAGCTTTCGTCAGCTCAAGGCCTTTCGACAAATCGAAGGCTTCCTTTTGGTAGTTTTCCAAGCCCGGCCTGAAGAAACTCGCCACCAGGTGATCACGATAAGCATTATAGCCACGTAACGATCCCGTTGGCGATGGAAGCGCACTTAGGTCACTCGGCGGCCTGCTGGTCTTGCATGCTGCTAGCAGCAAGACTGTTGCAAGAAAAAGCACAAAATTAGCTATCATGGCCCTACCTATTCTTTGTTAAGGCTATTTCTGAGTAGACGAAATCCTGCAAAATTTTTCGGTTCCGTGAACTAAACGGCTTATTATCGGGCATGGCCTTCGTTTTATGAGGAACATCCCCGGCGGTGCGAATTGCGATACTGTCTTGGATTTTCTCTAAGGTTGAGAGCTTATCGAATGCCCTGCCATCAGTATAAGGGAAACCATTTGGGCCCCACCGTGATAAATCAAGATTACCTGACGCGTAACGTTGATCGTGGCATCCGATACAATCATGCTTTAAAACATAGGCTTCAGCGCAACCAAGGCGATCGTATGCATAACTATTCTCGCTCATATCGTAGCAGATATCAGGATTACGGGTCGGCGTCGAAAAGCCCTTGCTAAGAAGAATTTTTTTGAAGACACCTTCTAGCGCTTGCGAAGAACTCATCTTAGACCCTTTGAGGTCTATCAAAAACTCGTTACTAATATGATCAAGCCAACTACCAGAAACTAGCTGCTCCGAGCCGAAGGCAAGCTCCGCTGTTCTTTCTACAATGCAACGCTTTACATCCGGGTGCTCACTAACGACTTCTTTAAAAAAACTTTCTAAGTTATCGGCATACGAATTTTGGGTAAAATCAGTGGGCGATTGCACATAGCCAACATTCCACGCCCTCTCCTTTTTGAGTGCTCCATAAGCTTTCCACGGGGCAGTGTATGCCTCGATCGCAGCCGATCCTGTCACGTCGCCATCAGAGAACACGATTATATCGCCAGGCGCAACACCCCCTCTTCCATCGACCGTTCGAAATAAGCCTCCCATCGGATCAAGTCTAAAGTGGCAGGTGTAGCATTCTGGCTTACCGAGGTGTGGGTCGGGAAGTCCCTTGCTATGCTCAGTTGCCATTGCCTGTGCATCATCTTGCATCGCCACCTCTAAAGGACGCATATCATCACAGAAGAAGGTACGTAGCATTGCGGCCGCACGTTTTCGGTGTCGATTGGTTTTAGTACTAGGGTAAGACTCATAGAATTTTTGCGGTAGAGTTAACAGCGATGCAAGATAGTCGCCGCCTTTGGCAAATATGCGAGACGGAGAATCTTCATACCCCTCTGGATTATTATAAAATGCTGCATCCGAGTAAGATCTCTGAAATACCATCGTGAATTTCTGGCCTAGATAAATTTTCTCATCCTGTTTAAAAAGCGAATATAGAAATTCACCCCGTGTTTTACCAATCCACTTAAAATAGCGAAAAGGTTTCGGATCACGCAGACCCTGACCCGCCGTCACGAAGGCGATTGCGTCCTTAATCCAAGTTTCATCCCTGGCAGTGATGAGTTGATCTTCTTCGGAGGTCCCAGTGTCAGTTAGGGACGCCGCCGCCCTAGAACGGCACCCACCGAGCTGAAGGCAGAGCAGAATAGAGACGACGGTGCTAATTCGGCCTAGGAATGCAGCTTGGCATGTGTTCATCGATGCCTCTATTAAATTTACAGATATCCTACCATGGCGGTTAGAACATTAAAAGTAACGCGTCCTAAAAAACATCGCCACAATTGCGCCGCGGCTTGATCGCTTCGCAGCGCTGTTTAACTTGTTCGATGTCTTGCGGGCTCATGGCTTTTGCTTTTTGAAGATCAAAACGAAAGTGGTTTGGATTTTCAAACACAAAATCCCCTTCCGCCATAAACATCGTGTCATCTTGGACCCACGCATTTTCGCGCCCATAAATACGGACATGTAATTTCTTGGTATGCGCCTTGAAGTCATTCCAGAAGTTTCGGATCATATCATCCGAGCGCAACTCAACACGAAAGCCAACATCGGTATCAAGAAAGCCATCTACCTCCCAAAACTGCACTGACAGCGGGTTATAGGCTAAGAGCTTCGCTTCTTGGGTCAACCCGATCGTCTTCCCCAGATCTTTCACAACATCGATTGAGGCCGGCGCAATGTTACAATCGGTTGACAAAATAAAACCAAGCATTTTTGGGTTATAAATTTTACCAGTGATGTCTATCGCCCCGCGTCCGCCGGTACAAGGCAGCCCAAGCGCCATCCATTCTGTGCCTTTTTCAAACCCTCGCAAACCATCGCGCGTGATACACGGCTTCGTGACGCGGGTGACCATAATCCCACCACCCTGCTGGCTTGGTATAAAAAGCGGAATGGTCATATCATCATTTGCAAACGTTTGGCATTGCTCCGGGGGCAAGACGGCGACGCGTGGTGCGGCATTTTTTGGCGCCGGCGCATTTTTTACGGCCTCAGAAGGCGCGGTTTTGTCACTTGTACATTGGGTTAAAAAGCAAGAAACTACAACCAACAATGTTCTCAGACAGCGCATAGCAAACCTCTCTGTTCAAACTATCTTACGCGATTCTCAAAAACTTAAACAGCCTTTACGATGCCTTTGGTCATCGACAGTTATCCAGCCACATCCGTTTTAGCGTTCTTTCTTCGTAGCGACGATTGCTCGCCGACGGTAATCAATTGATAAAAACCAGCCAAACCGAAGCTTAAAACTGTCGGTTCAAACCATACGAATACTTTTGTCGACCGCGTCCAGGCTAAAATACTCCACCGGCCAACGCTGCTCTCAATACTATTCAAAATGGTCAAATCCATGAGATCCAAGACTAGGGAAGCTGTCGCCATAAAAAGAATCGCGAAAATTAACACCCACGTTGCCTCAAAAACGTTTGGCAAACCCAAAGCCGGCGATTGAACCGCGCACAAAATAATAATCGTCAGACAAACCGCATAGTGTAAATCGAGCGGATACAATAAGCCGGCCAACCAATCCCTAGCCCATGTCCAAAGCTCGGCACTTGCAACATGCCGCCATCCTCCGATGTCGTATACGTGACGCATAACCACCATACCCACCAATCCCGCCGTGACTATCGTCCCGAACGCCACCGCTAGCAGCTTGAGCCAACGTCTATTCTGGTAAACCCACAAGGCGAAGGGTTGCGTCAACGAACCAAGGAACCGCATCTTTGCTTCGACTTGCCAGATATCACGCGTGGATTCATCAGGTACCTTCGGCCGATTGACCAGCCATTGTAAAATAGTCGCTACCGCACCGTTGATCACACCACCTTCATACAGGCGAATCCCACCAGTTTCGATAATGGTCTGGATGCGCTTTTTCTCGCTACGAAACCTGGCAATGACCGGTTGCAATAAATAACGTCGCAGCACAAAACCAAGCACCAAAACCACGCACAAGGATAAGGGCAAGATGACAAATACCAGATCAAACATGGAGCCGACGATGACGATCAGGGATAAGAACACCAAGGTCGCCCGCGCCCCACTCCGGAAATAATGCACCAGCACTGCCATCCAGGCCGTCACCAGCATCATCAAAACGCCATCGTAACTAATCTCGCCGATGTTAGCGATTAGGTGACCACGGCTAAGTAGCACCGTCGTCGTCGCCATCGCCAAAATCCACGAGCGCGTCAACAAACGCACGAAACAGGTCGCAAAAAAAATGGAGATTAGAAAGACCCACTGATTCAAGCGCAAAAAGTCGCGTAATACTAACTGTCCATGCGAACAAAGGAGACGCGTCAGAACTTGAAAACCCGGCGATGCCACCCGTTGATATTTAGGTTTAGCCTGCAAATCTTTCATCAGCTGGAACTCTGACAATAAAGCCCCACCCCCTTGTTGCTGCTCGGGAATGCAACCGCCCATAGTATCCTTAGTTTCATAGTAGACACTCACCAGGCCGCGGTAAGACCCGTCGAGGTTATAAGACCGCAACTGCAGCCAAACTAAGCGCATGAGGATCATAACTAGCAGCACCAAGGGTATAACATAGCGCCATTGCTGCTTAAATTTCCTAACCGGCAGCCATAAAATGGTCTGCGTTGACGTTGTCATGAGCTATAGTCTTTCAAGGTAGAACCTTTAAAAACGAATACAGTCTATTGCGGACGTGGTTATGACCGCGCCCATCATTTAATCAATAATAGTTTAACTAGCTCATTATTGCTCTTCTTT
>JADMIO010879515.1_pt1 | contig 16778 bp, 17 predicted proteins | sample 8958161 | NCBI WGS metagenome assembly JADMIO01 (sample SAMN16585339, study PRJNA669376) | soil metagenome | isolation source: Crop rotation soil | place: USA: Cullars Rotation, Alabama | collected 2011
ATTTATCGAGTCCGCCGCTAGCAGCGAGTTTATCCATGATCGCCAGTGCCGGACGAGGACCATGAGCCATCGCCACTGCCACCGCGCGGTTGAGCGACACGATGGGAGAAGGCTGCAGGCGCTCGAGAACGTCGTAAAGGCGGAGGATCTGCGGCCAGTCGGTATCCTCAGCCCGTGTGGCTCGACAGTGCACCGCCGCGATCGCAGCCTGTATGGCGTAGGGGCCCGGCGTGTCCGCAAGCGCCTCCGTGGCGAGAGGCAGAGCCTCCGCGATTTGCCGCCGGTCCCAGCGGCTGCGATCTTGCTCGTCGAGAATGACGAGATCGCCGTTCTGGTCGAGACGAGCCTCGCGCCGCGAATCGTGTAGCAGCATCAGCGCTAGAAGACCGGTCGCCTCCGCGGAAGGCGGCGCCATCAGCGTCCTCACCAGCCGCCCCAACCGGATCGCCTCAGTACAAAGATCGGTTCGTAGCAGCACATCGCCTTGGGTGGCCGCATAGCCTTCGTTGAACACCAGATAAATGACTGCCAGCACGGCCTCCAGCCGTTCCGCCATAGCGTTGGCTTCGGGCACGGCGTAGGGAATGCGGGCATCGCGAATTTTACGTTGCGCCCGCACCAACCGCTGCGCCATGGTTGCCGGTGGCACTAGAAACGCTCGCGCGATCGCCTCCGTCTCAAGACCGCACAGCGTACGCAGCGTCAATGCGACCTGCGCCTCAAACGCAAGCGCGGGGTGGCAACAGGTGAAGATCAGGCGCAGACGATCATCGGGGATTTCGGCGTCGTCGTAGTCCGGCACCTCCGTGCCCGCCCCGAGTTCGAGGGCATAGAGATTCAGTTTTTCATTAAAGAGCGTTCGGCGCCGGATGGTATCGATGGCTTTGTGCCGTGCCGTCTGGATAATCCAGGCGCGAGGGAATTCGGGCACGCCAGAAATCCGCCACTGGTTCACGCCGGCCGTAAACGCTTCTTGCGCCGCCTCTTCGGCGATTTCGAAATCGCCCACTAGGCGGATTAGGGCTGCGACGATCCGGCCCCAATCGGAACGATACAGCGCCTCGACCGCCTCATCAGCATCCCCGGGCATCTCCCCCGATGGTAAATAATTCTTTAGGAGGGTGTCGATTCGGGCGGATCTCGTTCGACTCACCTAAGGAAGGAACAGACTATGCAATACATGCTGCTGGTTTACCTGGACGAAAAGGCGTTGAGTGAGGCTGAGAGCGAGTCCTGCTACCGCGAGTCGACACAACTTGCAAAGGAGCTGGATGCCAGCGGGCACTTTTTGGCAGCCGCACCGCTGCAGCCGACATCGACCGCCACCAGCGTGCAGGTGCGCGACGGCAAGCGCCTGGTAACCGACGGCCCCTTTGCAGAGACGCGTGAGCAGCTCGGGGGCTACTTCCTGATTGAGGCGAGCGATCTGGACGAAGCGATCGGTATTGCCGCGCGAATTCCTATCGCGCGCCGCGGGACCATCGAAGTCCGGCCGGTGATCGAACTGCCGGGGCTGCCAGCGCAGTCTGTGGCAAGCCGCCTCGCGGGTCTCGCGAAATAAAATTCCGGAGGGAGACAAAAGACTTATGGCAAACAAAAACAATGGAGTACGCGTTCTAGTGGGCACGCGCAAAGGCGCGTTCACCTTAACGTCGGATGGAAAGCGCGAGAAGTGGGATGTCAGCGGTCCCCACTTTGCGGGCTGGGAAATTTACCATCTGAAGGGATCGCCGGTGGACCCGAACCGGCTGTACGCATCGCAATCGAGCGGCTGGTTCGGCCAGTTAATTCAACGTTCGAGCGATGGCGGCAAGACCTGGGAGCCGGTGGATAACAAATTCGTCTACGATGGTGTCCCCGGCACGCACCAGTGGTATGACGGCACACCGCATCCCTGGGAGTTCAAGCGCGTCTGGCATATCGAACCATCGCTGACCGATCCCGACACGGTTTACGCCGGGATTGAAGACGCCGCCTTGTTCCGCTCTACCGACGGTGGGAAGTCCTGGGGCGAACTTTCCGGCTTACGCGGCCATGGCTCGGGACCCCGCTGGCAGCCTGGCGCCGGGGGCATGTGCCTGCACACCATTTTGCTCGACCCGAGCGTTCCCGGCAGGATTTTCATCGCCATCTCCGCCGCGGGGGCGTTCCGCAGCGACGACGCGGGCGCGACCTGGCGACCCATCAACCAGGGGCTGCGATCCGAACACATTCCCGACCCGACGGCGGAGGTGGGCCACTGCGTTCACCGTCTCGCCATGCACCCTTCGCGCCCCGGTGTTCTCTTTATGCAAAAGCACTGGGACGTGATGCGCAGCGATAACGCCGGGGATTCCTGGCGCGAGGTCAGCGGCAACCTGCCCACTGATTTCGGCTTCGTCATCGACGTACACGCCCATGAACCGGAAACCATCTACGTGGTCCCGATCAAAAGCGATTCGGAGCATTATCCCTTGGATGGTAAGCTGCGCGTGTACCGCAGCCGCACCGGCGGAAACGATTGGGAGCCGCTCACCAAGGGCTTGCCGCAGAGCGACTGCTACGTCAACGTCCTGCGCGATGCGATGGCGGTGGACTCGCTGGATTCGTGCGGTATCTATTTTGGTACTACCGGCGGGCAGGTGTATGCATCGGCCGATGCGGGAGACAATTGGAAACCCATCGTGCGGGATCTCCCTGCCGTGCTCTCGGTAGAAGTGCAGACGCTGTCATGATCCGTGTGGTGCTCCCGGCCCATCTGCGAACACTGGCGCAAGCCAACGGCGAGGTGACGGTGGAGGTAGCAGGCAAGGCCACAATAGGTTCGGTCCTCGACGCCCTGGAGGCAACTTATCCAATGCTGCAGGGGACCATCCGGGATCATGTCAGCAAACAACGCCGGCCTTTCGTGCGGTTCTTCGCCTGCACAGAAGATTTGTCTCACGATTCCGCGGACGCCCCGTTGCCGGACGCAGTTGCGTCCGGAACGGAGCCCTTCTTGATCGTCGGCGCTATCGCCGGCGGCTAGACGTAAGCCTAGGGCTTCTTCGGTATCGCGCCGGGGCCGAACAGGTCCGACAGGTCGTTAGAATTAGCCGCGTCACCCAGCAGCGGCGGACCCACGCGGAAAATTTCCTGCATCGTGCGCAGGTCGGATGAGTGCGTGTAATTCAACGGGCTCGCATACGGCAGGCCATCGACATTCGCGTGGGCATGCGGTGAAATAACGATCTCGCCGATGGTGTGATTAAAGTCGTCGGCGTTGTCGCCCGCGACGCCGTCACCTTCGGCTTCGTCCCACCACAAAATAATCACGCCGTGGTTTTTGTAGGCGTTTGACGCCATGATGGCAGGAACAATCTGGCTCAGGAAGTCATCGCCCTGTTTGATATTGGCGGCGTCTCCAGTCAGGCCTTTGTAGCCGCCGGTGAGTGCCGTGTGCATATCGTTGAACTGGTTTGGCGTGATCCAGTTGTAATCGGCCACGGTGTCATTGGCAAGGTCTGTGAACAATTGCTGCAACGGCGCGTATTGCTGGGATAGCGGATTGGACGGCGTGGCGTTGTTGCCACCGTTGGTATCGGTGAAGAACACCATGGGATTGTGCTTGGCGGCGTAGTTGTACTGTATGGCGCCGTTGAAAGTATTGACCCCGCTGGCGAATTTTCCCGAGAGACTGGTAATCGGTGAGGTCCATTGATCGCGCGGCAGAGGGACGTTATCGAAGACGCTGCCATCGGGAGTCAAGTCGATATCTTCCTGATATGAGCGCCAGGTGTTTCCATTCAGTGTGAGGAGGGTGCTCAAGTGCAGGGGTGTGTTCTGATTCGTGCCGCCGGTGGCCTTGAAGGGATCGTTATCGTTCAACACGCCAAAGTTGGTGCCCGCTTCCGCCCAGATGTAGTTCGGCTCCGAAGGATGAATATGAGGATTGCTGCCGGTGGGAGTGGCCAGAACATTGTGGTACGCGGAGGCATAAGCAGTCTGCTCACTGATGTTGACCAGCTTCCCGTTGATCACCGCATAGGCGGTGCCGCTTACCAGACTGTTAATGAAAGGAGCGTTGGGATTCTGATAAATCTGCTGAATCTTGCCGGCAATTTGAGCCGGCTGGGTCCAGTTGTGATTCTCCATGGCAATCACAAATACCGTCTTGATATTGTCGGCGTTGGCAGTGAGGCTGCCCAACGCACCCAGGAGTGCGAACGCACCGAGGGTGTGACGTCTGACTTGCAACATTAAAAAAACCTCCAGAATGCGGGAATCGCGGCGCGTCTAAGCACGCCGCCTCTTCTGAATACCAAGGCCGTTTGGCAGAACGATGACCGGCGTGTGACGGATCGAAGACACTTGCTATGATGAGCATTCCACCATGGCAGATCCGGGGTCAGAGCTTGCGCCGATGTCAGAGGCGATCACTGAAAATATTCGCGTCGAGGTTTTATCCCGGTACTCAGCGGAGAACTCGCGGCCGCTGGAGGATAACTGGGTGTTCCAGTACACGGTGCGCATTACCAACCAAGGACCGGAGACGGTGCAACTGATCAGCCGGCACTGGATCATCACCGATGGCTCGCAGCACACCGAAGAGGTGCGGGGTCCGGGCGTGGTGGGGGAGCAGCCGGTGCTAGCGCCGGGCGAGTCCTTCCAATACTCATCGTGGTGTCCGTTAAAGACCCCGACGGGCAATATGCGCGGCACCTATCAGATGGCGCGCGCCAGCGGAGACCAGTTCGATATCGAGATCGCGCCCTTCGCCCTGAAGGCCCGCTACGCCGTCAATTGACGGTATTGTCACTCCTAAAAAGTCGTGGTAAAAAATGGGACGGAGGCTCGAAAAGCTATGTTGATTCGACGACTCTTTGGATGGTCCCTGGTGGCCGCTTGCGCGGCTCTGGCCCTGCTGGGCGCCGACGCCAAGTCCACCACGTTACAAGGGGTTTTGATCGATAAAGAATGTTCTGCGAGAGCGGAAACCCGCATGGTGTCCGGTTCGAATCCGCACTTAGAGGGTGGAATGCTGTGGGCTTACACGCATGAGAAAAAGTGCCTATTGATGCCCGCCTGCCAGCGCAGCGGCTACGGCGTGTTCACTTATGAGGGCAACAAGTTTGTCGCGTTTGACGCCGCCGGCAACCAGAAAGCGCTCGCGCTGATTCAGACGTCGAAAAAAGACGACGACTTTCGCGTTGAAGTCGCGGGCGAAGTGGACGGCGATAAGATCAAGGTCACCAGTTTGAAACTGCTGCCGTAAACCTCAGTTGCCCTGGCACTTTCCGCCGGGACAGCGGTTGTTTTCCTCGCAGACGTATTCGAACAGGCCCACCGCGTCCCACTCCGGCTTGGCCTTGATCTGGAATTCCTGGGACCATGGCTTGGTGAAGGTCTTAGGATCGTCGATGGTCAGCAGATAGGACATGGTGTCTTTATCCTTCCACTGAATGCGCTCGGTGGTAGTCAGCGCATCGCTGTGCATGCGGAATTCTTTGGGATCGGTGTAGAAGTAGTCGTCCATCATCCAGCGTTTGAAATTCTTGGTGACGATCACCAGGGTGTCGCCTTCCCAATGCCCTACCGGATCGCCATAAAATGACGGCTCAATGTCTTTGCGGTGCGGACGCCCGTCGAGAGGAATGATGCGCGACATGCGCTGGAATTCGTGGACGATGGTGAGATAGTTCTTGGTCTGGAACCACTGCATCGCGTTGCCCGAGAGCATTCCGGCCGGAAACCCGGCGGGCAGGCAGAAATCGCGGGGCTCATCGTGGCGGGGATCGCCGGTGCGCGGTTCAAGGAACGCCTCGCCACCGGGTTTGAGCGGAGCAAAGTTTTTGCGGTCGAAGGTGGTGGCGGAACTGCGGCCGCGCTCGGCGCCGGGCAAATACGTGGGCCACTGGTAGATGCCTGTAAAGTCGGGCTTCCCATCCGCAGTGCGCGGAATCGCGGGAGCGGACGTTTGCGCGGAAATCGCCGGGGCAAGCGCGACGGCGGCCAGGAGCAAGAGTTGACTCGTCAGTTTTTTCATGGCGCCCTCCTAGCGTTTGTTCTGGTCTTCCTGATTGGCCGTGAACACCATGCGGCCGTCAGGGTAAGTGACTTTCGACCCAAAGGCGTTGTTGGACCCGTCCTTGGCCTTGAAGCCATCCACTGTAACAGTGGACCCGATCTGGATCGCGCTCTTCATGATGCCGCGGCGCATTAGCTGGCCGGGAGCGCCCCCCGAAAAAGCGTAGTTCGTCACCTTGCCGTCCTCGCCCTTCACGTCCAGATAGAACCAGATGTGGGGGTTCTGCCATTCGACCTTGGTGACGGTTCCCATCACTTTTATCGGCTTGGTATCGTCATATTCGGCAGCGAAGGAATGATGGGCCAGGAGGGGTGCAGAACTTGCCAACGCTATCAATAAAAAGGCATAGAACGGTCGGATCATGCTCACAGCATATCAATAACATGCCACCCTTGCGACTGCTAATCTTGAAGCATGCGCCAGGTTTTAATCATCGGCATCCCCGTGACGGTGATTTTGATTCTCGCCGCCCTGGTCGCCTATGAACGGCACACGGAAAGCAAGGAGGCGCGCAAGCGCTCGGGACACTTGAAGCGCTGGATGAACGATCAAGGTCCCGCGCCGCACGAATAATTAGCGAGTGCTCACCTTGTTGTTGCCGATGCTGGAGTGTGCGGCTTCGGCAATGGTGGCATCCGCGTCGGCCTTCACGATGTAGCCGGCCTTGAGATTTTTCTCGGTGACTTCTTTCACCTTGGCCACATAGGCCGCGTGCGTAGGATAGAGCATCGCCAGGCGCGCGTCATCCCAAGTGAAGTACGAACCCATCAGGTTGCAATTGCGTTCGCCGCCGGTGGCTCCGCCTTCGTTCTGTCCGGTGTTGGTGGCGGTGGGGACGGCGTGTTGCGCCAGTTCGATGCCGCCATGGGCGTTGCCGAGTTGGTCATGAACCACTTCCCAGCGCGGGCCTTGCGGGCCGCGGGCGGGCTCGGCTTGGGCAGGTGCGTCCGGCAACTGCTTGAGCTCGATATGGCTGGCCATGGGCGGCGCGCTGCCGTCTTTCAGCCAGCGAGTAGTGTGATCGAGTAGCGCATTTAATACGTAATGCTCAGGAATGCGGCTGAAGGGCGGGTTCTTGCAGACGTTGGTGCCGGCGACGCCATCGCCGTTGCCCGCGGCTCCATTGCCCGCGCCGCCGCTGATGGAGGGACCGCTGATCGCGGGCGAACCGTCCACCGGGTCCATTCCGGAAACGCGCAGGCCGAGGGCCGCCATCATGCGCGAGAACTTGGCATCGAGGTGCGACGTGCCGGCGACTTCCCACTGGCGGTACTTGTCGGTATCGGGCTGGCGATTGTTCGCCTGCCCTGTGACATCGGTTTCATTGAGCAGCTTGAAGACTTTGACGTTGAGATCATCGCTGACTTTACCGCCGCCGCCGTGCAGCACCACGGCGTCGTAGACTTTCGGGATCAGCGGGTGCACGGAGTGGAAATAGATCCACAGGCGTCCGGCGGATTGCGAGTGCCCGATGGCCACCAACCGCGCGGCTTTGAGATTGCCCATTACTTTGGCGTTGCCTTGGCCGCGAATCGCGATGGCTGCCGCCGTGAAGGCGTCATAGCATAGCGAATCGTCGCTGACTTTTCCGCCGTCGGTGATGTCGAGCGAGGCATAGCGGACCGGGCTCCATTCCTTGAGCGAGTTCACGCCGACTCTTTGATCGGAGACGCCCACCCAGGCGTAGCCAGCGCGTAGCATGTGCTCGGCGGACTGGAACCAGTCGTATTCGCCGTCGTGGCCTTGCGAGACGTTGTACCACTCGACCACCACGGTGCCGTTGAATTTCGCGGCCGACTTCGGGCGGCGCACTACGATGCGGGTCTTGTAGGGATGGTTCGAATCCTTGACGGTGCCGGGCTGACCGGGCGTGATGTTATAGGCGTTGGCTTTGCCTTCGATGAAGAATTCCTGCTCCACGTAGCCCTGCTTTGCAAGATCGAGCGGCGTGGCGTTGTAAGGATAGCCGTGGTCCGGATTGCGAAGGGCAGTCGTGTTTGCGACGGGGCCGGTGACGGTGACAGCCGGCAGCGGCAGGGTGGTGGCATCGAACGCGCAGGCGGCGCCGGCGGCCAAGAGTACGAGTCCGGCCAAACGGCCCGCGAAGTGGTTCTGAGTCATATGTGAAATATCAGCCTCGGTCTACTCTATCAAGATCAACGCTACAATGGAAAACCTCATCATGACGGGCGCGGAAATTCTTTTGAAGACTCTGGCGGGGAATGGCGTCGAGGTGTGCTTCATGAATCCGGGCACGTCGGAGATGCACTTCGTGGCGGCGCTCGATAAGGTTGCGGGTTACCGCGGCGTCTTGTGCTTGTTCGAAGGCGTGTGCGCGGGAGCCGCCGACGGCTACGCGCGGATGACGGGTCGGCCCGCCGCGACGCTAGTGCATCTGGGTCCGGGCCTGGGCAATGCGCTGGCGAATTTTCACAATGCACGCAAGGCGCGGAGCCCGGTGGTGAGTATTGTCGGCGAGCACACGCGCAGTCATCTGACTTACGATGCGCCGCTGTCGGCCGACGTCGCGGCATTTGCGCGGCCTGTTTCGGATTATGTGCGCACGGTGATGGAGCCGGATGACGTCGGGCGCTCGGCTTCGGAAACCATCGCCGCCGCGATTGCTCCGCCGGGACAGGTGGCGACGCTGATCATACCGGCGGATTTGTCGTGGTCCGAGGCGAAGGGCTGTGGCCCGGTGATCGCACGGCCACCGCGCAAGCTGCCATCGCAACAGACGATTTCGAGCGTGGCGCAGCGCATGAATTCGCGCGCCGGGCTGTTACTAGGCGGGACGGCGGTGAATGATCGTGCACTGCTGGCTGCGCGGCGCCTGGAGGCGTCGACCGGCGTGCGTGTTTTTATGGATCGCTACGCTCCGCGGCTGGCTTGCGGACGTGGCCGGCTCGCGCCCACGCGGATTCCCTACTTCCCCGAAGCCGCGCTGCCGCTGCTGGCGGATCTGCAGCATTTGATCCTGGTGGAATCGCAAGCGCCGGTGACTTTCTTCGGCTATCCGGACTCGCCCAGCTACCTGCTGCCCGAATCCTGTGAGGTGACCACACTCGCCGAGCGCACTGAAGACGGCACGGGAGCCCTCGAAGCGTTAGTCGACGAATGCGGGGCGGAGGAGGCGATTTTCGAGCCGCATTCCGTAGCAATTTCGATACATACCTCCGAGCCGCTGACCGCGAAAACCATCGGCGCGGTAGTGGCGATGTACCTTCCAGAGGGGGCCATCGTATCGGACGAAATGATTTCCGTAGGTGGCGATGTGTTGCCACATCTGATCAAGGCCGCTCCGCACGAGGAGTTGCCGGTGACCGGCGGTTCTATCGGCCAAGGGATCCCAGTGGCTCTGGGCGCGGCGATGGCGTGCCCCGATCGAAAAGTGGTGGTCCTGCAAGCCGATGGCAGCGCGATGTACACGCTGCAAGCCCTGTGGACCATTTCGCGGGAGAATCTGGACATCGTCACGGTGATCTTCGCGAACCGGCGCTACCGGATTCTAGACGTCGAGATGCGCCGCACGGGCGCTCACGGCTACGGGGAGCGCGCCAATCAGATGATCGATATTGGGCAGCCTGATCTCGATTGGGTGAAGCTATCGGAGGGTATGGGCGTCTCCGCTTCCCGCGCCGCCACCGTGGCAAAATTCGAGTCACAGTTCCGCGCGGCGATGAAGGAGAAGGGCCCGCGGCTGATCGAAGCGGTGATCGAGTAAGTTCACTTCGTGACAGGAGGGGCGGGCTCGATATGATCGATCAGCTTGCGATACGCCCGCGGATCTCCGTAGGGCACGAAGTTCGCATAGTGCGAGTGCGGCCGCAACAGTTTGCGAGCATGCTTGATGGGGCAGAAATGCTGTTCCGTCCGCGCGGCGATCTCGACCACGTACGCTAGTAACCCGTTGGCGTACGAACAGTAGACGCAACCGATTTTTTCGATCACGTTGAGATAGCGCAGACTGCCGCGGTCGAATACCAGGTAGTCCGCGCGCGGAACCTTCGCGATCCCGTAAACCGGGAAGCAAACGGCTTGGTACACGGTCACCGCCAGGTCCAACAGCAGGAATGGAATGGAACACAGATAAATGATCGGCGAGGTCAGAATCACCAGCGGGTGAATGCCGCGCAGGTAGGGCCACAGCGACTTCTTGAAGAGGTGATGCTCGGAAAAGTCAATGGCTTCTTGGATGTCCATGCGTAATTTCTCTTAGCACGGCAAGGGCCGTTCCCGCCAAAACGGCGCGCATTTGCGTGCGGGGTTACAATGAGATTGCCACTCAATGCCGGCCCAACTTGACCTCTCCAAGCTGAGCGTTACCCAATTCGCCGAGCGCTTTCGCGGCGAGATGATTCCGCTCAGCAACACGTTCTCGTACTTCTGCGCTTCGGTTCCGATGTCGGAGGAGGACCTCAAGGAATATCTGGAAGAACCGGTGGCGGCGCTGCCACCCGCGATCGCCGGGGCGCTGCCCAAGATTTCGATTTTGCTGGTGCCGTATCTGGAGCGCGGCGATGGGCACGAGAAGCGCAAGACGGCGCCACCTGCCGCGGACTACGTTTCGATCGAGCGTCCTCCGGAAGGGCGCTTGTCTCCTTACACGCAACTGAAGTTGGGCGACGAAACGGTGCTGGCGTTCGCTCTCAAAGATCAGGAAGTGGCCGAGTACCATTACCGCTTCTACCATCTGCTGGCGACTCTGATGGCAGATCACTGGACGGACGACGTCGAAACCCGCTACATTCGCATCCTGCGCGATGAACTGAGCGCGGACGTTCACGGTGAAGTGGACGAGCCGAGCTGGCGGCTGAAGCAGGCCATGCGGCGCTCGCAGAACGTGCGCAACGGCAAGGCGTTTCGCGAGTACGCGCGGCAATCTTTCGCCGATACGCTGACGCTGTACCTCCACGGCATCTGTTGCGATATCGATGTCGACACGGGCCCTCGCCAGTTGCCTAGCCGGAATTTGCGGAAGCGCCTAATGCTTCTCGAAGAACTGTTCCCGCCACCGCAGGGTTACGCGGTGTTTCCCGAGCAGCTCGAAGCCTAAAAATGGGGACACCCTCTCATCTGCGCGGCGGCATGCCTTTCCGAGACGTAATAGGGTGTCCCCATTTTTCCCATTTGACGCTTCGCCATTTTTCGGACTAAATTTCCGTGTGTGGCATCGCCGGATTCACGCATTCTAACGGGCGTAGGCAACCCGAGCGCATCTGGGAGATCACGCGCTCGCTGATCCACCGCGGCCCTGACCGGCAGGACGTGTGGGAGTCGGCGAACGTCTCGCTGGGCGCGGTACGGCTCAAGATCATCGACCTTGAACATGGCGACCAGCCCATGGTCAGCGACGATGGCGATACTGTCCTGGTCTTCAACGGCGAGATCTACAATCATGCGGAGCTGCGGCGCGAGCTCGAAGCGTTGGGGCATCGTTTCGACTCACGCTGCGACACCGAGGTGGTGCTGCGCGCGTTCCTCGAATGGGATGTGCGGGCGTTCCCCAAGCTTCGTGGGATGTTCGGCGCGGCGCTGTGGAGTGAATCGCGGCGGCGTCTAGTCTTGGTGCGCGACCGTGTGGGAATCAAGCCACTGTACTATCGCCGCCACGGAAACGATCTGTATTTCGGCTCGGAGATGAAGGCCATCCTGCTGCATCCCGAACTTGACCGGCGCATGAACCTGCGGGCGCTCGAACGGTATCTTTCCTTTAATTACGTTCCTGGCACGGAAACGCTGGTCGAAGATATCCAGAAACTGGCGCCGGGGAATTGGCTCGAATGGCGGGACGGCGCGGTGTCTATTCATCCCTATTGGAGCCTGGAGTTCAAGCCGGACGCTCGCCTAAATCTGGAAACTGCGAAAGAGGAGTTCGACCGTCTCCTGCGTTCCGCCGTGACGGAACATCTAATTTCGGACGCGCCGCTGGGCGTGTGGTCGAGCGGCGGCTTAGATTCCTCAACTATCTTGCATTACGCGGCAGAGGCATCGCCCGTGCGCCTCAAAACATTTTCGGTTTCCTTTCGCGGACGCAGTTTTGACGAGACGCAGTTCTTCCGCGAAGTCGCCGAACAGTACCAGACGGATCACCACGAGTTCGATCTAAATCCCGAGCACGATCTGCCGGGCGCGATCGAAGAGTTCGCCACGTATTCGGACGAGCCCAGCGCTGACGCAGGCGCGCTGCCGGTGTGGTTTCTGTCGAAGATGTGCCGCCAAGATGTGACCGTGGCGCTCTCCGGCGACGGAGCGGATGAATTGTTCGGCGGATACAACACGTACCTGGCTGACCGTTACGCCAGAACCCTGCGCCATTTCCCGCGGGCTGCGCGCAGTGCCGCTGCGCGCGCCGCCGCATTGCTCCCGGTTTCCGATGAAAAGATCGGCCTAGATTACAAGGTCCAGCGGATGCTGGATGGCTCGCTGCTCGAGCCAGTGGACGCCCACTTTTATTGGAATGGGACATTCGGTGAAGGGGAGCGGCGCGCGCTGCTGTCGCAACCCAACGGCCCCGCCAGCGCGATTCCCCTACCCGGCGAGACCGACGGCTATCTCAACCGTTTTCTGTGGCTGGACCAATTGTGCTATCTGCCCGACGACATCCTCAACAAGTGTGACCGCATGAGCATGGCGCATTCGCTCGAAGTGCGGCCGCCGTTTCTAGATCACCGCATCATAGAATTCGCCGCCACGCTACCAGAGGATTTCAAGATCCGCGGGAGCGCGCTGAAGTTCATCCTGCGCGATCTCATGAAAGATAAGCTGCCGCGTGCGGTGCTGGCGAGGCGGAAAGAGGGCTTCGATATTCCGGCGCATCACTGGCTGCGGACGACGCTCAGGCCATTGCTGGTCGAGACTCTCAGCGAGAGCAATGTGCGGGAATCGGGGATTTTTCGTTGGGAGGCTGTCAACAGCGTATTGCAGTCGCATTTGGAGCGGCGCGCCAACCTGGGTTATCACTTATGGGGACTGCTGATTCTGTTCCTGTGGATGAGGCGCTGGAAAATCCAACCGCCGTCGCCTATCGAATCCCTTGCGTATGCGCATCACGATTGATGCTGCGGGAGCGGATGCCGCACCCTGGGTGGCGGCCCTTCGCGCCGAAGCGCATGGAGAAGAGATTCATGTTTTTGAATCCAGCAAACTAGCAGCCGTACTCGGCGCGCAATGGCTCGATATCAAACTTCGCGGGACGGATATTTTTCATGCGTCTGCCGTCACCCCGCGTGCTCCGCGGAGTGCGAAATTGACAGCCACCATCGAGGATCTGTCACCCTGGTTGATGCCCAAACCAGTAACGGCCGCGCAGCATTTCGCGGAGAGAATTCTGGAGCGCGCCCAGGGACTGATCGCAGTGTCCGAGAGTATCCGGCAAGATGCGATCCGGCTTCTCGGGATCGAAGCGGGAAAAATCACCACCATCTATCCGGGTGTGGACGCCGAGTATTTCGATGCGAAGCCGGCGCGCCGCGAGCGCCCCTATGTGCTCTACACTGCGGATGACAAGCCGCGGCAGAACCGCGATGCGCTGCTCGCGGCATGGCGCAATCTGCAGCCCAAACTGCAGCGTGAGTATGACCTGGTTTCAACTACCGAGGCACCTGGTGCCAACCTAATGGCCGGTGCGACCTTATTCGTCTACCCGTCGCTCTACGACGGCTTCGCGCGTCCTGTGGCGCAGGCCATGGCGGCGCGTGTGGCCGTGGTCACGTCGGATGTGTCGTCGATGCCCGAGGTAGGGCGCGACGCCGCCGTGCTGGTGGATCCGCACGACCCCGGACAAATCGCAGACGGCATCACGCGCCTGCTGGAATCCGAGAGCGAGCGCGCCAAACTGGCCCGCTATGGCCGCGCGCGGGCCGAAAAATACCGCTGGGAGAAATGCGCCACCGACTCGCTGGACTTCTTCCGGCGCGTGGCCGGCGGTTGAACTATTTCGCGTCTACCGTGAAATCCCAGACCTGTGGGTTCATTTTGCCTTCGGTGTACTGGATCAGGGCATATTCGCCAGGCTCCAGGGGTTTTATTGGCCAGATCCGGTAAAGCAAATCGGCCTCCTGCTTTTTGAAGGTCTCGATCTTCTGGATGGTCTCATCGACCATGCGCTCGTCCTTGATTTGCAGGATCGACAGATTCTCCACCACGCGCGCGTCCTTCTTCGGCGTCAACTTGACGATTTCGAACCGTTCGTAATCGGACAAGCGGAAATAAAATTCCGGGCGCGTGTCGGCGATGCGCAAGGGCGCGTGGTCGCCGTCGAGTTCGATGGTCGCCTTACCTGGCACCAGGGGAACCGGCGAGATGGCCTTCAAAATGGAGCGTTTCTTGTTGCTGACCACCTTCGACTCGGCCTGCTTCACGGCTTCCGTCTGCTCGCCGCGAATGTAGTAGGCGCCGGCCTGCGTCGGAATCGCGGCCACCTGCTTGCGCGCCAGCTTCTCGGCGGCGCGCTCCTCGGCTTCGGCTTTGGCGTCGGCGGCGAGTTGAGTTTCCCGGTCTTTGAGCTCGCCTTTGGTGCGGTCCAGGTCCACCAGTTCGAGCGGAATCTCTTCCCACTCGCTGCGTTCCGTGCTGTAGTAACGCACGCGATCGGACTTCACTTCGTACTGGTTGGTGAGTTGATAGCTGCCGTCTTTGAGGTACAAGCGGTCGGCCGCGGAGGCCACGGCGAGAGCCAGCGAAAGGAAGGCTGCGGCGCGGAGAAACACCTTGCTTCTATTATGAAGGAATCCCCATGATGCGGATCGGCCTGCATACTTCCATATCGAAGTCGCTCGAAGGCGCCGCATTGCGGGCGGCGGAGCTCGGCGCTAATACCTTCCAGATTTTTTCGGCGAGCCCGCGGCAATGGAAAGCGTCGTCACCCAGCGCCGCATCCATCGCGCTACTGAACCGCGCGCGCGAGAAATACAACCTGACGCCGCTGGTAATTCACGACAACTATTTGATCAACCTGGCGGCGGCCGACGATACCGTTTATGCGAAATCCGTGGAGGCCTTCCGGGGCGAACTGGAACGCGCCATCGCGATCGGCGCCGAATACCTGGTGGCGCACCCCGGTAATTACAAAGGGCAGTCGGTCGAACAGGGCATCTTTCGCTTTCTACAAGGAATCGCCCAAGCCGCCTCTGGATTAAAGTTCGGGAAACTGATGCTGCTAGCCGAGTGCACCGTCGGCGCGGGCGCGCAAATCGGCGGACGCTTCGAAGAACTGGCGGCCATCCGCGAATTTGCGCCGCGCATGACGGATCTGCCGGTGGGCTTTTGTCTCGACACCTGCCACCTACTCGCGTCGGGCCACGATGTCTCGACCGAGGCTGGCCTTAAGGAAACCGTCGCGCAAGCTGCCGCGATCCTGGGGCTCGACAATGTCCACGTGATCCACGCGAACGACTCCAAGGGCGAGCTCGCCTCGCACATCGACCGGCATCAGCACATCGGGCAAGGTTATATTGGATTAGACGGGTTTCGTCGCATTCTCACCCACCCGCAGCTTCGTTCCAAAGCTTTTATTCTTGAGACGCCGGTGGATCAGGACGGCGACGAACAGCGCAACCTAGACACACTGAAGAGCCTATGCCGGAAAGCTTCCAAGACCACAACCAGTACGACCACAACCAGATCGAGTTGAAATGGGAGCAGCGTTGGAATAGCGACCCAAAGCTCTACGCTGCCGACCCTGCTTCGAGCGCGCCGAAATATTACGTCGTCGAGATGCTGCCCTACCCCAGCGGCCGCCTGCACATGGGCCACGTGCGCAATTATTCGATCGGCGATGCGCTGGCGCGCTATATGTGGATGCGCGGCTATAACGTCCAGCACCCCATGGGTTGGGACGCGTTCGGCTTGCCCGCCGAGAACGCGGCCATCAAGCGCGGCATGCATCCGCGCGACTGGACCGTTTCGAACATCGCCGCCATGAAGACCCAGATGCACCGCATGGGCTTCGCCTATGACTGGAATCTGGAGATCGCCACTTGCGAGCCGGATTACTACAAGTGGAACCAGTGGTTCTTCCTGAAAATGTTCGAGCGCGGCCTCGCGTATCGCAAGAAGGCGCTCGTCAACTGGTGCCCGGAATGCGCCACCGTGCTTGCGAACGAACAGGTGATCGACGGCTGCTGCTGGCGTCACGAGACCACGCCCGTCGAGCAGCGTGCGCTCGAGCAATGGTTCTGGAAGATCACCGACTACGCCGAGGAGTTGCTGCGCGACACCTACGAAAAACTCGAAAACGGCTGGCCGGAACGCGTGCTCTCCATGCAGCGCAACTGGATCGGGAGGTCCGAGGGATCGGAAATCGACTTTTCGCTCGAAGGCAGCAGCGAAAAAATCCGCGTGTTCACTACGCGCGTCGATACCATCTACGGGGCCACTTGCGTCATTCTGGCGCCCGAGCATCCTCTCGCGCAGAAACTTCTCGACGATGTCGGCCGCGCCAAGGCCCGGCAGATGATCGATGCGCGCAAGCAGATGGGCCCTGGGGATATCGTCAAGGATGGCGTGTTCACTGGCCACTACGCCATCAACCCCTACAGCGGCGAGAAGATTCCCATCTGGATCGGAAACTTCGTACTGATCGACTACGGCACCGGCGCAATCATGGCCGTGCCCGCGCACGACGAACGTGATTTCGATTTCGCGAAGACGTTCGGGATTACAATACGTCCGGTGATTCGTCCAGTGGACGGTGTGCTCGACACCGATCTCAAGGCCCCATTCATTGACT
>JADMIO010852419.1_pt1 | contig 16776 bp, 9 predicted proteins | sample 8958161 | NCBI WGS metagenome assembly JADMIO01 (sample SAMN16585339, study PRJNA669376) | soil metagenome | isolation source: Crop rotation soil | place: USA: Cullars Rotation, Alabama | collected 2011
CTTTCCCCAAGCTTCTGCTGCTCGTCCATCACGTCGAGCCAGTGCAAGACGATATTGTGTTTGATCTCGTCCCATCGCTGGAAGTAGGTGTCCTCCAGCCGGCTGCGGCAAACGTCGTAAGCGGCGTTCTTGTAAATGGCGCGATTTCCGAATGGAACGGGGAAGAACGCCTGGAGTTTCCAGCGGCCGTCGTTCTGCGACCGGCGCCTCTCGCTCCGCCGGTCCTCAGGTTTGATGTCCCATGGATCTCCGATCCAGGTGTCCTGGTCATAGGTGAACCGAGCCGTAAAGTCGATCCGCCGCCGTCCCTGTTCGAGAGCAATGACGGTTTGAAAACGGCGGCCGAGGATCTGGCCGGCGATTTGCGCGCGGACGCGGACGGGTCCTCGTTCGAGGATCGTGACCGTCGCCGGGGCATCGGCGCTGCTCGCCCATTTCTTTTCGGCGACGAAGTAGCCCCGGTATTCGTTGAATAGCCGTCCGGCCGCGGCGTCTACGAATTCACGGTTTCCGTCCTTGACTAGTAGGCTGGCCAAAACGCCGCCCCTCGCAGGATCGATTTGCAGACGGTAGAGGTCCGTCTCGAGGGTGACCATCCCCCCGGTCTCCCGCCGGATTGCCGCGCCGGAAAAACCTGGAGGACGGGAGGAATCATACACGGGTTCGATTCGGTATGTGCTGTAGCCGAGCGGCGGAGTCTTCGCCCGAAACAGGAGAGTGGCGGCATTCAAGCTTTCCGATGGGCCGTACTCGGGCAGCCCCGCGACACTATTCTCTCCGGCAGATGCGCGTCCGTTCTGAGATGGCGTGCCGCGCGGCGAATATTTTCTCAGCCGCGAGAACTGGCACGCGACTTCACGACCCTCGTCGTCGAGCACCCGCGCTCGCGTCGTCCCCAGATCGGAGGCCCAGCTTACTTCGACACCTTCCTCGCGCTCGGCCGCAGTCGTGTTGAAGATCCGTACCCACTGCGGTCCAAGCTGCGCAGATGGCGGCCGGATTTCGCCGCGCGACAGCACCTCGCTTGAAGCGGCAATGATGGCCGACGCAATCTCCTCGGTTTCCATCGTTTGCGCCGCGACCTGGAAGGCCCAGGCCTGCCGGCCGGTGCGGGTCGTGGCGGTGATCCAGGCGTCATGATGCTGCGACCAAAGTAACTGATCCCAAGCCCTTCGAAGGCGCTCGACGGGAAATGTGGCTCCATGAAAAGCGGACGCCATGGACGCCATTTTCTCGGCTGTCAAAACGCGGTTCTCCGCGGAACGGACCTGCTGGGCGATGGTCTGAAGCGTTTTCTCACCCCAGGGAAGCGTGGTGAGGATATCTTCGATACTGAAGCGCCATTCCTTCCGCGGCTTCAAAGCGATCTGCCGCATGTACTCCCGCCACGTTGTGAACCGGATATGACTGCCGTTGACCTTCGGACGGGCCGCCCAACCCAGGTCCTGGAAGCAATTCCCCGCCGGATGAGGGATCCCGTGCGCTATACATTTCCGGGTGAACTCGACCGAACCGGTCACCGATTCGGTCTCCCAGACGTGCAGCAGGTCTTCGCAGGCGTACCGCGGGACCGCCGGTATGGCGCTCCCATCCGGACCGGTCCACTGCACTGTCTCGGCGTCGAACCCGGCGGCGTATCCGCCCCGTGCCGTGCCCGGATCCTTGAGCACACCCGCATTGAAACCGAGGGATCTCAATATCTGCGGCAGGCAACTCGACCAACAGGGCTCCTGCACGGCGTACGTCTCGATCACCGCCTTCGGAAAATGCTCGAGAATGACTTCGCGGCCGCGCTGGAGCTGGCGGATATTACTCTCACCGCCGTTTGACCACCCAAACGGCTGCGCGAATGTTCCGTTGCAGATCTCGACGCGGGCATCCACAGCATGGTCTTCAATGAGTTTCTGCCACTCGTGATACGCCTCCGGGTCCTCACGCCGGAGATCGTCCCAGGAAGCCGGCTCGATATCGAGCGACACCTTCCAGTCCGGGCGCGTGCGCATCGCGTTCAGGATGTCGCGCCAGGACCCGGGGGGCATATGTCCGCGAGACCCGCCGTGATATCCGTCCACGTAGTAACAGACCGGCGTGGTCGCGTCGCCGCTGGTTTGCGCCGCCGCCCTCCAGCCGGCCAGCGCCACGCCGATCCGCCTGCCGAATTGCCTGCGATTCATGATGTCTCCGGCGGCGGCTAGAATTCCACCGTTGCGTTCAGTTGAATGGTGCGTCCGCCGGCCGCGCCCGTGACCTTGCCGAAATTCGAGCTGGTGACACTCGTGGTCGGATTGTTCCACCGCACGAAGTTAAATGGGTTGGTGGCGTCCGCTCGCAGGACGCCCCGCAGCCGTTCCTTGATGGGGATGCGCTTCGCCACCGAAAGCGACTCGCTTTTCCCGGTGAACCCGCGCACCCAATCGAGCACCCGGGCCGTGTTGCCGAGCGCAAAGGTCGACGGCGTAGTGAACGCTGCGGCGTTCAGATAAACGTCGCGTCCGGGGTCGAAGGCGCGCGGATCGGTCGTCTTGTACGGGTCGCCACCGACATAGTTGGCCCGGATGTTGGGATAACCGAGAGCTGAAATTCCGTTGCCGCCCGTAATCGCGAGTGCGGCGCCACTGGCATATCGGACGTACGCTGCAACCTGCCATCCACCGATGATCCGGTCCAAGCCGTGGCTATGGTTCAGAAATCGTTTGCCGGAGCCGAAGGGGAGCTCGTACGACCCGCTCGCGACGAACACGTGCGGCGGACCGTCGGTACTGACCGAAATCTCGCCGTTGCGGTTCGTGGGGTTCTGAATGGCGCCCTCGCCCGGTCCCAGATCAATCGGGCCGGTGTCGGAGTTCGTGATGTTCTTCGACCATGTATAGAAAGCGAGCAGCGTCAGCCCGCTCGAGTATCGCTTGGTAGCCTTCAACTGCATCGATTGGAACCGGGCGATGCCGCGCGGGCCCCACTCCTCGCTGACATTCAAATATTGCGGATACGGACGGAGGGCCTGCCCTACGGTATGGGTCGGCTGACTGGTGAAGGCGGGATATGGCGCGAAGATCCCGGCGGCAGCCGCGGCCGGCGACGAAATGTCCTGGAACAGGAGATTACCGAGCGACAGGTATGCCGGAGACAGCGTGTTCATGTTCGAGAGCGATCCCCCCAGGATGAGGTGGGTGGAGTGGCTTCCGATGTACGCCGCCTCGAGCGCCAGGTTGTGAGCCACCTCGCGCTGCAGCGTGAACGTCCAGGTGAGGATTTGCGGCATGCGCGAAGTGTCCGGCAGAATCGAGCTGACCGACTGCCCGTTTTGGAACGATGGGTCGATAAAAGGCGCGCGAGGGAAGTTCGAGGGATATGCCGAGGTGGCCCAGTTATAGACCGGCGTATAGCCGGTCGCGGAACTGATGCTGTTCCCGTTGCTGAATCCATACGCGATCATACGCGTCCGGAATCCCGGCGCATAGTAAATTCCCCCCGATGCGCGGATGACCGTCTTCGGCGTTGCCTGATACGCCACGCCGAGCCGGGGGCCCCAGCCGCCATACCATCCATCCGAGAGTGAGCGCGATCCGGAACGGCCGGTTCCGGTCCCCGCGAAGAGGAGAGCTCCCGGCCGGCCACTGGCCTTCGGATTCGGGACCTCGGGCGAAAATCCACTGGCCGTTCCGTTCGGCTCGAATGGCGCGCCGTTGCCTTCCCAGCGCAGGCCGTACGAGAGCGTCAAACGATTGGTGGCGCGCCATTCGTCTTGCGCGAACAGAGCGTAAGAGCGGAACCGAGCGCCACGCGCGTACGGCTCCGAGATGCTCGCGCTGGAAAGATCGCCAAGCAGGAAACTGGCAAAGGAATTGCCCCAGGAAGTGTATTTCGACGCGTTGGGCTGGCTGGTGGTGAGATTGCTGAAAGTGAACGCGCCGCTGCTCTGAAAGCCTTCGCGCGCGTTGGCGTACTCCGGCCAGAAGTTCCCGCCGAACTTGATGCTGTGCCTTCCCCTGGTCCAGGCGAGGGTCTCCGTCAGCGTGATGCGGCCGTTCGCGTTTGTCGAGAAATCCGGGCCGCCCAAGCCGTTCGGGCTGGCCGTGCCACCGCTGAAGTTGACGACGGGAAACGCGCCCTGGTCCCAGATCACACCCTGGATCCCGAGTTTTTGATCCCAGCCCTGGAACTGCGTCAGTTGCTGCGTCTGGTTGTTGTAGCGGTCCACACCCACGGTGAAATGGCTGAGGAGGTTCGGCCGGATAATCCAGTCGTAATTGATCCGTCCGGTGCGGTCGTGAATATATTTCGGAGACTGCGAACCCTCGAGGGGACTGTCCACTCCGTAGCCTTTCCCGGCGATCACGCGCGGGTTGTACTGATCGCTGAACGTAATCGATAGCTTGTGGGTATTCGAGAAGCTGTGATCGATCTTCAAGGTGGAGACGTAGTTGCGGTAGGTCCCGGAGCCGGTGCGGTTCCGGAAATTGTTGATCTGGAGCGCGGCCAGGTCCGGCGCGGGCATCAGAGCGACGATCTTCTGCGACGCAGGGCTGATGCGGTTGGCGGGAATTACGTTGCCGGGGAACTGCTCGCGGATGAAGCCGCCCTTGCCGTCGGGTTGAGTGGTATTGGGATCGAAAATTGGAATCTGAACGTTCGTCGAATCGAGCAATTGGCTGAAATCCCCGGAGCGAAAGTCGGAGCGCGGCACAGTGAAAAGGCTTCCGCTGTTCGTATTGGTGTAATAGACCAACTGCTGGCCGAAAAAGAAGAACGTCTTGTTCCGGCCGTCATATACCTTGGGAAGGTACACAGGCGCGCCGAGCGTGAATCCCCCTTCGTTGTGACGCACCGTGCTGCGGATCTGCTGGAAAAACGAGCGGGCATTCAGGGCGTCGTTGTCAAAGAAATCATACGCGCTGCCGTGAATCTGGTTGGTCCCGGAGCGTATGGTAATGTTCGTGAACCAGCTTCCGGTGCGGCCGTACTCCGCATTAAAGGAATTCGTAACCACGCTGAACTCGCCGACCTGTTCGACGGCCGGTCCGTTTTCCTGAATGCCGCCGCGCACATTTCCCTGGCTGGCGGGAGCTCCATCCAGGAACACTTCCGAGTTGCCCGGATTCGACCCATTCACGCGAGCGCCCCACGTGGACGCAGTGGTCACTCCAGGAAGAAATGCCAGGTACGACGTGATATCGCGCTTCCGGCCTACTGTGATGAGCGGCAACTCTCCGATCTGTTTGGTCGTCAGTTGTGCCGTGATCGTCGCTGTCGACGCGTCCAGCATCGGCGCCTCCGCCGAGACTTCGACATGTTCCGACATGGAGCCCACATCGAGCTTCAGATCGGCGCGGACGCTCATCTGCGACTGCAGAAGGATGTTGTCCACGACGGCCGCTCGAAAACCCTCCTTTTCCACGCGGACGCGGTAGGCGCCCAGCGGCAGGTTAGCGGCGAAGTAGCGGCCCAGGTCGTTGGTTTGCAGAACGATGGAATCGTTCGTTTCGATTCGCGTGACGCTTACTTTGGCGCCGGGAATGGCGGCGCCGCTCGCGTCGCTGACGATTCCTTCAATGGTCGCGCGGTCGGCCTGTGCGAGGAGAATAACGCTTCCGGCTAGAAAAAGCATGAAGACCAAAGCAAACTTCACGCAATAAGAGACGATTTCAGATCTTCTCATGTTAAACGCGATTATATAACAGCGGTCTTCTGGCGGACTCTGGAACGGCGGAGCAGATCCAGCTCATTGGCGTGATGAATACCTGAGCCGCGAGGAAGAAACTGCTAAACTGCTTTTACTCCCTTGGATGCCGTCCTTCCGAATATTGTCGAGTTGCGTGAGCGTCTCCGGCGCAATCGCCGTGATGCGGAGGCCCAGCATTGCCTTGGACGGGCGCTAGCGGCGCGCGGCGAGTACCGCCGCAGCTACGTGTGCCACCGTGCCGCGGCGAACAACCAGCCGGATAACGCTGCCTTTCTTTACGACGCCGGTAATGCCGCGGCTGCCGTCGGCCGGGTTGATGAAGCCGCCCGCCTGCTGGACTGCTCTTTGGTCATCGACCCGCGCCGGGCAGATGTATGGCGGAAGCGCGGCGATTTGTGCCTGGAGGATTGCGACGAAGCCGATAAAGCCCTGAGCTGTTACCTGAGGGCCATCGAACTTGCGCCCGCCGATCCCGAGAACCACAAAGCCGCGGCGCGCTGCCTCCTCAATGGCCAATCGCCGGCATCCGAGTCGATCGCACGCCTCCGCAAAATGATGCCCGCCGGTATCGACTTGACGATGGCACAGCGCGGAGTCGCCCTGGCATGCGCCGATACCGGCGATTATGAAGTAGCCGTGCCCATTTTGAACGATCTCGTGCGGGAATTCCCTGAAGACACGACATCGATGCGGGTATTGGCCGAGTTGTATACGGGTATGCACGACTTCACCGCCGCCCAGTCCTGGTACGAGCGGGCGCTTGCGGGCGAACCGGATCGTTTCGCGGCTGTGGGCTATGTCCTGCATTGGTCAAGACTCGGCGATTTTGAGCGCGCGCGCCGATTTTACCGTTCCGACATGCAGGGTCCGGCATTTGAGTCGCTCCTGCTGCCGGTGAAAAGACGCTGGCAAGGACAGAGTCTCAAAGGAAAGACGCTGCGCCTCATCGTTGGCGACATCTATTTCGGCGATGCGCTGCAGTTCGCCCGCTTTGCGCGGTTGGCGAAGGAGTCCGGCGCCGCCAGAGTGATCCTGGAAGCTCCCAAGCGCCTGCGCTCCCTTTTACGGACGATGGACGACGTGGACGGTGTGATCGCGCCGCACGACCCGGTCCCTCCGACCGATTACGAGGCTCAGGCGTTCTGGACGTTGTTCATACTCCCCACGGCGTTCACGGACATGGTCGGCGCAGTTCCTTATCTCGAGGTGCCCACGGATCTGAAGGCTGAATGGCGCGACAGAATTCCTCGCGGACCAGCGCTGAACATCGGCATCGTGTGGCGAGGCTCGCCTTATCGAATCCGCGATCGCTTCGGCAGTAGATCCATGCGTCTGGAAGATCTTCGCCCCTTGACAACGCTGCCGAACGTGACACTCTTCAGCCTTCAATGCGGGGAGGGCCGGAATGAGTTACTGAACGCGAATCCTCCGTTTCCGGCGATTGACCTCGCGCCCGACTTCCCGAATACGGCCGCGGCGATTGAAGCGTTGGACCTGGTAGTGACGGTTGATACCTCGATCGTACATCTGGCCGGAGCCCTCGGAAAGCGCGCACTGGTAATGTTGCCTTACGACGCTTGCTTCCGGTGGATGGTAGACCGCGAAGACACGCCATGGTATCCCTCCATCCGCTTATTCCGTCAATCCAAACCAGGCGAATGGTCCGATGTTGTAACCGCCGTCCGGCGAGCGCTGCAGGGATGAACGGCTTCGCGGTCATTGTGCCCGTTGGGCCCGGTCCGATCGAACGGCTGAGGTTCCTCGACCTGATCGAGAGTTTGCAAGCGTATGAGTCCGGAGCGCGTCTCTGCGTGGTCATCGACAGTTCTCCGTTCATGCGGAGGGTCGCCCCCGTGGACACCCGCCGATGCAGGTTCATCACCCTGCATGCTCCCTTTCAGGGCCAGGGCAAGCCGCTGTTGGGGCGATTATCGGCAAGCATGCTCCTGGGGTTGGGTTGCATTCGGCGGCGAGGGCCGTTTGATTTTGTGCTTCGAGCCGACACCGATGCTCTGATCGCCGGGAGGTTCAGCGTAAACGTGAAACGGTTTCTGAGACGCCACCCAAAAACAGGGATGCTCGGAACGCTTGGACACACGTGCCGCCGGGACTCGCCTTACTATGGTTGCGAGAAATCGGCAATCTCGGATGTTGTCCCGGCGCTCGCGGCAATGCCGTCCCACTTACCCGCTTACTCACGCCTCGATCAATACCACTCCTTAGCGCGTCGAAACGGGTATGTCGGAAAGGAGTATTGCCAGGGCGGCATCTATGTATTGGCCTTCCATACACTCGAGCGACTCTTCCGTTTGGGCTGTTTCGACCACCCGGAGGATTGGCTGACCACGGCCGTGCCGGAGGACGTCATGATGGGCATGCTGACGCGGACTGCGGGTTTGGAATCCTCCGACTTCTCTTCGCGAGGAGAGCCATTCGCCAGCAACTATCGCGGCCTGGCTTACAGTCCCGGCGAGACACTGCGGCGGAAGCATGTGCTCATTCATAGTGTGAAGAGCGATCCACGATATTCCGAAAGGGTCCTGCGGCGTTTCTTCCGGATTCAGCGCAGCAGCGAACGAAAATAGGCAATGAGCGCCTTTTCCGTGCGAGCTTCCGTGTAGCGGCGGGCCGTGGCAGCGCCGCCGCGCCGAATCCGTCCCACTTCCTTTTTGCGGTTATCCCAGTTAGCCATCAGATCCAGGGTGTGCTCGATCAAAGGGTAGGCGTGATGAGTCGGAAATGCGTACGCGTTCTGACCATGGCGCAAGAAATCGCGGCCGCCGAACGCCTCATAGCAGATCGGGATGCAGCCTGACGCCATAGCCTCAGGCACCGTGGCGTTGAACGATTCCTGGCAATTGACGTTTACGTGGATCGCGGCTCCATGAAACGCTTGCGCGACATGGCGGTGTGGCCGGTTTTCAAGCTCGATCACGCGCCACCCCAGTAATCCGGCGCGCGCCGTCAGCATCTGGCGGACGATGGGAAAGTCCCTGCACCATGCTTTCGGACACAGTACGATTTCACGATTGCGGCGGTCCGCACGGGTCGCGCCGTTCCTGAAGAAGGACGGGGCGACGCAGGGAGGGATGACCGGGGCCGGAACGCCGTAGTGGCGCTCCACGATGTCGCGCACGTGGGGCATGACAGCCATCGCGCCTTCATATCCAAGCTGACGGTAGTCGTCCGCGCCTCTCAGACCCGGCGCGATATAGGAACTCGCCTGCACAAATACCACACGCCGGCGGCCTGAATCGAGAATTTCCTGTTCCGCCGCATGAACTTCGGGGACTACCAGCAGATCCTCTGCATCGAGTCGAAAAGATTGGTTGCCGCGGTAGACGCGCGGCGCATCGTCATCCAGCCAATTCGGCCGGAAGCCGGGCTGATCGTGAAGCACTGCGGCGTCGATTCCATTCGAGGATAACAGCCGCACGTGAGTGTAAATCATTCCGACGCCCCAGCTCGGCACATGCGTGTCGGGCGTGTAATAAAGGACTCGCATCGGTTGGCCGCAGTGTATCATGGTAGCCTTCGAATGCAGCTTACCGAGTTGTCGCCTCCCGGCGAACCCCGAATCCTTGCAGGCGCTCTGAGGCGAACCGATCATTCGATTCCGGAACAGCCAACCGGCAAACGCTCACTTGCAGAGCTCGCCAGCGATTCCGAAGCAGTTCTGGTCATCGATGAAGCTGCCGGCGAAGGAATTCAGGAATCTCTCGCCGCGCTGTGGGAGGAGGTTCCTCCTGGCGAATCGGCATTCATCGTACTGGTTCCGCGCAGGCCGGCGCCGCGTGTCGATCCACACTATGGCGACCCGACCTCATCGTTTTTCTGCACGTCCGATGTCTTCTCGCGGTTTCTCGACCTCGGGATCGATTGTTGGGCCAGGACACTCTGTTTTGCAGTGCTGCGCGCCATCGCAGACGGCGCCATTGAAGTGGATCGCCTGCTCGTCGTCCAAACTCCGCTTCCGGAACCCCGAGTCTACCCGGCAGCCCCGCGCAAGACCGTGATTGTGCCGCACCGCGGCAAGGAAGACTATCTCCGCGCCACTCTGCGTTACATCCGGAAATCCATAGGCGCTTCCTCGATCGTGCGCGTCGGTCTCGACGTCGAAGATCCTACGCCTTATGTGTCATGGGCTAACGAATTTCCAGATGTGGAGTTTTATCATTTTGACCCCGCCCCGGTTGGTCCTTATGTGATCCGCCAGGAATTGGCCGAACGATCGTCTGAGCCGTTTCTCGCGTTGCAGGATTCCGACGACCTTTCCTGCCATAACCGGTTCACGGGTTTGGGCGACGCTCTGGCAAAGACTGGATGCGGCATCGTCGGTTCACACGAGCTATGTCTCGATGAGATCCGCTCCCTCGTGCAGCCGGTCCGCTTTCCCCTGGATCCCAGCGCGGCTCTTCAGCTCTGTCCCAACCACGCGCTGCTCCACGCGACCCTGCTGACCGCGCGATCTACGTTCTTTGATGTGGGCGGTCTCTCCACGCACCTGAAGATCGCCAACGACACGCAATTCCTCTTACGCGCGTATTTCGGGACGACCATACGAAACGTGGATGAGTTTCTCTATGTTCGCCGCCGGCACGCGACTTCCCTGACGAATGCGCCGGAGACGATCTACGACAATCCGTTGCGTCGCAGCCTCAACAGTGAATGGACGGGCGACTTCAATGCAATCAAACGTGGTGAAATGACGCTCGAGAAATCATCGCTGCGCCCCATGCGGCGAACCGAAGCGTGGCGGGTGGAGCGCCTCAGGGTGAGGTCATGTACTGTCGTGGGTTGATGTGACCTGAGGGCCGGCTATCGGTCAGCGTGACGCCAATCTGCGTCGCCACCGACCAATGTTCGTTTGATAACAAAGAACTTACCCTGCCCGTCGCGACGCATGTTGCGTCGCACGCAAGGTTCGCTCGCGACAGCGGGTGCTCTTTCCGCGTCAAGCCGACTTTGCCGGTAGAATAGCCTTTGCCACAATGGGACCCCGAGGAAGTCCGCCAGGGTGACGCCCTCGCCGCGGAGATCGCCGGCTGCCGGTTGCCTCGCCGGCGGGCGGCTCTCGAATCGGCCGTCGAACTCCGGCTATCCGAGGCTGTCGATCTCGTCGACGGCTTGGCCGGAAATTCGAGGGCGCTTCTGGTTCGCCAGCTTTTGCGCGTTCTTGGTTTCGACGAACACCGCCACATTCGTTGGCGACTCGAGCATAAGCTGATTCAGGCTCTGGTCCTTAGATACTGGGTTCCGGAGCTCATACCCGTCACCTGGGGTTTCGGAGCGCTTGTCGTCCGGCATGGCGCCCACGGCTTGAAAGAGCGCCTGTCCAGCGATTTTCCGGAAGGCTATGTGCTCAAGTCTGCGCTGGGGGATTCATCGGGCGAGTCCCGGAATCACGATCATCAAGACTCGCTGCTCGATGCGCTGCTCGCGTCAGAGCCAGGGCAGCCCCGAGCGATCCTGGAAGAGCGGCACATCCTCCAGGAGCGGATCCCGATCGCCATCGAGTATCGGGTCCACACCTTGGAAGACGATGTGATCGAGGATCTGACGTTTCGCCGTTATGACGGCGGCAGCATCCCGGGCGAACGCGATGCGCCGAATGCGTTCGTTGTGTCGGTGCTGCGCAGGCTGCCCGACTCGATCGTCGGCGGCTCTCTCCTTGCTTGGGACGTTGTCCTGCAACCATCGGGTGAATTCTCGATTATCGAAGTGAACTTCAGCGGATATCACCCGGCGTTCAAGCGTGGGTTCCACTGCAGTGGGTACTTTCACGACCAACACTGGGGTGACTGCGACACGGCCCGCCTCTTGAATCATGTCGCCCGGGTCGACGGCGTCGAGATTACCGCGGTCGCGGACGTCCACGGCCGTCCGAGCGAGCGACGCTTCTATCAACAGACCGCCGACTGGCAGCGGAGGCATCTCGGTTTACCGATTGTTCGCCCGCCGAAAGTGGCGCGGCGCTCGACAGAAGAAGACGTCCAACTCAGAATCGGCCAGATCGAAGCGTTCACCGGCCCGCGGCATCACAACCCTCTCGGCAGCGTGCTGGAACTCCGGTTGTCGGAAGCAATCCCGCTGCTTGGACAGCTCGCGGCCAGTACCCGAGCGCTGATGATGCGGCAGGCGCTACTGGCGTTCGGGTTTGACGAGCGGCGGCTCACCGGGTGGCGGCTCGAGCATAAGCTTGTCCAAGCCATCGTCCTCCGGCACTACTGTCCCGAGTCCCTGCCTCTCACGCGGGGGCTCGACGAGCTGGCGCAGGAGGTCGAGTTCTCGGATCTTCGCGGTCATCTGCACGAAGTTTTCCCTGAGGGCTTTGTGATCAAGACCGCTCTCGGCGATTGTTCCGGACAGGAATGCGATCAGCGAACCGAGGGCATCCTCCGCTGGATCGAACGCGGCGGCAGGACCTTTCTCGAGGATTGGGCCCCCATAGACGAAGAATTCATCGTTCAGGCGCGAAAGCGAATCCGCCGCGAGTATCGGGTTCACTCGATTGAAGATCGTGTCATCGAAGATCTTACCGTCCACCGGCACGAAGGCGCGGTCCGTCCGGGAGAAAGGGAAGGACCGAATGCCTATGTTTGCCAAATCCTGGTCGCTCTCCCTCCGGGGATCACCTCGGGCGCGCATCTCGGATGGGATGTCGCTCTCCTCGAAGAAGGCGGGTTCGCGATCATCGAAGTGAATGTTGGCGGGCTGCACACGATTTACAATCCGGGGTTCCATTGCAGCGGGTTCTTTCACCACCGGGAGTACGGCGCGATTTATAGCGCCCGCCTGCTGCGCTTTCTGGAGCGCGCGTACCAATGCCAGATAAAAGTCATTCCGGACGCGCCCGCATATCATGACGAACATTACTTCTACTCCGAAGTCAAGGATTGGAAGACGCGTTTTTAGTAACTTCTACCGCTGCCGAGCGATGAAACTGTTTACGAATTGACAATGAATTTTTATCGCGGCTATAATCAGGCACCCACTCGCAAAGGAGCACCATGGGCAATTCGAAGAAGGGCGGATTTCCTGCCGTCCAGCCGAAGGTGAACTTCGTCGATATCAAGAACGGAGAAATCGACAATGCCACGATCGCGTGGGGAGATTCCGTAGTCTGGGTGAACCACGACACTGTGGAATATACATTGGCGAGCTTGACTAACGGGGTCGCCGATCCTAAGAAGGTTTGGGTAACTCTTACGGCGGTAGGAACCGGTGATGCGAATTCCTCGCCTCTGGTATTTACCTGGAGGCCCGGCATGTCGAAAGACCCCCAGGTTTTCGAATACGGCATGCTGCCGCCGGGAACCGCGAAGGCTAACCTGACGGTGAAAATCTCAGTTTGACGGACGAATCCCAGGAGTGACGAAAATGAGTGCACCCGCGAACAAACAACATGACAATTCACCGCCAGATACTTCGCGGCGGGGATTCCTTGCCTCAGCGGTAGCAACTGTTCTCGGCGTATCTCTTTCGGAGTTAATCTCTCCCGGCGAATTAGGCGCCGCGCCGCCGCCGGATTGCTCCAAAGCCGGGGACGCATTCGTGCCCGTTCTCGAGTTCGTCAGCAAGAATGGGAAGCTCGCCGCGAATATGACCGTCAAGGCAACTGAGAAGAGCGTTGCCACGATCGCGGGACAGGGTTACCAATGCCGCGCCATGAAAGTACGGTATTACGAGGGCGAGGACGTCAACAATCCGGCGGGCAAGTGGCCCGTCAATCCAGTCCTGCCCGGACCGGGCCCGACGTTGCGATTGAGGGTAGGGGATCAGGTCCAAATCCGTCTTCACAACGCCATCAATCCGGCAGTGTTCGGCAAAACCACATCGAACGACATGGCGTGCAACGTGGTGAGCGTTTTCGATCCCGGGTCGGGAACTCCGAAACCGCTCTATCCAGGGACCGACACCGCTCCATCCTGTTTGCACGGCGATAACCTGACCAACCTGCACTATCACGGCACTCACGTGACTCCCGATGGACATGGAGATAACGTGATGGTCGACGTCCACCCGATCGGGCCGAAGTTCAAGAAAGGCGAGAAGTATCTCACGGATTTCACAATTCCCTTGCCGCCGCCCCCGTCGAACAGCGCGGATCCATCGCAGCCGTTCAAGATGGGGCAGGCGCCCGGCACTCACTGGTATCACGCGCACAAGCACGGCTCCGTCGCGCTACAGCTATTGAACGGGATGGCAGGCGCCATGGTCATCGAGGGCGAGTTCGACGACCAGTTGGAGGCCCTCATGCCTGGACTGCGCAAGAGTGAAAAGGTCCTGGTCATACAACAGATCGGCGACAATATCGAAATTAATCCCGGGCCTCCGATCTTTACGTGTGCGGGCGGAGACCCTCTGCCGCTGGTGAACGGCCAGTTACAACCTACGATCGCCATGAACCCGGGCGAAATTCAGCGATGGCGGATCGTCAACGCGACGATGCAACAAGTAGCCCATCTGAGCTATCGATTCCTCGGCGAGGCTGCGTACGCCGCGTCAAAGGGCGGCGATTTCCCGGCCGACGCGGGCTTCGCTCCGGAGATTCGGCAGATCGCCTACGACGGAATTCAACTGGCGCCCGAGCGCTATAACGACTCGGCGTTCGGTCTATCGCAAGAGTTCAATGTCGCTCCGGGAAACCGGATCGATATTCTGGTGAAGGCTCCGGCAACGGCTGGCAAGTCGGTGTTGGCGTTCCGCATGCTTCACAAGCCGCCGGCCGGTTGCCCCATCCGGGCGAGCCTGCCGGATTTGATACTCGTAAATTTACAGGTCGCCGGCACGCCCGTGAGCCCGGAGATGAACTTTCCGACCGCCTCCAACTATCCCGCCATGCCGGCGTGGCTGCAGTGGGACGAGAACGACCCGCGAAACAAGATTACCAAGCAGCGGATCCTGGAGTTCAACAACGATAACACCGGCAGGCCCGCCATCGACAGTAAGGCGTTCGATCAAAAGCCGGACACGACGCAGTACCTGACGCTGAATACGGCCGAGGAATGGACACTCGAAAACTACTGGGACAGCTCCATTCACCCGTTTCACATCCACGTGAATCCATTCCAGGTCCTCGAGATATTCGATCCCAACGCCACCGCACAGGTCACCCTGCAGGCCCCGTACAACTGGCGCGACACGATTGCGATTCCGGCCTCCAAAACGGTTGGGACCACAATCACACCGGGGCGGGTCAAGATTCGGAGCCGCTACGTCGATTTTACGGGGACATTCGTCCTGCATTGTCACATCCTCGATCATGAAGACCGTGGCATGATGCAAGAAGTGCAGATTCTGGACCCGGCTGCGAAAGCCGCTCCGCCTTTGCCGATGCATCACTAATCAGGGGGCCTTGACCAAACATGCGTCTGTTTCTAGCAGTTCTACTGCTCAGTTGTGGAGGTCCGGCCTTCAGTCAGGTGGCGTCGAGCAGTCTGATCGGAGTGGTTACCGACGCGTCCAGCGCGCCCGTGTTCGAGGCAAGAGTAACAGTCCGCCATGAGGCGACCGGTTTCGAGCGGACGGTCATGACCGGAACTGCCGGTCAATACCGCATCGACGACCTCATTCCCGGGTCTTACAGGATCACTGCCGAGAAACCAAGCTTCAAGACGGCGACAACGAATGCAGTCGTCCTGGAGGTCAATCAGATAGGCCGCGTCGATTTACAGTTGCAAATTGGCGACGCTCGGGACTCCATTACGGTTGAAGCGAACGCTTCACCGGTGGCGTCCGACGATGCGTCCATGGGCTACCGCCTGCACTCTTCTACGGTGCTCAATCTTCCACTGGCGACGCGCGATGTCGCTTCGCTGGTTACGCTCGGAGCGGCAGCAGTGCCCCGGCAGCTGGGCGGGTTCACGAACGATACGGCGAGCGATTACCAGGGCGCTCGCGGACTGGTGCAACAGAACGCGCCCGTCAACGGGGCAAGGCCCACGATGAACACCTACTTGTTCGATGGCGCCGTCAACACGGACCGCCTGGTCTTTGCGATGGCGGTCGAACCGCCGCTCGAAGGTGTGCAGGAGTTCCGCATCGTGACGTCACAAGCCTCGGCGGAATTTCCGCAAGCCGGCGGCGCGGTTGTGGACGTCGTCAGCAAATCCGGCCAGAAGGCGCTTCATGGCACGGCTTTCGACTATTTCCGAAACCACGTTCTTGACGCGCGCGGGTATTTTGAAAACCCAGACCTGCCGCGAGCGATCTTTCGCCAGAACCAGTTCGGCGCCTCGGCAGGCGGGCCGGCCGGGCCTAAGAATACTTTCTTTTTTGCAACGTATGAAGGACTGCGCGGCAGCAACGCGCAGGCTTCGGTGGCCCGTGTGCCCGATGCCGAGACGCGCGCCGGCCGCTTCGGACCAGACGTTGCAATCTTCGATCCGTTATCGCTGAATCCGGAAACCAATACGCGAGCTCCATTCAAGAACGGCATTATTCCGCCTTCGCGCCTGGACCCCGTCGCCACGAAATACCTCCAGCAATACGAGCCGCTTCCGAACCAGGACGATCCGAGCGGGAACTACCTCGCCGCTACTCCGAACCGCGCCGCTCACGATTCCGGGTCCTTAAGAATCGACCATCAGTTCCACAATCAGGGACAGTTATTTGGGCGTTACACGATCAACGACCAGCGCGACCGGGTCAACAGTTCCTTTCCGCTTCGTCCGACGGCGGAGCAGACCCGGGCTCAGCAGGTTGCATTGGGCTATATGCGTTCCTGGGGACGTTGGCTCAACGAAGCGCGATTCTCCTTCACCCGCCTGCGAGTCTTCGACGTCCCCGAGAGTGCCTTCGGAACCAACGTAGCCGCCGAGCTAGGTGTGACCGGAGTCTCCAACGATCCTTTTACCTTCGGACTGCCGTACTTTCTGGTGAGCAATTATGCGACCCTGACCGATGACCCGTCGATTCCAAAGGTGCAGCGTGATAACGCGTGGTCGTATTCGGACGGTATTTCGTTCATCCGTGGGGCCCACACGGTCAAAGTGGGATTTCAGGGCGTCCGGTTCCAACTCAACTATCTCCGGGACCAGATTTCCAGCACATTGGGATCCTAAGCTTAGAATTCCACGTGGACAAGTTGTCGC